>PVBE010869609.1_pt1 | contig 62003 bp, 51 predicted proteins | sample 1631181 | NCBI WGS metagenome assembly PVBE01 (sample SAMN08397723, study PRJNA350692) | Marine metagenome, whole genome shotgun sequencing project. | isolation source: water | place: Pacific Ocean | collected 2012-04
GATTATATAGAAATATATATAATTATGTAATAGAACAGGTAAATATATGGAAAAGTGGAATAAATTTGAGAAATATTTAGTAGAGCAAAGATGTATCAAATTTGAATTTGTTAAGTATTATATTGGTTGGATAAAAAAGTATATTGATTATTGTGATAAGGGAAAAATCAAATTGAATCGAGGTTCGATAACAGATTTTCTTTTGGAGCTTGGGCATAATTACGAGGAATGGCAGGTAAAACAGGCACATGAAGCAGTTAAAAACTATATATATTATCTAAGCACTGAAGTAAAAAATTCTGTTGCGACAGCTTCTTATGATATGGAGTGGCAGAAACTTGCCGATGAGGTGAAGAAGGTTATCAGGCTTAAACATTTGGCTTACAGTACTGAACAGACTTATCTTAACTGGCTGAGGAGGTTTTATAAATTTCTTGATGGAAAGTAGCCCGGCAAAATTACTCAAAAGGATATAAGAGATTATATGTCTTTTTTAGCAGCTGAAAGGAATAGATCCGCCTCTTCTCAGAACCAGGCTTTCAATGCAATTTTGTTTGTTTATAAAAATGTTATGCATAAAAACCCCGGTGATCTATCTCAGACATTAAGAGCAAAAAAAAGGGTAAATCTGCCTGTAGTTATGACACAGGATGAATGTTTCCGTGTTATTGACACATTGGACGGTATTTATAAACTTATGGCAAGGTTGATATACGGAGGAGGGCTGAGGCTGGCTGAATGTATAAGATTACGTATTCAGGATGTTGATTTCCAGCGTCAGGTTTTAACTGTCCGAGGAGGGAAGGGCGACAAAGACCGTGAGACTTTACTTCCTTCAAGTACTGTAGATGAATTGAATTCACATCTTATAGATATTCGTAAACTGTTTGAAATGGACAGGGAAAACAACATAGCCGGAGTTAAGCTGCCTGGTGGATTGAATAGAAAATATCCAAATGCCGGGAATGAGTGGAAATGGTTCTGGCTTTTTCCTTCATTAAAACTGAGTGTCGATCCGAGAACCGGTGTGGTAAGACGGCACCACGTTCTTCCGAATACATTACAGAAAAGGATTAAAAATGCAGTAGATAAAAGCGGGATCATTAAAAATGCCTCTGTTCATACTTTCAGACACAGCTTTGCTACACATCTGCTTGAAGCTGGATATGATATCAGAACTATACAGGAACTATTGGGGCACAGCAATGTACAGACCACAATGATCTATACACATGTTGCCAAAAAAAATAAGCTTGGCATAATAAGTCCGCTGGATAGATGATATATTATTTTAGATTTTAGATTTTAGATTTTAGATTTTAGATTTACTGATTACTGATTACTGATAAATAATTGTCTGTTTTACAATTGGATACCAGAGATAAGTCCAGGTTTCTGATAATCTCTTTCCACCAAGTGTAAGGTAGCACATTATATTAATAGGTTGTGAGAGTGGATTTTTATTATCTGGTTTTACATAAAAGAATGCAAGCCACGAATCTGTTTTTTTACAATATCTGATATGAGGTTTTTTAGATAACTTTGCAGAACCCTGAATATTGATTATCGGGGTGATTTCTGATTTAATATTTAATTTTTTTAAGTTGCTCCCTGAGAATGATACAAGAAAAAAAGTTTTATCTTTTGAGTAAAATTTACCATGCCAATAGTTATTTACATGGGCGGTAGTTTCAGGAGGTGTTTCAAGTGAGCAATTTATTGTGTAGTTAAAATTGTATGGTTTTCCAACTTCAGGCTTATTATCAGGTATCCAGAAAGTATTAACATTATCTGTAAACTCTATGTTAGTAGGGAGAGTTACCAGCCTTACATTACCGGGGCCTGTTTCTATTTCAGGTTCTATCCATACATTAGCATCGAGATAGTATCGGTTGTGCCAGTCTACATAACTTGTAAATTTCCTATTTCTTTGAAGAAGGCCAAAGTAGTTCAGTTTTTTGAAATGTCTATACGAGTCAATTGCTGCTTTACCTACATAGTTTACCAACGGCTGCCAGTAGTAAACCTTATCTCCGGACATTATTAACCCGTCTGAGTTATGATCTTCCGGCCTGTATTGTCCAAAGTTGAAATGTGTGTTTTTATCATACCAGAACAGACTGGTTATCGGGGCGAATCCAACTTGTGATACGTGACTTTTAAGTATAATTGTTGATTTGATATTAAGTTTCATTATTTTATCGCAGGTAAGTTTGAATTCGTATGCTCCTGTAACGCTTTTTCCATTGAGGAGGGCATAGAAAGTCAATTCTGAAGAATTATTATCAGGTTTAACAATCCAGAAATCTGTAAAGTCCGGAAATTCTTCTGCTGCATTCTCTAATACAGTATTGAGAGATATGGCTCTTAAAGAAAGTCCGAAGGTAGCTCCCGGAGGAACAGGGCGAAAATAGGAAGCACCCTGGAATATTAGAAGAGGATCATTTGTTTTAGATGAGAGTATCTGAAAACCTGAATAGGCTTTTGGAAGTGAAGCCGGCGGTATTTTTGAGTTCCCATAGTTGAAGTTATCTGCATTAAACTGAATTTTTTTGGATTTACCATCATCTACTTCATAGAAATTAACTGCAAGATTATAGTTTCCCACCATGGGCATGAACGCAAGATAATATGAATACTTATTGTTTTTCCAGAGTCCTTTATCCTTATTGTACTGAACCTGCTGCATATGACTGTAGGTTGCCGAAGTAACCTGTTTGGGTATTTGAATTGTATTAGGGGTATAAGTGGTTTTAGCTTTTTGAACTGCCAGATTTAGAATATAATTGAAGTTTATTTTTTCGCTATTATCAGAAGCTGATGCGTATGATATAAAATTTATGAAAAGTAAAACAGAAAAAGAATATGCGGCTAAAATTTTAACTTTATAAAATTTTCTATTCATCTCATTAATTCCTTTAGTGTGTGGGTAAGATTTTTCTAATGGATAATTTGTTATACATGATTAAAGTATAGAATTTATCCAGTAAAATGGTAGAGCTCTTTATCCTTAAAGGGCCGAAAATCGAGTGTACTGTCATATACCTTTGAGTATTGCTGATATCCAGGGTGGGCGGACGGCTAAGGATAGCCGTCCCTACCTTGCCAGCAATAGGGCCAATTTTCATATTCATCTGCTAATCCTGCCCGAACAGGATTCATGGAAATATAATGTTCTTTTTTTGAGTAAGACTCATCTGTTCTAAGTCTGTGATCAAAAAAATTTCTCTGCCATTTAATAGTGCATCTTTTAGCTATATATCTTTTCCAGTTTTTTATTGTATGATGCATGTCAGGACTATATGTAAAGCTTACTAAGCCATGAATATGATCTGGCATTAGGAGAAAATAATGGATCCACCATTTTTTAGAACTTTGGTAGTACATTGCCGAATCTTTAATTTTGATATAGACTTCTTTTTTACATAATTGGTTAATACCTTTAGGATATGTGCAAATTGTTATAAAATATATTGAAGTGAGACTTACCCAGTCTGGAATTCGGTGGTGCAAGTTTTTTCTAACAGGTAATTTGTTATCCATGACTAAATTATAGAATTTATCCGGTAAAATGGTAGGGCTCTTTATCCTAAAGAGCCGAAAATCGAGTATACCATCATATACCTTTGAGTATTGCTGTTATCCCTGGTGGGCTGACGGCTAAGGATAGCCGTCCCTACCTTGGCGGCAATAAGAGGAATTTTCATGTTACTGATATTTTACAGACTGTGATCGTACGGGATACCAAAAATAGCTCCATGTTTCTGTCACTGCTTTATTATCCAGAGTTAAATAGCATTTTATATTTATTGCTTTAGTAAGTGCATTTTTATTATCAGGTTTTACATAGAAACTGGCAATCCATGAATTAATATCTTTACAATATGTGACAATAGGGGTTCCGCTCACTTTTGCTGGACCGATAATGCTGATATTAGGAGTAATTTTGGCCTTACTGTAAATATTCGACAATTCGCCGTCTGAGAATGATACAGAAAAGAAATAGCCTTTGTTATTATATACAGAGGATTTAAATAAGCCTTCCCAAAAATGATTTACATTGGCTGTGGATTGTGATGGTTCATTTAAAGAAGTATTTACAGTGTAATTAAAATCAAAAGGTTTTCCAACTTCAGGTTTTTTGTCGGTTATCCAGAAAGTATTTACATTATCTGTGTATTGTGTTTTTGTCGGTAATATCACAAGTCGTACATTCCCTGTATTCTTCTTCTTATCAATATTTATCCAGACATTTGGATTTAGGTTATAGTATGCGAGCAGGTCTGCATAGTTTGCAAAATTTCTGTCTCTCTGCAGAAGTCCGAAATAATCTAAACTTTTAAAATGGTTATATGAATTAAGAGCCGGTTTATCAATATAGTTTGCCAGAGAATTCCAGTAGTGTACATTGTTTCCTTTCATGATAAGCCCATCAGAATTATGCACTTCTGGCCTTGCCTGTTTAAAATTGATATGTGAATTTTCTCCATACCAGAATTGTGAAGTTATAGGTGCAAAACCAAGTTCAGCTACACTGTTTTTTAATATGATTGTAGAACGGACTTCTATTGTCATTTCTTTGTCGTAATTAAGTGTAAATTCATAGGCGCCTGCAACACTGTTGCTGTTAAGCAGGGCATAAAATTTTAAAACACCACTTTCATCTTTCGGATTGACCAGCAAGAAATCGGTAAAGTCAGGAAACTCTTCTTCTGCTCCGTCAATAACAGTGTTTATTGTTAAGGCTCTTAAAGAAAGGCCTAAAGAACATTCAGGAGGAATCGGCCTGAAATAGGATCCTCCTTGAAATATAAGTATATCTTTATTGTCTTTGGAAGAGACTATTCTAAACCCTGAAAATGCCTTTGGCATCTGATAAGGTTTTACTCCTGATGTCCCGTAATCAAAGTTATCTGCGTTAAATTTAATTTTCTTAGCTTTACCGTCATCTACTTCATATAAATTAACCTGAGTGTCAAATTTTTCAGTTATAGGCATAAAGGCAATATAAAAAGGAGATCCTTCTTTTTTCCAGAGCCCTTTATCCCATTTATACTGTATTTGAACGCGTTGTTTGAATGATTTTCCAAACTTGTCTGATTTTTGTATTATGTTAGGTGTATAAGTCTTTTTAGCTAAATTCTCAGCTAGTGACTGAATGTATTGAAAATTTATTGTCGGGCTAGATGGTTGTTTATCAGCAAAAGAGGTTATTGGCAGATATAAAATTGAAAAGACTAAAAATAGAATTGTCATAGTATAATCTTTCATGTTTGCAGTATCCTTTATTTTATTATCCAATTATAGATTTTCATAGTATTTAATTTTATCAGTTTATCTAAAGAGTGCAATCCTATACCTCTTAACCACAGTTTTATATTTTAGAGTGAAATTATGATATACATGATAAATATATGATGTATACATAACTTGGTAGGGATGAGCTCATTTGCATCCTCAAATATACAAAATTCTATTTTATATAAATTTCATTTGAAATGTTGAGTTTTATTTAATCAGTTTCAATGGATTAACATCCTCCATTTGCATTTGCTACGCTGTGTGGAGGGTGTTATTCCCATGAATCATTTTAATTCAGTAACTTTGTTATTCGTTATATATCTATTGATTTTAATTTTTTTTTGAACTTTATTTAAATATTCATTTGACTATACGAATTATATATAATAATTTAAAATGTGCACGTGAACAAATAGGTGGAGATAATGGTTACGCAAAAAGAAATAGCAGACAAACTCAACATATCCAGGACAACAGTTGCAAGGGCTTTAAAAGATAATGCCAGCATAAAACCTGAAATTAAAAACAGAATACTTCAATTAGCTAAAGAGCTTGGCTACAGTAAAAATATTATTGGGAGCTCTCTTGCTTCCAGGAATAAATATGTTTATGCATTTATTGTTAAATCAATCAATGAAAATTATAGCAGTGAGATCACTAAAGGGCTTAAAGAGATTGCAGAAGAATTAAGAAACTATAATTTTACTATAAATATTATTGAGACTGATATTTCCAAACCTGAAGATCAGATTAGAAGACTTCAAAATATTCTTAAAAACGAGAATCCTTCAGGTATCATTATAATCCCACTAATAAAACCTCAGATTAAGAAAATTATTGAACAGAATGATACAGTCAAGTTTATTACTTTGGATATTCCCATAGACTCCTCTATTTTTCATGTTGGAGGAAATTATGTAAAATCAGGGAGAATGTCTGCTAACATAGTATCATCAATGTTGCGACCTGGTGAAGAAATTTTAGTTTTGGATACGAAGGATGACAAAATTTCCTCAAAGTATTACCTTGAAGGTTTTTATAATACAATTAAGCAGAAAAAAATTAATGTTACCGGACCTATTTACATTGATAATATACTGGAAAAAATTGATTACATTATAGATAAATATTTAAAAGGAAATGTGAAAGCTTTATACAGCAGCAGGTATCTAGCGGAAATTGTAAAAATTCTAAATATAAAAATGCCCGATAACAAACTAATTATTGTTGGAGACGGTATGAGTTCTACAATAAGCCGGTTAATAGAAGATGGGATCATGGTTGCTACAGTGAAAGAGAAACACTATGAGCAGGGATACTTTGCTGGAAAGTTCATGTTTTCCTCTTTATATGACTCAAATCCTGATGATATCAATGAGTACATTATTAACTCAGAAATAATATTTAAAGAAAACTTAAAATAAAAATACTTAAAAACAATAAAAATTGAGGTGTGAAATGAAGGGCGTATTTACTGCATTAATGGTAGCTTATGATGATTCAGGTAATATTGATGAAAAAGGATTGCGTGAAATTATAAGATATAATATTGATTGCCAAAAAATAGATGGATTATATGTAGGCGGCAGTACAGGTGAAAATTTCATGCTTTCTACAGATGAGAAGAAAAGGGTTTTTGATATAACTAAAGATGAAGTTAAAGATCAGGTGTACTTAATTGCTCAGGTAGGTTCTATTAATCTGAAAGAAGCTGTGGAATTGGGTAAATATGCAACTGAGTTAGGTTATAATGCATTGTCAGCCGTTACTCCATTTTACTACAAATTTGAATTTGAAGAAATAAAAAATTACTACGAGACTATTGTAAAAGAAACTGATAATAATCTTTTTATATATTCTATTCCTATGTTGACCGGTGTTAATATGAGTATAGATCAGTTTGAAGAACTGTTTAAAATAGATAAAATAATCGGTGTTAAATTTACTGCTGCTGATTTTTTCCTACTTGAAAGAATCCGTAACAAATTTCCTGAAAAAATTATTTATGCCGGTTTTGATGAACTTCTTCTCCCTGCTGTATCTCTTGGAGTAGATGGCTGCATTGGAAGTACATACAATGTAAACGGGCTAAGAGCAAGAAAAATATTTGAACTCGGCAAAAGTGGTAAGTTGGATGAAGCAAGAAAAATTCAACATGAAACTAATGACATAATATCAATTTTACTTAAGGACGGATTGTTCCAGTCATTAAAAGAGATATTAAAAATTAAAGGTGTAAATGCTGGTTTCTGCAGAAAACCTATGAAAAGATTAAGCAAAAATAGAATTGCAGAATTAAAAGAGTTAATTGAAAAATATTTATAAATTCTTTAAATAAAATAAATAGGGGGAGAGAGTAGTGAAAGTCGAATTCGGAACATTAAACTATATTGTTTTATTTATTTACCTAATTGCCATGCTTGGCGTGGGGATTTATTTTTCTAAAAGAAGCGGTAAAAGTACAGACAGTTTTTTTAAGGCTGAGGGGCGTGTCCCCGGCTGGGCTGTAGGTATAAGTATTTTTGCTACAACACTTAGTGCAATTACATTTATGTCTATTCCTGCGCTAGCATATAGAACAAACTGGGCTATGGGATTTAGCAATCTGGCAATAGTTGCTATTGCTCCAATAGTAGTAATCTTTTTTGTACCTTTTTTCAGGAAACTCAAAGTTACCAGTGCTTACGAATATTTGGAACATAGGTTTAATGTAAAGATGAGACTTCTTGGAAGTATTGTTTTTATGCTGTTTCAGATAGGCAGGGTCGCAATTGTTATTTATCTTCCAACTCTGGCATTGGAATCAGTAACCAATATTAATCCTATTTTTCTCGTTATTGCAATTGGGATACTATGTATAGTGTATACTTTTCTCGGTGGTATTGAAGGTGTTATCTGGGGAGATGTTATACAGGGATTTCTGCTGCTTGGCGGGGCAATATTAGTTATAGTTTTTCTTTTTTTCAAAATACATCATCCAGAACAGGCAGTTATGGATGCTATTCACCATGGAAAGCTGTTTACTTACAGTAACTTCGGTGTAGGTTTCTTCAGAGCCACTATTATAGGTATTTTTATTGGAGGTATATTTAATAGTTTATACCAATATATTGGAAGTCAGGATGTTGTGCAGAGATATAATGCTACAAAAAATATAGCAGAAACAAATAAGGCTGTATATGTAAATGCGAAGTTGGCTTTTTTGGTTATTTTTATATTTTTCGGCATGGGAACAGTTCTGTATATTTACTATCTGCAGAATCCATCTATTCTGCCTCATGGATTCAATATTGATTCTATTGTCCCTTATTTCATTATTACTGAAATGCCGATCGGTATTGCAGGGCTTATTATTGCAGCTATTTTTGCTGCGGCACAGTCAACTATATCGAGTAGTTTGAACAGTATATCTGCATGTTTTGTTACTGATATTAGAGAAAGATTCAGTTCTAATTATACAGATAAAGGTTCTGTGCTTATGGCCAGATATGTAATAATTATAGCAGGATTGATAGGAACAGCGATTGCACTTTATATGACTGTAACAAATCAGGCACATCTTCAAATAATGTTCCAATCTTTGCTAGGCCTCTTCGGAGGACCGATAGCAGGTGCATTTATAGTAGGTATTTTTTCGAAAAGAGCGAATGGAAATGGTGTTTTGATAGGAGTAATTGTAAGTGTTGTAATACTATATTTTGTAAAACAAACCAATATTTATTTTATGTATTATGGAGCTGTTGGAGTAATCGTAAGTATTGTTTTGGGATATTTCTTCAGCTTCCTGTTTCCAGATAAAAAACCGACAAAAGGACTTACATATAAAACAGTGCACGAACCTGTAGAGCTGTTTGAGAAAACACATAAATAATGGCTGTTTTTAATTCAATTTAGAAATCCACGTCTTTTCAGGCGTGGTAATAATCCTTTAGGGGGGTGCCTGAAGGTTTACTCATGATATAGATTATCTCGAACTGTTCCTGCATATTAGAGAAAGGTTTATATCATGCCATAGCGACTCCTTATACATTACAGTATTTTTCATATAATATTGATAATTGTTCAGATTTTAAAGAAATTCCAAACTCCTTTATCAAAATTTTCCGTAGTATACTTTCTGAAGATATTATAGTTATTTTATTTTGCCCTTCTTTAATTTTATGATATTCTCTATTTCTTAGTGAAGAAATTTGATTTTTAGACTTGAGAGATACTACAAGATTATTAACAAACACAGCTTCATGATATGTAGAAGAATAGTGATGGCCTACAAGGCAATCGGACTCAGTAAAGTGACTTGTATCAAAACTATAAAGAGTAAACCACTTGTCATCCTTCAATATCTGAAGAAGATAATTCCCCTGTTCTAAATGAACAATTTTATACTGTGCATCATTTTGATCCTGTATTTTATTTGAATTCAAAAGCAATGGCTCACGTGAACAAAACGGCCCAAATCCAACATCAAGAATATATTTTTTTTCATCCAACGTTACCATTGTAATACGATGTGTTCGTGGTGCATCAATTTCCTGATTATAAAGAACTCGAGCCAAAACAATTTTACATTCATACCCTAATGAGATTAATAGATCATAAAAAAGTTTATTATGTTCAAAACAGTATCCGCCGCGTCCATTTTTAATAATTTTTTCAAATAGAAAATTAGATTCAAGAGATAAATTCTCATGAAGAAGAACTGAAAGGTTATTAAACGAAAACAGACTAACATGTGAGTTATTAATTTCTTTGAGAAATAAGTAAGAAAGTTCTGGCTTTCTTTCTGTTAGCTTTGCAAGATACTCAATTATATTTTTTTTAGTAAGCATAATTATTCAACTTTGTTAATTATTTTTTAATATTTAATATATAACTTTATATACTCATTATCACTAATACTGCAAAATATAAGATCTCACTCATTCTAAGTTTTTATTTTTCTTCATGTCTAAATAGAGATATGTTCCATGAATTCAGGAGAATTAGAACAGAGCGGCATCGCTTTGAAAATAAGACTTCTTGCAATATTAATAATACTTTAAAAACATTAAAAAAATTGAGATGATAACCAATATTAAGAAAATTGGTTTAATAAACTTCGCCCCTCTGGTAATTGCAATATAACTTCCGAAATACCCTCCAATCATCCTGCCTCCAGACGCTATTAATATAATTTTAATATCAAGAAGCCCTGAAGGAATTAACATTACTGTTGAGGTAATGCATATTAAAAGATTTATAAATCTTGAGGTTGCTAAAGAATCTACAATATTAAAGCCATAAACAAACATAAATGTCATACTCATGAATGCTCCTGATGCAGCACCATAGAATCCATCATAAATTCCTATAACAAAAAGTACCGCTAAAATAATTATTGAGTTAATTGCCGATTTTGAGATATTTCTATCTTTTAATCCAGTATCCTTAATAAAAATTATAAAGAATACTAAAAGCAGTAGAGTTACAGGAACAAATTTCCCCATAAATTGATTAGAAATAACTTTAAGTATCTCAATTCCAATTGCGGTTCCAATTAACATTACAGGAATTATACACTTTAGTTTATTGAATTTAACTTTTTTACCGCGAATAAAGCCAGTACAGGTTGCTATATTACCCATCATAGCAATTGCCTTATTTGAAGCTACAGCAGTTATTGGAGGCAAGCCTGCCAGTATGAGAAGTGGAGTTGAAAGCATGCCTCCTTCACCAGCAACAGCATCCATTATGCCTGTAAAAAACATACCAAATGTTAATATTATTAATTTTTCCATATATAATTCATTTTGACTATCAATAAATATTTTCTTCAAGGATTAAATATTAAAACTAACAATAATAACAAAACATTAAGTATGAAACAATGTAGTTTTTTATGGTAGAATTAATATATGAATTGCATTATGCATCATAATACCAAATACTTCCAATACAGAACAATATGAGAGACATATAAATTTAATGGGGGGCTTTAAATTTTTCTTAACGATTAAAATGATATCCCCGATTAGCAGGTTCCAAATTGAGGCTTACATATATTGGTCTAAGAAGTTTGTTTCATATTGTTTAAACAGATTAATCCTGAATATAAGAATAATATATTCATTTCATTCAGTCATCTCAGTATAGTTTCTCCAGAACAGATTCTGCTGTTTTATCCAAGTTGCTGAAGGCTTTATTTCCTGATTTTACAGCAGTAACAGTATAAAGAATATCCATCAGTACAAGCTGAGCTACTTTTGAACTTAACGCTCCGCTTCTGAGAGGAGTTTCAGATGCTGAAGTCAGAAGTACTATATCTGCAAATTCTGTAATCGGAGATTTGATAAAGTTGGTTATCGCAATTGTGAATGCTCCGCTTTTTTTTGCAGTTCTTAGTGAACTTACTGTGTCAATAGTGCCGCCACTGTAGCTTATACCAAGAGCTGTGGACTTATTATCCAGTGTCGCAGCAGACATTAGCTGAAGATGGTTGTCGCCGTATGTACTTGCATTGATGCCTAGTCGGATAAGTTTATACATAAGATCTCCGGCGGTGAAAGCGGACGCACCTACTCCGTATATTTCCACACGATCAGATTTAAGAATCTTATCAGAAGCCTTTTCTATATAATTTATATTTACCATGCTGACTGTATTTTCGATTGCTGCAACGTTGTTATTTTTTATTTTGTGAACGAGTTCGGATGTTGAATCTCCTTCTTTTATGTCACTTCCGTAAATGTTTTCTGAATAGCCCATATTTTCTTTTGCCAGTGTCAGTTTGAACTCCTGATAACCTTTAAGGCCGATTTTCCTGCAGAACCTAATTATGCTTGTCTCGCCTACATTGCATTCTTCAGCAAATTCTGTAATTGACATGTATACAATTTTATTGGGTTTAGAAAGAACAAAATCTGCTATTTTTTTCTCTGTTTTAGAAAAATTGTTATAAAAACTTCTAATAGTTAAAATACTCATTTTGTTACATCCTCCGCCTGTATCTCTATTTTGAACATTCTATTCCAAGGCATATAACACTCTTTTATCTTAAAGTTATATTCAGTTCCTTTGCTCAAAATAACAGGAAAGTCTTTGCTGCATGGTCTTTTATCCAATGGAATACATATGTTTTTTTCATAAACTGGAACAAAATCCTAAAAGAATTAAAATAATATCTTTATTAATTTGAAAATGATATCCTTAAATGTAGCTTAAAAAGGATATAAATTCCATAAACGATAAAAAAAAAGAATAAAATATCCATATTCTAGAAAATATATCAGAGGGGCAAGTATGAATTATAATGTAAAAGAAATTTTAAAAAAGGGGTTAATAGTTTCATGTCAGGCTTTGGAGGATGAGCCTTTGCATAGTTCTTTTATAATGTCCAGAATGGCTGTAGCAGCAAAACAGGGCGGTGCTATTGCAATAAGATCAAATTCGAAAGAAGACATTAAAGAAATTAAAAATGCTGTTGATCTTCCTGTTATTGGAATTGTAAAAAGAGAATTTGATGATTCTGAGATTTATATTACTCCCACAATAAAAGAAGTTGAAGAAGTATGTGAAGGCGGTGCAGACATAGTAGCAATTGATGCAACACTCAGAAAAAGGCCTGGAAATATCTTACTGGATCAACTGATTCACGAAATAAGAAGTAAATTTCCTAAGCTTTTTATTATGGCAGACTGTTCAAATTTTGATGAAGGGGTAAATGCAGATAAACTCGGGTTTGATTTAATTGCAACTACACTTTCAGGTTATACTCCTTACACAAAGGGCTGCTCCCTTCCAAATATAGAGTTAATTAAGAAACTCTCAGAAACAGTGTCAGCACCGGTTATTGCCGAAGGGGGAATCTGGACAGTTGAAGATGCAAATACAGCTTATAATTCAGGAGCCTATTCAATAGTCATAGGTTCAGCAATTACCAGGCCCCAGCTTATTACAAGAAGATTTTTCGAAGCTATTTCATAGAGGTTTCATATTTAGTTATATAGTATAGAAATACGGTTTTAACATCTTGATTCGTTATTGTTAATCTCAATTTTGCTGGACATTGTATGTATAAAAATAATATAAAAGTGAGTGGTTATGAATATTTTATGTTTTGATGTAGGCGGTACGTTTATAAAAACTGGAATTGTTGATGGGGAAGGCAGAATAACTATTAAGGATAATTTTCCTACACCTTTAGTAAACTGCAGGGAATCTATACCAGATAAAATTTCTGAATACACAAATAGAATTATAGATAATTTTGACATAGACTGTGTTGGTATTAGCACAGCAGGACAGGTTGATAGCGAGCAGGGGATCATTACATATGCAAATGAGAATCTTCCTGACTTTACCGGTTGCAGGTTGGCTGATGATGTTGAGAAATCAACAGGGCTAAAAACTTTTGCAGAGAATGATGCCAATTGTGCTGCTATCGGTGAAATGTGGATGGGAGCAGGTAAGAATGCTGATAGTTTTGTCTGTATTACGTTAGGAACCGGTGTTGGAGGTTCAATAGTACTTAATAGAAAACTATACAAGGGACCTCATAATAGTGCAGGGGAAATAGGATATTTAAAGATTGGAAATACGTGCTTAGATAAATGCGGTTCGACAATTGGACTTTTAAAAGATTATAAAACTTTGACAGATCATGATGTTGACGGTATTGAACTGTTTGAGTTAATAAAAAAAGGTAACAAAGTGGCACTGCGTGTATATAATGATTTTCTCAATAACTTAGTTGACGGAATTTTAAATACTGTTTATGTTATCGATCCTGAATTAATAATTATTGGCGGTGGTATCTCGTCACAAGGCAAACTTTTTTTTAATGAAGTCAACAGACTGTTTCATAAGAAATCTTTAGCTGTACATAAATCGATAAATATTGTAAAAGCAGAGTTGGAAAACAGTGCAGGGCTGACGGGAGCATATTATATAGCCTCAAATAGAAACTATTACTTTTAAATTAATATAATTAAGGAAAATAAATAATGAGTAACATAATAATTTTTGCCTTGGTTTTATGTGTACTGGCAGGTTTTCTGAATGGATCATATGCTATTCCAATCAAATGTATGGACAAATGGAAAGAAGAAAATCTATGGCTGGTATTTTTTGTCTTTTCTTTTTTTATTCTTCCATGGCTGACTATTTTTATTATGGTTCCGGATGTGATGTCTATATTCAAACTGCTGCCCCTTAATGCTGTTGTCGGGGCATTAGTCGGAGGTGCTGTTTTTGGTTTTGGAATGCTGTTTTTTGCCAACGCTTTTAAATATATCGGTATTGGATTGAATTTTGTTGTTAATATTTCAATTGGAACAGCAGGTGCAGCACTGGTTCCTATACTATGGCATCCTGAAATTATTGTTTCAACTTATAGTATTATACAGTTAATAGGCATTATCTTTTTCATCTTTGCAGTGGTTTTAGGTGCTAAAGCAGGAGATATCAGGAGCAAAACTCAAGGGAACAGCGAAACCAGATCTGTCCAGAAACGTTATCTGTTTCTTGGTGTTTGTTTTGCCATTCTTGGAGGTATTGGAAGTGCCTGTCAGGGAATTTCGTATACTTATTCAAATCCAATTATTTCATCGATTGCTATGAGTAAATTTCATGCTTCTCCGATTTCTGCAGGGTTAATTTCATGGGGTATTATTTTTACTGCCTCCACTATTCCGTATGCAATTTATTTTTTAATTCAAAATATAAAAAATGGAAGTTTTAAATACTATAAAGCAAAGGGGACCGGGCATTATTGGCTATATATAATATATATGGGGATAGCTTCCTGGGGATCATTAATAATTTTCAGCAAAGCATCTGCTGATATAGGGGGAGACCTGGCACCGACAATAGCATGGCCAATATTTATGGTCTTTATTGTTCTGACATCGAATTTCTGGGGTATAATATTTAAAGAGTGGAAAAATGCTCATAGAAAGGCCTTTATCTTTCTTGCTCTCAGCCTGGTTTTATACGTCGGGGCAATTGTAACTTTCTCATATAGCAGTGTTATTAAACCCACAACAGAAAATCAATATTCTAAGATAATTTCAAAATAAAAAATGCTTTACTATTCAGTAAAGCATTTTATTATTTGTTTTATGAGTTGGCTTTTCTAATACCGAAAGTCTTGTCTATTCTTAGAAATGCTACAATAATAACTGTTGGTATTACCATAGCTATCACAAGCCAGAAAAAGTATTCGTATCCAAGTATGGATTGGAGCCATCCACTTAACATTCCAGGCCCCATTAGACCAAGCATCATAATTCCGGCAAAAAAAGCATAATGGGCTGTTTTAAATGGACTGTCTCTGACTAAATACATTAGAAAGAACGTATAAGCACAATATCCAAAAGCAAAACAAAATTGTTCGATTGCAATAAATGATAATATCAATAAATGATTTTGTGGTTGATAAAGAGCTAAAATTATATATAGGAAATGAGGTAAATTCATTATCACTACCATCCACCATAACCAGAATTTAAGGCCTTTCTTATAGATAGCAAATCCTCCTAATAATCCTGCCAGTACTAATGCTACTGGAGCTACAACTCCATAAGAGAAACCAGTAAATTGATTTGTCAACCCCAATCCTCCTTTTTGAATTGGATCAAGCAGAAACAGAGGTACTATCTTATTCAAAAGAGTTTCACCTGCTTTATAGAATATCAAAAAGAATATACCTATCCATAAATTTTTTATTCTAATGAATTCCCAGAAAATACGTAAGAACTCTTTATAAACGTCTTTTACACTTCGGTGATTTTTTAGCTTTTCATTTTTAGGCAGGATAAATTTATGATATATACTTATACACAGTATTAAAGTTCCTGTAAAACCCATTATGATACTCCAGACAATATGATAATTGCCTATTTTAGTAAAAAGAAAACCTGCCAGCATTATTATAAGTCCCTGAACAAGAATTTTTCCTATTTGGTATGAAGCTCCCTGGATACCTAGGTAAAGTGACTGTTCATGAGGAACTAACTGAACAAGAAAATTACCATCCACGGCCATGTCGTGTGATGTGCCAATAAATGCATATGCCCAGAATATTGCTAATGTTAAATTTATAAACATTGGAGTCTGAAGAGCAAATGCCACTCCAATACAGCAGGCTCCAATCAGAATTTCCATAAAGTAAATCCACCAGCGTTTTGTCATGAATAGATCAACAAATGCTGCCCATAGAGGCCTTAATGCATACGGGAGCAGCAGCATACCTGTTATAATTGTGATCTTGGTATTTGATAGATCCAGGTTTTTATACATAATTGCGGCCATGTAAATAATTACTGTGCCTACCAGACCTTCCATAAAGAAAGTGGACGGTATCCAGTACCATACATCCTTTCTTAGTTTTTCTTTTTGCTGAATTTTTTCCATTATAATACCTTTCCCCCTTTTATTAGTAAATTTTCTACTGGATTAAATTGTCATTTTATAGTTTAAACCATGACCTATTCTGTAAATTATTTTATCTGTTTTATAATCGATGATATCTACCGGCAGTTTGCCTTTTGGTTTTAACTGCACAAGACCATTTACAGGATTACTGAAAATCATTTTTGCTACTGTTTTAATATTTACAGACAGTGCGGCCTGTATTGCATTTGTTTGGTCGAAACTGACAGCGCCATAAATAGCGATGCTGGATTTACATTCCGGTATATAAGCAATGTCATATGGATTTCTTGCTGATATCGATACAAGTTTTTTCCCATTTTTATTACTGTATGAAACGATTTTTTTATAAAGTTTTTTATTTGAATCAACATTATATGTGACCATTAAAATCAGGTCAGCGTCAAGCAATTGCTTTTTAAGCTTATCTGATAGTCTGGAATTTGACGGAATTATTTTTCCCTCTTCAATTTTAGATTTTATGGAAAAATATCCTGATATTTCTTTTATTGAATCTGATAACAAATTGATCCTTGTATGGTTATCGTCGATTATTAATATTTTACTGTTATCTATTAAATTATAAGGTAAAATATTCTCATCATTTTTTATAAGGGTAATACCTTCAGATGCAGCATAGCTTTCAATTTCTTTGTGTTTTCTGCAGCCAATAATTTCCAGTGCATGACTATTTTTTTCTTTTAATTTTGCACGTGTTTCTGAGTCAGTGATTATTTTTTTTTCTAATTTTAAGGAAATTATTTTATCTACTGATTCGTTAACTCTTTCTTTAAAGTTCTGATCGCAAATATATAACACTTCTAAGCAGGAAAATATTTTATCAAGCTTACTGATATCTTCTTCATTCCATACCCTAACAGGCATAACAGCCATATCAGATCCGGCTAAAATTGTTTTAATAACTGCATCTTCCATGCTGAAATTGTCACTGATAGCTTTCATATCAAGAGCATCAGTTAATATCAATCCTTTAAAACCAAGTTTATCTTTAAGCAGTTTTGTTATTATTTTATGAGAAAGAGTAGCCGGGTTACCTATTGGTTTACTGTTTATTATTGATCTTTGTTTACTGTTATCCAGGGCTGGTGCTATGACATGAGCAATCATAACTGTGTCAGCATTTGATTTTATAGCTTCTTTAAAAGGCTTTAAATCAATTTCTTCAATTTCATTTAGTGAATAGTTTACACTGGCAAGTCCAACATGTGTGTCTACGCCTGTATTGCCATGCCCTGGAAAATGTTTGATACAAGATAATACTGAAGCTTTCTGAAGACCTTCAATATAGGCGGTACCATGTTTGCTTACTATATCAGGTGAACTGCTAAAAGACCTAACCCCTATTACCGGGTTCCTTGGATCAGAATTGACATCAATTGCAGGTGCAAAATTTAAATTAATACCCAGAGAATTTAGCTCATCACCTATTGCTTTCGCAACTTCTTTTGTTGTTTCTGTATTGTTTGATGCACCCAGTGACATATTGCCCGGCATATCTGTTCCAGTTTGCAGACGGGTTACGATTCCGCCTTCCTGATCTATTCCCAACAGAAGCTCAATTTTGGCTGATTTTTGAATGTCATTAATAAGATTCACTGTTTGCTTAGGAGTTTCACAGTTTTCTTTAAATAAAGCAATACCTCCCAAGTTGTAATCATTTATGATGTTGGAAACTGCTGGGTTCATTTGTGTAAATGGTAAATCCTTACCGTCATGATCCTTTCCCCAGTTTCTAAAATCCATCATAATTGTCTGACCTATTTTTTCACGTACAGTCATTTTTTCTATAATAGTTTTTTTGATACACATGGTGTTTTCCTCTATTTATTAATTTATTTTTCTATGATGTGCCTGTTTTTCACACGATGATCAAATCCTGCCTGAATTTAGTAAATTAATAAAATTATGATTCAGGAGATTAGTTCACAGGTGATATGCCCAAACCGGGTTGACTGGATAAAATAAGTTTTCCATGATTATCACTTAAACCGGAATATGGATCATTTGATATTAAAAGAAATGTATCTAGATCAGCATAATCCACTAATGGTGATAACTGTGCAGCTGCTGCATTACCAATAGAACTTTCAAGCATGCATCCAAGCATTATTTTCATATCATGGGCTCTTGCTATATTAATCATTCTGAGAGCTTCTCTTATTCCGCCGCATTTCATAAGTTTTATATTTATTGCGTCCACACAGCCGATGAGATCAGGTATATTTTTTGAGTTGACAATATCTTCATCAGCCATTATTGGAATATTAGTATTTTTTCTGATTTTTTTTAATCCTTCAAAATTGCCAGGCTCTATTGGCTGTTCAATAAATTCAATATCAAACTCTTCAAGTTTATTTATATTTTCAATAGCTTCATTAACTGACCATCCTGTATTTGCATCAACTCTGATTGTAGCGTTTGTGTGTTCCCTTAGTATCTTCATTATTTCAATATCATTTGGTGTTCCAACTTTAACTTTAATAATTGGATATTCTGAAGCTTCCTTTAATTTTTTTACCATTACATCAATGGTATCAAGTCCTATGGTAAAACTTGTTACAGGAGTTTTCTCCTTATTTAGCCCAAGGTATTGGTGTAAAGGAATGTTTAGCAGTTTTCCAGTCAAATCATGTAATGCTATATCTATACCCGCCAGAGTAGAAGGAGCATGAGGAAATTTCAACTTCATTTCATCTAAGATATCTTCTAAGAGAAAAGGATCATTCCCTATGATTTCTTCAGCTTCATTTAATATTGTTTTTGAAACCTCAAAATTTTCTCCAAAATAATATTCAGATGGCCTAATTTCTCCGAAACCTGAAACGCCGTCCTTCTCTATTTTTACTATAAGTGATTCTGATTTTGTCCTGTCCGGTCTACGTGCAGTTTTAAATGGATATTTTAAGTTTAACGTTTTTACTTCAGTGGTGACTCTCATATTTCTATCCTCCGTTTTGTTGGGGAATATCTTCTCATCAACTATCAAAGAAGAAATATATTATCTAACAATTAGCTGCGAAATTACGTTGTTATATCAACAACGGGGTCAACTTCACCATTTCCTGAGCCAGTATAACGATATATTTTAGTTATTTTTCCATCACACGGTGCATATACTGTGCACTGCTTTATTTTGATATCATCTATTTTTAAAGTCATTAACGCATTGGAGTATTCTTTCCTGGCCTCAATGTATTGTAATAGTGATATTGTACCTGTTTGACGCAGTTTACTTGCCCTCAAGAATACCTCTCTAGTGTAATCAAGGTAGCTCTTATCTTTTGACCGTTGTATTTTATATTCATCTGAGTTTACTGTAAAAAGAAGTTGGCCTTTTTTGACCTTTTCTCCAAGTTTGACATTAAGGTTAAGAAAACCAGGCCACCGCATTCCAACTTCTGTTGTTTGTTTTGAAGTATCAACGTCAACATTTCCTCTTGTTATAAACACCTGTTCATCGTTATTACCGAGTGCACCTTCCAGCCTTACTACTTTGGTGACTGTTCCGTCAAAAGGTGCATAGTATTTTGAAGTTCGAAGTTTTGATGCATCAGTTTCATATACTGTTTTTGCGGCGATATAGTCATATCTGCGGGATTGATATTCTTCCATTGAAATGGAATGTTTTTTAATAAGTTTTTCAGCAGCATGAAATAAAATTTCAGCGCTTTTTAAATTAACACCATTAGCTCTTTTTTGTGCCTTTAGAACACTTTGCCTGACTTCAAAGATAAGTTGACCTTTTTTAACATGATCTCCTAATTTTACATGCTGTATTACAGTGCCTTTATATAGCGAAGAAAGTATAGCAACTTCCCGTTCTTTTGCAGAAGATGAGTTTTCTTCTGCTGCATCGACAAAATTACACCCCATAAATACAGCTGCTACGAATAATGCAATTAATTTTACCCTCATTCTTTCCCGCTCCTTTTTTCTTAATTATTTTGCAGAAAAGATTAAATTTAAAGCATGGTCTGCTTTAATTATTTGAGTTCTTCTCTGCACATTTTGGTAATATTCGTTTTTCTCCTTTTAATAAATTTGGACTTACTAAATGAAGAAACAATTTTTTTTTAAAAGGGTTCTTATTTTAGATGTGTAATATTTTCCAATGAGAATATTAATAGGAAATTTCTGGACATATATAATTGAAGGAAAATTTGCTTCTGGATTTTTGTCTTTATTGGTTATGTTTAAAATTAAGCTTTGTTATATGTAAGTGTAAAAAACGAACTATCTTTTCAACCTGATTCATGGTCTTATAATTCTTGATTTCCCGTAAATATTTAATCTTTAATTAAAATCTATTTATATATTTTGGGTTATGAGCTTAAATATTGCCCAGTTAAAGTTACAATTATCATTAATATTTAAACTTATCTTAATAGTGGAATTAAATATGCAATCAGGTACAAAATTTATTATTATTTTTAGCATAATATCTATTATTTTGATAAACCTTCCAAGCCGATTGTATAGTTTTAAATCTGATGATAAATCCAGTCACAAAATAAATAGACAATTAGTTCTACACAATTATTATAAATCAAATCTAGCTAATAAAGATATAAAACAAAAAGAAATAAATTTATTTTCTTGCAGTATTGGGGTGTACAAAGACTTAAGAAAAGAATTACAAAGCTTACTTGAAGCCGAAAAGAATGGAAATTTAGAAGATATATGTAAATACCTTAATAATATAACTCATCAATATCTTTCTATAGATAATTATAAACTGTGTCTAGAGTATAACAATAAACTAAAAAAATATGGAATGTTTCATAAAAATAATAATATGCTCTTTCATTATTATTTTAATTTAAGCTTGATAAATACTTCCCAATATAAAGATCCTTCAGCTTTAGTAAACCTTCTGAAGGCTTTAAAATATACTCAGGGTAAAACAGGTTTTTTATCAAAAAAGGCTGCTGCACATAAATTTAGAATTTATCAAATGATTTCTTTTATTTATTCGAGTTTAGACAATTTTAAAGAAAGCTTGTTTTATGCTAAAGCAGCAGTACTAATGGCAGAAAAATTTAAAAATCCTAAATTGATATTTTTAAGTAAATATACTCTGTCTATAGCCTATAGTACCACAGGGTTTGATAAAAAAACTATCGAAATTTTGCCAACTGCTTTTTCTGAATTAAAATCTCCGAATAAATGGCAACGTTATATTTACTATCTATCTATGGGAACAGCTTATTACAATTTGAAAGAATATGACAAAGCATTAATTTTCTTAAATAAATGTCGTGGAGTTTATTTGCATAATAGATATATGATTTATATTCCAACAGTTTGTATAGGTCGTATTTATGTTAAAAAAGGTATGCTTCTAAAAGCTTATAATTACCTTAAGTATGCTGAAAATCTAAAAATTAATCCAACAGACATAAATTATGATAATCTAATTAATATGGGTTTTTTTGAACTATTTTACGCTGAAAAAAAATATAAAAAAGCTATTAAATATATATTAATTTATAAAAAAATAGAAATAAAACACTATAAGAGCCTTTTGGCTGCCAGTGTTGAAGTGCAGAAAAATAAATTTATTAATACCAAAATACCAATACTCAAAGATGATATTTTATCAAAGAAACGGAAATTGCACACGGCTGAAACTTATAATTTGGATTTAATTATTATTTCTATTTTAATATTAATCATGTTATTTTTATTCTTCCACCTTTATTATAACAAAAAAAAATATGCCAAACAGTTAAATCACTTAAACAATAGCTTAGATGATAAAGTTAAAGAAAGAACAAAGGAACTTAGAAAATCTTTTAGTAAAATAAGAAAAGAAATTGAAACCAGGAAAAAAATCGAAAGCGAAATTAGAATTGCAGGAGAAATACAACAGAGTATCCTCCCGAATATAACTGCCAAATATAAAAGACCTGAATTTGCATTATATGCTGAACTGGAACCTGCTAAAGATGCAGCAGGGGATTTCTATGACTTTTTCTACATTGATGAGAATACACTTGCATTAATAATAGCAGATGTATCAGGAAAGGGAATTACTGCTGCTTTTTTTATGGCATTTGCAAAGACTATTTTGCGTAATATATGCCCACTGGAAAAAAATCCTTCCGATGCACTTGATAAAACAAACAAAATATTGGCAACAGATAATGATAAATGTATGTTTGTAACAGCATTTCTATGCTATTACAATATAAAAACCGGTAATATTGCTTTCGCAAATGCAGGGCACCATAATTCTATAATAATAAGTGATAATTCTCAAACTTTATTTGGTCATTTAAACAATGTACCCCTAGGTATAATGGAAAATGTCACTTATCAGTCCGGTAATCAAAAACTTTCTGTAGGAGATTCAATTATTTTTTATACAGATGGAGTTACTGAAGCAATTTCTCCATCAGAAGAAGAATATGGAGAAAAAAGACTTTATAATTTATTACAGAAACACAGTAGTTTAGAACCCTCAGAACTAACACAAAAAATTATCAGAGAAGTGACAGGTTTTGAAGAGGGAAGCAGATTTGACGATATTACTATTCTTATATTTAGAAGAAATGAATAATAAATACATAATTCCCTTAAAATATTTTACATAAATACAGTAGTAACACATATTATTCAATAATAAAATTTGAGAAGAATAATGTAGAACTCTTGAACATTATATGAGTTCAAAAATGCTTTTAAGAGTTATTTAAAGCATTAAATTTGACTGTCCAGTTAGAGCGATTCTTGTTGTAGTGGTCATCAATATGAACAGGATCCTGTGTTTTAAAATCACCGCCCCATCTAATATTTGGAGTATGCCTTATTTCATTTAGAAAATTTCTAACGTTGAAAGGTAATCTGCTGAAATTATTTTTACTCATTAATTTAGAATCATACCATTTGCCCTTGTAGACTATATTCATATCAATAGCATGGCCTATCAAATGGTTAGACATGCTGGCAGGTTTAACTACTGTTTTCTTTAAATTATTATTTGAGTGTCTATAGGAACTTGTCACATATACCATAACATTGTTATTAACTGCATAGCTGTTGATGAGATTCATAGTTGGTACAAAAGTTGCATCTACTACAACTGGTTTGTTTTTATAGCCAACGATGTTGGAAGATTTAAATGTAGTAAGATTTGACACTACATGTTTTTTCTGGCACGAGTTAATAAAAACAGCAAGTACACCAACGATTATAAAAGCAACCAGAATAGAGGTTACAGGTAATATTTTTTTTGATTGAGTTTTTTTATTCAAGTTAACAACCTATGATTAATAACGAATTTGAGTTTTAAATGTTATTTAATTCATCATTCAAAACTCAATATTCAAAATTTTAAAGTTACATTGCTTTAGGTATTCTAATTGTCAGGGTTTTTAAGCCATCGGCTAAAATATCTTTTACAGCAGAACTCAGAGCCAATCTTGCTTTGATCAGTTCTTCGTTGCCTGCGGCTAAAACCGGGCACTCTCTGTAAAAAGAGTTATATGCTTTAGCCAGATTCAACAGAAAACCTATTAGAACTGAGCAGTCAAGTTTCTCTGCTGCAGCAATAAGGTTATTTGAATAGAAAGCAGATAAAATTGCTAGTTTTCTTTCCCATTTACTATCAAGCAATGACCAGTTAATTTCTGAGAAATCAAGAATGCTGTCACCGTGTTTAGCTTTTGCTTTACTCAAAATAGAATTTATTCTGGCACAAACATATTGAACATACGGTCCTGTATCACCTTCAAATTTAATTGAAGCTTCAGGATCAAACATAATTGTAGTTTTAGGATTGAATTTTAAAAGCATAAATTTCAGAGCTCCTAAAGCTATGATTTCTGATCTGTCATCTATATCTTCAGGTACATTGTCGCCGCAGCGTTCAAGTGTAGCATTTTTTGCAAATTCCTGCATATCATCAAATAAATTGTCTGCATCCACTACTTTTCCTTCTCTGCTCTTCATTTTACCTGAAGGCAGGTTTACCATGCCGTATGCAAGGTGATGAAGATTTTCAGAACATTCGTAATTAAGTACTTTTACAAGAGCAAAAAGAGTTTTAAAATGATGGATCTGCTCATCTCCGACAACCCAGATCTGAGTGTCAGGATGAAAATCCCTGTACTTCATTAATGTTGTACCGATATCTTGAGTGATGTAAACGCTTGTAGCATCAGGTCTTAGTAATACTTTTTCTGTCAGCTTAAATGGTTTCAAGTCTGCATATATAGCACCATCTTCACGTTTTTGGAAAATTCCTTTTTTATAGCCGTCCAGTACAATATCTTTTCCAAGTTTGTAAGTATCGCTTTCCAAATAAACTCTGGTGAAATCAATTCCCATTCTTTTATAGGTTTCGCTGAAGCCGTCAAGAACCCATTTATTCATTTTTTTCCATAGAGCTATAACTTCGGGGTCTCCGTTCTCCCATTTGATCAGAGTGGCCTGGGCAGCTTTACCAATTTCTGTTTCAGGGAAAAGTTCTTCATCTGTTTTTTCTGATAATTCAGGGTTGGATTTTTTTAATTCTTCAATTTGGCGTTTCAATTCTTTATCAAATAAAACGTAAAAATCTCCAACAAAATGGTCACCTTTTTTATTCGCTGTTTCAGGAGTTTCATCATTGCCGAATCTCTGGTAACCTATCATTGATTTGCAAATATGAATACCCCTGTCATTAATTAAATTTACACCGAATACTTCATTACCTACTCTTTCAAGCAATGAGCAGAGAGCCATACCTAAAGTATTATTTCTTAAATGTCCTAAGTGCAGTGGTTTATTAGTATTAGGTGCTGAATACTCAATTAGTATTTTATGTTTTGCGCTGTCAGGCAAAGTGGCATTTTTTAAAAGAGTTTTAACATTAGCAAGAGTGTTATTATATAAGACGCCTGATTTTAGGCCAAAGTTTACAAAAGCTTTTATCTTATTTGCAGATTCAACATCGTTATGTTTATTAAGAAAGCTTAACACAGCATCAGCAATTGAGTCAGGTTTCTGTTTTAGGACTTTTGTTAAACGGAAGCAGTTAACTGTAAAATCTCCTTCCATATTTGCAGGGCATATTTCAAGTGAAATATTAATGTCAGATTCAGCTGCATTAAATTTATTCGATAGATCTTTTACAAGATCATTAATACATTCAAAATTCATTTTTTTTCTCTATTATTTTATATTTTAGTTTTAATTACTGTTGTTGCACTTTCTTCTTTAACGAAAATAGTGTATTTGCCAAATGCAGACGGAATTAAACAGTTTCGTCCCTGTTTTACTTCAACCTGTATATTTTCATTTCCCACCTTAATGTCATTATTAACAGCTGTAAGAATATGGAAGCCGTTAGAACCTGTATTATCATCCCAGTTCTCAGCCAGTCGTAAATCATCAATATGGAAAAATTGACAGTATTGTACGAGGGGAAATTTTCTGTTATGAGTAACATTACCTATAACTCCTGATATTTTAGGCGAAGTCCTTTGAGTAAAATGAATACTCTGCATAGCTTCATCTACATGAAGTTGGCGCGGCTCTCCATTTGCACCCACTCGCCCCCAATCGCTTATGCGGAATGTTGTATCAGAGTTTTGCTGGATTTCCAGGAGGAGATTGCCTGCACCAATAGCATGAACTGTTCCTGAAGTTATAAAATATGCATCACCCGGAACAGACTTAGAAACCTGCAGACACTCTTCTACAACAGTGCTCTGATAGGTGTCCATAAATCTTCTCATTGTAGATTTATGATTCAGACCTGCAAAAATTTTGGCATCTTTATCTGCAGCCATGATATACCACATTTCTGTTTTAGGCTCTGCTTCGGGAATTTTTCTACATGTATTTTTATCAGGATGTACCTGTAAAGAAAGTCTTTTTCCAGCATCAATAATTTTAACTAATAGAGGGAACCTTTTATGTGCAAATTTTTCACCTACTAAATCATGTCCATGAGTTTCAATCAACTCACGTAAATTTTTACCCTTTAATGATCCGTTTTCAACGACACTTATATCGCCGTCTCTATCAACAATTTCCCATGATTCTCCAATAGGAATTTCAGATTTCGGCAGTACTCGGTCAAGATGAGAGGCAAGTTTGTTTCCTCCCCACATAACTTCTTTATAAATGGGTTCGAAAAGCAAAGGATATATATCATCTTTTTCCAGTTTCTGTGTCATTATAAAAGTTCCTTATATTGTTTCAGGTACGATAATTCCGTATAAACATAATAATTAATAATTGAACTCATATTTTTAGTAGTAAAAAACAAAATATTATGAGAAACAAAGTATTACAATTTAAAAATTTATATAATATATAGCTAATGGGAACATAGGCAAGTTTTTTCAGCAAGCGATTGAATAGAAATTACATAAGAAATAGTTATCAGTTAAAAAATTAAGATATATGCAATCCAAATGAAGGTAAATTTCTGTCATTATATTTAGTAAAATTGAAAATATTATTTTTGCAATTAACATTATAAAATCACAAAGTAAAACAATTTTAGTGCCAACAACTAACTTTTGACTTGATTAAAATATAAGAGAATTTAAAATGACTGTCAAGAAAAAGCAATTTTTCTATAATAATAGTATGATATAATTTTGTTACAGAATATTATAAGGACTAATTAATGGAAACAGCAAAACTTAATAAAGCATATTTCGGTAATCATATATTAAATATAATAATAGGAATTGTAGGTTTAATACTTTTTATTATCGGGACTCTAATGCCAGGTACTTATGAGCAGAAATACTATTTCTTATACGGAGCTATTTTACTTACAATTTCTTCTTTTTTAGAGAAAAATAGTTTTTTTACAGTGCTGGAAACCATTATAGTGATTGATGCAGTTATATCTTTTTTAGGTTTGTCTGCTGTAATTACATCAATTATTACTTTCATAATAATTATTATAACCATTATTTGTTTTGCTGCTAAAGGTGAATTTAAAGAAAAATATCTTATCGCTGGGACAATTGGACTTATCTTTCTGGGACTGGGAGTAGGAATTAATAATCCCATATTCTATACAATAGGAGGATTTTTTGTGGCACTTTATTCCCTGATGTCAATTTTTAAAGGATTTCAGATAGCTTACCTTTTCTTGATACTGAATATTATTTTTACAATAACATCTGCTATTGGTGCGTATGAATGGTTAGTTAAGTAATTATTTACAGTATTAGTTCAATATCAGACTGATTTATTCCTGTCAAAATTTTGACAAACTTCTTATTTTCTATACAATTAAATTAACATGTTTCAATAAGCATATTCGTCTCAACGTAATTTAATAGAAAATGAGCTTCTGAAATGACAAAGTTTTTATTCAGCAAAAAAACCATTCCCTACTGGCTTTTGGCTCCGACAGTACTCTATATCATTATATTTTGGTTAAGACCGGTAATAGGAGCTGTAGTAATGAGTTTTCAGAATTCTACAGGAAACTTTACCCTACTGAATTATTCTATGATTTTCCATAGTGTTGATTTTTTTCCATCTCTATGGAATACAGCAATTTTTGCTATAGTATCTGTTACTCTGGAGTTTTTCCTCGCATTATTACTTGCTCTTTTTCTTAATAAAAAATTTAAATGCTCTGCTTTGCTTCTTTTTGTCGCAATGATCCCCATGGCACTTCCTTCTGCCATGATCGGTATAATGTGGAGAACCGGTTTTGATTATTATGGATGGATAAATTCAATTCTCTGTCATTTGGGTATAATATCTTCAGCACAGCCTGTTAACTGGCTTGGATGCCCTGATGTACAGTTGCTGATTCTTATTATCATACTTGATGCATGGTCTGTAATTCCTTCTGTGATGATCATTCTTCTGGCTGGTCTGCAGGGCATGCCGAAGGAGATGCTGGAAGCAGGATATGCATTCGGAGCAAGCAAAAAAACTGTCTTATGGAGAATTACAATCCCGCTTTTAAAACCAACAATCATCACTGCTATAATTTTAAGAATAATTTCTGCGATTCAGATATGGATGGTTATTGTTATGCTTGTTAACTTCAACAGAATACCTGTTCTGTTGAGTAAAGTTATCTTCTATGCAAATTACGTACAGAATCTGCCTAACAGCAAAGCGCTTGCTGCAGCATATTCAGTAGTAGTTACACTCATTGTTGCCATTTCTGCAGTTTTTTATCTCAAGGTATCTGGAGCAATTGGAAAAGATAATGAGGGCAGGTAGATGAATATCTATAAAGCATCAAAAAAAGCCACTTTTGCCATTGTTGTTTTCGGTATAATTTTTATAATTGCATTACCTCTTTTCTTTGTAGTCACAATGTCTTTCATGTCTAAGCATGAAGTAATGAGTTTCCCTTTAAATATGTTCCCAAGATTTTCATATACGTTAAAGGTTGAAAAACCTGAAAAGAAAAAACCGATATTTTATCTAAAATCCCAGGTTGGAGATAAATATACTTCTCTCATTGAATCTTATGATACTTCAAAAATTCATTCTTTTTTTCTGAATGAACTTTCCCTAAATGTCCCAAAAGAAAAAATAAGAAAATTAATAGATAAAGCATCTACTGGGAAAGCCCAAACATTTAATGAATGGAAAAATCCTTTTTTTAATTTTCAGATGTTTTTTTTAGTTACAAACGGGGCATTTGCTGCCCTTTGGATGAGTATAAAAACGGTAATTTTTACATGTCTAATTTCTCTTATAATAGGCAGTCTCGCAGGATATGCATTTGCAAGATATTTTTTTAAAGGGAAAGATATAGCAAAAGTTAGTGTTCTCTTTGTAAGAATGTTCCCAGGAGTTTCAATCGCCATACCAATGGCCTTAATATTGGTAAATATGGGAATGTTTGATACTGCTTTCGGATTATCTCTAGTTTATTCTGTCGGAAATATTGCTCTTACAATATGGATAACATGCAGTATTTTTTTAGGTATACCGGTTGAATTTGAAGAAGCTGCACAGGTATTTGGAGCAGGTAAATTTAAAACTTTTTTAAAAGTAACACTTCCATTAACACTTCCTGGACTTGCCGCCAGCTCTATGTATTGTTTTCTTGGAGCATGGAATGAAGTTATTACGGCTCTGTTATTAACGCAGAGTCATCCAACTTTTGCAGTTGTGGTATATACAACAATTTTCGGTTCACAGTCCAATTTCGGATTTGCCGCAGCAGGAGCAATTCTTCAGGCTATTCCGGCACTTATATTCACTTTTATAATAAAAAAATATATCAATCAGATGTGGGGTGAAGCTGCAGTTTAATAACGGCTTTTGGCTATTACTCATATACAGCGGACAATCGAATGTAAAAACATAAATAATTAATATTTTATATATATGGAGAACCATTAATGGGAACTGTAAGACTTGAAAATATTGAAAAAATATATCCAAACGGCTTTCAGGCCGTAGAGAAATCCAATCTTGAAATACATGAAGGTGAATTTCTGGTATTGCTAGGTCCGTCGGGATGCGGTAAAACGACAATTATGCGAATGATTGTAGGACTGGAAGAAGTGACAAAGGGAAAGGTTTTTATCGGCAGTGAAGAAGTAACTGAAACTCCGGTTCAGAAGCGTAATGTCGGAATGGTTTTTCAGAACTATGCTGTCTGGCCGCATATGACAGTATATGAAAATATAGCTTTTCCGCTGAAACTTAAAGGTTTTTCAAAAAAGAAAATAAAAGATCAGATTAATAAAGTATCAGAGATGACAAATATCACAGACTATCTTGACAGGTACCCAACTCAACTGTCAGGTGGACAAAGACAGCGGGTAGCAGTGGCAAGAGCTGTAGCATATCAACCTAAGGTATTTCTAATGGATGAACCTCTGTCTGCGCTCGATGCCAAATTAAGAGAAAGTATGCGCACTGAATTAAAACAGATACAGAGGCAACTGAAAGCTACAACTGTTTTCGTTACCCATGATCAGGCAGAAGCAATGAGTTTAGCAGATAGAATTGTAGTAATGGACAAAGGCAAAATTATCCAGATAGGTTCCCCTGAAGAAGTTTACCATGATTGTAATAATCTGTTTATAGCTGATTTTATAGGAACACCACCAACGAACTTTATTGATGTAAAAATAATAAAAAAAAATAATGATATTACGGTTAAGCACAGTGATTTTGAATTTAATCTTAAGTCCGCTGATTATAAAACTCTGGAACGATATATAGATAAAGATGTAATTCTGGGAATCCGTCCTGAAGATATGGAAATATCCAAAACGGAATCAGGCTCTCTTAAACTTAACTTGCTATTAACAGAACCGCAGGGTAACTACAAAATAGTAGTATGCGTACTTGCTGAAAGGAAAATTAAAATAGTAGTACCTTCTGACGTAAAAATACCTAAGTCTAAAACTATACCAATCAACTTTAAACTAGATAGGATTATGCTGTTTGATAAAGAAACAGAAGAACGGATCAGATAATATTGAACATACCGAATTAATGGAGTACTAATGAAAAAACTAACTGTATTTTTTTTATCAATAATTATTTCTATATTTTTTATAACGGGATGTTCAAAGGAGAAAAATCAAAGTTCAGATACTGATAAAAGCAAAGCTGAAATCCCTAAGTCAGCTGTCATCGGGAGTAATAAAGTTGTTTTTTCATCCGGTTTATGGTCTGTTCCGAGTCAGAGGGAGTATATAAAAAGAGTTATAATGGCAGGTTTCGAGAAGAAAACAGGAATATCCGTTGACTACAGATATATAATGGCTAAGGATATAATTAATGTGCTTCTACTTCAGAGAGCAATGAACAATATCATGGTGGACATAGTAACTATTGGATCAGGAGATATGCCAAAATTCATAGATCAAGGATTTATGGAAAATCTGAATCCATATATGGAAGAATATTTTGATGATATAACAATATTTAAAGTATTTAATAATGTCACCAATAAAAATGGAAAAGCTTATTTTCTGCCAATTGTGGCAGATGTATATATAACTGTAGCTAATAGAAAAGCATTGAAATATCTACCAAAAGGCTGTGATGTTAATGATCTAACCTGGAATGATTTCGTCCAGTGGTCACATAATATAAGAAAAGGTGAAGGTGTTGGCAAAACGGTATTTTCAGGAGCACCTATGAATTCTTTAATTTATGAATACGGTGCCATTGAGTTATCATATGGGGCTAAATTTTTAGATTTAACAACTAAACCAGCACTTAAAGCCTGGGAAATTATGGTAGAACTTCGAAAAGATTATACACCTGATATATTAAATACATCAACTGCAAAAGATTCACTTCTTAAAGGTATCGGTTGGATCACTATTATTCATATTGCTGACGGCGGAGCTACATATGATTCAGATCCGACAAAGTTTATAGTAGCACGGGTACCAAAAGGACCAGTAGGCAGAGGAACTATATCAGGAGCTTATGGTATTGGCATTCCGAAAGGATCAAAGAATAAAAGAAATGCGTTGAAATTAATGCAGTATCTGCTTTCTCCAAAAATACAGGCAGATATAGCCAGAGGGACCGGAGGATTTGTACCTCCGGTAAAGCAGGCTTTTGAATACCTTGGCAATAATCCCTCTGAAAAGGTTATTAAGATTGGTTTGGAAACATTTAATACAGCAATAATATCAGGAGTCCCATCTGATAAATATTGGGATTGGAATGCAGTAAAAATAATTTTTGATAATTTATTTAAAAATATGGTCATAGGTAAAGGAAAAGTAGATATAAAAATGCTTGAGGCCGCGAAAGTTGAACTGATGAACCTCAACAAAGCTAAAAGTAAAATTTATAAAGATATTAAACCCAAAAATATGGAACCTTAAAATATTTTTAATTTATGAATATAGCTCTATGTCATTACAGAGTAGGGGAGACAGACGGTGTTTCTCTTGAAATGGAAAAATGGAAAATTGCTCTGGAAAAAATGGGGCATAAGGTTTTTTATTTAGCAGGAAGTAAAGGCACTAGAGATGCTTATATTATACCAGAACTTCAGTATAAGCAGTCAGAAAATCTAAAGTTTATAGAAAATGCCTATGTTGCAATTGAAGATTATTCAGATGAAAAAGAAATGCAGCGGGCATTAGAGAAATATACAGAAAAATTAGAAAATCATTTAGAAGAGTTTATAAAAAAGTTAAAAATAGATGTTCTGATACCAAATAATATTTGGTCAAGGGGATGGAATTTGCCTGCTGCAGTCGGTTTTTACAATGTTATAAAAAAATGCAATGTAAAATGTATAGCTCATCACCATGATTTTTATTGGGAAAGAGATAAGTTTAAAAAAGGTACTTCAGACTTTATTAACAAATGTCTTGATACATATTCACCACCAGATGATCCCTTAATAAAGCATGTTGTCATTAATGAATTAACAAGAAAAGAACTGAAAAAACGTAAAAAGATTGAAGCAGTTGTTGTACCTAATGTATTTGATTTTTCGGCGCCGTTATGGATGCTTGATAATTATAATGCTGATTTTCGCAAAACTGTTGGAGTCGATCAAAATGACATACTTATATTGCAGGCTACAAGAATTGTTGAAAGAAAGGCCATTGAGCTTGCTATTGATGTCGTTGGAGAGATGCTTAAAAAAGATAACCTAAATACTCTATATTCAAACAAACTTTATGACGGGAGACAGTTTAGAAAGGAAAATAAAATTATATTTGTTCTTGCAGGACTTCACGAATTCAGTTCTAGATATATCGAATTGCTGAAAGAAAGAGCTTCAAACTGTAAGGTTAAGCTGCTATTTATAAATGAATTAATTGAAGATGTACGCTGTAATAAAAATGGTGAAAAATGTTATTCTTTATGGGATGCTTTTGCAAGCTGTGACATTGTTACTTATCCAAGTATTTGGGAAGGTTGGGGTAATCAGTTTCTGGAAACTGTTTTTGCAAAAAAACCTGTAATAGTTTATGAGTACCCTGTGTATTTGACAGATATTAAAAATAAAAATTTTGATATTATATCTTTGGGTAGTGAATACGAGGTATGCCAAAATGGATTAGTTAAAATAGACATGCAAAGAATAAAAAATGCATCTAAGCAGTCCATAGATATATTAATCGATAATGATCTAAGAAGTAAAGTAGTTAATAAAAACTTTGAAATAGCAAAAAATAATTTTTCCTATAAAAATCTTGAAGATATTTTAAAAAGAACTCTAAATAACATTTGAATTCAGTGTCCGACAATCAGGAGGTTCGAAGAAATGTCTGATTATCAGATACTTCAGCGTTCTTTTGAGATTCAGTTATCATAGAATGCTTGATCATTGTTACCGTTTTTCCATTCGTTTATGATATTTGGTTCCTTTTAAACGGCGAATACCAACAAAATCTGCTCGATTTCCATTAATAATTTCTTCTGATGTTTTGAATGTATGAATTCCTCCAGATATTCTTAACCCGACTCCACCTTCAGCTAATCTTATATATGAGTTTATTAGGAGTTTAGATATTTTGACTTTATCTCAAACATCTTTTTTCCATTATAGCATCTACTGATAAATTTTCTTTGCGCAAAAGATTATTAAAAACAGTAACTTTTATATCTGAAATCAAGTGATATTTATCCTGTAAATCTAAACTTTCATAAAAATCTTCATTGGAAATGTAATACGCCAGTTCAAGTGATTCAACATCAAGTTTCTGTTCTGCAGTATCAGTAATTTCCAAATCATCATCTTCATTTTCTTCTTCTTCTACTGAATTAAGTGCTTTGTGAAAACTCAGCAACTTATAACCCCATATTTTTAATAAGGTATCTTCATATTTTTTCCATTCCAGACTTTTGATTAGTAATTCTGAAAATCCGTGTTTTTTTTTAGTGTTATAAAAGACATTTTTCTGACTATGGAGTCCTTCCACTATGTCTATCAAATTTAAATACTGTTCTTTTATTTCATTTTCTGTTGGATTCATGAGGATATACCGATTTAAAATTTTACAAAAAATAACTTGTTGAGTTAAACTTAATTTAAGATAGAAAAAATTATTTTCTACCTCCTAATATTCTTAACAACATTAGGAACAGGTTTATAAAATCTAAATAAAGAGCTAAAGCACCCATCAATGCTGCTTTTTTCCCTATTTCAGAGTTAACTTCAAACTGACCGCTCATTCTCTTTATTTTTTGTGTGTCATAAGCAATTAAGCCTACAAAGATTAGTACTCCGACATAAGTAATAATCCAGTACATCATGCTGCTATGTAAAAAAATATTAACAACCGATGCTATTATGATTCCAATCAGTGCCATGAAACATAGGTTGCCGATAGTTGTTAAATCTTTTTTTGTATACCAGCCGTAGCAGCTCATAACAGCAAAAGTACCTGCTGTTGCAAAAAAAGCTGAAGCTACTGATGCTCCGGTAAAGCCTAAAAGTATTACAGAAAACGTAATTCCATTAAGTACTGCATATCCTATAAACAGTGCTGACGCGGAAAAAAAGGAAATTTTATTTATAAGAGCTGTCATTGCCACTACAGCAAGAATTTCAACTATTATTAATCCAATGAACAGAATTTGGTTAGTTATGATTATTCCTACTATTTGTGGTGTTGAAGCAACAAAGAGCGCTACAAGGCCGGTTATCACTAATGCAAAACACATCCAGCCGTATACTCTTGTTATAAAATTCTGTTCTCTTACTTTATATGCCACATCAGCAGGATTGTCAAAATACATACATTAATACTCCGAATTTGTTTAGAGATAAATTATTTTCATCAATAAAATATTATATAAATAATAAAATACAAAAAAAAGTATGATAATAGTATTATATTAAAATTACGAATTACGAATTACGAATTACGAATTACGAATTACGAATTACGAATTACGAATTACGAATTACGAATTACGAATTACGAATTACGAACTCACAGGCTTTTCTGCTAAATCTGCAAAATAATTTTGAAGATAGAAGACTGCTGTAGAATTTAGTTATATTAAATCAGGGAATAAAATTATTTTAGATGGATATTATACCTATAAAAAAAGAAGAGAGAAACTTTAACGGAATAGATTATTTTCTATTCTGGACAGGTGTTGCTATATCACTGGCTGAAATATGGGCAGGGGCTTTTCTGGCGCCGTTAGGTTTATTGGTGGGAATTATTGTCATACTGCTTGGCCATATGATAGGGAATACATTTTTAGGGCTGGGAGGGATAATAGGAAGTGATTACGGGATAAGTTCCATGGTGTCTGTCAGGCCGTCATTCGGAATAAAAGGAGCAAATATAGCATCTCTATTTAATATTATTCAGCTTATTGGATGGGCTGCTATCCTGCTGATAATTGCTGCTAATGCCGGAGCTATACTTGGAAAATTTTACGGTGGGCTACTCGGATCGTATAAATTATGGGCTGTTATTATAGGCTTGTTAACATTAATATGGGCACTGTATACAGGAAAAACTGTATGGAAATATATGCAGATTCTGGCCTGTTTTGTTATGATGTATGTGATTGTTGTAATGACATATATGACGTTTAAAAATGTTGATATCAGCAATTTTACTTTTCATTCCGGATCGAAACTTCACTTTATGACAGCTCTTGATTTGGTTATAGCAATGCCTATTTCTTTTTTACCTATCGTTGCAGACTATTCCAGATTTGCCAAGAGCACCAAGCGTGCATTTACATCTACCTGGCTGGGATATTTCATTATTTCCGCCTGGATGTATATTTTAGGGCTGGGAGGAGTAATATTATTGGGAGAACAGGATCCTACCAGATTGATATTGAAATCTTTTGCCATTATCGGTTTGGCTATTCCTGCACTTTGTATGGTCATCTTTTCTACCGTCACATCAAATTTTCCTGATTTATACTCAGCAACATGTTCAATGAAGAGTATGTCGAATAAGATAAATGATAAGTTGTTAATGACGGTTTTTGCTGTATTGATAATTCTCATAGCTCTTATTTTTCCTATGGATCAATATGAAAATTATCTATTCATAATAGGAGCAATGTTTATTCCTCTGTTTGGTGTAGTTCTTACTGATTATTTTATTATCAGGAAGAGAAAATTAAATATTAACAATATTGATAAAAAAAATGGAGAATACTGGTACTCCAAAGGATATAATTTAATCGCTATTATATCCTGGCTAATCGGTTTCTGTTTATATCTCATGATAAAAGACTGCTACATTGGCGGATCTATACCGTCAATAGTGACAGCAGGTGTTATCTATTATTTTCTGACAAAAGCTAAATGGAGCGGAAGGATTGCTGGAATTAAATAAATTATCGCCTATCAGCTATAAAGATTTTCTATTGGAAAATAATGGAGGGTGAGATTCCATTCCGAGCCGTTAATATGAGCATCATCATTGCATGTGAATATTTCAGATTAAATATGAGAAATAAAGTGAAGGGCTGAGTGGGAAGTCATCCCTCCGGCATAATCACATTATTTACGAAATTTATTAAGCGGAATGGTATAACTATACGACTCCCTGATCCAGCATAGCATCAACTACCTTTACAAAGCCGGCTATATTTGCACCATTAAAATAATTACCAGGAGTACCGTATTCCTCAGCTGCTTCAAGGCAGGAATTGTGTATACTGTTCATTATGTGCTTCAACCTGTTATCTACCTCTTTTCTCGGCCAGCTGATTCTCATGCTGTTTTGAGCCATTTCCAAACCGGAAACTGCAACTCCGCCTGCATTAGCCGCTTTACCCGGGGCATAAAGCAGTTTATGATCTATAAATAAATTTACACCGTCCGGAGTAGTAGGCATATTAGCTCCTTCGCTTACTGCAAAAACTCCGTTATTAATAAGATTTTGGGCATCTTTTCCGTTTATTTCATTTTGTGTTGCACTTGGGAAGGCACAGTCGGCTTTATGATCCCAGAGTGGATTAAAGTCGAGTTTAGGATCTACAGGTGTATAGACTGCTTCAGGGTATCTTTCTATATATTCCTCAATTCTTCCTCTTCTGATATTTTTTAAAGTCATTATGTAATTAAGTTTTTCTCTTGTAATACCTGCCTCATCGAAAATATAACCGGAAGAGTCAGATAACGTTATGACTTTTCCTCCAAATTCCAGGATTTTTTCAGTGGTATATTGTGCTACATTTCCTGAACCTGAGACAAGACAAATTTTATTTTTAAGATTTTTGTTTTTAGTCGCAAGCATTTCTGCTGCCATATAAACACTGCCGTATCCTGTTGCTTCAGGACGTATTAAACTTCCTCCCCAGTTAAGGCTTTTTCCTGTTAATACACCTGTAAATTCTTTTGCGAGTTTCTTATACATACCAAATAGAAAACCTATTTCTCTTGCTCCAACACCAATGTCTCCTGCTGGAATATCAGTATTCGGACCTATATGATGAAATAATTCACTCATGAAACTTTGACAGAATCTCATAACTTCATTATCTGATTTTCCTTTTGGATCAAAATCTGAACCGCCCTTGCCTCCGCCCATTGGCAGTGTCGTTAAAGCGTTTTTGTATACCTGTTCAAAAGCCAAAAATTTCAGTATGGATAAATTGACTGAAGGGTGAAAGCGAAGACCTCCTTTGTAAGGTCCAATTGCACTGTTCATTTCTATTCTGAAACCCCTGTTTACTTTGATTTTTCCTCGATCATCCATCCAAGGGACACGAAACATAATAATCCGTTCAGGCTCTATAATTCTTTCCAGTATATTTGCATGACGATATTGGGGATTTTTATCCAGTACTGGCTTGATTGATTCTAAAACTTCTTCCACAGCCTGTTGAAATTCTTTTTCATAAGGATCTCTTGCTTTAATTTTATCCATTACGTCCTTCATCTTTCCTCCAGGTTAGTAATTAAAATTTTATTTCAAAATAATAGCTTTTGCTCTTTTTCCATTTGCTTTGATAGTTAAAGGTGATTTTAATTTGATATGTTTTATAAATTCAGTTTCTGATTCTGCTTTTTGTTTTTCCAGCCAGGTTTCATCAAGAAAGCTATCGCTTTTACGTTCAGGAGGTATTGTAAGATAAGGTATTCCGAGAGAGCACAGATTATGAAAAAAGTGAGATCCTTGAGAAGGTTCTGCGTTAATATTTTTATTTCTTGATTCGATAATTGCTCTTGTACCTGAAATATCACTCCACTCCACAGGAATGCCTAACCATCTATCTGCCGAACCCCATCTTCCTGGACCAATTAATAGATACTCTATATTTTGTCCGGTAAGATTTCTGTTGATTTTAGTAATTTCATCGGCTATTGTGAGTGTATGGCTTGAGTCAAAAGAACTTTTTTTAACATATACGATGTTTTTAATGTTTTCAATTATTCCATTTCCCATGGACATCGTAGAATAACAGAAAGCTTTTCTTATATCTTCTTCAGATATAATTACATTAGAATTAAAACTCTGAAGTGACATTGGTCTGATTTGTAAAAGCAGAAACTCAGGCTGAACTTTAGCGGATTTATCATCAGACTGTATATAGTTCACAACAAATTCTATTTCTATGGGGGTTCCAATCCCTTTTCTGCCAGTCACAAGGAGTTCTGAAAGGATTTCAGGAAGTGGGAGGCTGTCATGTTTTAAAATGTCGGCAAATGAAAGAATGCAGTGATGCTTATTTGAAAAGTAGTCTACTATTTTATGATCTTGAGCTATATATGAGCTGAAAATATTTCTTAATTCTGTATATAGACTAATCACTGATTTATGATCCTCTATGTCAAGTTTTGACAGCATAAACTCAGATATATCATGACCTTTTTCTCTGTCGTGAGGAATTTTATGTTTATCAGGATGTTTCATGTTAATAGCATAAAATGACCGTTGAGATGTTTTAAGGATATCTTTGATTTTAGAAAAATGAGGTAGATTTTGTGGATATTTTGGTGAAAAACGTAATGAAGTTTCTCCGCTCACTACAGTTTTACCAAAGCCTAAAGCAATATGTGCTATTCCTTCTTCAGGTTTCATATATGACATGGGATAAAAATTATAAGATTTTACTACACCTGAAATAGCAGGGAAAAAATAGTCCCCATAATTATTTCCAATTGCCTCCTGTATAATAACTGCCATTTTCTCTTCTTCTGTGCGCCGTAGAGTAGTTTTTGCAAGCTGCTTTGCAGCATTTAGGTATGTCGATGCAAAAACAAGTTTTATGGCTTTTGAGAGATTATTGTGTCTGATACTGAAATTATGATTATTATTCGGGAGCATATAAGTTCTGTATAAACCTGCAGAAGGCTGGTAAAGTGCATCCTCCAGAAGACTGGATGATCTTACAGCAATCGGGTGTTTTACCTGTTTTAGATAAGCTGTCAAGTTGATTTTTAGATTGGCATGTAGTTTTCCGTTAATAAATCTGTTAATTATTTCATAATCAGCAAGCTCGGCATCTATTATGTCATCAAGTTGGTTATCTTCCATAAAATGGTCAAAATATTCGGTTGCGATTACAAGTGTCTTAGGTATTCTAATGTTTAATTTAGGGAACTTTTCCCTTACATGAAGGTTAGTGTCAAGCAGGTGTGAAGCAAAAGCCAATCCCCTGGCTTTTCCTCCTAGCGATCCTGTTCCCATTTTTATAAAATCTGTTTCAGGATCAAAATTTTCAATATTGAAATCGGCAATAACCACTCTTTGATGACCTTTACGCCTCATATGTATGCAGAATGAAATAAAGTTTTTAAGTTCTGAAATATCTACAAAATCATCCCATGATACAGGTCTGATCAGTGAGGCGAGAAAAATTTCGGAACGGGCAGTCAGCCAGGTGGAAATATGATTTCTTTCCGCATGGTATTTAAAAACTTCATCAGGAATTGAAGGAATAAGTTTTTCCATTTCACGAAGAGTTGATGCTTTAGCAATTATTTTTCCGTCAGGATAATTGAAAATAAAGCTTCCAAATGCCAAATGGTTAATTAAAAAACTATGAATTCCTGAATGAAGATTCTGAGAATTTTTATTCAGGAAAAATGCATTTAACTTAAAAGCTTCAGCTCTATTTGAATCATCTGAGCTCAACAAGAGCACTGGAGTATCAGGCGTGTTCTTTTTTATAAACTTATGAAATATCAAGCCTGCTTTATCATTTAATTTTTGATCTTTTTTAAATCTTACATCAGAAATTACCCCTAGAAGGTAAGGCTTGTATTTCGTATATAATGAAACAGCATCTTCATAATTTTCAGCAAGTAGGATTTTTGGTCGTGCACGCATTCTCAAAAGACGATCTTCTTCATTAAGAGATTCCTCCATAACAGCCTGTGTCTGCAGCACTACTTCCTTATAAAGAAGAGGGAGGAGTGAGGATAAATATTTTGGAGAATCCTCAACAAATATGATTACTCTTACTTTTGCTCTTTTTGTATCCCAGGAAACATTCATCATATCTTCCTCGCTCTTTACCAGAGCCAGAAGAAGATCAGAGTTACCACTCCAAATAAGTTTTTTATCGAAACAGTCATCTTTAGCTGGATAATTGTTTTCAAGAAGCTGGATATTACTCATGTGTGCTAAAAGATAAACAGGTAGTTTTGGATACATTCTTTTAATACCAGCACAAAATCTGTAGGGATTTACATCATCAAACCGCGGCATTGTTATAACGAGGTCAAAATCATCTTTTAAAAGAAAGTCGAAGGCTTCGCTTGGAGAGGAAGCCCATGTTAATTTCGGAGGATGAGAAAGATTAAGACCTCTATATTCGTGAATGATTCTTTCTGCAAATCTACCGTCCTCTTCTAGAATGAATGCATCATAAGGCGAAGAAACAAGCAGTATTTCCTTAACGCGCCTTGCCATAAGTTCATGGAAAATCTTAAAAGAGAATTCAAAATAATTAGCTTTGAATATTTCATCATATTTCTGTTTCCATGTTTTCATTATGAAAAAATATCCTGTTTTAGAGGATTGCAGTAAAGTACTGTAATTTTATTTAATAACAAAATAAATCATTTACCTACTTAGATAATGTAAATTAAAGTAGAAATAAACATTTTCAAATTCATAAACTTTAAATTACTTATTTAAGAGCGGTTAATGATAATTATTTATCTAGGGATTAATGAGATTTTTAGATATTTCCTTTATCATTCAGTTGTTTATATGCTGAAGCTCTGAGCGTATATTTTAACCCTGTTCCAGGAATAAAGCCAATAATTGTAGCCGCAGATATAATATCAATAATTAAAGTAATGAGAAAAATATAGAATATTTCTCTCAAGTGAAGGTTAGTCATTTTCCAGCTGACTTTAATGGCATTTAATGGGTTTGCAGATTCTTCTGTAATAATGAAACCTGTGAAATAGAGTTTTAAATATATATAAATTGATAAGATAAAACTCAATAATGTTAAAAATATAATGAATAATGTTTCGATTATATAGTAAATACTGAGTGTCATGCTATGCAAATTTGTTTTTCTGACAAAGTAGATATTTAATACTATATAGATAAATGGAATGGCAATAGATATTGTGAATGGAATTACTTTTATTATGCTAAGAACTAAATAGCTGAAAGTCATTAAATGGGATTTAGAAAAAGCCTTTTTTAATTCATTATCAGTTTTACTGTCTTTTACTGAAATTTTGGAAATATAAATTGTTATTATATACAGCAGGCATAACACTAAGAAAATTATAATAAACCCCAGTAATATTTTGCATAGAAGCATATGAAATTCCCAGTTATTTACGGAATTGTGAAGTAATTTCTGAAGTGAATTTTTAAGATTTATGAATGCAAAATCAGCATTTTGCATACTGAATATATCATTTTTGAACTTTATGAATGCTTTAATATACGGTTCGATATATTTTGTACTGTAAGTATATTTTTTTAATAGTTTGGGGAGCCATGACTGACTGAGTAAAATAACTGCAGATACTGAGCATAATAATATCCATGATTTTTTAAAGCCTCTGAAAGCATCACTTAAAGCTATATGTATATCTATTTTTTTATTATTAGAGAAAGCCATATTTTGAAGTATTATTCATTTATGGTTTTATAAAAGATATCATATTTAATTCTATTCAGAATTTGTAAAAAAATGAAGAGATAATACTATATTTTTACGAGACTTATAATCCTGTATTATGTTAATATTAAATAATTACTTCGAATAATATTGTCATACTTGTATTAATAAGTTTTTTAATTAAACTTAGCTTAAAATCATTAAAATTTTTATATATGGAGGATATTTCCTATAATGTTTATTACTAAAATTAATAGACTGTTTCATAAACATGGTAAAATTGCATTTGGAATTTTAACACTGGTTATTATTATTCCTTTTGTATTATATTTTTCTGCTGACCCTTCTGATTTTTTCAGCATGTTTTCATTTGGCAGTACCAAAAGTAATGTTTCAATGTACGGGGAGCGTATACCTCAAAAAGAACTTGACCAAGGTATAAAAAATGTAAAAATCACTTTTACGCTGCGTGGTTGGCCTGTTAACTTTAATTCTACTAAAAACCATAAACAATATTTATCAATGGCCATAGAACAGATGATGTTAATAAAGCAGGCGAAGAAACTCGAGCTTACAGTCAGTAATCCCCAGGTGGCAGCATACTTGAGAAGTATGCCTTTATTCCAGGAAAAAGGTAAATTCAGTATGGATAGATACAGAATGATAGTATATGCTTTGGGACAGTATAGAATTTTTGAGATGGACATAGAAAATGCTGCTAAAAACAGTGTCTTAATCGATTTGCTTAGAAAACAGGTTACTTCAACAGCTCTTATAACTGAAAATGGTGCTAAGCAGTTTTATAACAAAGCTAATGAAGAATATGATATTAATGTGGCATATTTTGATAGTAAGAACTATCTGGATAAAGTGAAAGTTGAAAATTTAGAGTTGGATAAGTATTTTCAGGCTAACAGAAGTAAATACGTCATACCTAAAAAGTCAAAAGCTCTTGTTGTACGTTTTAATTTTATAAATTATAAAGTTCAGGCAGAAAAAAAAGTTACTGATGAAATGGTTGAGGCAAATTATAATCAGAATAAGTTAATGTATAAAAAGGCTACGGAGACTGAAGCTAAAAGCAAAATTAGGAGCCTATTAGTAAAAAAGGAAGAGCAAAAACTTGCAAAAGTGGATGCACAGAACTTTGCAGTTAAGGCTTTTAAAGATATTGAACAAGCTCAGGCAAAGAATAAAAATAATAATGTTTTTTCAGCTTTTGCTAAAAAAATGGAATATAATATTTATCCAATAAATGATTGGATAACCCCAAATACAAAATTGATTCCTCGCATAGGAAAAGAATCAGGATTGGCAAGTTCCATATCAAATTTATTCCTTGATCAGCCTATCTCAAATGCTATTGAAGGGAAAAAATCTTATTTTGTAGCCTGCCTGATAGATAGGGAAAACGCAAGACCTGCCAAACTTTCAGAAGTAAAAGATAAGGTGATCGCCGATTATAAAAACGAGCAGGCTGTGAATATGGCAAAGAATGCCGCCAATAAAGTTTCAAGTGATATTGCTAAAGGAATTAAAGATAAAAAGAATATTAAAAACCTAATTCAGTCTTCTGATTTTAATAAGAATTTTAAGTTTTCTGCTAAAGATAGTTCTTCTCTGTCTAAAGAATCATATGGCAATACAGCTTTAGAATTGGCTATAAAGACTAAAAAGGGTGGCGTTTCATCTGTTGCAGACGTTTCTAACGGAGCTATAATTGTTTATGTTGATAATATTACACTTCCTTCACAAAGTGATTTTATCAAAAATAAATCAATGGCAATGATGGAATACAGACAATACGCTCAACAAATAGCATGGTTAAATTACAACCAAATGCTGGAAAAAAAGGCTAAAACAATGATTTATGCATCTTCTAAAAAGGGGGCGGTGAATCAGTAGAGTTTAATTAAAAAGGAGAAAGTTATTTATGAGGAAAACTGTTAGTTTTGTATTTGCTGTTCTAATGTTAGGTTTACTTGCAGGCTGTGCATCGACTTATATAAATCAGCCAAGTTCTCCTCTTGAAATAACAACAAAGGCTGAAGTTAAACCAATCATTCAGGTTGGTGAAAAGATTGAAGCTACTGCCAGTGTCTCCAGAATAGCTTATCTGTTTATAACAGGTCCGGGTAATTTTGCTGAAGGTGTTCATTATCAAGGAAACTATAAGGAACAAAATTTATCTGATTCTTTTTTCGGAGATACTATTGCCGAGGCTAAGGCGGCAGCCGCCTATAGAGCATGTTCTGAAAATCAAGCTGACTTCATTATATGCCCCAGATATTATATTATTGTACAGGATTATCCGTTTTACCGTAATGTACAGGCAAGAGTTTTCGGATATAAGGGTGTTTTAAAAGGTGTAGAAGTTCCGCCGGAGCCGAAAGCTTATGTTCCTCCAACTCAGAAGATTCAGATAACCAACCCTGTCAGCATAGCACAACCAATTAAGCTTGATCAGCCTATTATGCTGAAAGAACCACTTCAGAAGAACACAAAAAAATCAGCTCCAAAGAAAGCTCAAGCACCAAAAAAAGCAACCGATGCTCTGAGCACATATGTAAATTAATTTTAATTTAGAATAAACTAAGGCCTATAGCTTTATCAAAAGTTATAGGCTTTTTATTCTTATATTCTTTGGATATTTAATCAATAAATGGAGTAAAAATAAAATAAATGGATGAAATCGCCGAACAGGTAATTAAATATGGTGAAATTATTCTCCAAAGAGTATGGGCAGATTTGGACAGAGATTTTGAATGTAAAACAATCTCAGGAGATTCATTGACCGTTGTATACTCCGGGACATGGAATCTGGAAGAAGGCCCTGATTTTCTAAATGCTGAAATATGTATTAACGGAAGTGTAAAAACAGGTGATATCGAGATACATCATAGTGCAAACGATTGGTATATACATGGTCATCATAATGATGTTTTGTATTCCAATGTGATACTTCATGTAGTTAAAAGTTCTTATGCAGGTAAAACAAAGATACCTGATATTCAAACAATACTTGTGCCTGATTTCATTATATATGAATTCCTAAGGAGAAATAAGAATAAAGATATCCAGTATGTTGAAGGCCTCTGCATTTCCAAGTTTAAAAGTCTATCTGAAAACTTAATATGCAGTTATTTGGGAAAGTTAGGAATAAATAGATTAAATCATAAAATAATAATATACATTAGTGAAATATTAAGAATAGGATTAGAAAATGCTTTTTTAAAACATTTTTTTAAAACTTGCGGTTATAAGAAAAATAAGCAGTCTTTTTTAGAATTGTATGACCGAATATCAAAATATGATTTTGATGGACTTGATGACAAATCCAAATGTGCTCTGCTTTGGGGAGAATCAGAATTACTGCCTGATCCAGGATTAATGAAACTTGATAAGTCTATGCATGAATTCGTAAAATATACCTGGAGTAAATGGTGGGCTATTCGCAAAGGAGACATAAACACTAAAACTATCCACTGGAATTTCTCTGCGGTAAGACCTCTTAACAGTCCATACAGAAGGATTGCAGCATTGAGTAATTTATTTATTCATTTGCATTCTACTTCTTTTGTTTACTATCTTTCTCTGTTTGATCACAAAAAAGATGATAAAAAAATAGTACTTCTAATGATTGATAGCTTAAAATGTGATGATTCTCTTTGGGATCAATATGTCAACTTTTATAAAAAAATTAACAAACCTTCAAGTTTGATAGGGCGGAACAGAGCATTAGAAATTATAGGAAATTTAATTCTTCCATTTATAATAGCTTATGCGAAAATTAATAACAATTTACAGTTAGAAGAAAAAGCTTTTTCCGTTTGGCACTGCCTGCCTTCAACTCAGATAACTATTATACAGAAAATATCACTCAAACGCTGGGGTTTGGAGAATAGAAAAGTCTGTAATATATTTAAAACCTTTGCATCACAGCAGGGGGTTATTTTTTTGCATAAAAATATATGTGAATTCAGTCATATGAAATGCAGAGAATGTCCTGTATATGTTAATACTCAAAAACATGATATGTGAAAAACTATCTGCACTCACCAAAGTGCAATAATATTATGTCACATTCTGCCGTGACGTATTATTGATATGAGAAGTAATCCACCCATAAGAGCAGAAAACATAAATACTAGTATCCCTATACCTGATACTCCGTATATAGTAGGAGGAACTCTTGTTTTAAGTAGGAGTGAAGACCCTATTACCAATGCTGCTGTAATAACAGAAAAAGAGAGCCTGTTGGTTATATTATCAAGTTTATCCAGCATAGGCTCAAGACCTTTATGCTCAAACTGAAGTTTAAAAGTCTTATTTTTTATCTGGTCGAGAAGTTCTCTTATTTCTCCCGGCAGTTCACATATTAAATGTGCATAGTCAAGTCCTGAATCATATATATCTCTCATGATTTTAGTTGGACTGGTACTTTTATATATCATCTTTTTCACAAAAGGTTCAATATGTGAAATCATATCAAATTTTGGCTTTATTTTCCTAATAGTTCCTTCAAGAGATATTATAGTTTTGAGCAGTAGAAAAATGTCAGAAGGTATTATCAGTTTATTATTTATCAGCAATTTGAGTAAATCCCTTAAAAAGTGTCCTATGTTAATGTCTTCAATTGGAAGATATGCATAGTGTTCAATTAATTTAAAAATCTGATGTTCAAGAGCACTTCTATTTTCAACCTCTTTATTAAGTGATAGACGCAGCATAGCTTTTGTTATTCTATCAGGATCATGATTGACAAGACCGATAATTATATCACAAAGTGCTCCTTTGTGCTTTGGGGGTAAGATTCCCATAAGGCCGAAGTCAATAAAGCATATTCTATCATCATCAAGAATAATTAGATTTCCAGAATGAGGATCTGCATGAAAATAACCATATTCAAAAATTTGGGATAATACTAAATTGGCAAGTTTAGATGTAATTAAATCATGATCAAATTCATATTTTTCAGCTTCTGAAAATTTAATGCCGTCTATATACTCCATAGTTAATACATTCTTAGAAGTATACTCTTTATACACCTTTGGAACAGCCAAATCTTTATTGTCAGCAAAGATCTTTGTAAACTTTTCAATATTTAAAGCTTCATTTTCGAAATCAAGTTCGGTATACAGCCCGTCTCTAAACTCTTCTACTATTCCAATCGGATCTATTACTTCTGCTCCCTGTACATGTTTTTTGATAGATGCAGCGACATGCAGCATTATCTCTATATCAGAGTCAATTTTAGTTTTAATAGCGGGTCTTTGTATTTTAACAGCTACTTTACTTTCGTCCTTCAGATAAGCTTCGTGGACCTGTGATATTGATGCAGATGAAAAAGGTTCAATATTGAACTTTTTGAAGATATCATCTTTTTTTTGATTAAGGCTGAATTCAAGGATTGCAAGTGCAGTTGCACCATCGAACGGCGGAACATTATCTAAAAGTTTTTCTAACTCAGAACAGAGTTCACTGGGAATTAGGTCAGGTCGATTGCTTAAAAATTGACCTAATTTAATAAATGTAGGTCCAAGCTCTTCCAGTACAAGCCTTATCCTTCTCCAGTGCGTATGATATTTTCTTTGCTGATACTTTTTGTGTTTCTTGGCTTTTTTTATATGAGCTCTTTTTAAGTTAAATACCTGAAGCAGTCTGCTGGTATCCACAAATTCCTGAAATCCATGTTTTATAAGAACGGCTATAATCTGTTTATAGCGCATGATATTGTGATAACTTCTAGCTATTTTGCTTTTTCTGAAAAACATTATTATCTCTCAAATAAAAATTAATATTAATAATTATAGCTTATTTCTCATAAAAATTAAATATAGGCAGAACACATAGGTTTTTCTATTAAATCATTAATATTATATAAGCTAATTTTATTACTATGCAGTAATGTATAATTAAATTACAATTGAATTAATAAATTGTAAAAATAGAATTATTATAATCAGGAGTTTATTTATGCTGGATATTAAAGCGGAAATAAAAAATATCGGATGTCTATTTGTCGGTATAGCAATATTGATAGGTGCATTGTTTATATTGAGTCTATTTATTAAGGTAGGAGTTTGGTTTGCAGATACGCTGTTTCCTTTATTTATTTATGCTTCTATTTGTCTGTTGATACTTGATATTGTATTATTTCTACCACTTTCTTTGTTTAAAAATACTAAATTGACTGCTGGGAAATGGATTTTCTTTTCCTCATATCTTTTTGGAATAACACTATGGATATGGTGTTTAATTTTGACATACAAGGCATTTGGATGGGTTGGTATACTGATTGGAGTGATACTATTAGGTATCGGTATTGTCCCTGTTGGTTTCATTGGTGCACTGTTTACAGGACAAATATTAATTGTTTTATATTTAATTTTACTTATATTAATTACCTATGGTGCCCGCAGGATTGGTTCAAATATTTTGATGAAATTTACAGATCATGATAGTTCCGGTTCCGGGACAACAACTAGACATTACAGTAATGGCGATACCATTGATGTTGATTATACATCAGAGGATGACAAACATTGACAGTGATTTCAGCTGTTATAATTTCACAAATATCACAGTTTTGTAGTATTAACTAAACGAAGAATGTAATATTCAGTCTTTTATTAAGCATCATACTGGACTTGTATAAGGATGATATTTAAATTATTGTTGGAAGGTAGTTTAAATTATATAAATAGTCAGGTGTCAAGATGAAAAAGTTAATATTGATAATACCGGCATCAATTTTTTCTGTAATCACTTTTGCTATTTACACATTAATGATGTCACCTGTAACTATGAGAAACATTAATAATGCCTGTGTTGTGGCATTTTCATAAAAACGATGGTGACATCATTAATAAATATAATTGCATACTGATTGCAGAGCACCGTTAGAGCCTTGTGAAACTGCCTGATCATTATTAGACCGATGATAAGTATCTAATATACTATTCTTGTTTTTTCTTGGTTGCTTCGATGATATATCCATATTTGTATTTTTTTATCATTTTTTTGATATATAATACTTATGTTTTGTATTGGATTGGTATATAGGAGATTCCAATAGTTTCTGTTCCTCACGGAAAAAAAACAGTTTATACACAATCTACCTTGTTCTATTCAGTTTACTGAAAAACTAAGCTGTTAAACTTCAATGCTTAATAGAATCAAAGTAATGATTTTGTGTCTGGATTTTATTTTTTTTTTACCGACAGGTATGAAGCTTTACCTGAAATATAGTTAGCTTTGAAAATTTTTTAATTCAGTGTATGATTTACTATTCGAATTTAATTCATTCATCACCCGTCTAATAGAAGGATTAATTACAATGGATAAAAAACAATATAAAATATCCTTCATATTTAATATTAAAATACATAAAAAAATAATTATATGAAAGCTCTTTTTAAAACACTAAAATCAAAGGTTTAAAGTATGATCAAAAAATTTACTCTTATAATTCTATTTAATATTATTTCTATAGCTGTTGTTTTTGCAGAGACAAATAAACTGCATCCTTATCCTTTTTATATGAATAAATTAATATCTATAGCTAAAGCTAACCCTAAAGCTCCTTTTGCAGCAATGATAGTAGATAAAAATACAGGTGAAGTATTATCAGTAGGTTTAAATAAGGTGCATAGTGAAAATAATCCAACTTTGCATGGAGAGATTGTGGCAATAAATAACTGTTCGAAAGAACATCCAAATATTAATTGGAATAATACAGTACTGCTTACTACTGCTGAGCCATGTCCGATGTGTGAAAGTGCCATCGTATGGGCCGGCATTCCAATCGTAGTATATGGAACTTCAATTGACTATTTAAAAAGTCAAGGTTGGAATCAGATAGATATTGATTCAAATTCAGTAATAAAAAATGCATCTTTTTATCATGGTAAAGTAATAGGAGGTGTTTTATCTAAAAAAACGGATCTGTTGTTTGAAAGAAAGATCAAGAATATAACCTGATTTATTTTTAACTTTTATGGGTAATATATTTATCACGAATCATTCGGGATAAATATATTCATATGAGCGGAAATTGAACTATAAGTGATCTATTGCTGTATACCAGGATATGCCCAGATTCCGCTAGTTCTTAACAAATCTCTGAAAATAACTAATTTTTCTTCTTTAGTTACTTTATATGCCTGTTTTAAAGATGGATAATCCATGTAGACAAGGTTTGTATAATTCAGTTTTAGATTCTCTTTTATACAGGCTTCCTGGAAACATGACATAGCTCTTCTCATATGACTTGCGCTTGAAATAAGTGTCATATTTTCAGCCCGCTCTGATTTTAATAGTCTCGCACAATCAACCGCATTTCCTACAGTATCTTTGGAATTATCATCCATTATTATCATGTTCTCAGGTACATTGTTTTTTACAAGCCACTCTTTCATAACATAAGCTTCAGTTACACCGCCTTCGGCCATGCCTCCCGATGTAATTATTTTTGAATGTGGATTTAGTTTATATAGTGAAAGAGTTTGTTTAAGTCTACCTATCATAGTTGGCTGAGGAGTTCCGTTTTTTGCAAGGGCATAACCTAAAACAACAATTATATGATTTTTGAGATTAAGTTTTTCTGCTTTTACTGTAAACGTCATTCTTAAATTATTCTCAGTTCTTGATATGGCTTTTGAATAATTTTTTGTTTTGATAGGTGCCGAAGCAGTAAGCTTACTTAAAATGTGCTTACACAGTTTATTGTTACCATTTAATTTATTATATACAGCGAAAAGCAGGGAGGCATTATATTCGTTCGGTGCTTTATTTAGGATTGCAGTATAAGTATTTAACGCTCCATTCAGATTTCCCTGAAGAATTTGAGTAGAGGCTATATCGTACATGAGGTCAAGTCTGTACGGTGCTAGTGCTGAAGCTTTTTCAAATAATTTTTGAACAGCATCATAATTACCTCTTAAAGTTATACCTTTAAAGTATTTCTTTTCAGCTTTTTTAATATCCCCTCCATGCCAGTATAAATATATGGCATTTTGGATTAGTTCCTCAACTTCTGCTTGATTGTTGTATATTGAACGATTTTGTACTTTTGCTTGTGTAGAAGCAGTGTATGTTTTGCTGCAACCTGTATTAAATAGAAGCAGAGTAGCGAATGCTGTAGATACGATTAATCCCAATAATAATTTTTTCTTCATGATATGAATACCTATATTTTATTAGTTCCATTAGAAGATAATTATATCGATTATTGATAAATGTTTGTAGTGATGAAATAAGATTACTTAGAAGTACTGGTTTAATGAATGGTATAAAAAAAACCTGCCCTCATGGGGTGACAGAGGGCAGGAGGAGGTTGATCCTATTTTATATAAATATAGAATAGAATCAGGAAAGAATTCGCTTATGAAGTTAATGTTATTCTTTGAAAGATCAAGTCCGTTTTAAAAATAACGTTTAACTTTTACTGTTTTAGATTTTTTTATATTAAAATTATAAAATCCATTTGATAATAACATCGGGTAAGCTATTTTAATTGATCTCGACGGAAGAAATATTTGAGACGATTATGATATGTTTAATTACATGTTAAAAAATCGTTTTTTTTTTAGAATTAGCGCTTGATAAGTTTAAGATTCTTACTATTTTATCTTTCCGTAAATCGGGTCGGTAGCTCAGCGGTAGTAGCACCTGCCTTTTAAGCAGGGGGTCCTGGGTTCGAATCCCAGCCGACCCACCATTTTTAAAAAATGGTGTTTTGGATAAGTTGTTTTTGACTTTAATTTTATATATTTAAGTATGGTAGTTAGGAGATAGTTCCGATGAGTATGGTTTGTGAAATCTGTGGAAAAAGAAAAGTAGTAGGCGGTTCTATTATAAGAAAAGGTCTTGCTAAAATGAAAGGCGGGATTGGAACACACGTTGTAAAAAATAATAAAAGAACTTTTAAGCCAAATATACAGAAAACTAAAGTAAATGTAGATGGTACTGTGAAAAGAATAAAAGTTTGTACAGCTTGTATTCGTTCAGGAAAAGTCCAAAAAGTCTAATATCTATAGTATTTATAGATTAATATATTTTAAAAAGCAGTTGGTTTTTCCAACTGCTTTTTTTTGTTTTTGAGAAGTTTTATTTTAATATTTATCAGAACAATTTTTTGGTAATGGTTAAATATTAGATATAAGTTAAATGTTGTTAATATTCATGAATTATATATAAATATCTAAGGTAAAAAATGAGTACTGAAAATACAATTCCTAAGGCATACAATCCTACTGATGTTGAAGAAAAATGGTTTCCTATATGGAAGGATAAAGGCTATTTTGAAGGGAAAATTGATAATAATAAAGAATCATATTCAATCGTAATACCACCTCCTAATGTAACCGGAATTCTTACTTTGGGGCATGTACTTAATAATACTCTTCAAGATATTTTAATCCGCTGGAAGAAAATGCAGGGTTATTCTACATGCTGGTTTCCGGGAACAGATCATGCAGGAATCGCTACAGAAAGCAGAGTTGAACGTTTTTTAAGAGAAAATGAAGGCGTAACAAGACGTGATATCGGTAGAGATAAATTTATAGAGAAGGTATGGAGCTGGAAAAAAGAGTATGGAGGAACAATCATTCAGCAACTTAAAAAACTCGGTTGTTCCTGTGATTGGGATAGGGAACGATTTACACTTGACGAAGGTCTGAATGATGCAGTAAAAAAAGTTTTTGTAGAGTTATATAATAAAGGTTATATTTATCGCGGTAAACGAATGATTAACTGGTGTCCTATTTCTCAAACCGCTCTGTCTGACGAAGAAGTTGTTTATAAAGAGAAAAAAGGATATTTTTATCATTTTAAATACCCATTGAGTGATGGATCTGGTCACCTGGAAATAGCCACTACCAGACCGGAAACAATGTTCGGTGATACTGCTGTAGCTGTACATCCTGATGATAAAAGATACAAACACCTTATAGGAAAAACAATTAATCTACCTCTTACAAATAGAAAAATACCTATTGTAGCAGACGAACATGCTGATCCTGAATTTGGTACAGGATGTGTTAAAATTACTCCTGCTCATGATCCTAATGACTTTCAGGTTGGGAAAAGACATAACCTTGAAGTTCTAAATGTTATGAATCCTGATGCAACTATGAATGAAAATGCAGGTGAAGATTTTGTTGGACTTGATAGGTTTGAATGTAGAGAAAAAGCTATATTTATGATGAAAGATTTAGATCTGTTTATCAAATCAGAAAGTCACATTCATAATGTAGGCTATTCCGAAAGAGGGGATGTGCCTATAGAACCCAGAGCCAGCGAACAATGGTTTGTTAATATGAAAGAACTGGCAAAACCCGCTATAGCAGCTGTTAGAAAAGGTGAAATTAAATTTCATCCAGAACGCTGGAGTAAAGTTTACTTTAACTGGCTGGAGAATATTCAGGACTGGTGCATAAGCAGGCAGATATGGTGGGGGCATAGAATACCTGCATGGTATAATGATAAAACAGGTGAAGTGCATGTAGGAACTGAGGCTCCTGAAGATATAGAAAACTGGAGACAGGAAGAGGATGTTCTTGATACATGGTTCAGTTCATGGCTATGGCCTTTTTCTATCATGGGATGGCCTGATAATACTGAAGAACAAAAATACTTTTATCCTACTAATGACCTTGTTACAGGGCCTGATATAATATTTTTCTGGGTTGCCAGAATGATCATGGCAGGCTTGGAATTTAAAGATGCAATTCCTTTTAACAATGTTTATTTTACAAGTATTATTCGTGATGACAAAGGAAGAAAATTAAGTAAATCTCTTGGTAATTCCCCTGACCCTCTCGAAGTTATTAAAACTTATGGAGCTGATGCATTAAGATTTTCTATTATTTATATTGCTCCTGTCGGTTTGGATATTCGCTACAGTAATGAGAAATGTGAAATTGGACGAAATTTTGCTAATAAACTCTGGAATGCCTGTAGATTCAGGCAGATGCAGGGGGATACTTCATCCAATTTTAAAGATTTATCCGGTATTCCCGTTGAGGATCTGACTGCTGATGAGAAATGGATTATTTCAAGACTTAACAGTGCAATTGAAGCTGTTGATAATCATTTAAATAAATTTAGCTTTCATATGGCTACTCATAATATATATGAATTTGTATGGAGTGAATTTTGCGATTGGTTTATAGAGGCTTCAAAAGGTCGTATGTTTGCCGGTGGAGAACAGAAAAAACAGGCACTATCAGTTTTAGATTATGTTCTTTATCAGATATTAAAACTACTGCATCCGTTTATGCCGTACATTACTGAAGAATTAGCTCATTTTATGGGATTTTTGAAAGAAGATGAAACTATTATGTTTGCATCTTATCCTAAATCTTTAAAGAACAGCAAGTTCCAAGCTGTTTTAACTGATACTCAGCTGATTGAGAATGTTGAATCTAAATTCGAAATGATTAGGGCAGGGCGTAACTTAAGAGCTTCGTATAATATTGTTAACAGTAAAAAATTGTCATTTTTTATAAAAGCTAACGATCAGAATTCCCTTGATTTTATTGAGTTGGAATCAGAAGCAGTTAAGAAATTACTAAATGCAGAAGAGTTGACTGTGAGCTTAAAGAGCTTTTCTGAACTTTATGATGGACCGGCTCCATCAATAGTATGTAAAAATGGAACAGTTTTTCTTTCATTGAAAGGTGCAATTGATATTGATGCTGAGTTGAAGAAACTTAATAAACAGAAAAAAGAACTTGAAGGTTGGATAAAAGGATCAAAAGCAAAACTTTCAAACGAGAAGTTTCTGAAGAATGCACCTGACAAAGTAGTGAGCAGTGCTAAAGAACACCTTGCAGAGCTTGAAACAAAACTTTCATCAGTAAATGAGATGCTCATAGTTTTAACATAACTAATCTGAATAGAGGATTAAAAATAGTTAATTGGTCTTTGATGATCAATTATTGAAATTTTATTTTAATCATAAAAAACGGTTGCAGTATAATTCAATGCAGCCGTTTTTTTAAATATACTATTCATAAAGAATTACCCAAGAATGCCACCGCCTATAAACTCCCTTACAATTGATTTAAAAGGAATATGTTCTTTTGGTGCTGAGATAAAACTTGAGAGTAGATGTTGTAATCTACAAACATCAGCATATTGTTCATGCCATGGTTTAACCTCTGCAAGAAGAGGTTCTACAAAAGGCTTGAGAACTCCAATTTCATAATTAAGTGCGGAGCTGAATGCAATATCTGCATAATGCTGATATGGAAAAATCCAGCGCTTTTCTCCATCTCGAACATTGGGCCACATTTTTAAAGTGGCTAAAGCTCTGTTGCCCCGTGTTCTATGATCTCTTAATATTCTTCTTATTAACCTGTTATCTGTTGTGGATATCCTATTGTTATAATCAATGTTTAGTTGAGTCAGTGCATTAATATAAACCTTATATTTACGTTCTTCTGGAAGTGATGCGGTCATTCTCGGGTTTAAGGAATGTATACCTTCAATTACTGCTATTTCATTCTCCTTGAGAATTACTTTTTTCCCGTCCCATACTTTTTTCCCTATTTTGAAATCAAAAGTAGGTACTTTTATTTCTTTGCCATTGTCTAGTTTTGCCAGATGGTCATGAAGCAGTTCTAAATCAATTGTTTCAATATGTTCGAAATCGTAATTTCCGTTTTTATCTCTAGGTGTATTTACTCGGTCTACAAAATAATTATCAACAGATATAATAACAGGTTGAATTCCATTAACTTTCAGCTGAGTTGTCAACCTGTGTGCAAAAGTTGTTTTACCCGAAGACGAAGGGCCGGCAATTAGAACCCATTTTAATTTATCTTTATTCTTATATATATTATCTGCTATAACTGCTATATTCTTTTCTTGATAAGCTTCTTCAATTCCTACAAGCTGCCTGTAGTCGCCTCTGATAATTATTTCGTTTAGGCTTCCAACATTTTGAACGCCAATTGTTTTTCCCCATGATTTATAGGATTTGAACATATTAAATAGATGTTTTTGATGTTGAAATTCTTCAAAATGTATAGGATATGCTTTTTCAGGAAACTGAATAATAAAACCTGTCTCATACGGTAACAGTTTAAAGGCTGTTAAGTATTTTGTATTTTCAGTAAGAATACCATGTTCCAGGTCCATAAAATTACCGCATTGATAGACAGCTACTTTAGAAGGGTTTTGAAACCGCAGGAGATTGCATTTATCTTCCCTGTTTCTTGATGCAAAATGGAACAGTGCATTTTCAAGGTAGATATTTTTCCTGGTTATATTAAGTTTCTTTTCTACTAATTCATGCATATATGATTCTATTTTCGGCAGAATTTTACTTAGTTTATTATTATCAACAAAATTCTCAAATGAACAGAAAAATCCAGATCCCAGCGAATGTGCTATGTCAAATTTTAATTCAGGAAAACATTCATATACTGCTTTTGATAAAAGAAAGGTAATAGAATTTCTGTAAATACGCCATCCGTGAGAGTCTTCAATTGTTAACAAAGAAATATGAGAATCTAATTCTATAGGGTAATTTAGAGATGAGATACAGTTATTTACTAATGCACCGATATATATTTTTTCTGAATCAAAATAGTTATGTTTTTTTAATATATTTCTTATAGTAGTGCCAGGGTAGCACGTAGTTTCTTTGCCATTATTAAAAATGATTTTTATTTGCCTATCTCCATTATTCATAATCAGTAGGACCTTTAATTAAAATTTGAACGTTTAACAAGTTATTTATGAAGATCTGTTTTTAATACTATATTGAATATTAACTAATATTGTTTAAATAATGAAACATATATCAGTTAATACGGTAAAATTCAATATTCAATTTGATAACTCCTTTTTATTCTGTAATAAATAAAGTCAGCCTGAATAAAAATAAAGCATGAGTGTTGATATAAAAAGAACTAATATAATAATTAAATAATCTATAATGTTTATTTTTATATTTTTATAATAACTTCTCTGTTCTATATACCGGAAACCTCTTATTTCTACAGTTGACGAAAGTTTCTCTGTTTTTTGAAATATGCTATACATTATCGGTGTAAATATATAGAGATATACATTTATAACTTCTTTTTTGTATACCTGTTTTAAGTTTATTCCTCTAAGCTGAACTGCATATATGGTGAGTTTAAGTTCATCTATAAAATTAGGCAAGAATCGCATGGATAACTGCAGCATAAAAACAATTTCATATGGTACTCTTAATTTTACTAAGCCTAAAACCATTTCATTTTTATCCGAGTTTATTATGATAAGAGCTGAAGCGAGAAGTATATATGTTCTCAGAAGAATTTTTATCCCGTAGATTAAACCTACACTTGATAGCAAATTATATCCCATAAATGTGATAACTGGTTCGCCGCCTCTTATAAAGAGACTCTGAATAAGCATCAGTATGAAGGTGAAATATATTACAGCTTTAAAACCTCTAACCTTAAAATTTGCCCCAATAATAAAATTTACAAAAATATTTGCAACTAATAATAAAAATAGAATTTTAATATTTTGATAATAAATTGCAAAAAATGAAAATGCATAAACAATCAGTAACTTTGTTCTTACATCAAGTTTAATTTTTTTTTTAAATAACGGTATAAAATTAATATGTTTCAACGATTTTACCCTGCTGCATAAAAATCTCTCTCCCATTTAACTCGTTTATTAACTTATTATCATGAGAAATTATAATTATTCCTGTTCCGTCCGAATGAATCGTATTGAGTATTTCAATCAGTATCTGTTTATGGTTCTTGTCAATGCCTGTTGTAGGTTCATCTAAGATTAAAAAGTCAGGTTTCATTGCTAGAACTGCACTTATTATGAGAAGTTGCTTTTGACCTTCACTCAGATTAAACGGATTACTGTTACTCAAATGATACAAATCAAATTTTTTTAGATAATACTCTGCAAGTTTATCGATTTCTGTGCTGCTTTTTTTAATTTGTTTTAATCCAAATGCGAATTCATTATACACAGTTGTATTAAATATCATATGATTGGGGTTTTGGAAAACAAAACCGATTTTTTGACCAATTTCATTGATAGAGTAGCTGTTTAAACTCTTGCCTTCAAGATTAATATTGCCGGATTCAGGTTTTACTGCTTTCATGATTAATTTCAGGAGAGTGCTTTTCCCGCTTCCGTTACCGCCGGTTATTAATAATAGCTCTCCTTTTGAGATATTGATTGAAATATCTTTAACTGCGTAGTCTTCGGCAGAGCAGTATTTATAATAAACATGATTGATTGTTATATAGTCCATTTTTAAATAGTAAAAACTTTATTGTTAAAATATTTTTCACTGACTATTTCGCCGTTATCCAGTTTAATTACCCTGTCAGTTATTTCTTCATAATCATTAACATGATCTATTATAATTACTGACTTCATATTCTCCTTTAACTCTTTTATATGAGATAGAAACCTTTTAGTGCTGCATTTGTCTAGCATTGAAAGAGCTTCATCAAGAACAAGAAAATCAGGATTTGTAATCAAGGTTGCTGCAAGAACAATCAATTGTTTTTCTCCAAGTGATAGATGACTAGTGTTTCTTTTTAATAGATGTCTTATTTTAAGAAAGTCAGCTAAAGAGTATATTCTATCAGTTATTTCATCTCTTGGGATACCTCTGTTTTCCAGTGGAAATGCCAGTTCATATTCAACCGTAGGCATTAGTAACTGTGTCTCTGGATCCTTGAATACTACTCCTATTTTATCTGTCAGCTTAGGTAAAGGTATATCTCTTATATTAGTTTTATTTATTAATATTTCTCCTCCAAGTTTACCTTTAATATGTTTCGGAATAAGACCTGCCAAACAGTAGGCAAGTGTAGTTTTTCCAGATCCATTTTTCCCATTAATTTTTAGACAGCTACCTTTAGATAAGTTAAACGAAATGTTATTTAATACTTTACTGGAAACGTATGCAGCAATGTAACTGAAACTAAGATTTTTAACTTCTAAACTGTGCATAATAATTAAGTTGTTTCACTGCTGTTAACTTGATCTCTGCCAAAATTAAAAACTGCTTTATAAAGTCGGCAAGCTATTAATCCTCCGATCCCACCGGAAATAAATGCAGTGAATATTGAAAATAAGAGCGGTATGAAATAGAGATTGAGAAAGAAGAATCCGATAATAAAAGCTCCGGTCATATTCGCAATACCGCCTGCTGCAAAACATGAAATATTACCCGAAATATAATTTTTATTTGTAAGCATAACTATTTCAAGTATAATACATGGAATTATATACACGGGAATATTAAAAATACCTCTGTTGCCAACCATTCCGAATACTACAATAAGAGCTCCCTGTATAATGCCGACCAGAATAGATGTACCTCTTTTTTTAGTAATTAGGCAGGGTAATACTATCCATATCATATAAATAACTCCTGAAATAACTCCTGCCGGGAAAAAAGACTGGGTAATGACTTCACTGAGAATTATCATAATAGGTTTTATAGCAATGCTTACTGCTGAAATAAGTGCTATTATTATTAAATCATATACTATAAATCTACTGAGAAGTTTTTTCATTTCTGTTATTCCATGTTATAAATAAACTTTTTTTCGGATTGGGAATCCAAGAAATTCCATTTTTCTTAACTATAATATTTCTTATATGAGCTTTAATCACTTTAGAGTCACTTATACCGGTTTTTCGTGAAATAAAATCTACATATTTGCCTAAAGAAACATTCTCTAAATAAGGTATACCAAAATCATATTCGATTGTTTCTACTGTTGTTTTACCTCTTAAACCTCTGAATAGCGATTCTAGGTCAGAGTTTGATGAAGGATAGCGTTTAGGTGTAATAGATAGTTTTTGGATTAAACTTTCACTCAGAAAATCAGTTTTTTCCTGGTTGATAAAAGATATAAAGTAAGCTGTATTTTTTGTATAGTTGATTATTTTTTTGATTCCTTGAGTGCTTTTTATGTTGCTGCTTAGACTATAGGCACAGATTGTAATATCAGCCTTATTTACTTGAGCATCTGTCCAGTCAGAATGAACTAGAGTCAAGTTTTTAATATTTGAGCATCTGTTTTCAAGAGCGGATAAATGATCTTGATTTATGTCGATAGCCTGAACTTTGCATGTGTCTTCAAGTGCTGGCAGTGAAAATGCTCCCGGGCCGCAGCCTATATCTAAGATTGAAGAAAGTCCTTGATTTTCTTTTTTTATTCTTTCCCATATTTTTTTAGGATATTCGCTGTATTTCATCCCAAGATAATAGAAAAATATATCATTTTTACTCCATGTTGTCATTTAAATTTGCACCTACCCATGATTTAATTTTGTTTTGAATTTCATTTTTATTAGAGTTATTTACATGTATGATCTCAACAGCTTTATGCTTTATCAGCTTTACAAGATTTCTATCCTTATTCATCAGGATACTGTCTATTGGAAAATATTTATCCATGATCTCTTTACTTCTGGGTGATTTAATAACACCGATAATAGGTTTGTCTTTATCTAATAGATTAAAAACACATTTAGTTATATAGGCATTATCAAATTCAAAACCGCCGATTTCATCCATTAGGATAATCTCTTTTAATTTCTCCTTATCAAATGCTTTATTAAAAGAATCTATAAAAACATCTTCATTGATTTTCCATTTATCCTTATCAGTTTGTTCAATAAAAAGAGGAAAAGGGCATATTTCAGAAGTTATATGATTATCAAGTTTATATTCACCTTCAGATAGCGTGCAGAATCTGAAACCTTTGAGCTGGTTTTCTTTATAAATTCTCTGAACATAAAATCCACTTATTTTATTCATAAAAGGTTTTAAAACATTTTTTATCATTGTGGATTTTCCAATTCTGATGTCTCCCATCAAGAATAAATGTTTACTATGTTTTGAATTGTTCATAGTTTTCAGAGCATTAATAAAGTTAACTAAATTTTACAGCGAAAAGAAGTAGACATATACTAGCATAAATCAAATTCAAAGACAAAAACCATACAAAACTATATGTATTTATTTGGTGCAGAGATAAATGAATAATCATTTACTGGAATAATGCAATATTATTGCGAAGATAAACGGTATTTATTATGAGAATATATTATACACGCAGTGTTCAACTTTTTTTAGTTGATGTTCTTTGAAATTATATGTCATAGCATAAACTTCTAAATATTATAAGTGACTAATCAAATAATATATTAGGAGTAATGCCATGACAACAGAAGACTTTATCATTGAAACTTATTGTTTAACAGATGATGAATATAAAATATTGATAAAAAAGCATGGCAAGTTAAGA
>PVBE011257707.1_pt1 | contig 61981 bp, 69 predicted proteins | sample 1631181 | NCBI WGS metagenome assembly PVBE01 (sample SAMN08397723, study PRJNA350692) | Marine metagenome, whole genome shotgun sequencing project. | isolation source: water | place: Pacific Ocean | collected 2012-04
CACCGACTTCGAGCGCCGCCAGATGGAGGCTGTCAGAAAGGAGTTAGATCACGAATACGAGGCCCGAAACGGCCTCGTGCCAAAAACCTCGGCCAATGCAGACCAAACCAAATTATCCAGCACTTCTCGGACTCGACCGGCATTCGGGCCATGAGCACAGGACCTGCCCGCGGCCAGGGCCCGATGCGCGCCTTTATTCACTGTCTCGACGTGCGTGGTTTCTTACATTAAAGTAAGGAATCGGAAGAAATGAAAGGATGATTGTGGCTGTTTCCACCATCACCAGCAAGGGACAGACGACAATCCCCAAGAGCGTTCGCGAGCGCTTGCACTTGAAGACCGGCGACCGGGTGGAGTTCGTCGCCCGGGATGACGGCACCGCGCTCATGGTCCCGGCGACGCTGACGCTCGACCAGCTCAAGGCGTCGATGCCGCCCGCCTCCAGGTTTCTCAGTCTTGAAGAAATCGACACGGCGGTCCACCGTCACGCGGCATTGCGGTTGCGCCGCCGATGAGGGGCCTCGATACCAACGTCCTGTTGCGCCTGATACTGAGCGACGATGCCGCACAGGCGGGACGTGCCGACGGCTTCGTCGAAGTAAGCTGTTCGGCCGACGATCCATGCTGGATCAACCGGATCGTTCTCGTCGAGACGGCATGGGTACTACAAAGCGGATATGGATACAGTCGTCAGGACGTTGCGACGATCATCGAGAACATCCTTCGCACCGAGATTTTCACCGTCGAGAACGCGGCCGAAGCCTGGAGCGCCACTAAGTCCTATCGCGAGAGCGGCGCCGATTTCGCCGACTGCCTCATCGGCACCATCAACCGGGCGCAAGGTTTTGCCGAGACGGTGACCTTCGACCGTGCGGCGGCGAAACTCGATCAATTCATCGGTGTCTAGCGTTGAGCGAACGACGACGAAACATCGTTTGGAGCGAGCCAGAATGAGCGAAGCTAAGCCCGGAAACACCGAGGCCCGCCGCGACTTCATCCGCGAGGTCGTCCATGGCGACGTGGAGTCCGGGCGGATAGAGGCCGTGGTCACGCGCTTCCCGCCCGAGCCCAACGGTCACCTGCACATCGGCCACGCCAAGTCGATGTGCCTGAACTTCGGCATCGCCGACGAGTTCGGCGGGCGCTGCCACCTGCGCTTCGACGACACCAACCCCACCAAGGAAGAGCACGAGTATATCGAATCCATCCAGCGGGACGTGCGCTGGCTGGGCTTCGATTGGGGCGAGCACCTCTATTTTGCCTCCGGCCACTTCGAGACGCTGTACGGGTGGGCCGAACACCTGATCGGCGCCGGCAAGGCCTACGTGGACGACCTCTCGACGGAAGAAATCCGCGCCCACCGCGGCACCCTTACAGAACCCGGGCGCAACAGCCCGCACCGTGATAGGCCGCCGGACGAGAACCTCGAGCTGTTCCGCCGCATGCGCGCCGGCGAGTTCGAGGACGGCGCGCGGGTACTGCGCGCCAAAATCGACATGGCGTCGGGCAACATCAACATGCGTGATCCGGTGCTCTACCGGATCCTGCGCGCCCCCCACCCGCGCACCGGTGAGGACTGGTGCATCTACCCCACCTACGACTTCGCCCACGGCCAGTCCGACGCTATCGAGGGCGTCACCCATTCGCTGTGCACCCTGGAGTTCGAGGACCACCGCCCGCTCTACGACTGGCTCATCGACAACCTGACTGTGCCGTCGCGCCCCCGCCAGTACGAATTCTCACGCCTCAACCTGACGCACACGGTGCTTTCCAAGCGCCGCCTCGTCGAGTTCGTCGACGGCGGCCACGTCCGGGGCTGGGATGATCCGCGCATGCCGACGCTCTCGGGCCTCCGCCGGCGCGGCTTTCCGGCCGCCGCCATCCGCGACTTTGCCGGGCGCATCGGCATTACCAAGAGCGAAAGCGTCGTCGAGGTGGCGCTCTTGGAACACTGCGTCCGCGATCTCCTGAACAGGACGGCGCCGCGCCGCATGGCTGTCCTCAACCCCCTCAAGGTGGTCATCGAGAACTACCCGGAAGGCGAGGCGGAAGACCTCGACGCGGTCAACAACCCCGAGGACGCCGCCGCCGGCACCCGCCTCGTGCCCTTCACGCGCGAGATCTATATCGAGCGTGACGACTTCATGGAGGACCCGCCCAAAAAGTTCTTCCGCCTGGCGCCGGGCCGCGAGGTGCGCCTGCGCTACGCCTTTTTCATCACCTGCACCGGCGTCGACAAGGATGCCGCCGGCGACGTGGTGGAGTTGCGCTGCACCTACGACCCGGAAACTCGGGGCGGCAACGCGCTGGACGGGCGCAAAGTCAAGGCGACGTTGCATTGGGTGTCGGCGGCGCACGCGATCACGGCCGAGGTGCGCCTCTACGATCACCTGTTCACGGAAGCAGAACCGGATGGTGACCTCGGCGCCGCCCTCAACCCGGAATCCCTCACCGTGCTCGACGATTGCCGTCTGGAGCCGGCCCTGGCCGATGCCGCCGCCGGCGAGACGGTGCAGTTCGAGCGCCTGGGGTATTTCTGTTCCGATGTGGACTCCGGGCCCGGCAGGCCGGTGTTCAACCGCACGGTTGCCTTGCGCGACACCTGGGCCAAGGCCAAGGGCCAAGTGTCGTGCAAGGCCTAGAGCCACGAATATTGGCGCCGGAAGCTCTTAGGCGGCGCGTTTCTTGAGAAGCTTGATCAGGCTTCCGATCCCCCGCCGGCCCAACACCGAGGCGAATTCGTGGCGCAGGGTCATCGCCATGCTGATGCCCTCCACCGACAGATCGAGGATGCGGAAGGTGCCGGCGATCTCGCGTATGCGTCAGTTGGCGCGCACCGGCTTCTTTTCGGCGCGCGAAACTTGGCCGCGCACCAGCACCTCTTTCTTGCCCACCGGATTGGTGCCGAGGATGTCCATGTAGCGGGCGGCGGGGTTTTCACGCTTCGCGGGCACCGGTCCCCGCCACCGTCATGAAATCCGTCAGGGTCGCATCGGAAAGGACCGCGATGTCTTTTTTTTGGATATCGCCGGTAGTGTCGGCGCGCCACAGGGCCTCGGCGATGTCGTCCCAGATTTGCGCGCAGCCGCCCGTCACCAGACCGCACACGGCCACCACCACCGACAATCTGGAATACGCGCCTATCCGTCCCCTTGCAAACCGTGAGCAAAAAGAGACTCGAACCACCTTCAGCTTACATGGGTGCTTTGTCTCGCCTTTTCGTGGTTTTTTTAGTTGGCGGAAGGCAAACCCAGCGATTTTAAGGAACAAGGGTCCCGATTTGGCGCCGAGATGTTAAGAAAATACCATGCCGACCTCTAGTGTCCTGGATCAGAAGTCTATCGGCGTAACCAACAAACGGCTTAGTCCGGAGGAATAGCACCCCAGGATGGCTGTGCAGGGCCCGCCGCGGTCCCATATGTGAAGGGAAATCCCGTGGCGTACACCAGGGTAGGGTAGCGAGGCAAAGTAGGGTAGCGAGGCAAAGGAGAAGCCGCGATGGAAAAGCAAATATCGAAGGTTTTGAGGGTTTGGCTTCCGATCCTCAATACCGCGGAGTTCGAGACCGAGCTCCAGGACATCAATTCGGCGGTGCGAAGCGGGTTTACCAGCGACCGCACGGGCGACCACCTGCGGTTGGCGCTCCTGATGGGCGCGGAATTTCCGGACGTTGTCCCCTTCGGCGGCCACGCGGCGTAGGCGCCACGGGACGTCCCTTCCACTTGATACCAAGGACCGTTGGTATAAATTCGAACGCCGCGGACTCGACGGCACGCGGGTCTGCTACACTCGCACCTTGTTTCAGCGGGCGTGGCGGTTGACGGCGTGGAGGATAAGCATTGGTCAGGGTCGACGGGATCGGAGAGTGGCGCATCGATTCTCGGGTTCGGTACCGCCGGCCGATGCGCGCCAAGGCGGCGAAGGTCGAGGTCGAGGCCGAGTTGCTCGATATCTCGGGCAACGGCGCGGCGCTGTAGTCCAATGTCTTGCTCGACAACAACACCTTCGTGGAACTGCGCATCGAAGACGTCGGCAATATGGAGGGCCGCGTGGCGCGCAGCTACAAAGGCGGCTTCGCGGTCAAGTTCGAGGTCAATGCCGAGCAACGGGTACGCCTCAAGACCGCCATCGCCGACTACACCCAGGCGGCGCGCATTCTCGACGACGATTTGAAATAAGTTCACCGCCGCGAGGTCGGGCTACCGGCCTTCGAGGATAGTCAGCATGCGCTCGGCGTTGCCCGCGACGTGGGCCAGGGCCTCCTGGTACTCGGGCGAATCGTAACAGGCTTGCGCCGCCTCGACGCTTTCGAACTCGACGATGACATTGCGCGGAAATTCCTCGCCTTCCAGGGACACGTAGCGCCCGCCACGGGCCAGGAAGCGCCCGCCGTGCTTGTCGATGGCCGGGCCCGCCAGCTTGGCGTACTCGCCGTAGCCTTCCTCGTTGATCACCTTGATGTGTCCGATCCAATACGCAGCCATAGCCGTTCCTCCCTTCCCTGAATTTTTTGGCCCTTCGGGCACTCGCCATCGACTATAGCACAACCACGGTCGTGCCGACTTCAAGCGCTTTCGATGCTTCGACCGATGGCCGGAAAAAGGGCGCCGAGCGTGATGGCGCGGGCCACCATGAACACGGTAAAGGCGATCCACAGGCCGTGGTTACCGAGCCAGGGGACGAGCACGGCGAGCGTCGCGATGTAGGCGAAGGTGGAGAGCATCATAGCGTTGCGCATGTCTGACCCCCGCGTCGCGCCAATGAAAATCCCGTCGAGTTGGAAGCTCCACACCGAGATCAAGGGCAGTACGATCGCCCACGGCAGGTAGTCCCGGGCGGCGGCGCGCACGGGCTCGATATCGGTGATGGCGTCGATCACCGACGCACCCGCCATGGCATAGAAGACGGCGAAGCCGGCGGCGAAGACGAGGGCCCAGACCGAGGTCACGCGAACTGCGGTGCGATAGCGCGTCCGGTCCCCGGCTCCGATGGCGCTGCCGACCAGGGCCTCAGCGGCGAAGGCGAAGGCGTCGAGCGCATAGGCCATGAAAATCTGGAAGTTGAACAGCACCGCGTTGGCGGCCAGCGCCACGTCGCCGATGCGGGCGCCAACGCTGGTAAAGACGGCGAACGACCCCATCAGGCAAAGGCTGCGGATGAAGATGTCCCGGTTCAGGCTCATCATTTTCCGGATGCGCCCGGCGTCGAGGATCAACGCTCGCCGCCAGCGTCCGCCGATGGGTAGCAAGTTGCGCATGACCAAAGCTGCGCCAAGGGCCACCGCGCCGATCTCGGCGATCAGGGTGGCGATAGCGACGCCTTCGACCCCCCAGCCGAGGCCGGGCACGAACCACAGGTCGAGGACGATATTGACGCCGTTCATGACGATCTGCAGCACGAGGGCGGCGCGGGTGTTATGGATGCCGACGAACCAGCCGACAAAAACAAAATTCGCGAGCGCTGCTGGCGCCCCCCAGATGCGGATCGAAAAGTAGAGGTCGGTCAGGGGCTCGACCTGTGGGCTTGCTTTGATGAGGGGCAGCGCCGCCCAGGCGATGGGCCGCTGAACGGCGATTAGGGCGACGCCCAGCAGAACGGCGACGATCAGCGCCCGGGTCAGGGTGGCGCGCACCTCGTCGGCATCATTGGCGCCAAGCGCTTGGGCGGTGAAGCCCGTCGTCCCCATGCGCAGGAAGCCCATTCCCCAGTAGACGACATGGAAGATGACGGCGCCGACGGCGACGGCGCCGATGTACTGGGGTCCCGGCAGGTGCCCCATCACCGCCGTGTCGACGATGCCGAGGAGCGGCACCGAGACGTTGGAGAGGATGATCGGCCCGGCCAGGCGCCAGATGCGCCCGTGCCAGTCGCCGCCGTTCGCGTCAATCATCTGGGGGGTGTCGGACAAGGGCGGTCAGGCGCTGTGGAGGCCGTGGCGCTTGTGCCAGTCCTCGATGGAGTCGGGCGGGAATTCGGCGAAGTGACATCTTTCGGGCCGCCCGGCACCTCGGCCCAGGGGACCGCGGAATCGAGTATGATGTGGACGTACTCGGGCGGCGTCGGGAGGCCCGAGTCGATGGCCGAGGCGAAGGGATGCACCAGGTCGGGCCAGCGCGGATCGGAGACGTAAAGCGCACTGCCGCAGAGCTTGCAGAAATGACGGTGGGCGTCGCTCAAGTGCCCGTCTTCCTTTTTCACCCGGTAGGCGGTCACGCTGCCGCTGCCCTCGGCGCTGAGGGTGTCGGCGTTGCCCATGATGTTGGCGCCCCCCCCCCGCCTGTCTGGCGGCAGATCGAGCAGTAGCAGCGCATGTATGGGTAGGGCGTTTCGCTTTCGAGGGAGAACGTCACCGCGCCGCAGTGGCAGGATCCTTCAAGGTGCATGGGGGCCTCCATGGGGAAAGGTCGCGCCATGCTATCCGGTTTAGCCGCCGCGATGGCGATGATTCAACGCGGAGGACGCGGAGGAGCGTGGAGGAAAAATGTTTTCTGCACGGCTTTGGCGTGCTTTTTTCTTATCTCTTTCTATTCTTCCTCGGTATTCCTCCGCGTCCTCCGCGTTTAGAGGACCTTGACTGCTCGCAACCCGCCGACACCCTCACCCCGTATTCCAGCCCCGCGTCCTCCAGCCAGGTCCACAGATATTCGGCGATGGAGCGATGGACGTAGAGGTCGTAGTCGGGATCCTCGGAAATCTGGTGCACGATGACCTGGGCCTTGGCCAGCAGCGTGCGCGTGCATCGCCCGGGCCTGAAGGCGCGCCGGTGCACGTCCAGGGTACACCCCTTCATCAGCACGTCGCGGGCACCGGCGCCGGCGAGCCCGATGACGTCGCGGGCGTCGCTTAGATCGACGACCTGGGTGTGCTGACGGGCCAGGGCTTCGCTTAAGTCTGCCACCGTGGCAGCATCGTCGTCGTCGGTCACCACCAGCCATTCGTCGGGGCCGAGCCACAAGGCGCGCGGCAAGCCCGTGCCGCCGGCGGCGGTTGTCGCCTTGGCTGGCGGGGCAAAGCCGAGGACGCCCTTGACGGCGGCGCGGAAGGCGGGGCGCCCGGCATCGCCGCGCAGCCCGATCTGGCGGCGCGCCGGGCGCTCACATAGCACCACGCCTGCCTCGATGCCTTCCGCCGGACTGGCGGCACGCGCCGCGAGGCCGAGGTGGGCGAGGGGACTTTGTTGCAGATAGGCGTCAGCCATGGAGCCGGCCTCCTTGCACATCGAAGAACACCGGATCGCGGATGACGGCGCGCGCGGCGCAGTCCTCCAACGCCACGCGCACGTTCTCGCCCATGCGCTTGCGCCCGTCCTTGATCAGCGCCAGGGCGATCGAGCGCCCCAGGTTGGCACTGTAGTAGCTCGACGTGACGTGGCCGGACATGGGAACGAGGGGTACCTGCCCCGAGTTCTCGACGACGTGGGCGCCTTCGGGCAGGACCAAGGCGGCGTCCTCGGTCTCCAGGCCGACCAGCTGCTTGCGGTCGGGGCGCGCCGTGTCGGAGCGGCTGAGCGAGCGCCGGCCGAGGAAGTCCTTCTTCGAGCTGACGATCCAGTCCATGCCGAGGTCGGCGGGGGTCACCGTGCCGTCGGTCTCCTGGCCGACGATGATGTAGCCCTTCTCGGCGCGCAGCACGTGCATGGCCTCGGTGCCGAACGGCGTGATGCCGTATTTCTCGCCGGCGTTCATGAAGGCCGTCCACAAACCAAGGCCGTAGCGCGCCGGCACGTTGATCTCAAAGGACAACTCGCCGGTGAAGCTGACCCGGAAAAGGCGCGCCGCGACGCCGCCCACGGTGGCGGCGCGCCATGCCATGAAGGGAAAGGCCCCGGCCGCGAGATCGACATCGCCGATGAACTCGGCGAGCAGGCGCCGCGCGTTGGGCCCGCACAGCGTCATCGTCGCCCACTGTTCGGTGACTGAGGCGACATACACCCTGAGTTCCGGCCATTCCGTCTGCAGCCATTCCTCGAGCCAGGCGAGGACGCGCGCCGCGTTGCCGGTGGTCGTAGTCATCAAGTAGTGGTGTTGGCCGAGCCGCGCCGTGACCCCGTCGTCCATCACCATGCCGTCCTCGTTGAGCATCAGGCCGTAGCGGCAGCGCCCCACCTTCAGCTTGCTCCAGGCGTTGGTGTAGACCCGGTTGAGTAGTTCGGCGGCGTCCGGTCCCTGGATGTCGATCTTGCCTAGCGTCGTGGCATCCAGGATGCCGACCGAGTGGCGCGCCGCCAGGCACTCGCGCTTGACGGCGCCGGCCATGTCCTCGCCGGCGCGCCGGTAGTACCACGGGCGCCTCCATTGGCCGACGTCCTCGAACCGGGCGCCGGCGCGCTCATGCCAGTGATGCATGGGGGTGCGCCGCACCACGTCCGAAAGCGCGCCCACGTCGCGCCCGGCCAGCGCCCCGAAGGTGACCGGCGTGTAGGGCGAGCGGAAGGTGGTGTGGCCAGTCTCGGCAACGTCGGTGCCGCCGAGGCGGGCCAGGATGGCGAGGCCGGCGACGTTGGCGGTCTTGCCCTGGTCGGTCCCCATGCCAAGCGTCGTGTAGCGTTTCAGGTGCTCGACCGAGCCATAGCCCTCGCGCGCCGCCAGCGCGATGTCGGCCGCCGTCACGTCGTTTTGTAGATCGACGAAGTGCTTGGGACCGCCCTCCGGGTGGCCGGGGGCCGGCACGACCCCATAACCGCCGGGCGCCTCTTCGGCCGTGACGGTGGCGCCCGATGCCTTGGCGGTGCGCCCCCGGGCCCGGAAACCGGTGTCCGCTGCGGCCGCGGCGCCCGCCGCCCGGCCCTCGACCAGGCAGTCGTCGAGGGCGAAGGTGCCGCTGGCGGCACCGGCCGGGCGCGTCGTTTGAGCGGTCTCGCTCGGAACGAAGCAGGTGCGGGCCGCATCGAAGCGCAGACGCCCGCCCGATTGGGAGAAGAGATGAGTCGTTGGGTTCCAGCCGCCCGAAACGCACAAGAGATCGCACGGAATGCGCCGCGCCGCACCCGAGACTCGCCCACCGCCGTCGCCGAGCGCCATGACCTCGAGCGCGGACAGACGCTTGCGCCCGTGGGTTGCCACCACGGCATGGCCGGCGATGAGTTCGATGTCGGCGCTCTCGGCTTCGGCCGGCAGGTCGCCGGTGGGCACGGGGCGGGTATCGACGATGGCGGCGATCCTGAGGCCTGCCGCTCGCAGGTCGAGGGCGGCGCGGTAGGCGCCGTCGTTGTTGGCGAACAGGACGGCTTGGCGCCCCGGCCTGGCGGCGTAGCGGTTGACGTAGGTGCGCGCCGCGTCGGCCAGCATGACGCCGGGCCGGTCGTTGCCGGCGAAGACCAGGGGGCGCTCGATGGCGCCGGTGGCCAGCACCACCCGCTTGGCGCGGATGCGCCACAGGCGCTGGCGTGGCAAGACCCCGGCATCTTGCGGACCCAGGTGATCGGTGACGCGCTCTAGCGCCGCCAGGAAGTTGTGGTGGTAGTAGCCGAAGACCGTGGTACGCGGTAAGCACCGCACCTCGTCCATGGCGCCCAGCCGGGTGACGGCCTCGGCGGTCCAGTCCAGTGCCGGGGCACCGTCGATCTCGTCATGGCCGTTGAGCAGCGCGCCGCCGAACTCGTTCTGCTCGTCGGCCAGGATGACCCGCGCACCGGTGCGCCCGGCGGCCAGCGCGGCGGCCAGCCCGGCCGACCCGCCGCCCACCACCAGCACGTCGCAGTGGACGTTGATTTTGTCGTAGCGGTCGGGGTCGGGGCCGTCCGGGGCGCGGCCCAGGCCGGCGGCGCGGCGGATGACGGCCTCGTAGGTCATCCACAGCGAAGCCGGCCACTTGAAGGTCTTGTAATAGAAGCCGGCCGGTAGCAGGCGCGAGAACAGGCCGAGCGACGCGGCGAAGTCGTATTCGGCGCTCGGCCAGCAGTTAACGCTGGTCGCGGTGAGGCCGTCGTAGAGCTCGACGCGGGTGGCGCGGGCGTTGGCCAGGGTATGGGCGCCGGTCTCCAACTGGACGATGGCGTTGGGTTCCTCCGATCCCGCCGAGAAGATGCCGCGCGGGCGGTGGTACTTGACGCTGCGCCCGACCACCGAGACCCTGTTGGCGACCAGTGCCGAGGCCAGGGTGTCGCCGGCGAAGCCGCCGAAACGGCGGCCGTTGAAGGTGAAGCGAAGCGGCGTGGCGCGGTCGATGCGCCCGCCCTCGGCCAACCTGTGCGACTGGCTCTTCACGAGTCTGCTCCGGGTGGCGCCTCACCCACCTTGTAGGCGGCGGCGATTTCGTGGGTGACGGTGTGGCGCGCCACGTTGAACCAGCGCCCGCAGCCGTGGACGTGCATCCAGCGTTCCCGGTGCGCCCCCTTCGGATTGGTGCGCATGAACAAGTAGTCGGCCCACTCGGTGTCGGAAACGGCGTCGGGCTCGGCGGGGCGCACGATGTGGGCCTCGCCGCCGTACGTGAACTCGCTCTCGTCGCGCTGGCCGCACCAGGGACAGGGGATGAGCAACATGGCGCGCGCCTTTGCCCTAATGGCCGACGGCGGCGGCGCCGTGCTCGTCGATCAGCGCCCCGGTGGTGAAGCGCTCGAGATGGAAGGGCGCGTTCAGGGGGTGAGGCCGGTCCTCGGCGATGGTGTGGGCGAAGGCGAAACCCGATCCCGGCGTCGCCTTGAAGCCGCCGGTCCCCCAGCCGCAGTTGAAATAAAGGCCATCGATGGGTGTCTTGGAGACGATGGGGCTGGCGTCGGGGCAGACGTCGACGATGCCGCCCCACTGGCGCATCATGGAGAGCCGACTGAAGATGGGAAAGAGCTCGACGGTGGCTCCCAGCATGTTCTCGACGACATTCAGGCTGCCGCGCTGGGCGTAAGAGTTATAGTTGTCGATGCTGGCGCCCATGACCAGTTCGCCCTTGTCCGACTGGCTGACGTAGACGTGTACGGCACCCGACATGACGACGCTGTCGATGACCGGTTTCAGGGGCTCGGAGACCAGGGCCTGCAAGGGGTGGCTGGCGATGGGCAGGCGCAGTCCGGCCATCGCCGCCAGCACGCCGGCGTGGCCGGCCACGACGACGCCGACCTTGGGCGCCTTGATGGGCCCGCGCGTCGTCTCGACGCCGGTGACGCGCCCGCCGTCGCGCAAGACTCCGGTGACCTCGCAGTTCTGGATGATGTCGACGCCTCGGGCGTCGGCGGCGCGCGCCAGGCCCCAGGCGACGGCGTCGTGGCGCGCCGTGCCGCCGCGCCGCTGCAACGACGCGCCAAGCACTGGATAGCGCGCCTCGAGCGAGACGTTGAGGATGGGCACCATGGCCTTGATCTCGGCCGGGGCGAGGATTTCGGAATCGATGCCGTTGAGCTTGATGGCGGCAATCCGGCGCGCCAACTCGCGCATGTCGTGGAGGTTGTGGGCGAGGTTGATGACGCCGCGCTGGCTGACCATAAGGTTGAAGTTGAGTTCCTGGCTCAAGCCCTCGTAGAGCCTGAGCGACTTGTCGTAGATGGCGGCGCTTTCGTCCCATAGGTAGTTGGAGCGGATGATGGTCGTGTTGCGCCCGGTGTTGCCGCCGCCGAGCCACCCCTTTTCCAGCACTGCGACGTTGGAGATGCCGTGCTCCTTGGCGAGATAATAGGCGGTGGCCAGGCCGTGGCCGCCGCCGCCAACGATGATCACGTCGTAGGCGGGCCTGGGCTCGGGGCTGCGCCAAGCCCGGGGCCAGCCCTCGTGGTAACGAAGCGCGTTGCGCACCAAGCTGAAGATGGAATAGGCGCCCTTGGCCACGAATGTCCTCCCTGGTCGGCGACGCGTATTCTGGCACCGAAGTTGGAGAGCGACAAGGCGGGCGGCTTCAAGACGGCCTTCGTGCGCCGCCCCGACGAGTGGGGCGCCGAGGGGCCGCCTGATCCTAACCCCAACCCGATCCATGACTTGGTGATCAACGATTTCCCGGAAATGGCGCGCAAGTTGGGCGTCGGGACCTAGAGCCTATCCGATAGGCTTTTAACGGTGGGGTGCCGGAGCCCTCGTCTTGACGGAATCCACGGCGCGCCTGGCCACCCTGCCCCAAGCATCGAAAAGGGTTTACAATCGCGGTATTCGGATCGAGGAGGGGAACATGGACGATCACGTCAAGCCACGCGAACCGGTAATCATCAAGGTGGGTGACATCGATCCCCGCTATCACTGGGACCGCGCCTTGCCGGCGCCCGGCCATTCCGCCGTCGATTTCGAGGAGCGGGTGGATTTCCACCGCCTGCACGCCTACCGCCTGGGCCGTACCCGCCAAGCCATGAAGGACTCCGCCCTCGGCGCGCTTCTCTGTTTCGACAACAACAACATCCGCTACATCTCCAGCACCACCATCGGCGAATGGTCGCGCGACAAGATCGCGCGGTATTGCCTGCTCGCCGGCGACGGCGATCCCCATGTCTGGGACTTCGGTTCGGCGGCGGCCCATCACCGCCTCCATGCCCCATGGCTGCCCCAGTCGTGTTGCCACGCCGGCATGATCGGCCTGCGTGGCACGGTACCGCCAAGCGCCGGCTTCATGAAAAGTGCGGCACAGGAGATCAAGGCGCTGCTCGTCGAGGCCGGGCTTGCCGACCAGCCGGTCGGCCTCGACATCGTCGAACCGCCGCTCTTGTTCGCGCTGCAGAAACAAGGGATCGAGGTGCGCGACGGCCAGCAGGTGATGCTTGATGCCCGCGAGATCAAGAGCATGGACGAAATCACCCTGCTCAACATGGCGGCCTCGATGGTCGACGGCACCTATCACATGCTGTTCGAGGAGATGAAGCCCGGGGTGCGCGAATCGGACCTCGTCGCCATGGCCAACACCATGCTCTACGAGATGGGCTCCGACGACGTGGAGGCCATCAACGCGGTCTCTGGCGAGCGCTGCAGCCCGCACCCCCACAACTTCACCGACCGCATCCTGCGCCCCGGCGACCAGGCCTTCTTCGATATCATCCAGGCCTACATGGGCTACCGCACGTGCTACTACCGGACCTTCAACATCGGCCGCGCCACGGACGCCCAGCAGGACGCCTATAAGCAGGCCCGCGAATGGATCGACGCCTCCATCGACCTGATCAGGCCCGGCGTCGGCACCGACCGGGTCGCCGCCGTCTGGCCGAAGGCCGAGGAGTTCGGCTTCGCCGACGAGATGGAGGCCTTCGCGCTGCAGTTCGGCCATGGCCTCGGCGTGGCCCTGCACGAACGGCCGATCATCTCGCGGCTGGTATCGTTCGATGATCCCATGGAGATCAAGGAGGGCATGGTCTTCGCCCTGGAGACCTACTGCCCGGCCACCGACGGCATGTCGGCGGCGCGCATCGAGGAAGAGGTTGTCGTCACCAATGACGGCTGCCGGGTGATCACCCTTTTCCCCTCCCAGGAGTTGCCCATCGCCAACCCCTATTGACGGCGCAAGCCTTGGGGCGGGCGTTTGAGCGAAGTCAAGGATGGCTCCGGTTTTCGCGGCTATACGCTTGCCACTAATGATGCTGGAGCGACGACCAATGACGAGGAGATCGACGATATGAAGCTAACCGATGCTCTGCTCGGCGAACACGGCGTGCTTTACGCCTTGTTCGAGCACGTGAGCTACGTGGTGGCGACGAGCAATGAAATAGGGGAGGTTCGAAGCGCCGTTTCCGTGCTGAAAAAGCTTCTCCTGTCGCACGCCAAACTCGAGGAAGACCTGTTGTTCCCGAACTTGGAACCCCGTCTCGGTCCGATGGGACCTCTTGCCGTCATGCGCGCCGAGCACCGCGAGATCGATCAATTCTTCGAGACCGCCAAGCAGGCGGAGGACGTCGACTCTCTCAAAAAAGTGGTCGGTGATCTCCTGGATGTGGCCCACGCTCACTTCCAGAAAGAGGAGATGGCACTGTTCGCCATGGCCCGACAGGTCCTCGACGAAGCGACCTTGAGCCGGCTGGGCGACGAATGGGCGGCAAGCCGGAAGGTCCAGGTCGACAGTCAAGGCTGCATGGGTGCCGCTTAGGCACAGACCCGACCGCGCCACGCTCCATATCCTACGCCCACGCCATTCAAGGCCACGCGGCCTAGTCTTCCAGTCCGGTGCCGACGTCCACGTCCTCGGCCACCAGTTCCAGGTTCGATGCCTTGGCCTGCAACTCCAGGAGTGTCGCGAAGTCGGTGTCCTCGTAGCCGTAGTTGATCAGCGTCTGGATGATTTCGCGCGTCGTCACGGCGAGCGGCATGGGCACCCCGCATTTGCGCGCCACCGAAAGCCCCAGGTCCATGTCCTTCCTCAGGAGCGGCGGCGTGAACGTGGTGGTGTAATCCAGATTGGTCAGGGTCGGCGTTTTGTAGCGGGTGAACATGGACCCAAGCACGCTGTTGTTGATGAAGTCCAGGAAGGCGTGGCGCGGAACGCCCGCCTTCTCGGCTAAAACGGTGATCTCGACCAAGGACTGGATGACGACGCCCAGGAAGACGTTGTGGCCGATCTTGCAGAAGCGGGCCAGCTCGCCTTCGCCGACGTAGCTGGCGCCACGGCCGAGAAGCTCCAAGTATCCCACCACCTCGTCGTAGGTTTCCCGGGGTCCGGAAGCGACGATGCTCAGCTTGCCGGCCTTCATCACCTTGGCGTTGCCGCTGACCGGCGCGGCGAGGAAGGCGGCGCCGACGCGCCCGACGTCGGCGCGCGCCTGGGCCGAGGCTTCCTCGGAAACGCTGGTGCAGTCGATGAAAATCCTGGGCGGCCCGGCGCTCCCGGACAAGACGCCCTGGGGGCCCGATATGACCTCCAGCAGGTCGGCGGACGCCGCCACCATGGTAAAGATGATGTCGCGCCCGGCAAGCTCGGCGGGCGCGTCGACGATCACGGCCCCGGCATCGGCCAGCGGCTCGGCCTTGGACCGGGTGCGGTTGTAGACGGCGATGTCGCAGCCGGCCTGGGCCAGGCGTTCGGCCATGGCGTAGCCCATGCGCCCGGCGCCGATCCAGCCGATGGAGTGGCGGGTGGGGTCGAAGTCGGTCATTGTTCTTGTTCCTTCGGGTAGGTGGCGATTACGTCCAACTCGACGCGGGCGCCCGGCGTCGAAAGCTGGTTGACGCATAGGGTCGTGCTGGCCGGTTTCCAATCGCCGAAAATCTCGCTCAATGTTCTGGCCATGTCTTCCAGGTCGCGTATGTCGGTCAGGTACTTGGTCACCTTGACGACGTCGGTGAGCGCCAGCCTCTCGTGCTCGAGGATGGAGATCAGAGATTTCATAGCCAAGCGCGTCTGCTCGACGATGGAAACGGGGTGATCGTGCTCCGCGAAATCGTGCGGATGGGTATGATAGAGCGGCGACGGCGTGCACCCGGATACGAACAATAAATCGCCCGATGACTCGATGCGCATGGCCGGCGCGTAGGGCATGTCCATGTGCCGCTCGGGGATGGTTTGTATCTCGCCGAGGTTCGGATTGGTCGGCGATACCTTGAAAGGTGCGGCGCGACCTGTCATGAGCCTTGCTCCCATGGTTCTGGTAATAGAAAAAGCCGTTCAGCGGCGTTTCACGGGCACCATCGTATGATGGCGGGACGCGGTCAATTCATAACGCGTAGACGACGACGCGGATGGGCGTCGGCTTCATGCCGGTGGCGTTGTTGAGGGCCTCCGGACAGTTGGAGAGGACGGCCAGCACATCCATCTCGGCCAACAGGTCCACGTAGTCGCCGGCCTTAGATACCCCCGGCGCGATCGCCACGTCCCCGTTCGCCTCCACCGGCACGTACATGAAGAGGTTGATGTTGGCGGCGATGTCTTTGGCGCCCATTCCATGCTTGGCGAGTTCGGCCTCGAAATTGCCCTGGCATCCCCGGCCATCGTTGTTCTTGCCGAAGCGCACGTCGTCTATCTCCACCGAGCAGCAGCCGTAAAGGGTGTCGTGGGAGCCACAGGTATCCTCGATGAAGGTCATCAACCTGCGGGCGCGCACGGACCATATGCCGCAGTCCTTGCCGAGATAGATGTTGCCGTTCAGCTTGATGGTGTTGGCGGCGTTGTAACGGTCCGACGGGTCATCGGCGTTGTAGCACAGGAAATCGACCGCCTGCTGGCCCTCGAGATCGATGATGCGCAGGATTTCACCCTGGCGCATCTTGATGCTCCACGGCTCGCGCGCCGGGACGGTGACGTCCTCGCGAATGGTCGCCCCTGGGATGGAAAGGTCCGTTTGCGTCGTCATTTCCTTGCCCCCGTTGTGCCGCATCGATGATTGGCTTGGTCCGAATCGACGCCAGTATACAGAAACGAGGAGCGCGCCGTGATAGTGTGGTTTCCATAATCGTACGCTGTCTCGTCTGCATAGTTCTCGTCGCGGCATTGGCCTTCATGGCGCGGCCGGCGGCGTCCGACGCCATGACGTGCGTCCTCGATCGACCGGTGATGTTCGCCGAGCTTGACTGGGACAGCAACCGCCTGCACACGGCGCTGGCCCGCTACATCATCGAGATAGGTTACGGCTGCGAGACTGACGCCATCCCCAGTTCGACCATCCTCTTGCTCACCGGCCTCGCCCGCGGCGACGTCAACGTCATGATGGAAATCTTGAAGGACAACGTCACCGCCGCCTGGAACAAGGCGGAGGCGGCGGGCAAGGTGGTGTCGCTGGGCACCAACTTCCCGGACGCCATACAGGGTTGGTGGGTGCCGCGCTATCTGGTCGAGGGCGACTAGGCGCGCGGCATCGAGGCGGCGGCGCCCGATCTCCGCCACGTGCGCGACGTGGTGCGATACAAGTACCTTTTCCGCGACCCCGAGGAGCCCGCCAAGGGGCGCTTCTACAAATGCATCCTGGGCTGGAACTGCGAGGTGGTGAACACCAACAAGCTCAAGGCCTACGGCCTCGACCGGCACTTCACCAACTTCCGCCCCGGCACCGGCGCGGCGCTGGCCGCCGCCATCGCGTCGAGCTATGCGCGCGCCAAGCCGTTCGTCGCCTACTACTGGGGGCCGACCTGGGTGCTCGGCAAGTTCGATCTGGTGATGCTCGATGAGCCGCCCTACGACAAGGCGGTCTTCGAGGCCTTGGCCAGCGGCGCCGACACCACCCGCGCCACCGCCTATCCCCTGGTCGAGGTGGTGGTCGGGGTCAACGCCCGCTTCTGCGACGCGGCGAAGGGACTGGCCGGGTTCCTGACCCGCTACCGGACGACCAGCACGCTGATCAGTGCCGCGCTGGCCTACATGAACGACCATGAAGGGGACACCATCTGGGCCGCCGCCCGCAACTTCCTGAGGACGCGGCCAGACGTGTGGACGGCGTGGGTGCCGCCGTCCATCATGGCGCGCGTCAAGGCGACTCTCGACTAGGGCGTATAGTCTCCGCCCGTCTGCCCGTTCAGCCGCTTTCCTGACGCGCCTTGAACGCGGCCTCCCAATTTCGGCCACCGAACAGCTTGACCTTGTAGTCCTCGCTTTCGAGATCGGAAACGTCGAGACAACAAACGTTTATGAGGCATAGCTCGGGACCCGAGCGCGGATGGCCAAAAGTGTGAATGCCGCAATGGCTACAGAAATAATGCTTCGCTATCTCCATGTTAAACCGATAGAGCGTCAAGTCATCTTCACCCTGAAACCGGCGGAACCGATCCGGGGGCACACGGCAGAACAGGGGCCCTTTTCCGAACAAATTGAACACGTGCAACGTTCAAGTTGCAACAACTCCGCGTCGACCTCGAACTTGACCGCGCCGCAGTGGCAGCTCCCATGATAGCTCTTGATCGTTGTCGCCCATGTCCGAGGCCGTTGGCGCTGGCGGCGCCTCCGGTGCAAGGCCTAAATCGCCGCTAAATCGCTGCGGTGGGTTGACTTTTATATATCATAATGATATATATCGTAACGATATAAATAAACCCTACCGAAGGACTATTTCATGGACGCGCGTACGCTTTGCCTCGGTGTGCTCATGCTGGACGATGCCACCGGATACGAGATCAAAAAATCCTTCGAGGAAGGGCCGTTTGCGCAGTTTTACCATTCCGGCTTCGGCTCCATATACCCGGCACTCGGCAAGTTGCGCACTGAGGGCTTGGTGACGTGTACGGAGTTGGCGCAGCAGGGCCGCCCCGGCAAGAAGGTCTACAGCATCACGCCGGCCGGCATCGACGCCCTGAAAGAGGCGGTGGTCCAGCTGCCAGTCGACGACAAGATCCGCTCCGACACCTTGTTCATGTTCTTCTTCGCCGACCTCCTTGGCGAGGAGCGACGGCGCGCCATTTACGACGGCTACCTGGATCACTACCGGCGCCTGCTGCAAAGCGTCCGTGAGCTCGATAACACCGGGGTTCCGCGGGGTCGGCTGTTCGTGCGCGGCTTCGGTCTGGCCATCTACGAGGCGGTCATCCGCTACATGGAGGAACACGGCGATCTGGTGCTCGGCGCCGACGCGACCGCCGAGCCGGAGCCCAGGCGCGGAGCTGCCGAATGAAACGCTCATACATCATCGCCGCCGGCATCGCCATCGCCGTCACCGGCTGGATCCTGTCGGGCCAAGTGGGGGGGCGGCAATCGCCCGATGCGGCGCCGGCGGCCGCCGCCGAACTCGAAGCGAAGCTGCCCCAGGTGCGCATCCGCCGGCTCGTCGCCGAGCAGCGTATCGGAGAGCTCGTCCTCTTCGGGCGCACCGAAGCGGACCGAATGGTCAAGGTCAGGGCGGAAACCGCAGCGCTGGTGGCGAAGCTGGCCGTCGAAAAGGGCGGGCGGGTCGCCAAGGGCGACGTCATCGCGCGCCTCGCCATGGACGACCGGCCCGCCCGTCTCGCCGAGGCCGAGGCCACCGTCGAGCAGTACCGCATCGCCTACGAGGCGGCCCTCGATCTGTCGAAGAAGGCCTTCCGCTCCAGAGTCAGCCTGGCCCAGGCCAAGGCCGAACTGGAGGCGGCCAAGGCGGCCCTCGAGCGCATCCGCCTCGATATCAAACATACCGTCATCCGCGCCCCCTTCGGCGGCGTCGTCGACGACCTACCCGTGGAGGTCGGTGACTATGTCAAGGTGGCCGATACGGTGGCTATCCTGATCGACCTCAACCCCATCGTCGTCGTCGGCGAAGTCGGCGAGCGCAACGTGGCGCGGATCGGTGCTGGCGCCGGCGCCCGCGTCCGTCTTGCCACCGGCCAGCGCCTCGTTGGAGCCGTGCGCTACATCTCCAAGATGGGCTCCACGGCGACGCGCACGTTTCGCGTCGAGGTCGCCATCGACAACCCAAAGGGCGCCATCGCCGAGGGGGTGACCGCCGAGTTGAGGCTGCCGACGGAGCGCGTCAGCGCCTACCGCCTTTCGCCGTCGGTGTTGACCCTGTCGGACGAAGGCGTGGTCGGCATCAAAAGCATTGATGCCGACGGCAAGGTGGCCTTCCACCCCGTCCACATGATCGCCGACACGCCGGACGGCATTTGGCTGGGCGGATTGCCCGGCCAGATTACGGTGATCACCCTCGGCCAGGAGTACGTGCGTACCGGTCAACGGGTGCGCCCGGTACCCGAGAAGCCGGCGCCGGAAAGGGCCCCTTAAAGGGCAAAGGGAAGGGTGGAGGATCGTCGTGAAGGAGCTCATCGATACGGCCTTCGCGCGCTCGCGCACCATCATCTCCGTCCTGGTCCTGATTCTCGTCGCCGGGACCGTCGCCTACATCGAGATTCCCAAGGAATCCGATCCCGACATCAACATCCCCATCATCTACGTGGTGATGGAGCATGAGGGTATTTCGCCCGAGGACGCCGAGCGCCTGCTCGTCCGCCCCATGGAGCAGGAATTGCGCGCCACCGAAGGGGTCAAGGAAATGCGCTCCAGCGGCCGCGAGGGCAGCGGTTCCGTGACCTTGGAGTTCGAGGCCGGGTTCGACGCCGATACGGCGATGGACGATATGCGCGAGAAAGTCGACGTCGCCAAGGGCGAGCTACCCGGCGAGACCGAGGAACCCGAGCTCAACGAAATCAATTTCAGCCTGTTCCCGGTCATCCTGGTGGCGCTTTCGGGAGACGTTCCGGAGCGCACGCTCCTCAAGCTCGCAACCGGTCTGGAGGACGTCGTTGAAGGTATTCCCACGGTGCTCGAAGTGGAGATCGCCGGCAAGCGTGACGAAATGGTCGAGGTGCTCATCGACCCGGTGAAGGTCGAGAGCTACGGCATCGCGCCCCAGGACGCCATCGACATCGTACGCAATAGCAACCTGTTGGTGGCCGCCGGCGCCCAGGACACTGGCAAGGGACGATTTTCCCTGAAGGTGCCGGGGCTGTTCGAGACCGTCCTCGACATCATGGCTTTGCCCGTCAAGGTCGACGGCGACGCCGTCGTCAGGCTCGGCGACATCGGCGAGGTGCGCCGCACCTTCAAGGACCCCGGTTCGTTCGCCCGCTTCAACGGACGTCCGACGCTGGCGCTCGAGGTCAAGAAGCGCACCGGGGAGAACATCATCGAAACCATCGAGGCGGTGCGCCGGGTGGTCGAGGCCGAGCGCGCCGCCTGGGAGCCGGGAATCCGCGCCGCCGTGCACGTCGCCTACTCTCAGGACAAGTCCGACGACATCCGGATCATGCTGAAGGATTTGCAGAACAACGTGATCAGCGCCGTCATCCTGGTCATGATCGTCGTCGTCGCGGCGCTCGGCCTGCGCACCGCGGGTCTCGTCGGGATCGCCATCCCGGGCTCGTTCCTCACCGGCATACTGGTGTTGTCGGCGCTTGGCCTGACCATCAACATCGTGGTGCTGTTCTCGCTGATCCTCGCCGTCGGCATGCTGGTCGATGGTGCCATCGTGGTCACCGAATACGCCGACCGCAAGATGGCCGAGGGCGAGCCGCGCCGCCTCGCCTACGGGCTCGCCGCTAAGCGCATGGCGTGGCCGATCATCGCCTCCACGGCGACCACGCTGGCGGCGTTCCTGCCCCTCGTCTTCTGGCCTGGCGTGGTCGGCGAGTTTATGAAGTTCCTGCCCATCACGCTGCTGGCGACCCTCTCGGCGTCGCTCCTCATGGCGCTTGTCTTCGTGCCGACGTTGGGTTCCTTCGTAGGAAGGCCAGGAGCAGCGAATTCCGCCACCATGCGCGCCCTGGCCGCCGGCCAGTCGAGCCAAGAACTCCTTGCCCTCGGCGGCTTCACCGGGGCCTACATGCGTCTCCTCGGCCTGGCCCTGCGCCATCCGGCCAAGGTGTTGGCGCTTGCCTTCTTTCTACTGGTCGGTATTCAGGTGGTCTACGCCAACTACGGCAAGGGGATCGAGTTCTTCCCCGACATAGAGCCCGACCTCGCTCAGGTCCAGGTGAAGGCGCGCGGCAACTTGTCCATTCACGAGAAGGACGCCCTCATGCGCGAGGTGGAAGCGCGCATGCTGGGCATGGGCGAGTTCGAATCGGTCTACGCGCGGACCGGCCGCCAACGCAACAGCCGCGAAGCCGAGGACATCATCGGCACCATTTCGCTCGAATTCATCGATTGGAAGAAACGGCGCCCGGCCAAGGAAATCCTGGCCGAGGTCAGGGACAGGACCCGGGACCTGTCCGGCATACTCGTCGATATGCGCGAGCAGGAGCACGGGCCGCCCATCGGCAAGCCCATCCAGTTGCAACTGACGTCGCGCTACCCCGAGCTGTTAGCGCTGGCGGTGGCCAGGATCAGGCGGGGGCTGGAAGAAATCGACGGCCTCGTCGGCATCGAGGACAGCCGTCCGTTGCCGGGCATCGACTGGGAACTCGAGATCGACCGCGCCCAGGCCGCCAAGTTCGGTGTCGACGTGAACCTCCTGGGCAACGCCATCCGCATGGCCAGCACCGGCATCAAGCTCGGCGAATACCGCCCCGACGACAGCGACGACGAGATCGACATCCGGGTGCGCTACCCGCGGCCCTACAGGACCATCGAGCAACTGGACAATATCCGCATCAACACTGAGCAGGGCCGCGTTCCCATCAGCAACTTTGTGACGCGCGTCGCCAAGCCCCGGGTGGCGAGCGTCGAGCGCGTCGATGGCAAGCGCGTCATGACCATCAAGTCCGACATCGCCGAAGGGGTGCTCGCCGACGACAAGGTGCGCGAGGCCCAGGCGTGGCTGGAGGGCGCCGCCATCGATCCCCGCATCGAGATAGCCTTCAAGGGCGAGGACGAGGAACAGAGGAAGGCCGAGGCCTTCCTCGGCAAGGCCTTCACCGTGGCGCTGTTCATCATGGCCATCATCCTGGTCACCCAGTTCAACAGCTTCTATTCGGCGCTGCTCATCCTCACCGCCGTGGTCATGTCGACCATCGGCGTCTTCATCGGCCTGCTTGTCACCGGGCAACCGTTTGGCATCGTCATGGGCGGTATCGGGGTGATCGCCCTGGCCGGGATTGTGGTAAACAACAACATCGTGCTCATCGACACCTACGACCGCTTGGAGAAAACGGCGGCGTCGGCCGGCGAGGCCATCCTGCGCACCGGTTGTCAGCGCCTGCGTCCCGTCCTCCTGACCACGCTGACCACCATGCTCGGCTTGACGCCCATGGTGTTCGGCGTCAACATCAATTTCGTGACTCGCGAAATCGCCGTCGGCGCCCCGTCCAGCCAGTGGTGGACGCAACTCGCCACCGCCATCGTCTTCGGCCTCGGCTTCGCCACCGTGCTCACCCTGGTGGTGACGCCGAGCGCCCTCATGGTCCGCGCCAACGTCCGCACCTGGCGCCGCCGGCGGGCCGGCAAAGTGGTGCCCGGCGGCATGGAGGCCGCGCAATAGCCGGTGTCTCAGCCGCCGGCCCCGTCTCCGTCGTCTTTCTCCCCATCGTTCCGGTCGAGCAGCGCTTCGGCCTTCGTTTGCAGGCCGCGGTAGGAGCGCACGGCGAAGGGAATGCCGATGATGTAGATGAAAATCATGACGGTCAGCGTCGCCCACGGCGCGCCGACGATGGAGGCGACGAGCAGGCCGACGAACAGCATGGTCGGCAGCACCCATTGGTGGGGCACGCGAAACGTCTTGAAGGCGTACGTGGGGATGCGGCTGACCAGTAGCCCGGAGACGATGACGAGGAAGGCCCCCACCACCGCCGGCTCGCGGAAGAAGGCGTCTCCCACCTGAAAGGACAAGATCATCGGTAGCAGCACCAGGCCGGCCCCGGCCGGCGCCGGCACGCCGCTGAAATAATTGTAGGCCCAGGCCGGCCGGTCGGGCTCCTCGAGGGCGGTGTTGAAGCGCGCCAGGCGGAGCGCGCAGCATACGCTGAACAACAGTGACAACACCCATCCGAAGTTGCCGGCGTCCTTCATGATCCACAGGTACAGCATGACCGACGGCGCCACGCCGAAGCAGATGAAGTCGGAGAGCGAATCGAGTTCGGCGCCGAACTTACTGGTGCCCTTGAGCATGCGGGCGATGCGCCCGTCCAGGGCGTCGAGGATGGCGGCGGCGACGATGGCGACGACCGCCGGCTTCCACTGGTCCTGCAGGCCAAAGCGCACCGCCGTCATGCCGGCCGACAGGGCCAGCATGGTGAGGATGTTGGGGATCATCCGGTTGAAGGGGAGTCCCTTAAGGCGGTGGCGAGTGCGGGCCATGGATTGTTCCTAGCACACTTGGCCGGGGCGCGCCGTTCCCTGGGCGCACATGTCGGCGATTACCGTCTCGCCGGCGATGGCCCTTTGGCCGACGGCGACCAGCGGGACGACGCCCTTCGGCAGGTAGACGTCGACCCGGCTGCCGAAGCGGATGATGCCGAGGCGTTGGCCGGCGCGCACCGCTTGCCCTTTGGAAAGCATGCACAGGATGCGCCGGGCGACGAGGCCGGCGATCTGCACGCAGGCGACATCGGTGCCGTTGGGTAGGGTCAGGCGCAGGCTGTGGCGTTCGTTGAACTCGCTGGCCTTGTCGAGGGAGGCATTGAAGAACTTTCCCGGCCGGTACGACAGGCGCGATACCGTGCCGTCGCAGGGAACCCGGTTGACGTGCACGTCGAAGACGTTCATGAAAACGCAGACTCGGGGGCGGGCCTCGGCGCCTATCTCCAGCTCGGCGGGGGGTACCGCCTCGTCGACGGCCTGCACCCGGCCATCGGCCGGGCTGACGATCAGTCCCTCGCGCACCGGCGTCACCCGGGCCGGGTCGCGGAAGAAGTACGCGCACCACGCCGTGGCCACGAAGCCGGCGACGCCGAGCGGCCAGGCCACATAGGCGAGGCCGACGGTGGCGGCGGCAAACAGGCCGATGAACGGCCAGCCGGCGCGGTGGACGGGGACGAAGATCGTTTTCAGCAAGGCGAATCCCTTCGTGGCGAATCCCGGCAGGCGGAGGCCCCGGCATTCTAGAGTGCGATCGTTTTAATGTGACACAATTTGCAGCGTCAATCGTCCTCCGTGACCCTAGTGCACAGAAATTGCTCAACAATTCCCCGGGTGCGCCCCTGGCTGGCCATTTCGGATGATGACATTTTGTCAGCATTTGTCATCATTCTTGCGATTCGCCAACGCCGGCGGCGCCCGGGAAAGAGGCGTACGAGTGGTGTAACGCCTTGTGGCGGGGGGATCGGAGCCTGTCGCGGGGGCCGGACATGATGGTCATTCCTGCTGTTGAGATAAACGAAGATGGAGATTACGGAACGGCAGAAATGTTAAGAGCAAAAAGGGAACATTAGTAATGTTGATATGAGGGCCACCGCGATGCCCTTGACAGTGGCGGAAACCGGGGGTTCCGGGAGCCTTGATGCCTGTCAAGGAAATTTGGCCGGAAACCGCGTATAATGTACCAAAATTGGGCCCGCGAGAGAAGCCCGGAATGGCGCAATAAGCGACCAAATCATATGAGCGTACCGGCCGGTGTCCGGTGAGGCGAGTTTCCTTAGGCAGATAATCCCGGGAAGGGAGCGGAGCGTACCCCCGCCATGTGCGGGAAGCGCCGATCGCGCCGTTGGCCATCACAAGGCCGGTTGAAACGAAGAAAGACCATGACCACACCCATCGATGATGTCGGATCTCCGGAAACTTCCGGTGCCGCGTCCGAAGACCTTGTCGAGGGCGTCGGCGGGGCGGAAGATTTGCCGATCGGACGGGTCGAAACCGTTAGCGGTCTGGTCACGGTGGTTCGTGTCGATGGCACCCAAGAAACCTTGGAGCCCGGCATGCCGGTGCATCAGGGCGACACCGTGGAGACCGGCGAGGGCGGGAGCCTGGGTGTCGTGCTTGCCGATGACACCACTTTCTTCATGTCCGGGAACGGAACCATGGTTCTCGACGAGATGGTCTATGATCCGGCCACCCTGGAGGGTTCGATCTCGCTCTCGGTGACGGAGGCTGGCGGGGATACGGCGTCGACGGCGGCGGCCACCGCCGAGTACAACCCGGTTGGCCTGGAGATCGAGGCGGACTTGGCCGAGGTGGCCGGCGACGAGGCGACCATCGCCGTCACCATCATGGGCGTGCCGGAAGGCGCCGTTCTGTCGGGGCGGGAGGCCCTAACCCCCAGCCCGTCCACCACCCTTGGGCAGGGCGAAGACCTGCCCCGGAAAGATGAGGTCCGGATCGCCGATCTGGTCCTTGTTGGCGTCGTAGATCACCGTGTAGGAAAAGCCGCTGCCGTAGGTGCGTCGGGCTAGGCGCCACAGGCTATTGCCGGGCTGCACGACGACGAAGGTGCCGGGCCGCATATCGGCAAGTGGCTGGGCGCGGGAGAAGGGGATGGAAACCCGCGCCAGGACCCTTCCCGCGGCATCCACGCTGTCGGCGCGAAGGGTGTAGAGGCCGGGCGCCACGGCGCTGTCCGGAGTCGACGACCAGCGGCCGTCGCCGTCGCTCTCGGCGCGGCCGATGAAACGGCCGTCGAGGTAGAGGTGCACCCTCGCCCCCGGCGCCACGCGCCCGCTGATGGCGAGGTGCCCCGCATCGTCGTAGTCGACGCTGTCGATGAACAATCCGGATGTCTTTGCGGCGGCTTTCCGCTTTTGCAGTCCGGTTATCTCTTCTGTGGCTTTCGGCCTCTGCAGCACGGTGCTGGCGCCGGTACCGATGCGCGGCACCTTGAGGACCAGGGCCCGGGTTTCCCCGGTGGTGGCGCGGCCGGCGATGTCCTTGCCCTTTTCCGGCACCACCAGCACCACGTCGGACTCCGAGCGCCCGGCCGCTTGGCCTTCGCTCCGCGTCTCCAGGCTAAGGCGGCGGTTTCCCGCCTCCAGCGGTTTTTCGGGTACGAACACCCATTCCCCGCGGTCGTCGGCGATGACCCGTCCGATGATCTTGTCGCCGTCCATGATGATCACCGTGCTGCCGGGCCGGGCGCGCCCGGCCATCACCGTATCCCCCTTGGGGTTGATACGTACCACGTCGAAGCTCGGCGGCCCGTATTCGGCGGATGCCCCTTGCGGCTTGACCACCGCCGTCGGTGCCGCCGGTGCCGCTGGTGCAGCAGGTGCAGCAGGTGCAGTCGGCTCCACTTGTGGCGCCTTGCCCGCCGCCGCCTTCTCGGCTTGCGGGCCGCTGTCCACTTCCTCCTGCCAAAGGGCGAAATTGAGGGCAATCGCGGTGGCGACGACGACGACGCCGATGCCGGCTATGAGGAGAGGTTGGTTCACGTCCCACCCCAAAATGGTGACCCGCGTCCAGACGGGATGACTGGGCTACCCTAATACGGGATCGGGGCGGCGCGCAACGAACAACGCATAACCTGAGTGCCACCGGGCCGCTTAGCGCGCGTCCTCCTTTTTTTGCGCCGCACCCGATGGCGAACCGGGGGCAAGGAGCGCAGGCAGGTGATCACGGCGGCGAGGTCGGTGTCAGTCAGGCGGCTCGTCGTGTTAGCGACGACCTCTCCCATGGCGGCGCCCACGAAATCGAAATCGGGCTTCATGGCAGATTTCCTGGCGCCGAGCACGTTCCTGGGCGTGTGGCATTGGCCGCAATGGGCAAGGGCCTCCACCAGGTAGGCGCCGCGGTTCCGGGCCGCGTCCCGCTTGGGCCCGGGTGCCAGGGGGCCGGGGGTGAAGTTGAGCCATTTCCAAACGGGCACCAAGAAGCGCCAGCCAAAGGGCGGCGGGGCCTGGTGGGGGCGGTTACGCCGCGCCACCGCCGGCCGGGAGAAGATGTACGCTCCGAGGTCGCCGAGGTCGGCGTCCGAAATCCCGGTGTACGAGGGATAGGGAAAGACCGGAAAGTAGTGGGCGCCGTCGGGGGAGACGCCGTGACGCAGGGGGCGCGCCAAGTCGTCTTCGCTCCACGCGCCGATGCCATGCTCGTCATGGGGCGTGATGTTGGGGCTGAAGAAGACGCCAAACGGGGTCTTCAGGGCCCGCCCCCCGGCCGCTAACGGCCCCTTGTTCTTGCTGTCGGTGTGGCAGCCGGCGGCGTCGAACAAGTACTTGCCGCGCACCAGTACCGCCTCGTCGGCCGCCACCGGCGGCGCGGCGACGGCAAAGACAAGCATTGCGGTGGCGCAAAGCCTGTTCAGGGAAACCATGAAAGCAAATCGGCCCCGGGGAATTTAGAGAGCCCCGGAGCCGATTTTCCCGAATGCGGGAAAGAAAGCAACGGGGGCTATTTTCTTCTTGGGGAACACCTTGTGGCAGCCGCCGCAGGCCTTGCCGACGGCCCCGGCGGCGGCCTTCAGGTTGGCCGTGGCGTTGGCCAGCGCCCGGGCTACCTGCCTGAACTCTCCCGGTTTTTCCCAGATGACCGGAAGCGCCGCGGTGTCGCTGGAGCCGAAGCCGGCGGGGAACAGGCTGCCGGCCATCATGGCGACGTCGGCCAGGGCCGAGGCGTGGGCCGCGATGTGGCTCTTGTCGCCGGCTTCGCCCTTGAGGACCATGAAGATGGGGCCGAGATGGCCGCTTAGGGCCTTCATGTGCGCCTCGCGGTACTTGATGTCGTTGGCGCTGTCGGCGGCGGCGGTGCCGGCGCCGAGCGCGCCGATGAATGCGGCAAGCAAAAAGCTGTGAATAGTGAACTTCATGTGATCACCTTCAAGGCGGCCTCGTGGCCGCGCCAATGCGATGCTTTCCCCCTTCCACCGGGGGTCGTCACACGTAATGACAAACCCGGTACTTTCGCCAAGGGTAGAACGCGTATGATCGGGATCGCTAACGGGATTGTGAACATGGTACCGAAGTCGAAACTCAACTGCTTGTGCGTCTATTGCGGGTCTCGAGAGGGCGGCGATCCGGCGCACCGGGCGGCGGCCGAGCGTCTCGGCATGGTCATGGCGGAGCGCGGCATCCGACTTGTCTACGGGGGCGGCGGGGTCGGCATGATGGGTGTCATCGCCGACCTCGTCCTGGCGCACGGCGGCCATGTGACGGGTGTCATCCCGGAGTTTTTGGTGGAACTCGAACACGGACACCCCGCTGTCGACGAACTCATCGTCGTCGACAGCATGCACGAGCGCCAGCGTCGAATGGCTGAGCTCGCCGACGGATTCCTGGCCCTGCCCGGGGGCTTGGGGACGCTGGCCGAGACCATCGAGATGGTCAACTGGCGGAAGATGAGCCTGCACGAGAAGCCGGTGGCGGTGGTCAACATCGGTGGCTATTGGAACCCCCTGGCCGCCATGGTGAAGGGGTTCGTCGGCAACGGTTTCGCCCACCCGGCGAGTGAGGCGTTGTTTACCATGGTTGACAGCGTCGACGACGCGATCGCGGCCCTGGAAGCGGCGCCGGGGCGATCTCTGTAGGCGGTTTCCCCTATATTTCGTTCGATCGGCGCTCTTCGAGGCTGATCGAGTTTCCGGCAACGTCGCCGATGGCTTAATCGATGACGGCCACGATGGCGGACGCCGCTGGGGGCGTTTGAAGCACGGATAGTCGGGATGTGAATGCGGGCCACGCCTGCGGCCTTGTCAAAGCGCCCGGCATTCACTATTTCTCCTCAAAGTCCTTGCCGTAATTGAATTTTTTTTCGGGTATCGGGCGACGGTCGTCCCGGTCCCCAGCCTTTCGGGAGAACAGCGGATGTCGAAGATTAAGGTCAAAGGCTCCATCGTGGAGCTCGACGGCGACGAGATGACGCGCATCATCTGGGCCTTCATCAAGGACAAGCTGATCCTGCCCTATCTCGATGTCGACCTGAAGTACCATGACCTGTCGATCGAGAGCCGCGACGACAGCGACGACCAGATCACGGTGGACGCGGCCAACGCCATCAAGGAGCACGGGGTCGGCGTCAAGTGCGCCACCATCACCCCCGACGAGGCGCGAGTCGAGGAGTTCAGCCTCAAAAAGATGTGGCGCTCGCCCAACGGTACCATCCGCAACATCCTGGGCGGTACCGTCTTCCGCCAGCCCATCATCTGCCAGAACGTGCCCCGGCTGGTGCCCGGCTGGACCAAGCCCATCGTCATCGGCCGCCATGCCTTCGGCGACCAGTACCGGGCCACCGACTTCACGGTTCCGGGCGCCGGCAAGCTGACCGTGCGCTTCGAGCCCACCGACGGCGGCACCGCCATCGAGCACGAGGTCTTCAACTTCCCCGAGGGCGGCGTCGCCATGACCATGTACAACCTCGACGATTCCATCCGCGGCTTCGCCCGGGCCTGCATGGGCTACGGCCTCGATTTTGGGTGGCCGGTGTACCTGTCGACCAAGAACACCATCCTCAAGGCCTACGACGGGCGCTTCAAGGACCTCTTCCAGGAGGTCTTCGAGGCCGAATACAAGGACAAATTTGAGGCCGCCGGAATCACCTACGAGCACCGGCTCATCGACGACATGGTGGCCGCCGCCCTCAAATGGGAAGGCGGCTTCGTGTGGGCCTGTAAGAACTACGACGGCGATGTGCAATCGGACACGGTGGCCCAGGGCTTCGGCTCGCTGGGCCTGATGACGTCGGTGCTGTTGACGCCGGGCGGCAATACCGTGGAGGCGGAAGCCGCCCACGGCACGGTAACCCGCCACTACCGCCAGCACCAGCAGGGCAAGGAGACGTCGACCAACCCCATCGCCTCGATCTTCGCGTGGACCCGCGGCATCGCCTACCGCGGCAAGTTCGACGGGACGCCGGACGTGGTGGACTTCGCCGAGAGCCTGGAAAGGGTGTGCGTCGAGACCGTGGAATCGGGCTTCATGACTAAGGACTTGGCGCTCCTCATCGGCCCCGACCAGGCATGGCTCAACACCCAGGCCTTCCTCGACAAGCTCGACGAGAACCTGCAAAAGGCTATGGGATAGAGACGCTGGGTCGGTCAAGACCCTCGACGTATAAGAGCCAAAGCCGTGCACCGGCGAAGCCCGAAATAGCCCTTGCCGGCGGTGTGCCGTGAATAAGGGGATTGAGTTGTGGCGTTCAAAGTCGGGTTGGTCCCGATGGGGGATGACACAGGGCTGATTGTTCCCGCCAATGCGCTTGCCCAGATGAAGGTTAAGGCGGGAGACACCGTGCATCTTATTGAGATGCCAGGCGGTTATCTGTTGACACCTCGGGACCCTGATTTTGTCCGGATGATGGAGGCCACGCGGGAATTTATGGATAAGTACAGCGATGTCTTGAGCAAGCTGGCAAGATCTTGATCCCGGCGAAGTAGATGAGCCCGACTTGGCCCGCTGGATCGAGGCTAACGCGGAGTCCGCCTGAACCGCTTCTCCCCTTGACGGCGGCTCCCCGTCCCCTTAAATACGCTGCTCTCCAGGGGCCGCGCCCATGCGGCCCGCCAAATCCAATCACGAAGGCGACGGGAAAATGGCACGACGCTGCGCAGTGACCGGCAAGGGTGTACAGGCCGGCAACACCGTGAGCCACGCCCACAACAAGATGCGGCGGCGCTTCCTGCCCAACCTGCAGGCGGCGTCCATGATGAGCGATGCGCTGGCTACCACGGTACGCCTGCGCATCAGCACGGCGGCGCTGCGCACCATCGAGCACAAGGGCGGACTCGACGCCTACCTGCTGGGTACCAAGGACGCCAAGCTTCCGGTCGAGGCGCGGCGCATCAAGCGGCGCATCAAGAAGGCATTGGTGTCGAGGGCGACGAAGGTGGCCTGAGGCATCCTCCACGGCGCTCTCCGCGCCGGCCCGTATTATCCTGACTCATCGGCGGCCAAGCGCGAGAAGGCGCGTTCGAGCACGACCACGTCGCCGTTGTCGAGCGTCGCCGCGCCGGTCGGGTGGAAACCGGCAAGGGTGGCATAGGTGAGCACCGACCATCCGCTGGGGTCGCTCACCCAGCCAACCAGAGCCCGGCTCGACCCGAACGCCTCGGTCAGCGCCAGGAGCCGCCCGTCGCCGGGCAGGGTGAGAGGATCGATGCCGCCGTTCGAAGGCGACGATGATCTCCCCCTCGACACCGGCGCACATGGCCTCGGCGTCGGTCGAGAAGGTGCCCTCGAGCGGCGCCCCGTCGAGGCCGCTCATGGCGCCCATGTTGGTGTTTCGAAGCCCCGTCAGTTGGCCCCGTTCGTCATAGGCGAGGCGGGCGCTGAAGCGCGCCCCCCGGTCGGTCAGCGCCACCATGCGCCAGCCGTCGGCGCTGACGCCGAGCGCCGAGAAGTCGCCGAAGCGGGGATCGGGCGAGCTCAGTGCCAAACCGCCCTGGAAATCGAGGCGGCCGACGGTGGTCTGGCCGGCGTCTTCGGCGTTGAGGGGGAATGGTCTCAACTTCGACACGCACCGCCTCGGCGTGCGCCCCGATGGCACCGATGGCACACCACGCGGCGGCAAAGAGACGAAGGAATAGGGGGTTCGAGACCCGCATGGCCGACCTTGGTGTCCGTCCCGGCACAGTCATGGCACCATCCCGCCGGCGGCGGCCACACGGGGCTGTTACAGGTCTTCTGGCCAACGTCGGGCTCCATGGAATACGCGAAGGATTTCGATGGTGTTTCCGCGTACGCGATAGGGGATGACAAAAGGTGTCCCCGTGACCACCAGTTCCCGTGTGCCGGGTACCCGGCCCGGCCTCCCGAGGGCTGGATGGCGGCCCAGCCGCTCCACGGAGTCACGCACGTGGCTGATCATTCGGGCGGCGGCTCGCGGATCGTCCTTGGCGATGTAAGTGGCGGCTTGGTCGAGATTGCGGAGGGCGGCGCGGACCCACCTAATCCGCATCGGCCCACTTCGCTAATGTCTGGGCTGCCTCCTCGGTGGAGGCGAAGTCACCGGCGTCGGCCTCCTTGATGCCCTTCTCGATTTCGGCTATTTGCCAAGCTTCGCGCCCCACGTACTCCTCGATGGCCCGCGCCACGACCCAGGAACGGGGGCGCTCGACGGCGCGCGCCAGGGTGTCTACTTGGTCCTTGAGCCGCGCGTCGAGGCGCACGGAAAAAACGGAGGAGTCTGTCATGATCTACTTTGTACTATAAAAAAATATATTGTAGTTATTTGTGTACAACGTGCCAAGGGTTTTGTTTAAACCGGGGTGCTTGCGGCCCACCATCCGCCCCCACCCTAATCCCACGGCCCCTTGCGGCTGTCGGGAACGATCGAGCGGCGTTTGCGGCGTCGGCGGCGTGGCGCGGTCCGGCCACGGCGCCCCGGCAAGCCGCCGCCGTCGAACAGCGGCACCGTCTTGTGGCGGAACGGTACGATGAGCGCGGCGCCGGCGACGAAGCCGCCGATGTGCGCCCACCACGCCGTGTCGCCGCCCGTCGCGCCCCCGCTCATGGTCGCGTTGAACACCTGCAGCCCGATCCAGGCGCCGAGCACGACGAAGGCCGGCAGGCGCGTCACCATGAGCATGAACAGCACCAGTACCCGCGTCTTCGGATGGAGCACGAGATAGGCGCCGAGCACGCCGGAAATGGCGCCGCTAGCGCCCACCATGGGGGCGATCGAATCGGCATTGAGGGCGGCATGCGCCAGGGCCGCGGCGACGCCGCAAAGCAGGTAGAACACCAGGAACCGCGAGTGACCCATGGAATCCTCGATGTTGTCGCCGAAGATCCACAGGAACGCCATGTTGCCGATGAGGTGCATCCAGCCGCCGTGCAGGAACATGCTGGTGACCAGGGTCAGCGGTGCCGGCACCAGGACCAACTCGGGGGCTAGTTCGCGGATGCCGAACAGCACGGCGGGGATGGCGCCGAGCCCGAGGATCGCGGTCTCGCCCTCCGCCGCCAGCGACACTTGCCACAGGAACACGACGACGCAAATGCCGACGAGGACGGCCGTCAGGTACTGGAACGGGATACGGGTGAGCGGATTGTCGTCCTTCAGAGGGAACAGCGCCATGGGGCGGCTTTCCTCGAGGTTCAGGCGATGGGTCGTGTTTCCGGCGGACGGCCGCCGCCGACGGTTTCCCTCAACGGCGCCCCGCGTGGCGCCGCTGGCCGGGGAATTCCACGTCCTCGTCGAACAGTTCGGTGAGATTCTGCATCACCGTGCCGCCGAGTTCCTCGGGGTCGATGATGGTGACGGCGCGGTTGTAGTAGCGGGTAACGTCGTGGCCGATGCCGATAGCCGTAAGCTGGATCGGCGAGCGCGTTTCGATCCATTCGATGACCTGGCGCAGGTGACGCTCCAGGTAATTTCCCGGGTTGGCGGAAAGGGTGGCGTCGTCGACCGGCGCGCCGTCGGAAATGACCATCAGGATGCGCCGCTGCTCGGGCCGCGCTAGTAGCCGGTTGTGGGCCCACAGCAGGGCCTCGCCGTCGATGTTTTCCTTCAGGAGGCCTTCGCGCAGCATCAAGCCCAAGCTCTTGCGGGCGCGCCGCCAGGGGGCATCGGCCGCCTTGTAGACGATGTGGCGCAGGTCGTTGAGGCGGCCCGGATTGCGCGGCTTTCCGTCGGCCACCCATTTTTCGCGCGAGGCGCCGCCCTTCCAGGCACGGGTCGTGAAACCGAGGATCTCCACCTTGACGCCGCAGCGCTCCAGGGTCCTGGCCAGGATGTCGGCGGAAAGCGCCGCCACGGTTATGGGACGCCCGCGCATGGAGCCCGAGTTGTCGATAAGCAACGCCACCACGGTGTCGCGGAAGTCGGTTTCCAGTTCCTGCTTGAACGACAGGGGGTGGAAGGGATCGATGACGACGCGCGCCAAGCGCCCCGCGTCGAGCAACCCTTCTTCGAGGTCGAATTCCCATGACCGGGTTTGCTTGGCCATGAGGCGCCGTTGCAACCGGTTGGCGAGGCGTGCCACCAGGCCTTGCAGGCTAGCCAGTTGCTGATCCATCTGGGCGCGTAGGCGCGCCAGCTCGTCCGGCTCGCAAAGCGATTCGGCCTCCACCGCCTCGTCGTACTCCGTGGTATAGGGGCGGTAGACGGGGCCCCGCGCCCGGCGGTTGTCGGGCCACGAGTCTCTTCTCTCGGAGCGGCCCGAGGGATCCTCGTCGCCCTGGCCGGCCATGTACTGCTCGTCGGTATCGCCGTCGCTGGTGTCGTCGCTGTCCTCGAATTCGTCTTCGCCTTCGTCGGCGGAAAGCGCGCCTTCAGTTTTCTGGTCGCCCCCCTCGGAGCGGTCGTCCTCGGACTGTTCCTCGTCCTGCTCGCCTTCGTCGTCGCCGTCTTCATCGTCGAGGGCCTCGGTGTCGTCGATCAGCGCCAGGTGATCGATCAGCTCGGCGAGGGCCTCTGAAAACGATTTCTGGTCGTTTACGCGCTCTTCGAGGCCCTCGATTTCCCCGCCGATCCGTTCGTTGACCCAGTCCCGCCACAGGTCGACCATGCCTGCCGCCTTCTCCGGCGGCGCCGTGCCGGTCAGCCTTTCCCGCACCAGGAGGCCGATGACCTCGGGCAAATTTTTCTCCTCGCGCTCAGTGACTTCGTCGTAGCCGCGGTGCCGGCAGCGCTCCTTGAGGACCGCCTCCAGGTTCTCGGCCATACCGGCGAAGCGTTTGCAGCCCAGGGCTTCTACACGAACCTGCTCCACGGCGTTGTAAATCTCACGGGCTTCACGCCCGCCCGGCAGGTGGCTCTGGTGCACCTTCTTGTCGTGGTGGCGCAGGCGCAGTGCCATGGCATCCGCCGAGCCGCGCAGGCGGGTCACCTCCAGTGGCGCTAAATGATGAGGCGGCATGGGGAGGCGGGCGGCGTCACCGGACAGGTTCGGCACCTCGTGGGCAAAGGACACGGTCAGCTGCGGAAGCCCGGACACCGCCCTCAGGGTCGCCGCGGTCACCCGTTTTAGAAGTTCCTGGCGATCTTCGGATTTATCCACGTTGGCATCCTTGCCAGGCTTCGGCCTCGAATTCATATATTCAGGGGCTTATTCACGTCCCGGATCGTTTTGATCGAGGACGATAAGACCCTAGGACAGCGTGGGGTTGGCCGCCGATCCGGTCTGTTCCTCGCCGAAACAACGTTGATAGTATTCGGCGACCACGGGGCGCTCTACTTCATCGCACTTGTTGAGGAAGGTGAGGCGGAAGGCGAAGGCTTGGTCGCCGACGATTTCGGTATTTTCCGCCCAGGTGAGCACGGTACGCGGCGACATGACCGTGGATATGTCACCGTTGATGAACCCTGCCCTCGTCAGCGCCGCCAGTTCCACCATCGCGCCCACCGTTTGCCGCCCCTACGGGGAGTCGTAGGACGGTGCCTTGGCGGTCACGATCCTCACTTCGTCGTCGTGCGGCAGGTAGTTCAGCGTGGTCACGACGTTCCAGCGGTCCATCTGGCCTTGGTTGATCTGCTGGGTGCCGTGATAGAGCCCCGTGGTGTCGCCCAACCCCACCGTGTTGGTGGTGGCGAACAGGCGGAAATAGGGGTGCGGACGGATGATCTTGTTGCGGTCGAGCAGCGTCAGCTTGCCGTCCACCTCGAGCACGCGTTGGATGACGAACATGACGTCGGGCCGCCCGGCGTCGTATTCGTCGAAGCACAAGGCCGTCGGATGCTGCAACGCCCACGGCAGGATACCCTCGCGGAACTCGGTCACCTGCTTGCCGTCCCGCACCACGATGGCGTCCTTGCCAATGAGGTCGATGCGCGAGATGTGGCCGTCTAGGTTGACCCGGATGCACGACCAGTTAAGGCGCGCCGCCACCTGTTCGATGTGGGTCGATTTTCCGGTTCCGTGGTAGCCCTGGATCATGCAGCGGCGGTTGTGGCAGAAGGAGGCGAGCAGGGCTAGGGTGGTTTCGTGGTCGAACTGGTAGGCTTCGTCCGTATCGGGGACGTGATCGCTGCTCTCGCTGAAGGCCGGCACCTGAAGGTCGCTGTCGATGCCGAAGGTCTGGCGGACGGAAATGGTGATGTCCGGCGCGTCGAGCGGGTGGTGGGCGTCGCCAAAATTGGCGGCATCAGCTGTTTGGGCGGTCGTCATCGAACGATAATCCCATAATTGTCTGAAGGGCGCTGCAGCGGACGTGTGCTGTTAAAGGATCGAAAGCCCGCGGGTCAAGAGCCAAAGCTGGCCATGATCGTGCGGTAGGCGTCACTGATTTGCTTGAACTTTTCCTCGGCCGTCTTGTCGCCGCCGTTGGCGTCGGGGTGGTGGCGCTTCACCAAGGCCTTGTAGCGGGCCTTGACGGTATCCGTGTTGATGGGGGGAGTGAGGTCGAAGACGAGCAAGGCCTGTTCCTCGAGCGTCCTGGCGCGCCGCGCGCCGGCCCCGGGTGGCGCACCGTTGAGAAACCCGAATCCGTCGCGTATCTGGCTCGAATCGAAACGGTAGTTGCTGCCGCCCAACGGCCAGGTGGGTCGCTGCCAGACCGTATCCCGGCGTACGTCGGCCTCCACCTGTTCGTCGGTCATGCCCGAGAAATAATTCCAAGTGGCGTTGTATTGTCTGATGTGGTCGAGGCAAAACCAGGAATATTCCGTCAGCACCTCGCGAGAGCGCGGCGCCCGGTAAAGCCCCATGTCCTTGCAACCGGCCCAGGCGCAACCGTTCTCGGTGCCGTCTTTGGCCTGAGATGCCCAATACCGCGACTTTCCTTTTCTTCCAGACATGTGATCAACTATGGTGGGTCGGCGCGTGTAGGGCAAGCGCCGGGCTTCGGACCGGTCGATGCCGTGCCCTCCCGCCAGGAGCTGCCCGGGTATGAGTGTGGCCGCCGCCATCGAGAAGAAACTAAAGGAGGCGTTTTCGCCGCTACGCCTGGAAATCGTCGACGAATCCCACCTGCATGCCGGGCATGCCAGCACCCGGCCGCAAGGTGAAAGCCACTTCCGGGTTAAGATCGTCTCCAGGGCGTTCGCCGATACGCCGCATGTCGAGCGCCAGCGCGCCGTTTACCGGATACTGGCCGACGACCTAGCGTCCGACATCCACGCCCTTGCCTTGACGACGTTGACCCCCGAGGAGGACACTGCACCTTGAACCCCACGCCCCAAGATGGGTGCTGGAAACTGGGGAATAAGCCAGCAAGGGTTGTAAATAGGTGAGTTTTAAGCGTTTTGCGTTACTTTGATCCGCGTATCTTCATATTGCGGGCGCCCAAGCCACTCGATCGTCAGGATTTGCAACGTGGGTATACGTGAATGAAGCAGGGTTTGGTCACCAAAAACGTCACCGTCGGGAATCTGCGCACCAGCCTGCGCTTCGAACCGGAAACCTGGGAAGCGCTCGATGAAATCTGCGCGCGCGAGGGGCTTAACCTTCCATCAGCTGTGCACTCTTATCGATGACTATCGCCGCGGAAAAAGACGGACTTCTGCGGTCCACGTCTTCGCCGTAACGTATTTCCACATGGCCGCCGCCGATATCGATCGCGTCGGGGCGCGGCGAGGTCGGCAAGTGGGGGCGTCGAGCGGGAATTCCGCTAACCGGGTCGATCGGACCATCCGCGCCATAACGGGCGCCAGAACGATGGAGGTTCGGAGCCGTCAGTCCCCGGAATAGAAATCGGGCCACAATCTTTTGGCGAGCGGGCCGTCGGTGGCCAAGGCGTGGCACGAGTTCATCATCGCCGGCTTTCCCTTTTGCGGCTTTTTCTCCCTGCCCTTCATGCGGTCGGGCCTGACCGCCTGATAAGCGGTCGCGGCGAGCGGGCCCACCAGCAAATCGGTAATGTGCGTGCAACCCTTGGTCCCGCCCAGGCGCTCCAGCACCGCCCAGCGCCAACCGGGTGCGATGCGCAGGCCTTTCAGGAGGGCGTAGGCGGGCGTAATATCGCCGCACATGGCGAACGGCCCCGCCTGGCTCGACGATTCGGCCTCTTGGACCACTCTGTCGTCGTCCACCGTCAGCCTGATCGACATTTCGTGAACGGGTTCCCCGGCCCGCACCCCGCCCCGGTCCTGGTTGTCGAACGAATAGGTCTTGGTGTCGGTGATGGCGCCTTCGATATCCCAAAGGCCGTCTTCGCGCAGGTATCCGTGGCACGTGATGTGGCGGGTGTGCAGGTGCTTGCGGGGAACGGGTCGCGATAATTGCATATGTGGCATGGGCGGCCTCGCCGATGAAGCAGTGGGTAAATCCATTAGCGGGACAAGCGTCGCTTTCCCGCTAGTGCCCTAGCGTGGCACACCGAGGCGCTGGACCAGGCTGTCGCTCAAGCGCCGTAACGGTCGCCGAAGACAAATGCCTCCGTTTTCCGGATATCCGCTTCCAGACCCTTCTTGACCGTGGAGTAGAGGTCGCGGATGGAGACCATGCCGACGACCTCTCCGTTCTCGACCACCGGCAGGTGGCGGTAGTTGCGTACGCTCATCAGCTCGAGAGCGTCAAGCGCCGAGTCCCCCGGCGACAGTGTGTCGGGGTCCTTGGTCATGATGTCACCGATGCTTGTCTTCTTCGCGTCCAGGCCCTTGGCCAGGACGCATTGGGTCAAGTCTCGCTCGGTGACAATGCCTGAAAGCTTCCCGTCATTGACGATGATGATGGCGGCAACATTCTTCTCGGCCATCAACTTGGCGCCTTCGAGCACCGATCGCGTCGCCGACAGGCTGGTGATCGTTTGGTTCTGGATTATATCGGGCATTATCCGGAGCTGCTGCATGTTCGCCCCCTTTTTCGCCATCTCCCCTGCGTTTGCATTATTTCGATCTTACAATCAGCGAACGCCCTAAGCAAAGTCATTCGCCGCGTTGCGCTACTCGCGCTGCGGTTGGCGCCGCCTAAGTTCCGTCGGCGGCGTGATGCGTACGGAAGTGATCTGGTGGCGGTGACGGGTGAGAATCTCGAACCGGAAACCGTGGAACATGAACGCTTGGCCGACCTCGGGAATACGCCGCGATTCGTGCAACAAGAGGCCGGCGACGGTGGCTGCCTCCTCGTCGGGAAGGCTCCATTCGAACTCGCGGTTGAGGTCGCGGATGGTGACGCTACCCCGCACCGTGAAGCTGCCGTCGGAATGGCCTCGCGCGCCGGTCGCCGCGACGTCGTGCTCGTCGGATATGTCGCCGACGATCTCTTCGAGGATATCCTCCAGGGTCACGATGCCCATGAGGCTGCCGTATTCATCCACCACCAGGGAGAAGTGTTCGTGGCGGTCGCGGAACGCCAGAAGTTGGTCCAGCAAAGTGGTCGATTCGGGAATGAACCACGGTTTAGCCGCCAGCGAGGCGATGTCCACGTCCTCGATGCGCCGATCCTGGGCTCGTACTTCCCTAAGCAGGGCCTTGACGTGCAGGACGGCCACGACGTTGTCGATCTCGCCCCGCCAAAGCGGAATGCGCGTGTAGGGGCTGGCCAGCACCTGATCGACGATGGATTGCGGCGGCTCGTCGGCGTCTATGGCGTCGACGTTCTTGCGGTGGATCATGATTTCGCCGACTTGGACGTCGGCGAGATCGAGGACGCTGCGTAGCATGGCGCGTTCGTGCTTAATCGATTGATCGTTCCCGGCATGCAACTCAATGGCGCCGCGCAGCTCGGCGGCCTGGCTTCCGAGCATCGCCCCGGAATCGAAATCGATCCCGAAAGCCTTGAATATGCCGCGCGTCACCAACTGAATCGCACGGGTCACGGGCGCCAACACGAATACCAGGGCGTTCACCACCGGCGCTACCCGCAACGCCGTCCGGTTGGCATTCTTGAATGCGTATGTTTTGGGCAGAATCTCGGCGAGTATCAGGATCATGAGCGTCATGACGATGGTGGCGTAGGCAACGCCGGCCTCGCCATAGGCGGCAATCATCAGGCTGGTGGCCAGCGCCGACGCCAGGATATTGACCAGGTTGTTGCCGAGCAGGATGGCTCCGATCAGGCGCTCTGTCTTGGCGTGAAGCCGCTCGACGGTGGCCGCCCCGCGGTCGCCTTTCTGCGCCATTTGATGCATCAAGGGTCGCGATGCCGCCGTCAGTGCCGTCTCCGACCCCGAGAAGAACGCGGAAAGAACCAGCAAGATTGCTATGGCACTCAAGGAAACCAACATGGGAGTTCCTCAACAATAATCAGTGAATGTTCCATTCGGGGCGCCGATACGTCCTCTAGTGTTCTAGATCATACAAATGACACCCATACGACGGCCTTCCGAGTGCATCCGGCTAGGCGCGTGGCGCGCCGTGATGCTGGCGCATCACAAGCGCCACGCAACGACGCCGGGGGGCGCGGAAGGCCGCCCGAAGGGTCGCGTTTCCCGCTTCCTCGGGGCGCCAGCCACGCTTGACGGTGCTCCAGCATCGTTGCCGCGAGCTTTCCTGCCAAGGAAACGAGAAACGCGATCGTATGGGTATCATTTGTATGATCCAGAGCACTAGCCTTAGGCGCCGAGCGCGGCGTCCAATGCGGCGCCCATGTCTTGGGTATCGACGTCGTGGGTAACGAACGCTTCGCCGATGCCCCGGACGAGCACGAACCCGAGCTTGCCGCCCAGCACTTTCTTGTCCCGGGCCATGTGGGCGAGAAGCCCGTCGGCGCTCCACGACCGATCGGCCGGTCCGCGAAGGCCGACCGGCAGGCCCAGTTCCGAGAGGTGGCGGCGCACGCGCTTGGCGTCGGCGGGCCGGCACAGGCCGAGCCGCGCCGAAAGCTCGAAGGCAAGCACCATGCCGATGGCAATCGCCTCGCCGTGCAGCAGGGTGTCGCCGAAACCAGATTGCGCTTCCAGGGCATGGCCGAAGGTGTGGCCCAGATTGAGAAGGACGCGCCGGCCCGCTTCGCGTTCGTCCTCGGCGACGATGGTGGCCTTGGCGGCGCAGCAGGTGACGATGGCGTGGCGCCGGGCTTCCTGGTCGCCGCCGCACAGCCGCAAGCCGTTGACTTCCAACCACCGGAAGAACGCCGCGTCTCGTATGAGCCCGTATTTCACCACCTCCGCGTACCCGGCGAGAAGCTCACGCTTGGGCAGGGTGTCCAGGGTCGCGACGTCGCTGAGCACAAGGCGGGGCTGATGGAAGGCACCGACCAGGTTCTTGCCGTGGCGCGTGTTGATGCCGGTCTTGCCGCCGACGGCGCTGTCGACCTGGGCAAGCAGGGTCGTCGGTATCTGCACGAAGTCCATGCTGCGCATGGTGATGGCGGCGGCGAACCCGGCGAGGTCGCCGATGACACCGCCCCCCAACGCCACCAACGTCGTGTCGCGTCCCACCTTGGCGGCGAGCAGATCTTCCGCGAGGGCCTCCAGGTGGGTGAAATCCTTGGTCTGTTCGCCGGCCGGCAGGGTGATGGCCGTGCATTCGATGTCCGCCTCGCCGAGGGCCGTCTTCACGGCCGCGAGGTAGAGCGGCGCGACATTGGAATCGGTGATTACGACGACCCGGGGGTGGCGCAGCAAGGGCCGGATGTAGCGACCCACCGCCGCCAGCAACCCAGCGCCGACGAGAATGTCGTAACCGCGCGCACCGAGGTCGACGCGGACGCTGTCCACGTCGGTGGTGGTATCGTTCCGGGGCGCCGTCATGTGCTGGCGCCGCCGGCCGTCCCCGCCGACTCGAGTTCGGGTTCGAGGGCGCTGATTATTTGCTTCACCGTAATCTCCGGCGGCTCGTCGTTGGTGTCGACCACGATGTCGGCTTCGGCGTACACGGGATAGCGCTCCTCCATCAGGTCTTGCAATATTTCGCGGGGATCGCCGCCTTTCAGGAGCGGCCGTCTGCCGCGCCGCGCTGTTCGCCGCACCAGCACGTCAAGCTCGGCGCGCAGCCATACCGACACACACCGCTCGAGGATGCCGGCCCGGATATCTGGGTTCATGAAGGCACCACCACCGATCGCCAGGACGTGGCCACCGTTCTTCAAGAGGCGCACGATGACGCGCTGCTCCACGTCGCGGAAGGCCTTTTCGCCGTAAAGTTCGAAGATATCCTCGATCGAGCAACCCGCGGCCTTGACAATTTCCTCGTCGGTATCAACGAAGTCGAGATTGAGATGCTTGGCCAGCCGCCGACCGACGCTAGACTTTCCGGCGCCCATCAGCCCGACGAGCACGACGGCCTTGCCCCTCACTGACGCCTGCCTTGCCGTCATCGGACGGACGGGTCTCGATCGGAGCGGCGCCGCCAGCCGCGTCGTTGAAAGGGTCTCCCGGAGCCGATAGACTGCCAAAAATTCGCCATAGTCGAAATCTAGCATAAAGGCCACAGGCTGTCGTTAAGAGCCCCGTCCTACGGCTATCGGCGCGGAGGGTTGGTATGAGGAACGTACCAAGGTTGATCCTGTTCACGGTGCTCGTCCTCATCGTCGGGGGGGTTATTTTCCTGGCTACCTGGGACATTCCGGCGCCTGTCGCCACCATGGAAAAAATTATTCCCGATGACCGCTTCCTCCGTTAGGCCATGGGGCGGCCCGCGTGGGCTGGCCTGCTTCGCCGTCTTGCTACTGCTGGCGGCCACCGTTCCGGGCACGGGCCGGGCCCAGGAGGATTCCTCGATCGTCGGCAAGCCGCTCACTCTGGCGCCGCCGCGGGAATTGAAAGCCCAGGAAAGGAAACCTGACGCGGCACCGCCGCCTGTCGCCCCGGGGCCCGCCGTTCAACCACGGATCCTGGGCCCATGGCGTCCCGCACTGCGACCGTTGGCGGCTCCGGCGGTCCGCGGCCCCGTGCCGCCGGCCTCGACCGTGAGCAAGGCGGAGCCGGGAATCCGGGTGGACAGCCTGCAGAACATAGACGCGGACGCGGTAGGCGTGCTCAACGAGGCGCAAGGCGGCCTTGGCTCGGAGATGTGGCGGGGGACGGACCGCGCCGTGATCGAAGCGCTCTTGCCGCGCCTTCCGGTGATCGCCACATCACCGGCCATGCGCGATCTTATGCGCCGGCTGTTGTTGTCGGAGGCCGCCGTGCCCGAGGGCGAGGCAGGGGAGACCAAGCTCATCACCCTGCGTATCAACCGGCTGGCGGCGATGGGTGATCTCCTCGGGGTCAACGACCTCCTCAACGTGACGCCGGGACGCGACGACAATGACGGCTTGACGCGCATCGAGGCCGACGCCCGTTTCCTGACCAACGACAACGCCCGCGCCTGCGCTCTCGCCACGTCGCAGATCGCCCGCCGCCAGAGCGCCTACTGGCAGAAGGCGTTCATTTTCTGCCAGGCCTTGGCCGGACAGCATGGACCAGCCGCCCTGGGCGTTGCCCTACTGCGCGAAATGGGGGAACGGGACCCGATTTTCTTCGACCTGGTCGATGCCGTGGCGGCCGGCAGCGGGGTCATCATCGACAGCATGCCCGATCCCTCGCCGCTGCACCTAGCCATGGCGCGGGTCGCGAAGGCGCAGCTTCCGGCCGACGTCATCGCGTCTAACGATCCCAGCATCCTGCGTACCATCGCCATCAGCCCCAACGCCCCGGTCGAATTGCGCCTGGAAGCGGCCGAGCGGGCCGAGGCGGCGGGGGCGCTTCCCATCGACGATTTGCGCCAGCTCTACACCAGTGTTCCGTTTTCGGCGGAGGACCTGGCAAATCCCTTCTCCAAGGCGGAGGCCGAGGCGGGGGCCTTGAGCCGGGCGCTGCTCTACCGCACGGCGCTGGTGCAGACCGTACCCACGGCCCAGGCTGAGGCCGTGACCCTGGCCCTCGCGCTGGCCCGCAACGGGGGGCGCTACGTGTCGACCGTGCGCGCCTTCATGCCGGTGCTCAAGCGCATTCCGGCGTCCGCCGAGTTGTCTTGGTTTGCCCTCGAGGCGGTGGGCGCCTTGCTGGCTACCGGCGAGCACGAGGCGGCGCGCTCGTGGTTCGACCTGTTGCGCAACAAGGCGGCGTTCGACGAAGCCTCGGCGTCGGCCCTGGCTCGCCTCATGCCCCTGGCCCGCCTCGCCGGGTCGGAGGAGGCCGCGGACTGGAGCGGCGAACGCCTAACCGCCTGGTGGGAGGCCGAACGCGGGCGCGACGGGGCGGCGGCGCGCGCGGCGCGCCTCTTCACTCTATTCGAGGCCTTGGGAGAGCCGGTATCCGGCAGCCTCTGGGAGGCCTTGCTGACAGGGCCGCAGCGGGCCACGGTGGTGATGCCGGGTCCGGCCCTGTGGTACCGGCTGGAGGAGGCGGCGCGCGACGCGCGTAAGGGCGAGACTGTGTTGCTTTCCCTCCTGGCCCTCGGCGACGGCGGCCCCACCCAGGCTGACCCCATCGTCCTGCGCCACGTCCTCGGCGCCCTCGGCGCCGTCGGGCTGGAGGCACCGGCCCGCGCCCTCGCCGTCGAGGCGGCGGTGGCCGCCGGCCTATAAGAGTAAAGCCGCGGGGCCATGGCGGTAGCGCTGATTTCGCGGCACGTGGAGACGTTTCTGGAGATGCTGGCCGCCGAGCGCGGCGCCGCCCGCAACACGCTCTTCGCCTATCGCCGCGACTTGCAAGGCTTTTCGGAGTTCGCCCGGCGCCGCGGCCAGACGGCGGAGGGCGCCGACACCGCCACCATCCGTGCCTACCTCGTGGACCTCTCGAAAAGCGGCATGGCGCCGAGCACCAGCGCCCGGCGGCTTTCGACGCTGCGCCAGTTCTTCCGTTTCCTTTACGCGGAACGGGTGCGCGGCGACGACCCTTGCGCCACCATGGATAGCCCGCGCCGCGGCCGCACCCTGCCCAAATACCTGTCCGAGGAAGAGGTGGAAAGCCTGCTCGACGTGGCGCGCCGGCGCCAGGGCGCCGAAGGGGCGCGGCTGCTGGCCTTGCTCGAGGTGTTGTACGCGTCGGGGCTGCGCGCCTCGGAGCTGGTGGGGCTGCCCCTGTCGGCGCGTTCGCGCGACGGGTTCACCCTCATGGTCAGGGGCAAGGGCGGCAAAGAGCGCTTGGCGCCTCTCAGCGAACCGGCGATCATGGCGCTCGCCGAATACGACCGCGTCCGCAGGCGCTTCCTCCCCAAGGGTCGCGGTGGGACCGCCGATTCGCCGTGGTTGTTCCCGTCGCGTTCCAAGGAGGGACACCTCACCCGCGCCCGCCTCGGCCAGTTGCTGAAGGAGCTGGCGGCCGACGCCGGGATCGATCGGGCCCGCGTGTCGCCGCACGTGCTGCGCCATTCCTTTGCCAGCCACCTGCTGGCGCGTGGTGCCGACCTGCGCTCGTTGCAGCAGATGCTGGGCCACGCCGACATCTCGACGACCCAGATCTACACCCATGTGCTTGATGAGCGCCTCAAGGCCCTGGTCAACGAGGCCCATCCGCTAGCACGCGGGAAGGAGGACGGTTAGGGGCGCCGCCCCGGCTTAGGGCGTCGTGTGGTCGCCGGATGGTTTGTCGCTTGCCCCAGAATCGCCTTCCAGGTGGCTGCCGTCGAGCCTGAGGTCTTGCCAGAAAAAGATGAGGGCGATAACGAGCACCAGAATTGTGACGATCCACAGGTCCGGCTCCATCACGAACACCGTCACCACGCCCATGAAGGCGATGACCATGAGCATCTCGATGGTGGCGAAAATCCTATCGATCATCTTCCGTTGTCCCTTCGAACCCCTGGCACGGCTGGCCGTGACCTCGAACCCTAGCCTTCATTACCGCCCTCGTCGGCGACGCGGTTGACCAGCCAGCGCGCCGTCCTCAGCAGTCTGGCGTCATCGCCCCTGGGACCCACCAGTTGCGCCCCGATGGGCAGGCTGTTCGCCCCCTCCAGGATCGGCAACGTCACCGCCGGCGTCCCGCACAGGGTCCACAGCTTGCAGAAAATGGGATCTCCCGTTTTGGCCAGGCCGGCCGGCGCCTCGCCCAGGGCGGCAGGGGTGAGGATGGCGTCGTAGCGCTCGAACACGCGCGTCAGACCGGCGTTGAGGACTTCGATCCAATCGACGGCACGGTTGTAGTCGACAGCAAGGATGTTCTGGCCTTCCTCGATCAGGCCGCTAAGGACGTCGCTGAGTTCGTCCTTGCCACGTTCATAGTAGCCGGCCAGGTTCTTGGCCAAGTCGGTGTGCATGATGATGCCATGCCAGTCCAGGGCACTCTCGAAGGGTTCTGGCAGGTCCACTTCGTCGCAGGCGTCGCCGAGGAGGCTGGCGAGTTCGGCGAAGGCGCTCTTGGTGTCTTCCTCGGCGCCGTCCCATCCTGGCGGCTTGACGAAGGCGATCTGCGGCGTCACCGGCGGCTCCTCCGCCGTGATAGAGGTGAGGGGCGGCCTGGCCCGCGGTTTCATGTCCCGGTCTTGGGCATCGAAATTCATGAGGACTTCGCCGATCAGCGCCACATCGGCGACGCAACGCCCGAACACACCGACGTGGTCGAGGATACGCGACAGCACAAGGACGCCATGGCGGGAAATGAGCCCATGGGTCGGCTTGTACCCGTAAACCCCGCAAAATGCGGCCGGACGAATGACCGAGCCGGCGGTCTGGGAACCGATGGCCAGCGGCACCATGCTGGCGCTGACGGCCGCCGCCGAGCCGCTCGACGAACCGCCCGGCGTGTGGTCCGGGTTGTGGGGGTTGCGGGTCTTGCCGGGCGCGTAGGTGGCGAGTTCGGTGGAAACGGTCTTGCCCATGATCACCGCCCCGGCCTGGCGCAACAGGTGGACCGCGGTGCAGTCCTCCGTCGGCTGTCGTCCGGCGTCGAGGACGGTGCCGTTCTCAGTCGGTAGGTCACGGGTGTCGAAGATGTCCTTGATGCCGATGGGAACGCCCTGCAGCGCCCCACTGGACAGTCCGGTCTGGCGCGCCTCGTCGAGGCCGCGGGCCTGGGCCAGGGCGTAATCCGAATCCAGATGCATCCACGCCTGGACGGCGTCGTCCTTTTCCGAGATGCGCGCCAGAAAGGCCTCGACCAGGTCGACGGACTTGAACTCGCCACGCCGTATGCCGGCAGCGGCTTCATGGGCGGTGAGGTCGGCGAGGCTCATGTCGATTGGCTCCGATTAGTGACCGTAAACGATCTTGGGGAGCCACAAAGCCAGCTCCGGGAAGTTGTACAGGATGAGCATGGCCAGGAAGACCATCGGCAGGAAGATGGGAACGAAGATGATGATGATTTCCGACTACTCCAGGGGCCAGCCGAGCAGGAAGATGATCACCTGGGCGAGGATCAGGAAGACGACCGCGATGCTGACGCCGGGCCCGAACGGCGGGGTGGGTTCCGTCGGCAACGGCACATCGAAGGTCCAATGGGCCAGGAAGCGCTGGACGAAATAGGCGACGTAGAGCACCAACGTCGCGACGCCTCCGGCACCGATCGCGTAATACCACGGACGAACAACGCCTGACACACTGCGCCCTAGCGGCGTGGGTATTTCCGTGATTTTCCCCGCTCTCCCCCCCCCCTTTCATGGGTTGTATTTTATCCGGTCGCGCGCCCGTGCTTAACGGTCAAGGACGACCTTTTACGTGCCCATCTATTCCGGCATTTCCGGTTGAAAGCAAGTATTATTTCCGTTTGGCCGGCATCCGCCGAGACACAATCGTGTGAAACAGCCCTTCGCCCCGCACGCCGCCCGACGATCCGCCCCTTCCCTCGCGAACCATTTCCCATTAAAGGGTACCCAATAACGCAATACCGCATTGGAGGGCTTTATGAGTTTTACCATCGTCGAACAGTGTCTGCCGCGTCTCAACCGCAGCGAACTGGCGGTCCCCGGTTCCAACAATAAGTTTCTCGAACGGGCCGCGGAGAGCGCTGCAGACGTCGTATTTCTCGATCTCGAGGACGCCGTCGCCCCCGACGACAAGGTGCCGGCGCGCCACAACGTCATCGCCGCGCTCAACGACCTGGACTGGAGCGGAAAGACCATTTCGGTACGTGTCAACGGCCTCGACACCCACTACATGTACCGCGACGTGGTCGACGTTCTCGAGGGCGCCCCCGACAAGCTCGACCTCCTCATGATCCCCAAGGCGGGCACGGCGGCCGACGTTTACGCCGTCGACATGCTGGTCACCCAGATCGAGCAGGCCACCAAGGCCACCAGGCGCATCGGCTTTGAGCTCATCATCGAGACGGCGCTCGGCATGCAGAACGTGCACCAGATCGCGGCGGCCAGCCGGCGCAACGAGTCGCTGCACTTCGGCGTCGCCGATTATGCCGCGTCGACCAAGGCGCGCACCACCTCCATGGGCGGACCCAACGCCGACTACCACGTGCTCACCGACCCCGACGAGACGGGCAACCGAGACGTCCATTGGGGCGACATGTGGCACTACCCCATGGCGCGCATGGAGGTGGCGGCGCGGGCCAACGGCTTGAGGCCGGTGGACGGCCCCTTCGGCGACATCAAGGACCCGGACGGCTACACGGCGCAGGCCAACCGTGGCTCGGTGCTCGGCTACGAGGGCAAGTGGGCCATCCACCCGAGCCAGATCGAACTCGCTAACGGCGTGTTCAGCCCCAGCGAGGCCGAAGTCACCAAGGCCAAGCGCATCATCGAGGCCATGGAACAGGCGCACAAGGAAGGCAAGGGGGCGGTGACGCTCGATGGGCGCCTCATCGACTTGGCGTCGATCAAGCAGGCCGAGGTCATGGTCAAGAAGGCTGAACAGATCGCGGCGAGCTGAAGCGCCACGCCCCGAGAGCGCCGAGGCCTGGGAGGGGCACGGCCCGACAATTGCCGTGCCTCGGCCCGGGGGGTGTGTTAGGGAACCGCGCCATGCACAACTTCCTGGATTTCGAGAAGCCCATCGCCGAGCTCGAGGGCAAGATCGAGGAATTGCGCCACCTGGGTGGTGACAGCGAGCTCAACATCGTCGACGAGGTCGCCAAGCTGCAGGGCAAGGTGGATAAGCTCCTGCGCCAGACTTACGCCAAGCTGACGCCGTGGGAGCGCACCCAGGTCGCCCGCCACCCCGACCGTCCCCACACCATGGATTACGTCGAGGCCCTGGTCGCGGATTTTACGCCGCTGGCCGGCGACCGCCTGTTCGCCGAGGACCCGGCCATCGTCGGCGGCCTGGGTCGCATCGGCGGCGCCTCGGCGGTGATCATCGGTCAGGAGAAGGGCGCCGACACCGAAGGCCGCGTGCGCCACAACTTCGGTATGGCGCGCCCCGAGGGCTACCGCAAGGCGCAGCGTCTTATGAGGCTCGCTGAGCGTTTCGGCCTGCCCATCATCACGCTCATTGACACGCCGGGGGCCTATCCCGGCATCGACGCCGAGGCCCGCGGCCAGGCCGAAGCCATCGCGCGCACCGTCGAAGCATGCCTCGGGCTCCGCGTGCCGCTGATCAGCGTGACCCTGGGCGAAGGCGGCTCGGGCGGCGCCATGGCGCTGGCCACTGCCAACACGGTGCTCATGATGGAGCACGCCATCTATTCGGTGATCTCGCCGGAGGGCTGCGCGTCAATCCTGTGGCGCGACGGCGACCACGCCGAGGAGGCGGCGGCGGCCCTCAAACTCACCGCCCCCGACCTGCTCGAACTGGGCGTCATCGATGCCATCATTCCCGAACCCCTGGGCGGTGCCCACCGCGACCGCGCGGCGGCCATCGCGGCGGTCGGCGAAGCCATCACCGGGGTATTGAGCGCCCACGCCGGAATCGATGGCGACACCCTGAAGGAACAGCGCCGCCAGAAGTTCCTGGAGATGGGCAAGAAGGGGCTGGGCTAGGGGCGTTCAAGTTTTCGCCGGTGGAGGGCGCCCGGCGCTCGCCGCGCCTGGGGGACCGGTCCCGGCCCCCTACACCACGCGCCCGTGGCAGTGCTTGTACTTCTTGCCCGATTGGCACGGGCAGGGCGCGTTGCGTGACACCCGGCCCCAGGTCGAGGGGGCGCCGGGGTCGATGACGCCAGCCGCCTGGCGCACGCGCACCGGCGCCGGGGCGGCGGCCCCTATCTCCATCTCTTCGCCGCCTCCGGCGGGCGCCGCCTGGCCCTGGAAGGCGGGGTCCTCGCGGGTCTCCGTCATGGCGTCGGGCGGGTGCGACAGCAGGATGTCCTCGCTGGGCTCCGCTTCCAGCTCGATGTGGCACAACAGCGAGGTGGCGCGCTCGCGCAGGCCGGCCAGCATTTCCTCGAACAGGTTGAATGCCTCGCGCTTGTATTCGTTCAAGGGGTCCTTCTGGGCGTAGGCGCGCAGGCCTATTCCTTGGCGCAGGTGATCGAGGGTGAGCAGGTGCTCCTTCCACATTTGATCGAGGATCTGCAGGAGCAGGCTCTTCTCCACGGCGCGCATGACCTCGGGACCGATGTTGGCGGCCTTTTCGGCCATCTTGCGGTCGCTAGCGTCGATCAGGCGCTCGCGGATCTCCGCGTCGGCGATCCCTTCCTCGGCGGTCCACTCCTCGATGGGCGCGTCGATGCCGAGCAGGCGCAACACCTCTTCGTGCAGCCCGCCGGCGTTCCATTGCTCAGCGTACGCCTTTTCGGGGATGCAGCGCGCCACCATTTCCTCGACCACCTGGCGGCGCATGTCGACGATGGTGGCGGAGACGTCCTCGACCTCCATCAGTTCCCGGCGCTGCTCGTAGATGACCTTGCGCTGGTCGTTCATTACGTCGTCGTACTTGAGCAGGTTCTTGCGGATTTCGAAGTTGCGCGCCTCGACCTTCTGCTGGGCCTTTTCCAGGGCCTTGTTGACCCACGGATGGACGATGGCCTCGCCGTCCTCGAGGCCGAGCTTCTGAAGCATGCCGTCGATGCGCTCGGAGCCGAAGATGCGCATGAGATCGTCTTCCAGAGACAGGAAGAACTTGGACGCGCCGGGGTCGCCCTGGCGCCCCGAACGGCCCCTGAACTGGTTGTCGATGCGGCGGCTCTCGTGGCGTTCGGTGCCTACCACGAAAAGGCCGCCAGCCTCGATTACCGCCTTCTTGTTTTCCGCCACCTCGGCGCGGATCTGCGCGGCGCGGCGCTCGATTTCGCCCTCGTCGGCAAGATCGCCCAGCTTCTGCGTGATGAGCATTTCTACGTTGCCGCCGAGTTGGATGTCGGTGCCGCGCCCCGCCATGTTGGTGGCGATGGTGACGGCGCCGGGCTGTCCGGCCTGGGCGATGATGAAGGCCTCCTGCTCGTGGTAGCGGGCGTTGAGCACGTTGTGGGGAATGTCGTTCTTCTTGAGGTGCTCTGACAGGTGCTCGGATTTTTCGATGCTGACGGTGCTGACTAGGGCCGGCTGGGCGCACTCCCGGCATGCCGCTATGAGGCTGATGATGGCTTTGTATTTCTCGGCGCCGGTGCGGTAGACCTCGTCGTCCATGTCGTCGCGGACGCACGGCATGTGGGTCGGAATCTCGATCACCTCGAGATCGTAGATTTCGCCGGGTTCGCCGGCTTCGGTCATGGCGGTCCCGGTCATGCCGGCAAGCTTGGGATAGAGCCGGAAGTAGTTCTGGAAGGTGATCGAGGCCAGGGTCTGGTTTTCCTGTTGAATTTCCACCTTTTCCTTGGCCTCGAGCGCCTGGTGCAGGCCCTCGGAATAGCGCCGGCCTTCCATCATGCGTCCGGTGAACTCGTCGATGATGATGACCTTGTTGTCCTTGACGATGTAGTCGGTGTCGCGCGCGAACAGCTTGTGGGCGCGCAGGGCTTGGTTGGAGTGATGCACTAGCGAGACGTTGGTGATGTCGTAGAGGCCGCCTTCGTTGAGCAGGCCAGCCTCCCTCATCAGTACCTCGATGTGTTCGGTGCCGACCTCCGTGTAGGTGACGGCGCGCACCTTCTCGTCCTTTTCGTAGTCTTCCTCCACGAGATGGGGAAGGAGCTTGTCGATGGCGGTGTAGAGGGCCGAGGAATCCTCAGCGGCGCCGGAGATGATCAACGGCGTGCGCGCCTCGTCGATGAGGATGGAGTCGACCTCGTCGACGATGGCGTAGGAAAAGGACCGTTGCACCATGTCCTCAAGACGAAACTTCATGTTGTCGCGCAGATAATCGAAGCCAAGTTCGTTGTTGGTGCCATAGGTGACGTCGGCGGCATAGGCAGCGCGGCGCTCATCGTCGTCGAGCCCGTGCATGATGCAGCCCACCTCGAGCCCCAGGAAGCCGTAGATCCGGCCCATCCATTCGGCATCGCGCTTGGCCAGGTAGTCGTTGACGGTGACCACGTGAACGCCCTGGCCACCGAGTGCGTTGAGGTAGACCGGCAGGGTTGCCACCAGGGTCTTGCCCTCGCCGGTCTTCATTTCCGAGATCATGCCCCGGTGCAGCACGATGCCGCCCATGAGCTGCACGTCGAACGGACGCTCGCCGAGGGTCCGCTTGGCCGCCTCGCGCACCGTGGCGAAGGCGTCGACCAGCAGATCGTTCACGTCCTCGCCGTTCTCCAGGCGGGCGCGCAACCACGGGGTGCGGGCGCTGAGCTCCTCATCGCTCAGGCTTTCGAGCTCGGGCTCGACGGCGTTGATGTCGTCGACGACCTTGTGAAGGCCCTTGAGAAAGCGCTCGTTGGCGCTGCCAAACACCCTTTTGGCGATGGCTTCCAGCATGAAATACCTCGAAGAAAGCTGAAGGGGGCCAACCGGCGCGGCCCGCCACTGACCAAGCCAAGAGATAGAGTCCCCCAGAGCTCCTGTCAATGTGGCGGCGCCGTGCCCCCGGATGACGCGCCGGCCGGGGCCGAGTGCCCCTTGCCGTGGCGCCGGCAATGTGCTTTATGCGCCTCGACATCGTTGGCCGAAGCGCGCCGCCGGGCCGGAGGAAACATCCATGAACTGCCGAGTGCTTTTTGCCGCTCTTCTGGCCGCCTTGGCCTGGGTTTCGGCGGTACCCCCGGGGCTGGCCGCGGACGCCGCGCAAGCCGAGCCCGACGACGTCGTCGTCGCCATCGTCAACGGCACCAAAATTTACCGTTCCGACGTCAAGGAATCGATCGCCGGCCTACCTGAACGCTACGGAAAGATGCCACCTCTGGCTCGTTTCCAGCTCATCGTCAACAGCCTGATCGACAGCAAGCTGGTGGCCGCCGAGGCGCGCCGTGAAGGCCTGCACGAGACGGCGGCGGTCAAGCGGCGGGTGGCGCGCATCGAGGAGCAAATCCTCGAACGCTCGCTGCTCGTGCGGCGGATCACCGAGGGAACCAGCGAGGATACGCTCCAGGAACGCTATCGGGCGCTGGTCGAGAAGACCGATGGCGAGAAGGAGTTGCACGCCCGCCACATCCTGGTCAAAACCGTGATCGAGGCCAATGAAGTGATCGCCGAAATCAAGAAGGGGGGCGATTTCGCCGCCTTGGCGAAGCGCAGTTCCATCGGTCCCTCGGCGCCCAATGGGGGAGACCTCGGCTATTTCGGGCGCGGCGACATGTTGGCTCAGTTTTCCGAAGCCGCCTTCGCGCTGGTCGACGGCGAGATAACCAAAAAGCCGGTAAGGACCCTGTATGGATGGCACGTGATCAAGGCGATCGCCCGGCGCGACGTCGTCCCGCCGTCCTTCGCGGCGACGGCCGATAAATTGCGCGAAAAGCTGTCGCGGGAAATCGGCGTCGGCGTAATGAAGGACCTGCGCGCCCAGGCCGTCGTCGAACGCTTCAATCCCGATGGATCGCCGTTGGAAGCGGACGCCAAATCCGATTAGATTTTTTTCGGCGCGCCGGTACTGTTAGGGCCCGGCGCAGCCCGGCAGGTAAACCCATGATCAAGGTATCTCCTTTCGCGCCCAAGAACTTTCCCGAGTTACCGCCGATTCCTGGCGTGCGCCTGGGCGTCGGCGCCATCGGCCCCGGTTCGCCAAGGCGGCCCAACCTCCTGCTCGCCGAATTGGCCGAGGGAACGAGCGTCGCCGGCGCCCTGACGCGGTCCAAGACCGCCTCGGCCCCTGTCGAATGGTGCCGCCAGGTCCTGGGCGGTGGCCGTGCGCGGGTGCTGTTGGTCAACTCGGGCAACGCCAACGCCTTCGTCGGTCAGGCCGGGCGGACGGCCATGGAGCGCACCATAGAGGCCACCGCCCGCCAGGTTTCCTGTGCGCCCGAACGGGTCTTCGTGGCCTCCACTGGGGTAATCGGCGAGCCCCTCGACGCGGGGCCGATCATAGGCGCCCTGTCGGCCCTCGGGGACAATCTGGGCAGCGCCGGCTGGGAGGCCGCTGCCACCGCCATCCGTACCACCGACACCTATACCAAGGGCGCCACCCGCAACGCCAGGATCGGCGGCGTCGACGTCACCCTGAACGGCATCGCCAAGGGGGCCGGCATGATCGCCCCTGACATGGCGACCATGCTGGCCTTCGTCTTCACCGACGCCGACCTGCCGGCGGGTGTGCTGCACGACCTGCTCAAGCGCGCCGTGCTAGGCTCGTTCAACTGCATCACGGTGGACGGCGACACCTCGACCAGCGATACAGTGCTGGCCTTCGCCACCGGCCGGGCGGCGCACCCGCCCATCGCCTCGGCGGGTGATACGCGCCTTCGCGACTTCCGCCGCCAGCTTCACGACCTGTGCCTCAATCTGGCCCACCAGATCGTGCGCGACGGCGAGGGCGCCACCAAGTTCATCACCATTTCCGTCAGCGGCGCCACCTCGGCCAAGGCGGCGCGCCGCATCGGGCTGGCCATCGCCAACTCACCCCTGGTCAAGACGGCGTTCGCCGGCGAGGACGCCAACTGGGGCCGCATCGTCATGGCCGTCGGCAAGTCTGGCGAGGAGGCCGACCGCGACCGACTGGCGATCTCGTTCGGCGGCGTGCCGGTGGCCGAAAAGGGCGCCGCCGTCGCCGGCTACGACGAGGCGCCGGTGGCCCGCCACCTGAAGGGCTCCGAGATCGATGTTGCCGTCGATATCGGGCTCGGGTGCGGGCGTGCTACGGTGTGGACCTGCGACTTCACCCACGGATACATCGACATCAATGCCGATTACCGGTCCTGATCCCGCCTGCCTGGAGGCCGAGGGGCGCTCCGGTCCCGCCCCACCGGTGGTGCTGGTGGCGGCGGCGGCGCTCGTCGATGTCGATGGCCGGGTGCTGCTGGCGCGTCGCCCCGAGGGCAAGCCGATGGCCGGCCTGTGGGAGTTTCCGGGCGGCAAGGTGGACGCCGGAGAGACCCTGGAGGCGGCCCTGGTGCGCGAACTCGCCGAGGAGCTCGCCATCGACATCACGGAAAGCTGCCTGGCGCCCTTGACCTTCGCGTCGCATGCCTACGACGACTTTCACCTGCTCATGACGCTTCACGTCGCCCGCGTGTGGAAGGGGACGCCGACGCCCCGGGAGGGCCAGACCCTCAAATGGGCGTGGCCCAGGGACATGAGCGCGCTCTCCATGCCGCCGGCCGACGCGCCCTTGGTGGCGTTGCTCCGCGAGTTCTTGTAGGGGGCGTCGCCTTCGGTCGCTGGCTCGCCGGTTTTCCCGCGCCGCGCCGGTTGCTAGTATGCGCCGGCTTTGACCGCCCGGGGGGAGTCCATGGGGCAAAACCGCGTCTATACCGCCTGCGTCATCATCATCGGCAACGAGGTTTTATCGGGGCGCACCCGCGACGCCAACCTCCAGTACCTGGGCAGGCGCCTCAACGACCTCGGCATCCGCCTCGCCGAGGCGCGCGTCATCCGCGACGACGACGAGGTCATCCAGCACACCGTCAACGAATGCCGCGCCGCCTTCGACTACGTGATCACCACCGGCGGCATCGGCCCCACCCACGACGACATCACGTCGGCCAGCATCGCCAAGGCCTTCGGCGTCGAGCTGCGCCAGGACGCCGAGGCCGTGGCCCTTCTCAAGCGCCACTACACCGACGACGAGTTCAACGAGGCCCGCCAGAAGATGACCTACGTGCCCAAAGGCGCGAGCCTCGTCAAGAACCTGATCTCCAGCGCCCCGGGTTTCCGCATGGATAACGTCTTCGTGCTGGCCGGGGTGCCCATGATAATGCGCGCCATGTTCGAGGAATTGCAGGACAGCTTGGCCGGCGGCCGCCCTATGGTGTCGCGCACCGTCGCCGCTCACGTCACCGAGGGTGCCCTCGCCGCCGGCCTCGGCGCTGTTCAGGGCAGGTTCGCCGACGTCGAGATGGGCAGCTACCCCTTCTACCGCAAGGGCCGGATCGGGGTCAGCGTGGTCCTGCGCGGCGTCGACGGCGGGCGCGTCGAGGAAGCCGCCGCCGACATCGCCGACCTCATCCGCGGCCTCGGCGCCGAACCCATGAACGAAGCGGGTATCTAGGGTCTAGCGCCTGCCCTGGACGCGCACGATCCAGGCGATGACGGCGTCGCCGATCCAGACGGCGAGCGGCACCCTGAAGATGTACTCGGAGAAGGGATGGCCGGGATCGGCAGTGGTGACGGCGAGGACCAGCAACATCCACGCCGCCGTCACCGCGTAGGCGATCTGTATCCACGGGAACCGGCGCCCGGCCGCGGGGGCCCTCCAGCGCCTCGGGGTCGGGCCTGTGCTCCGCCATGGCGCCACTAAAGCGCCTCCGGGGGGGGCGGGGGATAGGAAAGGGCAACATGGCAAGTCCCCTTGCCCCTTGCCGCCGGCCGGAGCCGGGGCTAGGGTTTGCTAGCCCAGCCCGCTTGGCGGAACTGGTAGACGCAAGGGACTTAAAATCCCTTGGCCTTCGGGCCGTCCCGGTTCGAGTCCGGGAGCGGGCACCATTTATCTTAATAGGGTAGCCGGCGCCCCTCCGGGGGCGAAGCCAACCCTGGCAATTTGGCCGGTTAGCCCCCACGTATCCCAAAGTAGGAAAATTCAAGGGTAGGACGCGATGCGGCTCGTCGTCCGCATGGTCGTGGTCGTCGCCGGGCTGGTGCTCGGCCCGCCCACCTGGGCGAAGACCGTCACCAAGGGGGGCTTCCCGGTTTGTTCCAACGGCGCCCACATCGACGGCGCCATCAAGGCGATCGAGACCGGCGGCAAGGCCGCCCTCAAGAAATTCAAAGGCTGCAAGATATGGAAGGCCGGCCTCCCCTTAAAGCACCTGAAGCGCCTCGACGGCTGGTTCTGGGGCGGCACCTTTTGGCCGCTTTGACGACCTCGAGCCATCCCGGATACATCTCGGTCAGGAGGCGCATCATGTCGGCCTGATCGGTCAGGGGGCGGCGCTCCCTGGGCAACTGGTTGATGTATTCGATGGCCAGGTAAGGGGTCTCGGCGATGAGGAAACCGTCGCGCCCGGTAACGTTGCCGTCGGTGGCCGCTTGCGGTGTCTATAGAAGCCTCCATAATCATCGCGCGCCCCGGTGGTGCGGGATGAAGTGAAGTTTGCTTCTTAGTGCCGCCCTCATAATCGGCACGGCGCCCATGGTAGGGCGTCAAGATTAACAAATCGTTCCGATGGGGATCGTTTCGACGCCTTGCGTTGACTCGTCTTTCCGGGGCTTCCTACAATCGCCGCCAAACAACCGGCTGGCCATGGGTGCCGGAGGGGAAGGAGGCGCTATGAAGCTGCGAATCCTGAGCGAGGACGACGTGCGCGCCGTCATCACCATGGCCGACGCCATCCCCATCCAGGCCGAGGCCTTCACGCTCCTCGCCGAGGGACGCTCGGTGGAGGGCCTGCGCAGCTTCGCACTTTCCGAGACGCCGCCCGGCGTGGCCATCTTCAACCCCTCCTTCCTCAAGGAAGGCAAGGGCTACGGCGTCAAGGTGGTATCCGACTTCTACGAAAACCCGGAACGGGGCGTGCCGCGCATGTCGGCGCTGGTGGCGCTGTTCGATGGCGAAACGGGCCTGCCCCGGACGGTGATGGAGGGCGGCCACCTCACCGACTTGCGCACCGGCGCCGGCACGGCGCTGGCCGCCCAACACCTGGCCCGGCCCGAATGCCGAACCCTGGCCATGATCGGGGCGGGAAGGGTGGCCCGCAACCAGCTCGCCGCGTTGTGCGAGGTGTGCCCCATCGAAAAGGTCAGGCTGTCGACGCGCACCGAAGCGCGCGGCCGCGAGTTCATCGAGCGCATGGCGGCGGCCGGCGGGCGCGTGTCCACCGACATTGAACTCGTCGCCAGCCCCGCCGCCGCCGTCGCCAGGGCCGACGTCGTGGTTGCCGCGACCACGGCGCACCAACCGGTGTTCGACGGCCGGACGCTCGGGCCGGGCACCTTCGTGGTCGCCGCCGGCGCCTACGAGGCGACCACCCGCGAGGTCGACAGCGAGACCATCGCCCGAGCCTCCAAATGGGTCGTCGACAGCCTGGAATGCCTGCCCGACGCCGGCGACCTCGTCATCCCCATGTCGGAAGGCATCATCGAGGAGGGCCACGTGGCTGGCATCGCCGACGTCGTCGCCGGCAACCGCCCGGGCCGCGATAGCGACGACGAGATCACCTATTACAAATCCATGGGCGTGCCCATCCAGGACCTGGTGACCGCCCAGCACATCGAACGCCGCGCCGAGGAACGGAACATCGGCACCGTCATCGAAATCGGCGGCGACCACGATTGAGGCGACAAGGGAGACAGCCATGACGCAAGCAAAAGCCAACGAGTCGCGGCAACTGCTGGGGGGTGATCCCCTCGACCTGCCGTTCACCATGGAGGAATATCGGGCTAGGCTGGGGCGCGTCCACGGCGAGATGGCGGCCCTCGACCTCGATCTCCTGCTCGTCCACCCGCTTGAGAACACCTACTGGCTGACCGGCTACCGCACCGTCGGTTTCTATTCCTACATGTGCCTGATGGTGGCGCCCGGCGCCGACCCGGTTCACCTGTCGCGGCTTATTGAGTTGGGCTGCATCCAGGGATCGAGTTGGGTGCCCGACATCGAGACCTACCCGGACACTGAGAACTACCTCGACGCCACCGAGCGCGTGCTCTGCGATCGCGGCTGGGACAGGGGCCGCGTCGGCATCGACCTGAGCGCCCCGACCCTCGGCGTGCGCGACTTTGAAACCCTCAAGGAAAGACTTCCCGACATCACCTGGGTCGATACTTCGCTGATGATCGAGAACATGCGGCTCATCAAATCGCCGGCCGAACAGGTCTACAGCCGCAAGGCGGGCAAGGCGGCGTCGACGGGCTCGCGCGCCGGGCTGGTGGGCTTGCGTGCCGGGATCACCGAGGACGACCTGATGGACGCCGCCTACCAGGGCCTGTTCTCCATGGGCAGCGAATACCCGGGCCTGCCGCCGCTGATCACGGCGGGGCCGCGCAACTCCATGGGCCACGCCATGGCCGAGGGCAACCCGGTCGGCGACGGCGACCCCGTCTATTTCGAGGTCGGCGCGTCGATCAAGCGCTACCACGCCGCCACCATGCGCATCGGCTACGTGGGCACGCCGCCCAAGTTGTTCTATGAGCTGCACGATCTTTGCTGCCGCGCCATCGACGCGGCGCTGGCCGTGATGAAACCCGGCGTGCCGGCCGAAGACGTGGACCACGCGGCGCGCGTCGTCATCGACGAGGGCGGCTACGGCGACAAGTTCCGCCACAAGTGTGGCTATTCCATCGGCATTGCGCTGCCCCCCGACTGGAGCGAGGCGCGCACCATGATGCTGCGCGGCGGCGAGACGCGGCTCTTGGAACCGGGCATGGTCTTCCACGTGCTGCCGGCGGTGTTCGAATACAAGCTCTACGGCGTCGGCGTCAGCGAGACCGTGCTCATCACCGAGGACGGCCACGAGATCCTCACCGATGTGGAACGCAAGCTGCACGTGGTGAAGTAGGGGGGCGGCGTGATGCGGCCGCCGCCAGTCCCGGCTAGGGCGGTTTCCGTTTAGATGTAGCCACCGCTAGCAGGCCGGTCTGAGACCGGCCCCTACGCAATTTGCGAATGTAGTGGCGGGTCTTAGACCCGACCGCGTCGAATGGGTAATACGCTGCGTAAAGCTAACCGGGCGTTGCGCTACCCGAGTTCCCCCAACGCTGCCAGCGCCTTCTCGAAACACGCTAGCGGGGTGCGCGCATAGCCCGCCCCGATCTGGCCGATGCCCGGAGCCTTGTGGGCGATGCCGGTGTTGAAGATGGGTGTGATGCTGGTGGCTACCACTTTGCGCACGTCGATGCCGCACGGTGTGCCCCGGTAGTTCAGGCTGGGGATGTTGAAGCGTGGGTGCTCGTCGACGGTGATCTCGTACATCTCGATCGACAGCTGCGCCGATTCCTCTGGCGTGCCGCCGACGTAGCGCGCCAAGGCCGGCGCCGCCGCCATGGCAAAGCCGCCCAGCCCGGTGGTCTCCGCAATCTCCGAATCGCCGATCGCTGGGTTGGCGTCGGCGGGCCCGTAGTCCTCGAAATACTGGCCCTCGACCTGTGGCAGGGGCCCGGTGATCCAGCGCTCGCCCAAGCCGCTCACCTTGATGCCGAACTCGACGCCGCTCATGGCCATGCAGGTGACCACCGACGAATGCGCGATGCCGTGCACCGACAGCATTGTCGCCTTGCCCGCCGCCATGGTCAGGGGCAGGAAGAAGATGTCGGTCCTGGCCAAGAATTCGAGCGCCCGGCGTGCCTCGGCTGGCGGCGCCCCGGTTTCGGCAATATGGGGCGCTACGGCGTTCATGAAGAGCGACGAGGCCGCCTTCTGGCGCGAATGCCCATCGTCGCCCATGTGCAGGGCCTGGACCAGGATTCCGTAGAGGTTGATGCCGCCCGAGGCGCGCACGGCAGCGCCCAGGATTTCGGCGAAGGGGCCCTCGATCCAGGCCAGGCGCTGCAGGGTCTCGGGGTCGCTGGCGCCGTAGCGCAGGCACTTGCCCCGGCCCTCGTTGATGGCGGCGCAGGCGAAGGTGCCGGCGGCGCGGTTCTCGACCACCAGCACCGGGGTCTTTTTGCCGATGACTCCGGCAAAGGTGCCGCCGGCGTTGTGGTCGTTGGCGGGATGCAGGCCGATGCCGCCGCCGTCCGCCATCTCCTCGGCTTGCGCCAAGTCCTTGGCCATGCCGAGGTGCACCATGGAGCCCAGCGTCGCGGCGCGCAACGCGCCCGACACCGCGCCCCAGCCAGGAAGCGGCGGCCCGGCGTGCAGGAAATCGGCGTCGCCGAGGCCGGGCACCACGTCGCCGGCCGGGCGCACGTCGACGAGGAAGGGCTCCGAACTTACGATGCGGCGCACCGCCTCGGCGTTGGCTTCGTCGGTGCGCGCGCTGATGCCGGTCATCATGCGTCTCCCATCCTGGCTGGCCGTTCGGGGGAACCTAATCAGTCGCCGCGGCGCCGGCAAGGGAGGCCTTGATCGCGGCCCTTGCGGGTTCGCACGGGGGTCCGTATGGTGCGCCCGGAAATCGAGAGAGACGGCATGAAAGACGAGGAAATCAGGGCGACCATCATCTCGGTGACGCCGTTCCAACAGAACTGCTCGATCCTGTGGTGCGCGCATACCAACAAGGGCGCCGTCGTCGATCCCGGCGGCGATCTCGATCACGTGCTGCAGGCCGTGGACAAGCACGGCGTGGCCCTCGAGAAGATCCTGGTCACCAACGCCCACATCGACCACGCTGGCGCCGTCGCCGAGCTGGCGGAGCGCCTGGACTTGCTGATCGAGGGGCCACACACCGAAGACACCTTCTGGATCGAGCGCCTGGAGGAGCAGGGTGCGGAGTTCGGGTTTTCCGGGACCCGCACCTTCGCGCCCGACCGCTGGCTCGAGGACGGCGACACCGTAACCATCGGCGGTCAGGAGTTGCGCGTCCTGCACTGTCCCGGGCACACGCCGGGGCACGTGGTGTTCTTTCATGACGGCGCCCGCCTCGCCGTGGTCGGCGATGTTCTGTTCCAGGGCTCCATCGGGCGCAGCGACTTTCCGCGCGGCGACCATGCCACCCTCATCTCCTCGATCCGCGACAAGCTGTGGCCGCTCGGCGACGACGTGACCTTCATCCCCGGCCACGGGCCACCCTCGACCTTCGGCGAGGAGCGCCGTTCCAACCCCTTCGTCGGCGACACTCTGTTCGCCTGAACGCGGTGCCCGTCGTCGCCAAATGCGCGCTGGTGGCGACATGAACGGCGCCTAGCGCGTTATGTGGCGCTGGAAGCGCTCCGGGGCGACAGGGCGGTCCAGGAGATCGCGGCCAAGAACAAGGAGCATCCTAACCAGGTGAGCACGCGGAAGCGCCAGGCTATCGACGGTCTGGGCGAGGTGTTTTCGAACGACGTGGACCGC
>PVBE010430999.1_pt1 | contig 61963 bp, 56 predicted proteins | sample 1631181 | NCBI WGS metagenome assembly PVBE01 (sample SAMN08397723, study PRJNA350692) | Marine metagenome, whole genome shotgun sequencing project. | isolation source: water | place: Pacific Ocean | collected 2012-04
GGTTCGTGTGTTCGCTCTGATTGACTTTCGCAGCACGTTGTTTACGGTGCTCTTGGTATTGATCCTGCTGCTGGTGATCTACAGATCTCCGGCGCTTGCCCTGCTTCCACTGGTTGGGGTGGGGTGGACCTTGATTGTGGCGCAAGGGTTGATAGCAACGATGGCGGCCAACGCAGGTCTTTTGATAAACGGTCAAGTGACGGCCCTTCTGTCCGTCTTGATGTTTGGCGCAGGGACCAACTTCACGTTGTTTATTGTGTCTCGCTACCGGGAAGAATTGCTGACCACGACATCGCGATGGGATGCCATGCGATTCAGTCTCGCCCGCATCGGGCCATCGATCACATCGAGTGCTGGGACCACTCTTGCGGCCATGTTGGCGCTTGTGTTGGCCTCGCTCGGTTCGTTTAGAGCGTTGGGCCCCTCGTTATCGATTGCGATTGCGCTCATGCTGTTTTCAGGTCTCACGTTGATCCCTGCGCTCACGGTCTTACTTGGCCCGGTGGCGTTCTGGCCTCGTCGTGCCTCGGGCCGGGGCGGTGGGAACTCACGTGTATGGTCGGCTGTCGCGGATGCCGTCGTGCGTCGGCCGACGGTCACGTTGATGGCAACGATGGTTGTGTTGATCGTGATGTGTTTAGGTGTGCCGACCTTAAAGCCGAACTTTAGCTTTCTCAGCGGATTTCCTGACGGTCTTAGTTCCAAGATCGGTGCCGGAATACTGGACGATAGTTTTGGGGCCGGGGAGCTTGCGCCGACCAACGTATTTGTCACGCCGCCTGGCGGCGATGTTTATGAGGACTTGGTCGCGATTGAATCAATCAGTGCGGCTATTGCGGCGGTTCCAGGCGTCGAAAAGGTTAGTGGGCCGTCTCGACCTGACGGAAAGGCTCCAGCGGTGCCGATCGAGACATTACAAGCGGCTATCGGTAGCATCCCTGATGCGGCGAAGGAGGCCATTTCCAGCGGTGCATTTGGCAGTGGCGCGCCCGCCGTGGCCAATTCTCAAGGGGGGAGTCAGCCGGATCCGAAAATACTTGGTGTTTATGTAGCAGGACAGCGGTTCATTGCGCCCGACGGTGGTGTTGCTCGATTGGACGTCGTGATGACTGATGATCCATATGGCGTACCGGCGCTTGATCGGATCAGCTTGATTCGACAGGCGGGGCGTCAGGCGGCAGTGAACGTTGGCCTTTCAGAAGGCGCGGTTCTTGTGGGTGGAGTTACAGCTATTCAGGCTGATACCCGCGAGGCTGTTGATCGTGATATAGGAATTATTGGGCCGATTGTTATCGCGTTGATCTGGGTCATTCTCTTGGGCCTGCTTCGGAGCTTGGTGGCCGCGACGTACCTGTTGGGCAGCGTATTGATAAGTTTCCTGGCCACGCTTGGTATCAGCGTGGTTATTTTCCAGAACCTGATGGGGCATCCGGGAGTTGGCTATCAAAATGCGGTGTGGATGTTCATTTTCTTGGCTGCATTTGGTGCGGACTACAACATTCTCATCATGAGCCGGATTAAGGAGGAAATCGGAAAGCGTGGGACTGTCGAAGGTGTGCGTTTTGCGGTAGCCAGGACCGGGGGCGTGATTACGTCTTCAGGAATTATTCTCGCGGGCACCTTCTCGATTCTTGGGACGTTGCCGTTGCGCGACATTATGCAGTTGGGATTTGCGGTGGCTCTTGGCACGATCATTGACACTTTTGTGGTTCGAGCCTTGTTGGTGCCCAGCATTGTTGTAGTGCTTAAGCGATGGAATTGGTGGCCATCTCGAGAGCCGGATGCTCCTAACGAAAGCGAAGGGGCACCGCAAACCGTTGGGGGATAACCCAACCCGATGAGTACCAGTAGACTTTCGTATGGATGTAACAGTTCCTGGTAACTGGAATAGTGGTCGGATGTACGTGTGTCTGGCCCGACCGTCATGGTCGTGGGAAGACCGACGGCCTGTGTGATGAGGGTTGCGGTTGTTGGTGCTCAACATGGTCATGTGCAAGGGCTCACCCGGAAAATCCTATGTGAGCCCGGTGTTGAGTTGGTGGCCGTAGCTGAAGCTGAGTCGAGCGTTCGACACGATGTGGCCGGAGTTTTTGGAGTGCCTGCGGTCGAGGATTATCGGGAGCTTTTAGACGGATCCATTGACGCAGCCATCTTGGGGCCCATCAACGCTGAAAAAGGCCGAATCACCTCGACCTGTTTGGAGGCGGGCGTGCATGTTCTAGTCGACAAGCCGGCGGTCACAACGCATGACGATCTCGACATGGTTGAAAGAGCTGCCAAGGGCCGAGCTCAGATGAGTTGTGCGCTTACGGAGCGCTATAGCGCTCCGTACCGAGCAGCTAAGTTGGCGATTGATGCCGGCGAGATCGGTGAGATTGTTTCGTCCGTTGCTCATCGACCGCACAAGTGTCGTCCGGCTAATCGGCCGGAGTGGTTTTTCGATCGCCACCTAAATGGTGGGGCGATATTGGATTTGTGTATCCATGACATTGATGTGGCGCGCTGGTTGCATGGTGAGGAGCCGGTTGCCGTGGCTGCTACTCAGGGCAATGCACGATTTTTGGAATATTCGGACTTTATCGACCACGCAGAGGTATGGCTTCGATTTGAGACTGCCGGTTGTGCCTTCGTTCGTGGATCCTGGTTGACGCCCGAGGAGGCGCCCTACCACGGCGATTGCCAGATGTGGATCGAAGGGACGAAGGGATCTATTCAGATCAGAACCTCGGCCGAACGTTCGTGCACGATAGACACTGGAGGTGCGTCCAAACGTCTCACTGAATTTTCGGATCAGATCGGCTTGGGGGATAGACCACGACCGAATGGAGTGGCCAGTGATTTCTGTGCCGCAGTTCGTGGTGAGACGGACTTGGTGACAATGTGTGCGGACGTGATCGCATCCCACAGATGGGCCTTGCGTGCTCGCGATGCTGCCGACAACGGTACGCTCGTTACGGAACGATCTAGCGGCTAGCCCGTCGGAAGCTAGGGTCCTTTTATGGGTTCGTTTTACGTACGTTTCTGTGAGGCGGCCCGTCCCATCGTGGTGCCGTGTGTAAAACATTCAGAAGTTCTTCGAAATCATCGATGGCGGATTCGATGATTCGCGATCCGGCGTCACGGGAAGCCAACCGGGCATCCCCCAGCGCTCCATTTCGGGCCGTGGCGTTCATCGCGTTTGGCCAGTCGAGTTCCAGGTCTCGTAGGGGCTTGACAAACGATAGGAAGACTTCGTCAATGTCGGCGGGGGCGAGCGCTGCTTCTCGAATAAGGTCAGGCGCCAAGTAATAAGCGTGCGATGTTTCAATCTCACAAGCGTGTCCGGTTATCGTCGGTCCCTCAATTGCTTGGCGTAACATGTGATCACCGAGGGTGTAGTGATTGGTCGCTCCGATGAAGTCAATGTCGAGCCGGAATCCGAGGTCTTGAACCGCGGCTGACATTAGGGCCTGATTTCCACCGTGGCCATTTACGATCATGAACCGTCGAAATCCGTGGTGCAACATTGAGAGCACCACGTCCTCGAGGAGATCTAGAAACGTTTCTGGTCGAAGGGTCATTGAGCCGGCGAAATTCATGTGATGGTCAGATATGCCCCATGGGATTGCAGGAAGAGCGAGCAAGCGAGGCGACAGCCTCTCGGCAGCTCGTTCACAAAATGCTTGTGTGACCAGATGGTCCTGGCCTAGGCCAAGATTGGGTCCGTGCTGTTCGGTTGATCCGATTGGGACCAGAACCAACTCGACGGTCTCGAGGGCGGCTGCTACTTCAGGCCAGGACATGCGGCCTAACGTGTAGGTGCTTGGTGATACGGTCATGATGACCCTAGATTCCGTCGCCAGGCGGGGATACGACCCTGGGCAATCAATTTGTCGGGTGCGTCGAGTATGAGTTTGAGCAGGGTGTCGGCACGTTGCTCAATTACGTCGATCATCCGGTTGCCGTCGTCGGCCGTCGCTAACGTGGCGTTTCCGACGGCGCCATTGCCGGTGAAGTCAGAAAAGTCGAAGCTTCGTCGGACGCCCTGACCCCAAAACCGTTGTCGGAGCCGTCGCGCTTCCTCATCTACATCTCCAGCTACCAATTGATCATGTTTAACCCGGTCTGGGCGCAGAGCCATAAGCTCGGCAGTCTCGAGTTCGTCTGCATGGCCCCAGGTGGACGACTGGATCAATTCTTTTTCCAGGGCTTCATCTTCAAGGTCATAGAAGGATAGGGATGCTAAGAACTCAATGGGTAGACGCGTTGGGAGCGATTGCATGGCCAAAGTCATAACCGGCGTGTTTCCGTTGTGCCAGTTTGTTATGAGGAATCGCGTAAAGCCGTGGTGCAGAAGGGACGCAACGGTATCTTCAAGCACGTGGAGGTATGTTTTCGGTCGGAGAGTAATAGTGCCTGGGAATCCCATGTGATACGCGGCCATTCCAAACGGTACGGTAGGTGCAACAAGCACGCGTGGATGGGATCTGGAGGCCAAGCGAAGGGTCAGATCCTCACAGATCACGGTGTCAGTATCGAGCGATGTGTTTGGTCCGTGCTGCTCGACTGACCCTACCGGAATGGCCACGAGCTCAACCTGCTCCCGGGCTCGGTCAACCTCTGGCCAGGTCATATGGGTTAGTTGTAATGGTGTTGGAAGGTCAGACATAGGCAATACACAGGCGATAGCGACGATATGATAGCGCCGATGGAACATTGAAGTGGTGGTTATGGTTCTGGTTGTCGATATCGGCAATACGGACACCAAGTTCGGGATTTTTGTCGATGACGAGCTCAAGGCGCGGTGGGCGATTCACAGCGACTTGAATAGGAATGCCGATGAGCATGCGGTGCTTCTCAAGGCAATGCTTGCCCATATCGGTGGTTACGACATTGAGGCAGCTATTGTTGGATCCGTTGTCCCTGTTTTGACCGGTCCTGTAGCTGCTGCTGTTGAAGAAGCGACGGGATGTCAACCTCGCATTCCCGAGGCTGATCAAGTGCCCTCGATTAAGCTTGAAGTTGACGTGCCGAAGCAAGTCGGAATTGATCGGGTTGCGAATGCTCTCGCTGCTCGAGAGATCTATCAAGCTCCTGCGATCGTTGCTGATTTGGGCAGCGTCACAACATTCGACGTTGTGAACGCATCAGGGAATCTTGCAGGGGTTGTGATTGCACTGGGCATGCGGGCGTCGGCTCAAGCGCTGACGGCGGCAGGGGCGCAATTGCCATCTGTAAATTTAGGTCGGCCTGCGCAATTGATTGGTACTAATACGAAGGCTTCGATGAAGTCTGGAATATTTTGGGGCTATGTTCACATGGTGCGGGGCATGCTTGAGGAACTTCGCCAGGACCTGGGAAGTGATTACACAACAATTGCAACCGGCGGACAGGCACCCCTTGTTGTTGGGGATGTTGGCATGTTTGACATTGTTGATGCGGACCTCACCCTTAGGGGGTTGTTGCTGATCGAAAAGGCGTGTGGAAGATTCATATGAGTGTGTTTGCAGGCGCCCGTATTGTTCTGTGCGTAACGGGAAGTGTCGCAGCCTATAAGGCGTCAGATCTTGCAAGTACGTTGCGTCAGGCCGGTGTCGAGGTCGATGTGGTGCTCTCAAGTGCGGCGGAGTCCTTTGTAGGTCCACTTACCTTTCAAGCGCTAACACAACGCCATGTATATACAGCCAGTGATCTTATGACCCAGGAAAACAAAATTGCGCACATCCAACTGGCGAAAGATGCTGATGCTGTATTGGTGGCCCCGGCGAGCGCGGATGCCATTGCGCGCATCGCACAGGGCCGAGCTGACGATCTTGTTGCCTCTATCGCATTAACGACCACGTCGCCCATAGTTATGGCGCCCGCCATGGAGTCCGATATGTTGGCCAACGCGGCAACTCAGGCCAATCTTGGGTTGCTGCGGGAGCGTGGTGTTCAGATTATTGAACCAGAGACAGGTCGATTGGCTTCGGGGGCGCTTGGCAAAGGCAGGCTTCCTGAGACCACGGTACTGGTTGATGTTCTCAGGCAAGTGTTGGGCCGCAGTGGTCCTTTAGAAGGGCGGATGGTTGTGATCTCCGCCGGTGGCACACGGGAATTTCTTGATCCTGTTCGGTTCATTGGCAATCCGTCTAGCGGTCGGCAGGGTGTGGCTCTCGCTCGTGCTGCCTTAGAACGCGGTGCGACTGTACGACTTGTACTGGGTCCGTCGACGGCTGTGCCTCCAACAAACGCTGAAATTATTCGGGTTGAATCAGCCCGCGAAATGCTTTCCGAACTCCAAAAGGCTACTGATGGATGCGATGTGCTGATCATGAACGCGGCTGTTGGCGATTACCGGGCTGATGAAGTGGCATCTTCGAAGTTAAAACGAGGGGCTTCACCACCGGAGATGAAACTTGTTGAGAACCCAGACGTTCTTGAAAGTCTCCAAGGTGAATTTGTTCGTGTTGGATTCGCAGCTGAAACCCATGACCATACGGCTAATGCTCGGAGAAAGTTGGAGGAAAAGTCGCTCCACGCGATGGTTGTGAATGATGTGGGGGGGGGAGAAACGGGTTTTGCGGCTGAGACTAATGCCGTGACGATTCTGCGGCGCGACAAACCGGATCAGGACGTTGAACTTTCCAGCAAGCAGGTTATTGCGGACACCGTCCTTGATGTCGTTGTTGAACTGCTCGATGGAGCCTCTGACGAGTTCTAATTCATTGCTGGTCGGTTGGGCCAGTGATGTTCGTGCAGGGACCATGGGCTTTCACGCTCTGACCGCGCTTGCCAATGCATCGGGAATCAACGTATCGCTCGAAGAGTTAGTGACGTTGTCAGGCGAAGCGTTCGCTGTGGCTTGGAGTGAATCCTTTTCGGCGGTTGATCTTAGTAGTTTGCGGTCTGAACCGACGTGGCTTGATGGAGCTCTCGCTCTGGGCGTGGAAGTAGAAATTCATCAAGAAAAGAAGCCCAGGTTGTTTGCGCGGAAGATCAGGGAGCAACTTGCGTTAGGTAGATTTGTTGTTGCGCCAATCTTTGATCACGGACGTCTGGGCGTCATTGATTCGGTGGATGAGAATATGTGGTCGTGGGCGGTGGGACCCGATTGCCTGGCACCTAAACCTATGCCTCCCGCAGGGGACGTGATGCTGAGGGTTCCAGGTAACACGGTTCCCGTGGCCGATGGTTATGCAACCGTTGACGTGAGTCAGGCAGATATATCCGATCTCGGGTTTTCTCACGACAGAGCTCGCATGATGTTGGCCTCTGACCAGAGTAATCGAGACTCCCGTTGGCCACAGGACGTGATGTTTGGTGTGATGGCGGCGAAAGCTGCGGCAAGTGTGGTTCGGCGCGAAATGTTGGCTGATATGGACATGATTGCTCGGTTACTGGTGTTTGCTGAGCAAACTGAATTTGGATTCGAGTGTGTAGAACGGTGGCTTTCGAGGCCGGGTTCTGATGAGTCGCTTCGAAGGCTAGGTCGACAAGCTAGGTCTGTTCGGGCGGCGGCCGGAGAGTTGGCTGAGCGCTTGTGGGATCGGAATGGGCATCGTTCGTCCAGGGATTTGGCGCGGGCGGTGACGAGCAGAAAATCCATGGTATTTGAGATGCCGATGGACATCTCGAGCCAACATGTTCCCGGCCCGGTCATTGATCTGCCTCGAGGGCAAGCTGTCATCGTTCAGTCCGAGAGACGACTTTCTAGTCTTGCTCGCTTGGCCGACTTGTTAGTGACGACGATTAAGAATTTTGATCGGCAGTTAAGCGGCTAGACGTGTATTGCTTAGGCCATTCGATATCGCATCCAAGTTCATCCGCTGCTGAAGCTGCTGGCTCTTAGCAGTCCATTACGGGCAGCTTAAGCTGCCCGTGCTAGCCTTTGAAATGTTCACAGATTCGTTATCTGAGCGAGGGCCGGCCAGGCCAAGGCGGCCGTCGTTTGTTGACCGTGAAAACGCAACAGAGCAGGCCGGCTCGCGTAGTGTGGATAAGAAAGTTCGCCCTGCGGCTCATCAATCACTCTTTCTACACATACCGATAGATCAATCGTTAGACATGGGTGCTGTTCCGCCTTCGCACCCGTTGGCTTCAACGCGGCCAGAAGGACTTGATACAACAAATCCACCCGGTGTGACTGTTGTTCAGCGTCGAGAGCTGGGCGTTAATGGCGCGGGGTCTGTATTGGGGTCAGGGCGACGAGTGCGATGGATAGCGTTGACGGTGAGCGGGGGAATTGTTCTTGGGGCGCTTGGCGGTTTGATTGCCGGTTTAATCGTCTTTTCCTAAAGCTCCTGTAACAAGGGAATCTCGCTCATCGGTACTTGCCGACTTTCATCAGCTGATCGGTTAGCAGCAGCGCTTACCCGAACCACTTCGACGAGTTCGCCTGGTGTCGTGGGTGGTGGCTCCCCATTGAGCATGCGCCTAAAACGCTTGATCAAATTGACGTACATGTGGGGCACGCCATTTACAGTGTCGCTTATACGGATTTCTGCATTGGTCCATCCGGAGTCCCCGACGACGACACATAGCATCCCTGTCCAAGCATCACGGATTTGGTTGGCGATTCCGATCTGGCCATTTGGCCAGCGGGCGGTGACGATGTCCGTTTGGGGGTCGCGGATGGCTGTTACATCGATTGCCCCTGAGCCGAAAACCGCATGCATAATTTCGATCGCATGTACGCCGTATAGACGCCATGTCTGTGGGAGTGTGAACACAACCGATCGTGGACGGCCGATCCTTGGCAGATCTGCCATTAGAGTCATAATTGAGGGGTCATATCGGACTGCCGATCCAGACATTAGTGGCACATGGGCAGCATGAGCAGCCCTAACCAACGTGATTGCTTCTGTGGGATCGTCGCACATGGGCTTGTCAACAAAGAGCGGCAAGCCTTTTTTTATGGCTCGCATCGATGGGGCGAAGTGATCGTCGCCCCATCTGTTCAAAACCATCACTGCGTCAACGTCTTCCATGGCGGCTTCCATGGAATCGGCAACTATTTCGATCCCAGTTTCGGTGGCTTTCGCTCTGGCTTGTTTCACGTCCGCACCCCAGAGACGTGTAGCCCGCATTCCATTTCCCGCTATGTCGCGATTAAGGATCGCGGCATAATTTTCTGTATGTGTACTATCGCAGCCGATAATTCCAACACGGATCATTGTTATTAGTCAGTGGTGCGAGTAAATGACCATAGCACCAGTGTGCCGATGAACACGATGAATCCCAGTGCCCGTGATGTGACGAGGAAACCTGATGGTGTTCTGAGTTTTTCCGGGGCTCTATGGCATGTGGCACGTCGTGCTCCACTCGAGCTTTTCTCTGCTCTTGAAGAGCTCCCTCCGCTTGTTGTCCAAGTTCTTCATAATCGTGGTTATGCGGAGGTAGAACGCATCCATGAATTTCTCAACGAACCGATTCTTCCTCACGATCCATATCTTATGCGCGATATGGATAAGGCGGTTTCTAGGACTTCCCAGGCGGTCCGCAGCGGTGAACGGGTGTGTATCTACGGCGACTACGATGTGGACGGTATCAGTGCGACAGCGATGCTTGTCGAGACGGCGATCCTGCTGGGCATAGATGTTTGTTCTTACATCCCTGACCGGGTTGATGAAGGCTATGGTTTAAACACTGAGGCTGTAGAGAAAATCGTGAAGGATGGGGTGGCACTGATCATCACGGCGGACTGCGGAACCACAGCCGATGAAGAGGTTGCTCGGGCTGCTGATGCTGGGATCGACGTTATCGTGACCGACCACCATCACGCCGATGGGGTGCCCTCTAGAGCAACCGCGGTTCTTAATCCCAATTCACCTGCCAGCGACTATCCATTTACGGGACTGTCCGGAGTTGGAGTCGCATACAAGTTTGTTCAGGCTCTTGCTGAAGAGTATCCGGAGAAGCTTCCGTACCCAGAGACATTCCTAGATCTTGTTGCGTTGGGAACGATTGCAGATGTTGTGCCGCTACGAGACGAGAATAGAGGCTTTGTCATTAATGGCCTTGAAGTCCTACGGCAAGGCCAGCGTGCGGGACTTCGGGCGATTGGCGAGGTCGCTCACCGGCCGATTGGAAGAGTTACAAGTAGCGACATTGGGTTCGGCATTGCCCCGCGATTAAATGCGGCCGGCCGCATAGCCCACGCGCAACTTGCATTCGACTTGCTACGTGAAGAAAGTGCTTCGCGAGCGGAACAAATAGCTAATGACCTTGATGCTTTGAACACGGAGCGTAGGCAGCTAACTGAAGCAGCGGTTTCTGTTGCGCGTCAAGAGGTAGGAGATGATCCAGTAGTTTTTTCGGTCTCGGAAAAGTTTGTGCCTGGGGTGGTTGGTCTGGCTGCTTCGAAACTTAGCGAGGAGTTTGGCGTGCCAGCTTTTGTTGGTGCTCTGATTGACGGGGTTGTGAGGGGATCAGCCCGTAGTCCTCAAGGCTTTCATCTTGCTCAGGTTCTGGGGCGTCATGCTGAACTGCTCGAGACGTGGGGAGGACATGCCCGGGCAGCTGGGTTCACCGTGCAACTAGCCAACGTACCCAAGCTGCGTGCCGCACTAGTTGAAGAGAGCCGTGTATGGGCGGGTGACTTGTTTGTCGGGGCGCAACTTCATGCCGATGGCCGAGTTTTTCCACGCACGATTTCCTTGGAAACCTTTCGGGATTTGGATCAGCTTGCTCCTTGGGGAGAAGGTCATGAACAACCTTGTCTGGTGGTGGAGAACGTTCGCGTTCAGACAGCCCGCCTAGTTGGCACGACTCATCTGTTGCTTACTTTTCGAGAGATCGCGGCGGATATTCGTGCTATCTGGTTTCAGGGTGGTCAGCATCAAGCGGATATGAATCCTGGTGCACGTGTGGATGTGGCATTCCGACTGGACCTAAACGTGTATCGCGGGGAAACTCGGTTACAGATGGTGGTTGACGACGTTCGTCCGCGTACAGGTGAGCGATCGATCAAGGAGTAAAAGTGCCGTCCTCGGTAACGGCTACGCTAGCGCCAATGGCTGGCCATGTCCGCAAAGATGTTTCGCTAACTGATTTACTAAAGGCTACACGTGGCTATGTGCCATCGGGAAACTGGCCGGCTGCGGAAAAGCTTATTAGTGGAGCCGCGGAGTTTGCGGGCCAAGCACATCACGACCAACGTCGCCACACTGGTGAGGCGTTTATCCAGCACCCCATAGCGGTAGCGTTTCTCCTAGCCGACCTGCATCTCGATCCAGAGACGATTGCTGCGGCGCTGCTTCATGACTGTGTCGAGGATACGTCGGCCAAGCTCGAAACAATTCGGGATCGTTTTGGTTCAACTGTTGCCGATCTGGTCGATGGGGTGACAAAACTTTCGGATATCTCTGTGGTAAGCCTCGACGATGAACAGGCGCAGAATTTGCGCAAGGTTTTTCTTGCGATGGCTCGTGATATTCGGGTTGTGCTTATAAAGCTGGCCGATCGACTACATAACGTCCAGAGTGCCGATGTCTACGAGGAGGCAAAGCGCTCTGAGTATGCAACCGACACGTTGGAAGTTTTTGCGCCATTAGCGGGTCGTCTTGGAATAGAGGAATGGAGATGGCGCTTGGAGGACCACGCATTCCGAGTACTTAAGCCAGCGCGCTATCGGGAAATTGCGCGGTGGCTTTTAGATGAACGACAGGCTCGTGAAGAGCTGGTTACTCGGTTAACAGACGACCTGCGAATCGAGTTGGACAAGGCTGGAATTTCTGCGCTCATCCAGAGCCGCGTTAAACACCTTTACAGTATTGAGCAAAAGACGCAGCGAAAGAACGTCGCGTTAGACGAGCTGTACGACATTGTGGCGGTTCGGGTAATTGTTGACGACTTGGCGGAGTGCTACGCGGCGCTTGGTGTTGTGCATGGTGCCTGGCGGCACATCCCGTCAGAATTTGATGATTACATATCGTCGCCTAAAGAAAATGGATATAGTTCCATTCATACCGCGGTGCTCGGACCTGACGCGCGACCGCTTGAGATTCAGATTCGGACACACGAGATGCACGCGGCTTCGGAGTATGGGGTCGCTGCCCATTGGCGCTACAAGTCGGACGAAGCGGATCTCGTTGATACGGCTTCGGAAAAGCTTGCATGGGTTCGGCAAATTCTTTCGTGGCAGGCGGATGATGAGCCTGCTGGTTCATTTGTTGATGCGATTAAGACCGATTTTTTCAGCGACATGGTCTTCGCGTTTTCGCCGCATGGGAAGGTGATGGATTTTCCTGCTGGTAGTACTCCTTTGGACTTTGCCTATCGGATTCACTCAGATGTTGGGCACACCTGTATCGGGGCTAAAATTAACGGAAGGCTTGTACAGCTCGACTATGAACTGGTGAACGGTGATGTTGTGCAAATTCTAACGAGTGGCAATAGTCCAGGCCCGAGTCGAAACTGGATTTCGATTGTTCATACTGCGCACGCCCGAGACAAGATCAGGCAATGGTTTAAGCGGCGGGAACGAGCTGAGAACGTTGAATCAGGTAAGGACTTGTTGGACCGAGAGCTTCGGCGATTAGGCCACCGACGGATATCACAAGTTCCTGATCACGACTTGGAAACTATTGCTGCTGATCTTGGTTACAGCACTGTCGAGAGTCTTCTTGCCGGTGTTGGCTATGGGGCGACAACGGTGTCTCGGGTCATTAACCGCCTGCAGCTGACTTCGGACGTGCCTGAGCCAGACAGCGAATTTGCACTAACTGATCCGTCGAATGTTGACGATGTTAGGCCTATGGTCAGAGTCTTAGGGGTGGGGAACTTGCTTACACGAGTTGCGTCCTGCTGCAATCCGCTGCCAGGAGATCAGATTGTGGGATATATAACTCGAGGTCGTGGGGTAAGCGTTCACCAAAGTAAATGTCACAATGTTCATGATGTAGCTGAGCCGGAGCGTTTGGTCAAAGTCGAGTGGTCAGCTGCTCTTGTTGGGTCAGATCATGAGGTCCCCGCCCGACTTGCTAGTTGCTGTTCTCCGCGCCCCGGAAACCAGATTGTGGGTGTGCTCGCTGACGATGTCGTGGAGGCCCACAGGGCTCGTTGCCGATTAATCCCCAGTGATTCCGGGGATCGTGTCGAGGTGTGGTGGATTGATCAGACGGATCAAAGCTTGCCGGTACAAATTCGAATTGTGGCTGATGATCGAGAGGGTCTTACGCACGATGTCAGTGGAGTGATACGCGAAGAAGGTTTGAACATAAGTTCTGCTCAGATCACCACTGATCGAAGAGGGCAAGCGACTTTACGTGTGACCGTTGGTCTTTCGGATGTTGCGAAGCTTGCTCGTTTGGTCAGACGAATAGAGTCAGTGCCAGGTGTTTTTTCAGTGGCTCGTGATAGACCACGTCGTCGGGTGGGTTAGTGAACGTATTGAGCATGTAGGTTATTGGGTGTAAACGGCGCAGGTTGCTCGACGATGGAATACGAGGGCAAGTCAAATGGTGACGCTGCTCATCATTCTTATGGCGTACGTGATCGGTGCTATTCCTATCGCGTACTTGGTAGGTCGTCTTTCTGGCCACGACCTGTTAAAGGAAGGCTCAGGGGGTGTTAGTGGCTCCGCGGCTATCGAGAGACTGGGTCTTATACGGGGCTCGTGTGCTGGATTCTTTGACGCTCTTAAGCCGGTAGCAGTCGTCCTGATCACGCAGCGTATTTCGGTTTACGATGTATCGGCTATCGCGGCGGTAGCGGCAGTTGTTGGGCACATATGGCCTGTAACCTTGCGCTTTCGCGGTGGTTCGGGGTGTTGGTCCGGCCGGAGGCGCATTGGCCGCGCTCGGAGCTTGGCCAATCGTGATTGCTTTAGCGGGTCTATTACTGGGCCGAGTAATAGTCAAGGACTCCGCGCCTGGGGCGATCATGGGATTTGTTGTGACAGCTATCTTTATCAACCTAACCTGGCAGTCTTCAACTCTTATCTTTACGTCTTGGCTTCTTCTCGTTGTACTCGGAACAGGTCGTTTAATAGGTTATCGAAAGTCATCCGTGACAACTGGCAGGTCAATTGGAGGGATGATCTTGCGGAGGCTGTTATTTGACCGAGATTAAGAAAGGGTGTCGTCAAAAAATCGCTCTGGTTACGGATTCCAGTGCTTGTTTGTCGGAAGCCCAGATCTCGCGCCACAACATCACGGTGGTTCCCTCAGTGTTGGTGTGGGACGGACAGGAACTACGAGATGGTGTGGACATTTCAAATGAGGACTTCTGGCGCAGGCTGGCATGGGACCCAGTGCTTCCTTCGACCAGCGCAATGTCACCCTATGCCTACGTATCTGCATTTAGTACAGCTAGACAAATAGGTGATTCTGTACTTTGCGCAGTGATTCCCAGCCGCTTGTCGGGCATGGCGGATGCAGCGCGAACTGCCATCCGTTTATACAAGGATGACCGTGACGTCAGCGTTGTTGAGACTGGCGGTGCGGCTATGGCTCATGGATTTCCCGTGTTGTTGGGGGCGCGAGCGGCATCGGCTGGTGCTGACGCTGGTCATGTCGAGGATGTGATCCGTCGTGCAGTTGACGCTAGTGCGATAGTTGCGGTGGTCGATTCGCTTAAATATCTGGCTAGAAGCGGAAGGATCCCACGTCTTGTCGTCCGCACGGCCCATTTGCTGCCCGCGTCAATTGTTTTCAGTATGCGGCGCGGCCGAATTAGAGCCCGGCCTTCTTTTGGATCGAGAGCTCGTGCAATTCAAGGGATGGTTACGCATGTCCGACGAGCAGCAATAAAATCTAACTATCTCGGTGTAGCTGTTCACCATGCAGCTAATGTGTCCGAAGGTCATGAATTGGCCGACCTGGTTCGAACCGAGCTGAGACCAGACGATCTTTTTGTCACCGGGTTTACGCCAGTGATGGGTGCTCACGTTGGTCCTCGTTTGATCGGTTTGTCGTACTGCAGTCGTCCTGACAACTAAATCCCAACTAAACTGCTTGTTCTATCTTTTCAAATTACGATGTTCGGTGCTTGACCAGTCGATGCGTTCAGCAATTCTAGAGATCGGTCGATCTGCCATTTCGGCGGTGGAACCGGGAGCAGCCGTTCGGTCGGTAGTTAAGACGACAGGGGATGGCTTCCGAGTTGGTGATCAGCATTATCGAGATCGTGACTTTAATGAGGTTGTAATTCTGGGTGCCGGGAAAGCGAGCCCCAAAATGGCAGCCGAACTTGAATTAATGTTTGGGGACCGTGTCCGTGGAGGACTCGTTGTAACGAAAGACGGCTATTCAACAGCGACCAGGTGTGTCGAAATTGTTCAGGCCGGTCATCCAGTTCCGGATGACCGTGGTCAACAGGCCGCTCGTCGGCTTGTTGAAGTTGCTCAGAGTGCTGGAGAAAACGACATTCTGTTTTGTGTGATATCGGGTGGTGGATCAGCGCTTACTCCTGCACCGCCAGCCGGCATCTCACTCTCGGAACTTCAGTCTCTCACAGACCAGTTACTTCGTTCTGGGGCGACGATTGACCAGATGAACACTGTTAGAAAACACCTCTCCGTTTTCCATGGCGGACTGCTTGCCAAAGCCGCTCATCCGACACGGGTTGTATCGTTATTGGTCAGCGATGTGGTGGGTAACCCCGTTGACGTGATTGCTTCAGGCCCTACAGTTCCCGACCCCACGACTTTTTCCGACGCGTTGGCTGTCCTTAACGAATTCGATCTACGGTCGTCTGCTCCGACGTCGATTTGTGAGCGCCTCGAGGCTGGCGTTCGAGGTGGAGTTTCTGAGACACCTATGCAGGATGATCCGATCTTCAAAATGGTGTCGAATCTCATGATTGCGGATAACGCTCTCGCGGGACAGGCAGCTGTCGAAGCTGCTATTGCCGCCGGATTTAATTCGCAGTTGATTACGTCGAGAGTTCAGGGTGAAGCTCGGGAGGTGGCCAACGTGATAGCGGGTGCTGCAATTGACATCGCTCGAAACAATCGTCCGGTAAAATCTCCCGGGTGTGCGATTTTCGGTGGCGAAACGACCGTGACCGTTCGGGGATCTGGGCTGGGTGGTCGAAGTCAAGAACTCGCGCTAGCAGCTGCCAAAATCCTTGCCGGGGAATCTAATGTGGCCGTTTTTTCCATGGCTACCGACGGGACGGATGGTCCTACTGATGCTTGCGGTGGTTTAGTCGACGGTGCGACGCTCTCGCGCGCGACTGCTAATGGGGGTGGTGACATCGTTCGTGCCCTGGCTGATAACGATGCATACACCTTCCTGAAGTCTTCAGGGGATCTTGTGAAGACTGGTCCGACCGGGACCAACGTAAATGATCTTTATATGGCATTTGGCTGGTAATGGAAAAAGCCGAGAGCGGGGACATAACCTCGCCTGAATTACGCTGGGTAAAGACTTCAGGTTCCGACGCTTTACAGACGCTGGATCGTCACTGGATCCGCTACGTTCGGCTTACGTTGCTTTTTGCTGCCGTTGTAATTACGTGGCGAATTCTTGCGTGGCAGGATGACGGATATCGGGAGGCTGCGGTTTACGCTGGCGCCGTTTACTCTGCTCAACGTGCACCGGTTGGTGAATCTCCGACGAGTTCCAACTTGGGTGAGCAGAAAGATAGTGCCCAAGACATCCCGGTCGTAGTGCCAACTTCTCCTCCGGTGGTTTCATCGACGCCGGCTGTTACACCTGCACCAACCAAAGTTGAGACATTGACGTCCACGCCTGCGTCGAAACCCTTGGTGCACCGTGTTAATCCTGGGGACACTATCTCTGGCATATCACAGTTTTATGACGTTTCGGTCAAAGTGATACTTGAGCTCAACGGCATCTCGGACGTTGACAATATATTCGTGGGACAGGAGCTTCGCCTTCCGCCCGATGCTCGGATGCCTCTTGCAGCAACAGCGCCTGCGACATATAGAGTTCAGTCGGGTGACACCCTCAGCGCGATCGCCGTTAAGTTCGGTGTCAGTATTGAGATTCTCTTATCGGTGAATGGGTTGAAGGATGCCAACAGTATTTTTGAAGGCCAAGAAATCAGACTGTCATCAGGAACTTAGGCTTGAATGGTTGTTTGTCGAGCGCAGCCGTGCTTAAACTGCTACGACTAAAGTTGGTTGCCGTGCTGATCATTTTAGTGTTTTAGCAGCTAGGGCTCAGAGCCATGGCGAATCGAATACAACATTCAGCGGTGATTAAATCGCTGCCTATCAAAGACCGGAAGGTGCCTGCGGATGGCTGAGGCCGTTACCACCAACGCTGAAGAAAATATCTGGGAGCGGGTTGGCGGTTTGGAGGGTGGGACCATAACTGCCCTCGCAGCTGCTTACCATTCTGGAGGTTGTCGTCTTCTGGCTGGAACAATGTCGGGTGTCTTCATATCCGATGACGACGGCGACTCGTGGCAAATCTCCAATAAGCAGCTCACGAGTCCATATTTACAGGCACTCGCGGTTTCGCCCGACTATGAGCGCGATACGAATGTTTTTGCGGGTGCTGTTCAGGGCGGGGTGTACAAGTCATTTGATGGCGGCGAAAGCTGGAATCAACTTTCGTTCTGGGGTGCCATTCCAAACGTTGTTGCAGTGGCGTTGTCACCTTCGTACTCCACTGATCGAATAGCACTGCTTGGTACTGAAGGGGACGGTGTTTTTCGGACGACGAATGGTGGGCGAAGTTGGAATCCATCGAACGATGGCCTGGCAGGGCTGTCGGTGCAATCGCTCGTTGTGTCTCCGGAGTTTCGAACTGACCAAATGATTATGGCCGGGGTTGTGAACGGAGGAGTGTGTCGTTCAACCGATGGAGGCCGAACTTGGGGACAGATGGGTTCCGAAGAATTTTCGACATCGACTGTGCAAGCGCTCGTGATGGCACCGAACTTCAAAGCCCAGCGGACGGTGCTTGTTGGCACAGAGGAGCACGGCCTCTGGATTTCAAAAGATGGTGGCAAGAACTGGGACAAGATAGATGCGGTTGGCGATGCGTCGATAAACGCGCTCGCGATATCTCCTGACTTTGAAAATGACCAAACCATGATTGCTGGCACGGGGGGAGATGGTATTTGGGTCTCCAATGACGGAGGGTCAAGCTGGGCCCCTCAATCTGTCGATTCCAAGTATGGAGCGGTTCTCTCGATGTGTCTGCTGTCGGATGATGATGATCTAGTTCTATGGCTTGGCACATTTCGAACGGGGTTGCTGTGTTCTCGTGATCTTGGAAAGACTTGGACTGAGAAAAACACTGGGATTACAAGTCAAAACTGGATCAGTTTTTCGATATCACCAGATTTTGCTGACGATAAAACAATGTTTGCCGGGGGCTCGGGTGGCGGAATATACACCTCCGTTGATGGGGGATCGACCTGGAAGCCAAGCGGTGAGGATCTTGTTGATCTTGACATCTCTGGTGTGTCGCTATCTCCTGACTTTGGGTCGGATGGGCTACTTCTTGCGGCTACTCAGGCTGGCTTATATAGAAGCGTGGATCGTGGTCAGAGTTGGTCCGAGTGTGTTGAGGGATTTGATTTAGACGATGTAAGGGCCGTGGCGTTTTCATCCACCTACTCCTCCGATTCCACCGTTTTTGCTGGGGGAGCGCTTGGCCTGACGTATCGAAGCTCCGATGGTGGGGTTTCATGGAAGCGGTTGTTGCATGATTTTGATGGAGAAACAGTTGCTGCTATTGCTACCGGACCAGACTTCGCCAACGATAAAACTATATTTGTTGGCTCGATTGGCAGCACGGCAGCTGCGGTCCACGTTAGCTACGACGGTGGTGAGTCGTTCGAACGTTTTGTGGAACACGAGACCACCACTCCCTGGGTATCTCTTGGAGTACCGGGGTCATATGGCGAAGACGATCGGACATGGCTGTTTTCGACGTCCAGTCAAGTTTTCCGACCAACCGAAAGATTTAAGGATGTTTGGACGGGGACGTACCCTGCTGACTCGGAAACTGCAGTTCTGGCTATTTCGATTACGCCGACCTTCACTGAGGATGCGACTGTCTATGCGGGGACCAGTAAGGGTGTGTTCAGATCTGGCAATGGTGGATCTGGATGGTCCGAACTTAATTCAGGCCTCAAAAACTTGGCCGTGCTTAAGGTAGTGGCATCCCCGGCGTATGCTGCCGACCATGCTGTCTTTGCGATGGCTCTTGGAGGCGAAATCTGGCGTTTTGTGGATCAGCCAGAGACTCGACGTGGTGAGGTTCTGGAGCCGACTGATATCGTCTAGGAGATGTTTAGTTAATTGACAATCGAGTACAGCCACGTTCCGAGGACGAGCGGTATTACTGTGATAGCCAGAAGTGCGGTCAGTGTTCCTGCTGTTATTCGCTTTCGGCTTGGTCTTCGAATCATTCGATAATGGCTCGATATAACTATAACTGCGGCCTGAATGGCCTGTGGCACTGTAAGCCTAGGTATGCTGCTCGTCTGATGCAACTCTCTCGGATACTCATGGATGCGTCGTTGGACGGGATCTCGGCCTTTGGTAAAATCCCGCATCGGTGAGAACGTGAACGTTTTCACAAAGTCCAGAAGGTCCTTGTGAAGCAGTGGCTATTCTTCGCTCGGCTGCGCTCGCGCTCGAGTTTGGTTTTGTCGTCGGTGCGTTCACAATCATCGGAGTATTCGGAGGCAATTGGTTAGATGAGAATTTTGGTGCAGCACCGTTGTTCCTGCTGGGGGGCATTTTGCTTGGACTCGCGGGCAGTGGTTACGTGATGTATCTGATTTTTAAGTGGCAACAAGGAGTGGACGGTTAACTAGATGGCAGCAGAACAGCATGAAGGCACAGAGCTTGCTCCGGAAGTTAGTGCCGCGGCAGAACCCCTTGCTCATCTTGGTCCCATCGTCTTAACAAATTCATTGCTTACGATGTGGTTGACGATGGCTGGCATGCTTATCGTGGCATGGTTCGCGACGAGGGTTATCCGAAGAGATCCGGAAGCGGCTATGGTTCCTGCTGGTCTGCAAAATGTCTGTGAAATGGTGGTTGAATTTCTTGAAGAGCTTGTGGAATCGACTGTCGGCCGCCGCTATGCCCATCGGGTCTTCGCCTTTGGTGCTACTTTCTTCGTTTTTATCACTGTGAGCAATTGGACCAGTTTGCTGCCTGGCATAGGCACGATTTGGGTTCGGACAGAACACCATGGACACGAGATTGCTGCACCCCTTTTTCGTCCAGCTACTGCCGACATCAATATGACGCTTGCACTTGCCTTGGTAGCGTTTGTAATGATCCATGCGGCGGGTGTGATTTCACATGGTCCCCTTGGACATTTGAAGGAGTTGACGCAAGTTCCGTTGCTTGCTCCAGTGTTCGTAATCATTGAGCTTTTTGTCGTTGTATCGTTGTCGTTCCGGCTCTTCGGCAATCTATTTGCTGGTGAGGTTTTGCTGAACGGTCCGATCCTTGGATCGTTCGCTCTTGGGCATCTACCGGTGCTGGGCGCGATATTCTTAGTGCTGGAGATTCTTTTTGGTCTCGTTCAAGCCGTGATCTTCTTCATGCTTAGCATGGTGTTCACGGGACAATCAGCCGGTCCTGATACGGCCGAAGCGCACTAATGCGCATGGGAGGGAGCTAACGTCGTGGAAACAGCAACAAATCTAACGCCGCTTGGTGCCGGTCTTGCGATCGGCTTGGGTGCTATTGGACCGGGTCTGGCCATCGGGCTCGGAGTTCAGGCCGCCATGAATGCGATTGGTCGCAACCCGGAAGCTTCCGGTGACATCCGGAACACAATGATTGTTGGTCTTGGCCTTGCTGAGGCTATCGGTATTTATGCATTCATTATTGGCATCCTTTTGGCCGTGGCTTAGTCCACCAGCACTGAGCCGAGAGGGAGATAAGTTGATATGACTGATGCGCTTGGAATTAGTTTTCCGAATATTCTGTTTCAGCTTGTCAACTTCCTGCTCTTTCTGTGGGTGCTGTATCGGCTGCTCTTTAAGCCGGTTGTTGCGATGCTCGAAGGACGTCGTCAGCGTATTATCGAGAGCTTGGCCGAGGCCGATCGATTGCGACAACAGGTTGAAAAGGAGCGGGCTGACTTCCGGGTTGAACTTGAAGGGGCTCGGGCTGAAGCCCAGCGGATTCGGGAAGAGGCTGCGCGATCGGCCGAAGCCATACGAGACCGGGAGCTTGAACAGGCGCGGACCGAGGCTGAAAGATTGCGCTCAGACGCTGCAGCCGAGATCGACCGCAGCCGGGCTCAGGTTGCTGAAGAGCTTCGGAGCCGCACAGCCGAACTCGTGCTTTCTGCAACCTCGCGGGTTTTGGATCGAACGATTGATGGCTCAGAGCATCGACGTATTGTTGAAGAGGCAATTGCTGAAGTATCGGGGGCTGAGAAGTCGTGAACCGAACCGGGAAACGTCGTAAGGCTGTTATGTATGTGGAAGCTGTTGTGGCTGACGCTAAATCGTCAGATGCGTGGAGTACATGGGAGGATGACCTAGGGGCTTTAGCTCTTTTGGTTTCCGAGGAACATGGCCGACGTTTTCTTCAAAATACAAGTGTCTCAATCGATGAACGCGTCGCTGTAGCTGAGCGTGCTGCCGGAGGGAACATATCGCCTCGAGGTTTCGGTTTGTTGCGGTTGTTGGCCGAGGAACGTGATGTTGACCTCATAGACGATATTCGACAGCGCGTTATCCGTGCGTCTGATGAGGTCCTTGGGGTCGATCGCGTGCACGTAACAACCGCGATTGAGCTTGAGGAAGCCGCGGTGCAGGATCTTTCCAATCGATTACAGGCGCCGGCTCGGACTTTGCGGATGACCACCGAAGTTGATGACAAATTGCTCGGCGGATTTGTGATCCGTCGTGGCGACGATGTGTTAGATCTCAGTGTGCGCGCCAGGCTTATGTCGCTGGCCGCAACCTTGCGGTAGCGGGAGTTCATCGAATGGCTATCAGTCCTGAAAATATCGCAAACGCCCTTCGACAACAGATCGAAGGCTTCCAGGCCGAGGCGCACCAGGCGAACATCGGGCACGTGCTCCAAGTGGGTGACGGTGTGGCGCAGGTCTCTGGTCTTTCTCAAGCTATGGCGGGAGAACTCCTAGAGTTTCCTGGTGGGGTGACCGGCATGGCATTGAATCTTGAGGAGGACAGTGTTGGTGCTGTCATCTTGGGAGATTATTTGCAGATCGAAGAGGGTAACGAGGTACGCACTACTGGCCGTGTGGCTGAGGTTCCGGTCGGCCCCGAATTACTAGGTCGGGTGGTAAATGCGATCGGTGAGCCCGTTGATGGTAAGGGTCCTATTAATGCGGAACGAACCGATGTAACCGAAAAAGTAGCCCCTGGGGTAGCCCAACGTCAGAATGTTGATCGTCCTGTTCAGACCGGGCTCAAGGCTATTGACTCGATGATCCCGATTGGTCGTGGTCAGCGGGAACTCATCATTGGTGATCGCCAAATAGGTAAGACGGCCATTGCCCTAGATACGATTATCAATCAGCGCGGCGGAGATTTGGTCTGTATCTATTGTGCGATCGGGCAAAAAGAAAGTTCAGTTGCACAAGTTGTCGGCACCTTGGCTGAAGCGGGGGCTCTGGAACATACGATCGTTGTTACAGCATCTGCTAGCGCTCCTGCCGCCTTGCAATTCATGGCTCCGTTTGCAGCTTGCACTATGGGTGAGTATTTCCGTGATAACGGCCAAGACGCGCTTGTGATCTATGACGATCTAACTAAGCATGCTTGGGCATACCGCCAAATGTCATTAATGCTGCGGCGTCCGCCGGGGCGCGAGGCTTATCCAGGAGATGTTTTTTATCTCCATTCACGATTGCTTGAACGTGCCGCACAAATGCATGAGGACGAAGGGGGCGGGAGTCTTACGGCTCTTCCAATAATTGAAACTCAGGAAGCTGATGTCACCACCTACATTCCAACGAATGTAATTTCAATTACGGATGGTCAAATTTACTTGGAAGCTGACTTGTTCAATGCTGGTGTTCGTCCGGCAATTAATCCCGGAATTTCTGTGTCACGTGTGGGTGGAGACGCCCAGACTCGAGCTATGAAGTCAGTCGCTAGTGGTTTGCGACTCGATCTATCTCAATATCGTGATGTGGCAGCGTTCGCGCAGTTTGCTTCTGATCTAGATCAGGCGACGCGCAACCAGCTTGAGCGAGGCCAACGGGTTACTGATCTCCTAAAACAGGGTCAGTTTTCGCCAATGCCTGTGGAAGAGCAAGTTGGTGTGATTTTTGCCGGAACGCAAGGTCTGATTGACGACGTTCCTGTGACCGAGCTGAGCCGATTTGAACCGGAGCTATTGGCTTATCTTCGTGACGTACACAGTGCAATGCTTGAGAGTATTCGTACGAGCGGGGATTTAAGTGACGATGCTGAGTCGGAACTCAGAGCGGCTATAGGTGAATTCAAGGCCAATGTTTTTTCTGGGACCACCAATACTGATGACGCTGAATAGTTTTCACATCTAGGTTATGCCAAATCCTCTTGAGCTTCGACGTCGTATTAAAAGCGTGGATAACACACGCCAGATTACACGTGCGATGCAGCTCGTTGCGGCGTCTCGGATGCGCCGGGCGCAGGAGGCTGTGGAGTCGGCTCGTCCGTACTCCCGCCATATGACCGACGTGGTCCACCGGCTTGTCCATGCCCGCGGGTCTGAAAGTTTGCCTCCGTTGCTTCGACCGCGGCCCATCAAACGAACGGCTGTTGTTGTTATGACCACCAACCGTGGGTTGGCCGGTCCGCTCAACACAAACATTGTTAGGGCGGCAGTCAATGAGATGGATGAACTTGGCGGGGCAGGCAGGATCAGTCTGTTCGTTGTTGGCCGCAAGGGTCAGGCAGCGTTGGCGGGTTCGCATAAGATTCAATCGGTGTTCCACGAGATGAGTGATCAACCGACACGTGCTGATGTTGCTCCGATAGTACAGGCTGTAACTACTGGGTATCGTGCAGCTGATTTTGATGAAGTTAGGGTGATATATCCTGAATTTGTTAACACCTTGACCCAACGGCCATCGAGCACCCGCGTGTTGCCAGTTTTGCTTGCCGATGAGCAGCAGCAGGCGCGTGAGCTGGACATGATCCTGGAACCTGATGCTTCGACAGTGCTTGAGGATATTGTTCCAAAATACGTCGAAATGACCTTTTATCGGGCTTTATTGGAACTTGTAGCTAGTGAGCAAAGTGCTCGCATGGTTGCGATGCGAGCGGCAACTGAGAATGCGACGGAGATAATAGAGGGCCTGCGTCGAGCTTATAACAAGCTACGGCAGGCGCGTATTACGAGCGAAATCATAGATATTGCCTCTGGCGCTAAAGCGCTGGCGGACGCTTAGGGTAAAGGGAGGCTGAGGCATGGCTGACGGCCGCATTGTTCAGATAGTAGGGGCCGTAATTGATGTGGAGTTTCCGACTGGTGATTTACCGTCTCTCTACAATGCTCTTGAGGTTCAGGAAGCTAATCGCTCTGATCGTGTTGTTCTTGAGGTCGAACAACACACGGGGGATCGAACGGTGCGCTGCGTGTCTATGCGGCCGACCGAAGGATTACGGCGGGGCACACCCGTTCGTGACACTGGGGCTCCAATACAAGTTCCTGTAGGTGCTGAGACGCTAGGCCGTGTTTTTGATGTGGTCGGCGAGCCTGTTGATGGCAAAGGGCCAGTAGAAGCAAGTGTGACCTACCCTATTCATAGGGCCGCACCGGTTTTTACTGATCAGAGCCCCACTGCTGAAGTGTTTGCCACCGGTGTGAAAGTTATTGATCTTATTGCGCCGTTTACCCGTGGTGGAAAGACTGGTGTTTTCGGTGGTGCCGGGGTTGGCAAGACGATCGTCATTATGGAAATGATCAACAACATTGCCGTGACGTACGGCGGTTATTCTATCTTCTGCGGAGTTGGCGAACGGACGCGCGAAGGCACACAGCTGATTGGTGAAATGTCAGAAGCTGGTGTTATTGGTAATACAACGATGGTCTTTGGACAGATGAATGAGTCGCCAGGAGCTCGCCTACGTGTGGCTCTGGCTGGACTTGCTATGGCGGAATACTTTAGGGATGAGGAGGGACTAGATCTTCTTCTCTTCATCGACAACATTTTCCGTTTTACGCAGGCTGGTTCTGAGGTGTCTGCGCTTCTGGGTCGAATGCCATCCGCTGTTGGTTATCAGCCCTCTCTCGGAACTGAGATGGGCGAATTGCAGGAGAGAATCACGTCGACCACCAAGGGTTCGATCACTTCTCTGGAAGCAATTTATGTGCCAGCGGATGATTACACCGATCCGGCCCCAGTAACGACTTTTGCCCATCTGGATGCGACGCTCCGTTTGGAGCGATCGATCGTAGACCGCGGGATTTATCCGGCGGTGGACCCGTTAACAAGCACGTCTAAGATTTTGGACCCGAGAATCGTTGGCGAACGCCACTATACGGTTGCGCGGGGCGTTCAGCAGGTGCTGCAACGTTACAAAGATCTGCAGGACATCATTGCCATTCTCGGAATCGAGGAGTTGTCTGAGGACGATCGATTAACGGTATCTCGAGCCAGAAAGATCGAGAGGTATCTCTCACAACCGATGAACGTTGCCGAGGTGTTTACGGGGACGCCAGGTGAGATTGTTCCTTTGGAGGAAACGGTTGAGGGGTTTGAGTCGATTCTCAATGGTGACCATGATGAGCTTCCGGAGCAAGCTTTCATGATGGTTGGGAACATCAATCAGGCGGTTGCCAAGGCGGAATCACTTGATTCCGCGGCGTAGATTCTTGTGCTCTTTTGTAATGAAGCCCTGATAAACTCGACTAGGTAATAAAAATGGCAGCTTTGGCACTGACAATAGTTACGCCCGATCGCGAGGTTGTTCGTGAAGAGGCCGTATCGCTGGTTCTTGCGCCATCCATTGATGGTCAGGTGGGTATTCTGCCGAGCCATGCGCCGCTCGTTACGAGCCTTGCTGCTGGTACGCTCGAAATACGTCGTGATGGTTCGCCCGGGTATCTCTCCGTCACCGGCGGATTCATGGAAGTCATGAACGATAAGGTTGTTGTGCTAGCTGAAGCATCGGAATATGCGGAGGATATTGATAGGGCTCGGGCTGAGCGAGCTCGTGATAATTCTGAACAGGACCTTTTGGTTGCTCGGCAGACAGGGGATCAGGACCTGAGGATGCGGGCCCAGCTAGCATTGTCGCGAGCCAAGGCAAGATTGCAGACGGCCGAACGCGCCAGAGGCGTTTGAGAATCTGGTCGTTAAGAGAGACGGCCCAATGATGACAGAGTTCGAGCGAATCAGGGCAACCATTGTTGGGGGGTATCCGCTCCGAGGGACGTATGGTGCTCCCGGTGCGAAGAACGCTGTATTGCCAATGATGGCTGCCTCGTTACTTACAGATGAGACATGTGTGATACAGAATGTGCCTATTATTTCTGATGTCCTGATCATGGCCGAGTTGCTACGCCGACTTGGGGCGGATGTGGCGTTTGATGAACAGGCACATACTGTTGCCATTACTGCGGCCAACGTTGATTCCACTAATCCTGATCCGACGTTGGCTCGCCAGATGCGGGCATCATTTCAGGTGACCGGGCCTTTACTGGCTAGATTTGGAAGATTTGATTGCGCCTCGCCCGGAGGATGTCAGCTTGGATCTCGACCTGTCAGTGTAGATATTGCTGGTTTTACTCAAATGGGTGCTGTAGTGGCGTTGGCTGACGAAGTGTTTCATGCGGAAGCTGACGCGCTTTATGGACAACGTGTGTACCTGGATTATCCAAGCCACACGGGGACACAAAACCTCTTGATGGCCGCGACGTTATCTAATGGGTTCACCACGATTGTTCATGCGTCGCGTGAACCCGAAGTTATTGCATTGGTGCATTTTCTTCGTGGAATGGGTGCTGAGATCCATGGTGAGGGGACCAGTGTGATTGGCATTCAGGGTCGGGATCGTCTTTTTGGCGCAACAATTCGGGCCATTCCAGATCGGATCGTGACTGGCACGATGGCTGTGGCAACGGCTCTTACGGGTGGTGATGTGGAACTGCTAAATATTAGGCCGGATCATCTTGAACCTGTCACAGCCCAGTTACGCCAGATGGGAGTTTCGATAACCGAAACTAACCGTTCGGTTCGTGTCGTGGGAACCGAGACGCCTAATTCTACGGATGTTCAGGTAATGCCGTTTCCTGGTTTTCCAACCGACGTTCAGGCACCGATAGGTGTTTTGATGACTCAAGCGCACGGTGCGAGTACGATCGTAGAGCGGGTGTATGACGGAAACATGGGTTATCTGGAACATCTTGCTGCGATGGGTGCAAATGTGAAAGTGGATGGGTCGCGTGCTGTCATTACCGGGCCGCGATTGCTTCGAGGGCGGCATCTTAACTTGTGGGGTGATATTCGAGGCAGTGCTGCCATGGCCTTGGCGGGTTTGGTGGCGGACGGGGAAACTGTTCTGGATGGTTTTGAGGTTGTGCGACGCGGATACCAAGATCTAGCCGGTGATCTGCAATCACTTGGAGCATCCGTACGTACCGAGGTGCTGGCTGAGGCTGAAATTCGCCCGGCGGCAACGGTGTAAGTGCCTTTCGGATTTTCCCCGCCTCTATTGGGCATCGACCTTGGTACGGCAAACGTCGTCGTCAATCTTGTGGGTAAGGGAATTGTAATTAACGAGCCATCCGTAGTCGCAATTGCTGCAAATGATCGAAGAATTCAAGCAATAGGCCACGCGGCTCGTGACATGGTAGGTCGCACACCAGGCAGTCTTCGGATCTTGCGACCTATGCAGGATGGCGTGATTGCTGATTACTTGGTGACTGAGGCTATGTTGCGATATTTCGTTGACCGGTCGTGTGGAAGGTTTCGGATGTTTCGTCCGGAAATTATGGTTGCAGTACCCACTGGTGTGACAACGGTTGAGCAGAGGGCGGTTCTTGATGCAGGTATGGCCGCTGGGGCTCGCCGCGTCCACCTCATTGCTGAGCCGCTTGCTGCGGCGATCGGTGCGCAAGTTCCAATTTCGGCTCCGTCGGGGAGCATGATCGTAAATATCGGTGGAGGCACCACAGAGATCGCTGTTGTCTCGCTCAACGATATCGTTGCTGATTGTTCTGCCTCTATCCGGGTTGGTGGAAATCGTATTGATGAGGCAATTCGGACCTACATCAAACGCAAGTACAACTTAATGATTGGTGATCGGACGGCTGAACAAATCAAGATGAAAATCGCCAGTGCAATTGCACTGGACCCGGCGGAAACAATGGAAGTTCGTGGACGTGATCAGGTTCAGGGGTTGCCTCGAACCGTGACGGTCACGTCAGACGAAATAACTGAAGCTATTTATGAGCCGATTGATCAAATTGTTCGAGGGGTTCGTGTGGTTCTTGAGTCGACCCCACCAGAGCTCGCTGCCGATATTATCGGGAGAGGTGTTGTGATGACGGGCGGAACTTCTCTTCTGCGTAATCTTGATCAGCTACTCGCTCGAGAGACGGGAGTCGCCGTGCATGTTGCTGATACGCCATTATTGTGTGTGGCGATGGGTTGCGGTATTGGCCTGTCGCATCATGGAGTGCTTGAAAAGGTTCTTGTTTCGAGTCCTTAGGGAAATAGAGGTTAGTTATGGCGAGGGTTCTTCAGACATTTCCAATGCCTGATCCACTTGTTGAGCAGCTCCGGGTTCATCATGACGTTGCGCAGAAGTTTTTCGTTGAAGGTGAGGCCCTGATTCAAGCAGCCCGCGGTTGCCGCGGTGTTATTGCCGGTACGGAATCTTGGTCGCTCGAGGTTATGGATGGAGTGGGCCCCAGTCTTGAGGCGATTTCCCGCGTGGGAACTGGGGTGGATAGCATTGATTTGATCGCCGCCACTGAACGCGGGATAGCAATCCTTAACGCTCCCGGAGAAAACGCGCAGACGGTTGCTGAATATAGCGTCGGTGTGATGTGGTCGCTCGCTCGAGGAATCATTGAAGCGGACAAGTCTGTTCGTACGTCGGGCTTTGCGATGCGAACGGAGTTGAGCGGTGTAGAACTAGATAGAAAGACCGTGGGGATTATTGGGTTCGGCGAAATTGGTCGTCGGGTGGCGAAGATATGCCATCGAGGCTTTGGAATGAAGATCCTTGTTAGTACCGCGCATCCTGACGTGGATCGTCTCAATGCCTTGGGTATTACAGCTGATTTTGTTGAGATTGATCAGCTTCTAACAGCTTCTGATTTTGTGTCGCTTAACGCAGCGGTAAATGCTCAAACGATGCACATGATCGGTCAGAAGGAGCTAAGGCTAATGAAGCCCACGGCGTATTTGGTTAATCCTTCACGGGGCCAGCTTGTTGACGAGGTGGCTCTTGTCGATGCTCTCCGGCAAGGTGAGATTGCCGGCTATGGTTCGGATGTTTTTGATGTAGAGCCTCCCCCTCCAGACCATCCGCTATTTTCCTTGCCCAATGTTGTGCTCAGCCCACATTTTGCAGGGGGAACCAATGAGTCAATGGCTCGTATGAGCGAGAGGGCTGTAAAAAACCTGACCGAACGGCTCGCGGGCGGGCAGCCCGAGAGGACGGTTAATCCCGAGGTGTATAACGACGGCTGATTGCGTCGAGGGACGATCGCTTGGGCCCTATAGCGGCTGGTTGTGTCTCGATTATTATTAGGTGCTGCGAGCTGCGTCAAAAAACTCAGCTCGGGTAGCAGGATTATCTCTAAATACCCCTCGAGTTACCGAGGTCACCATTTTACTCCCTGGTTTTTTGACGCCGCGCATCGTCATACACGTATGTTCTGCCTCGAGTGTAACGGCGACACCTGTCGGGTCGAGTACTTGTTCTATCCGATCGCCGATCTGGCAGGTCAGGCGTTCTTGAACTTGCGGACGTCGGGCTAGGTGTTCGACTACCCGGGCTATTTTGCTCAGGCCGACAATTCGTTCGTTTGGGATGTATCCGACGGTAGCACGTCCAAAAAATGGTAGTAAGTGGTGTTCACACATCGAATAGAAGGGGATGTCCTTAACCACGATCATTTCGTCGTGGGCATGATCGAAGGTGATTTCAAGATGGATGTCAGGTTCACCACTGAGCCCCTGGAAGATTTCCATATACATTCTGGCCACACGGCTAGGAGTTTCAGATAATCCATCTCGATCCGGGTCTTCGCCAATTGCTGACAGAATGTCGCGAACGGCTGACTCGATTTTCGAGGTGTCTGGATGCCAGCGACGATCGGTGTCCGGCGTGTTAATTACCTTCGAAATGGGCGATCCATTCCGCTTAATGTTGTCTGATGGCATGGGCAACCTCGTCTTTCTAGCTGCGTCATGATCGAAAACTCAGCTCCTTACCTGCTGGCAGGGAACGGTTGTCACATTCGCACGGCTTTATGTCGTTCGCCCGAACTAAGTACGGTGGTTCTCAATGATCCGATGGGATCCAAGTGCTTGCCACCTGTTGATAGGGCGGGCTGCTATCTCCGGCTACTTCTAGTGTGAGGTATTCCCGACTAGATCTTTTCGCGGGGCAGGTTGAGTATACGAACGATTATTACTGGGACCGAATCAAATACTTTAGATACTCAAGCCTTTTCGCACATGTTGCGAGTTGAGTTAGACGTGCCCTGACCAAATTCGGGGCGCTTGCAACAAGGAATAGGTTTTCTGTGGTGAAGGCTCGGTGACCAATCAATCAGACTTTTTCTTCTGTTTTGGCAAAGGTCGAAGAGGTGGTGAGCGTCATGCGTGCGCCTAACGATTAATGTCCATTTTTGATCGGGTTACACGGACCGCAGATTCCTTGAGTATCGCTCCTGCAATTGCCACGCCAGGTTTAGCAATGCGTACGTGGGCAACCTCTATTTGTGAAAAGCGGGAAAGCAACGTGCCTGCGATGTTCCCGGCTAATGTTTCCAGCAGATTTACTGAAGGTCCTTGAAGGACGTCGGTTACTACCTGGTAGACCTCGCTGTAATTTACCGTGTCGGCTAATTCATCTGAGTTGCACGGCTCTTTCAAATCGAGATTCAGGTCAATGTCAACGACAAATCGTTGCCCTAAGCTTCGTTCCTCAGGGCGTGCACCGTGATATCCGTAGACAACGATACCGATGAGACTAATCGTGTCAGTTGACATCGGGTACCGAACCTTCCCGTGACTTGACGGCGTGGTACATCACGATTGCTCCCGCGACTGACACATTAAGTGAGCCTATGCCACCGTACATCCGAATGCGGAGCATTGCGTCACATGATTTGCGTACGGTGTCCCGAATTCCTTGTGCTTCATTGCCAACCACGAGACACGTCGGACCGCTGAAATCGGCTGCGTCATGGTCGACTTCCCCATCGGCGTCTAGACCATAGATCCAAACACCTGCGTTACGTAGTTCTAGAAGCGCACGCGTCATGTTGGTAACTTCTACGATGTTTGTTCTCAGGCTTGCACCAGCTGAAGCGCGGGCAATACCTCCGGTAAGCGCCGCGGAACGCCGAGTGGGGACCAATGCTCCTGTGCCATCGATTGCCTCAAGGCTTCGTAACAATGCGCCGAGATTTCCGACGTCTTGAATCTGGTCGCACGCTAGGATTATTGGAGGACCGTCATTAGTGCTTCCATTCACCAGATCATTCAGATCGATCGGTGAACGTGGCTGGATAGATGCGAAAACACCTTGGTGCATGGAACTGTAGCTAAGCTCATCTAGTTCGGTAGTTTCTACAAAGGTTACAGCCACGGCGGTTTTGGCCGCCGCATCGCGAATCGCCATGAGACTATCCGCTTCTGATCGCTCAATGAATACACGGTCAACTGTACCTCCATGCTTGAGCGCCTCGGTTACTGCTCGTCTTCCCCAAATGCCAGCTACTGCGGTAGGTCGGGGTTTTGCTAGGCGAGTCGCCAGTCCGGCCCGTCGGCCGTGTCTTCGATTATTACGCCCAGCTCGGCTAGGTCGTCTCGGATTTGATCGGCGAGATCCCATTTGTTGGCCTCTCGGAGTTGCTGGCGCACGGTAACCAGCATATTGATATATGGCTCGATGTTTGATGAATCGCTTTTCGGCTCGTGCAAGGCGATTCCAAGTACTTCCAGTAATTCAACGAAAACGTTCTTCGCCTCGGTGACACTGATCACTGAGGAGGTGGGGGCTAGCCTGTTGATGGTACGTCCAAATTCGTAGATCGAGCCTATCGCCCTTGGCGTGTTGAAATCATCATTCATCGCTGATTCAAACGTTTGTCGGATTTCCAGTCCCGACTGAAGTAGAGCATTGTTGTCCGGAGATTCATCGTGGCCGCGCGTTCGGAGTACACCTAACAAACGCTCATAACCTGTTTGTGTTTGCTGCAGTGTTTGGGAAGAGAAGTGCAGAGGTGACCGATAGTGAACGCTGAGTAAATAAAGCCGAAGTACGTCCGGAGTAACGTTGGAGAGCACGTCAGTGACCGTCGTGAAGTTGCCTAGGGAATGCGCCATTTTTTCCCCTTCTGTGAGGATGAGACCCGTATGCGTCCAGTAGGAGACAAATGGCGATTCTCGTGTGGCGGCTTCGGCCTGCGCGATTTCGTTTTCGTGGTGAGGAAAAACAAGATCGATTCCGCCGCCGTGGATATCAATGTGGCTGCCCAGTGTTTCCTGAATCATCGTGGAACATTCAATGTGCCAACCTGGTCGCCCCCGGCCCCATGGGCTTTCCCAGCCGATCGGGCCCGTGCCGTCGATCTTCCAAAGTGCCCAATCTCGTACGTCCTTTTTTTCTTCGTCGACTGCTACGCGCGCGCCGGCCAATCCGTCGTCACTGTTACGGCCGCTGAGTTCACCGTATGTCGCAAACGAACCGGCATCAAAATAGACGCCGGTGGAAGTTGTATATGCGTGACCGGCTTGAATAAGTTTTTGTACGTCTCGAATGATTGCCGGAATGCTTTCGGTGACTCGAGGGAACTCATGTGCTCGCAACACTTTGAGGCGGTCCATGACATCAAAGTAGGCCTCGGTGTGTTCTCGTGACCAGTCCATGGGGTCTCGGCCAGCTTCGATTGCTCGATCGATGATCTTGTCATCGACATCAGTAAAGTTTTGAACGTGATGAACGGAATATCCGCTGTATTCCAGATAGCGGCGGATGACGTCCATCTGGACGAACATAAAAGCATGTCCCAAGTGCGGGTGGTCTTTCGGTGTCATTCCGCATACGTACATCCGAATAGGATCGTTCCGAGGCTCAAAAACCTCTTTGCGGCCCGTGCGTGTGTTCGCTATTGATATCGTCAAGCTAATTGACTTTGTTTGAGCTTATAGCGGGGCATTTTGCTTCCGATTAGTCGGTTGGTTCGCGAATTAAAAGCGCGGTTGTGTAGCAGGCTACAGCGTCACCAGATCCGATAGCGTCGACACCTTCGTTTGTCTTAGCTTTGATGCTTATTCGGTTTGCTTCAACATTCCCTAGAGCTGCAGCGATGCGGTTGACCATAATCCGGGCAAACGGCGCGATCTTGATTTGTTCGAGTATGACCGTGATGTCAACGTTTACGAGCTTCCAGCCTTCATCCCGGAGTTCAGACATCGTCTCGGAAACGAATTGAGAACTATCGGCATTTCGATTTCGATGATCGCTATTCGGATACCGTTGACCGATATCACCACCGGCAATAGCTCCCAGTAGCGCATCTACCAAGGCGTGCATTACGACGTCGCCGTCGGAATAGGCTATGGCCCCACCCTTGGGTGCGATTTCCACCCCACCGAGAACGAACGGGGATGAATCACCTAATCTGTGAAGATCGTAACCATTTCCGACACGAAGTTCTGGCATTTCGTATAGAGGCGTAGCAGGCATTGTCCTGTGCCTCCGAACTACCAGTAGTCCTCGGTAATGACTTGTGCTTCTCGGCCTTCTGTTTCATACCCATTAGTCGCAAGAATGGGTTTTGCGTCGGCGATCATGTCCGGGTTTCCGCACAAGTACACCGCTGCGTCCGCTGGAGTGAGTCTGTTCTGGAGATCTTCCAGCAGTGCTCCCGCGAATCGAGGTTCGACCCGGCCGCTCATTTCCTCTCCGAAGTAAAGTCGGACAAGATCATTTGCCCGTCCCCGAGAAACCAGATCGGTATAAGCAGGATCCGTATCGGGGCGACTAACGGTGGGTATGTAGGAAAGTCCAAAATCCGTGTCCGCAGCCATTGCTTCCAACTCACCCCGATAGCCTAATTGGTTTGCGTATGAAACCCCGTGCACGATAGTCAGTCTTCGGTCGATTGTTCCAGTTTCCTTGTACCTGTGCCACGCTGCTCTAGCCATCGACACAAATGGGGCGAGTCCTGTGCCGGTGGCAATACATACGATCTCAGGTTGGTCTGTGCGTGAGAGGGTGAATCTTCCTGCTGGACGGGGCATATAAAGTATTTCGTCACCGGGTTTATGCTTCCAAAGCGTTCCAGTGAAGATTCCGGGTGTGTTTGAACCATCGTCACGAGCATCCCGAACCAGGATCACGTAAAACTCAAGGTGGCTTAGATCGAGTGGTGATGAAGCTATCGAGAGCTGGCGAGGCCTTGGGTCAGACGTCGCCTGGTCCCAAAACGCCAGTTGAGTGTATTGCCCTACCTCGAACTCAGGGAAGTCACTCCCATCCGGATTTCGGATGGAAAAAATTGCTATGTCTTGGTCATCGAGCGTGTGCCAGTCATCTAGGACGGCCCGCGACATTCGCTCACGGAGATCACGACGTACACGAGGTGTTCGACGGGTATCTGTTGTAGCGGACTCTGCATTAGGCACACGAAACTCCGATTTATAGTAGGGCTGCTCCGTTACGAAGCGCGCTGGCTACGTGCGTCCATGATACGGCGTGGGCTTCCTTAATTGGTGTGGGACTCAATAATTTGATTGAAGTGTGAGAGAGACCGTTATTGCGGGTTCTTTGCTTTACGTGAGGACGTGGTTGTTGGAGAGTCCATGTGGCGACGCTCTGCGATGGTGGAGGCTGCGGAGAGGTCTTGGACCGTCGTGATTTTGAGATTTTCCGGGTCGCCTTGGTATATCTGGATCGGTATGCCAGAAGCTTCGAGCAGCGACGCATCGTCGGTGAATGTATCCAAGTTGTCTGACCTGACCAAGTGCGCATTTAGGATGTCCTTGTATCGAGCGAACTGTGGTGTCTGGGCGTGCCAAACGGTTGATCGGGGCAGGGACTTCACAATGCGTTGATGCTGATCTACTATTTTCACTGTGTCTGTGGCGGGCACTGCTGGGATCGCAGCGGGGTGCCCCTCTAATTGGTATAAGCCGTTGGAAATCATTGTCTGGGTTAACAATGGGCGGGCACCATCGTGTACGGCGACGAAGTCAGGTGGTCTATCTTCAAGCGCCTTGAGTGCGTGTAACACTGAGCGGGCACGACAATGGCCGCCAGCTACGATCGAATGTATCTTTGAGAAGCTTGAAGACTGAAGGACATTCCGGATTTCCTGATCATTTTCGGCGGAGGTTGTGACGACAACCGATCTAATCCCAGCATTGTCTTCGAAGGCGCGAAGACTCCAAGTAATCACCGGGATTCCCGCGAGGTTCGCTAGCAGCTTATCGGTTCCTTGCATTCGTATACTTCGTCCACTACCCAAGATGATTGCGTCCGTTTTCATGTAAGTCCAAAGCCAATCGCTTGCTCTAGATTCGAAGCGGGGAATGTGTTTTCGGACCCATGATTAATATCAGTGCCTTCAGGAACGACGCATCTCTTGAAGCCAAGACGCGCGGCTTCATCAATACGCTGAGAGGCTGAGGTGACTGTTCTCAATTCTCCGGTTAAGCCAATTTCCCCTATAGCCACGGTGCCTGATTTAATAGGTCGGTCAGCATGGCTTGAGGCAATAGCCATTGCGATTGCGAGGTCGGTGGCAGGTTCTCGGAGGCGGAGTCCGCCAACCACGTTGACATAAACATCATGTGTAGTCAGCCCGATGTTGGCACGTTGGGCTAGCACGGCGAGAAGCATGTTTAGCCGGTTTAAGTCCAATCCGGTGGCGAGGCGACGAGGAAGCGAGTAAGAGGTTGGAGCCGCGAGCGCTTGGATTTCAACCAAGAGAGGTCGGCTGCCTTCCATTGCCACGGCTACTGCGGATCCAGGCGCGGCCTCGTCTCGACCGGCTAGCAACATAGCGGATGGGTTTGATACTTCGACTAGGCCGCTGCTATCCATTTTGAAGACGCCTACTTCAAATGACGGGCCAAATCTGTTTTTTACTGTCCGTAACAATCGATGGGAATGACGGTCGTCTCCTTCGAGATACAGTACGGTATCGACGATGTGCTCGAGCATTCTCGGGCCGGCGACTGTTCCTTCCTTCGTGACGTGGCCAACAATTAGGGTAGGAGTCTGCGTGGTTTTTGCGTGATGAAGCAGGCGTAACGTTGACTCTCGAACTTGAGAGATGCTTCCGGGCGCAGAATCAACATCGTCAGCCCTAACCGTTTGTATGGAGTCGACCATAATTATTCCAGCGTTAATGCGGCTGGCCTCGAGGACAGCCCCTTCCACGGAAATTTCAGGATAGATATAAAGCCCATCACCTTTGATTCCCATGCGACGCGCTCGCATCCGGATTTGCGACGCAGATTCTTCAGCTGCTACGTACAAGCAAGATCGCCCCGTAGCGGCGATGTTGGCCGCGATGCGCAGTATCAGGGTTGATTTTCCGATGCCGGGATCTCCGGCTAGCAGTACTAATGAGCCTTGTACTAGACCTCCACCGAGTACCCGATCGAGTTCAGAGATATCGGACGAGAGACGTTCGTCGTTCGTGGTATCAATATCTTCGAAAGCCACTGAATTTCCGCTGGTACTGAGACGACGAGTAGCAGAAATTGCTGATCGTTCAGTCAGTGTGTTCCATTCGCTGCAGATACTGCACTGGCCGGTCCATTGAGGGTGTTCAGCACCGCATGACCCGCAGGCAAAAACTCGTCGTGGTCTTGCCATAAAGCGCCTATCACAAATCCTTCGTTAATCGAATGGTAACTTCGCTGCGGATGATGTGGATTCCAGCTTGGGTTGCTTCTCTTGTTTGCTCAGGCCTTGATTCGATTCTGCCACCGATGGGCATCTGGTGGTATTCGCGCAGACTGGCCTCTTCTACGCTTTCACTGGAGATCTTGACGAGATTGAGACTTCATCCCCTTCTCGGTCTACCACTACCTTGTCTTTGGGCTCGAAAGTTCCGCGCAACAATTCTTCAGCCAGGGCATCTTCAACGAGGTCCTGTATTACTCGACGTAACGGGCGGGCACCGAAGTCCGGATCATAGCCTTTATCGGCTAGCAAGTCCTTAGCGTCATTAGACACTTCAAGCTGGAGTTCATGCTCATTTAGTTGCAATCGTACGCGTTCCAGTTCGATATCGACGATTGCTCCAACGTCCGCACGTGTCAGAGCGTGGAACACAACGGTCGAGTCGACGCGGTTAAGAAACTCCGGTCGGAACACTTTCTTAAGTTCGTTAAGAACTTTTGAGCGCATGTTCTTGTAGTGCACATCTTCATTCTTGGTGGAGGCTTCGTTAACAAAGCCAAGTGAGGCGTCGCGCTTAATGTGTTGAGCGCCTACATTCGAGGTCATAAGCAAGACTGTGTTTCGGAAGTCTACGGTCCGTCCTTTAGCGTCGGTTAGACGACCATCATCCATCAGTTGAAGCAATATATTGAATACCTCAGGGTGCGCCTTTTCTATTTCGTCCAGAAGGATTACGGCATATGAACGGCGTCGAACAGCTTCTGTCAGTTGGCCGCCTTCCTCGTAGCCAACATAACCAGGAGGCGCACCTACAAGCCTTGAAACTGAGTGTCGTTCCATGTATTCGGACATATCGATCCGAATTAGAGCGTCCTCGCTTCCGAACATGAAATCAGCTAAAGCTCTTGCCAAAAGTGTTTTGCCAACGCCAGTGGGTCCCAGGAACATGAATGCTCCAATTGGTCGCTGTGGATCTTTTAGGCCAGCGCGTGCTCGTCGTACTGCGGCGGATATCGATTTAATTGCTTCGTTTTGACTGACGACTCTTTTTGAGAGTTCATCTTCCATGTGTAGGAGGTGTTCGGATTCTTCTTCACGAATCCTTGTGACCGGGATGCCTGTCCACATCGAAACAACTTGGCCGACTTCCTCTTCGGTTACAGAAGCACGCTGCCCTTCTTGCGACTTTGTCCATGCTTCTCGCGCTTCATTAGCTTCGATCCGTATCTGTTGTTCGTCTTGCCGTAGATCATTCGCGTCTTCAAATCGTTGGTCGTCGATGGCTTTGGATTTTTCTAGAGCAATACGCTCGGCTTCTAATTCTAGATTTCGCAATTCCTGTGGTGGCATTCCCTGTCGAATTTTGACTCTAGCGGCTGCTTCATCCATTACATCGATGGCTTTGTCGGGAAGGAAACGATCGGCAACGTATCGATCGGCGAGTTCTGCAGCAGTCTTCAGCGCGGCATCACTGATGTCGACATTGTGATGATCTTCATATCGTTCTCGGATTCCACGGAGAATTTCAACGGTCTCTTCAATGGTCGATTCCCTAACCGAGACAGGTTGAAATCTTCGTTCTAGTGCCGCATCCCGCTCAACATGCTTGCGATATTCGTCTAGCGTGGTTGCCCCAATGACTTGCAGTTCGCCGCGTGCGAGGGATGGTTTAAGGATGTTGGCGGCATCAACTGCTCCTTCCGCGGCTCCAGCACCGACGACCGTATGGAGTTCGTCAATGAACAGTACCGTGTCAGTCGAGGCCTTAATTTCATCGATAATCTTTTTTAGTCGTTCCTCAAATTCACCCCGATATTTCGTTCCTGCGACCAAGGCTCCCATGTCTAGGGTTAGCACGCGTCGATCACGCAATGTTTCCGGGATATCCCCAGCTACTATTCGCTGCGCCAATCCTTCAACTATGGCGGTTTTTCCAACCCCAGGTTCACCAATAAGAGCTGGATTATTCTTTGTTCTTCGACTCAGGATTTGGATCACACGCTCAACTTCATCTTGGCGGCCTATGACAGGATCTAGCTTGTTTGCTCGGGCTGCGGCGGTGAGATCAATCCCCATCTGATCAACGATGGGTGTCTTTGAGGAGTTCTTTGAGCCTCTACCAGAGGATGAGCGTCGTTCAATCTGGCCTTGACTGACAACCTGTACAACTTGGGAACGTACCTTTTCAAGGTTCACTCCCAAACTTTCGAGAACACCGGCTGCGATGCCTTCGCCTTCGCGGACCAGACCGAGTAGTAGGTGTTCTGTGCCGATGTAGTTATGACCGAGACGTCGGGCTTCCTCAATAGAGAGTTCAATCACGCGTTTGGCTCGTGGGGTGAGAGTGATATCACCAACCACCATCCGTTCGCCTCGGCCGATAATAAACTCAACGGCGCTACGAACTTTGTTCAATTCAACCCCAAGGTTGGTTAGAACTTGAGCCGCAATACCTTCGCCTTCACGTACCAGGCCTAGAAGTAAATGTTCTGTGCCAATGTAGTTATGGTTGAAGCGTGTTGCCTCATCTTGAGCGTAGACGAGAACTTTCTTAGCTCGCTCCGTGAACTTGTCTAACCTATCGTTCACGGACAACCTCCGGTTGAAACAATGAGCCGACTATTATGCGTCAGACTTGGGTTCACCCTCTATCATCGCATCTTCTTCGCCTGTCGCATCAATCTTCTTTGAATCGCTGTCCTCTTCAAGACTATTCTCGTCTGGCGATGATTCGGCCTCATCGGGTGATTCCTGCGTTGTATCGGTGCTTGAACCAACCTCTGATTGCTCGTTGCTTATCTCCTCTGAGTCCTCGTCAGGTCCACTTGGATTTTCGGCGGTAGCGACCAATTCGCCGTCTTCAGCAAGTTCTTCGGATGGGGAGGTGTCAATCTCTTTCGGTTGTAAACGTATTCTTCGTCGGGTCGCGTCAATGCTAAGAATCTTGAATTTCCCAGGATTTCCTTCGTTAATAGATTCTAGTTCGACTTCCCCTAGATCGGACGAATGGGCAAGTCCTTCAACTCCGTCTTCCAAGTTTACGAATGCCCCGAAAGGCGCAAGCTTGGTGATAGTCCCGTCGACGATCTGCTCAGCTTCAAAACGTGACTCGAGGGCTGCCCAGGGGTCTTTCGTGGCTCGACGTAAGCTGAGCGCAATCTTCTTGTCTTCACGGTCGAGCGACAAAATGTAAACGTCAATTTCTTCTCCAGGGCTCAGTAGTTCTTCGGGACTCTCCACACGGCTCCATGAGAGTTCGGATATGTGGGCAAGCCCGTCGGCTCCACCCAAGTCAACAAACGCTCCAAAACTACAGATGTTGCTAACTATTCCTTTGCGGATTTGCCCTATTTGCAACTCGTCCAGCAGAACTTCTCGACGTTGGGACCGCATTTCACGCTCCGCAACTCGTTCTGACAGGATCAAACGGTTCCTCCGGCGGTCAAGTTCGATAATTTTGACGTTGATCTGATGCCCGACCACTTCCGAAAGTTTCGCATTCAGTTCTTCTTCGGTTTCATCTGCGGGGCCTCGCCGAAGGCTCGTAAGTTGTGAAAGGGGAACAAAGCCTCGAGGGCCCACGTCGACCAAAACCCCGCCCTTGTTGAACTCAAGAATGGTGGCCTCGATGATCGTGCCGTTTTCAAACATGTCTTCGGTTAAACGCCAGACTTTTTCTTGCGCTGCCCGTCGTACTGAAAGGATGGCAGGCCCATCTCCTTCAGGTTGGACTACATATACGAGCACGGTGGCACCCAGAACGAACGAGGGTTTAGGCTCATCGTGATTGAAATCCCAGAGTTCTCGTTCAGGAACGACTCCCTCGGCTTTGGTTCCCATGTCTATAAGGAGTTCGTCCGGAGCTACACCGACGATCACACCTTCAATGACATCACTCCGGGATATTGTCTTGAGTTGACTCCCTGGTTCCTTGAGGAGGTCATCCATCGACTCTAGCTCGGTAGGAGTTTCAGGGGTCGTTATGGCTTCGCTGGTCGAGTTCAACCAAGGGGCCTTTCAAGTTTGAGAATAAGGGGTGGCAAGACTGCCAAGGAAGGTGAGTATATCAGTGGGTGGTTCCTTTGCGGTGACTATATCGCGTCATGGCATTACAAACCCGCCGTCGTAACTGATATTTTGTCCGGTCATATAATTGGCTTCGTCTGATAGTAAGTAGGCAACGAATCCAGCTACATCTTCTGGTGTTTCCACACGTCCAAGGGGGATGCGGCCTACGGCTTCAGCCATGACTTCGCCCGGATCCTTGCCCAACAGGGCAGCTCTTTCTCGATCTATAAGCTCCCACATCGGGGTGTCTACAACGCCTGGGCTTACCGCGTTGACTCGAATGCCGATAGGGCCAAGCTCAAGTGCCATTACTCGAGTCAGACCGTGCAGCGCAGTTTTACTTGTGTTGTACACACTAGTTGCGAAAGACGGCATACGTGACGAGGCCGATGCAAGGATTACGATGCTCCCATAGCCACGAGTCGCCATTCGTTGGCTAACGGGATGGACAAAGTGGAAGGTTCCGTCAAGGTTGACTGCCATGACATCCCGCCAGATTTCTGGGGTTAATTCGAGGAAAGGCTTGACGCGCATTACGCCGGCATTTGCGACGGCGCCGCTGAGCCCGCCTACTAAATCGTCCATTTCCTCGACCCAGAGGCGTGTGGCCTCCGCGTCGGATACGTCGAGCGATCGCGATATTGCATGGCCGCCGGCTTCGTTGATTTCGGCAGCAACGGTATCCACGGCACTGGTATTGATGTCTGATATCGCGACGGTCCATCCATCTCGTGCCAAATAGAGTGCAGTGGATCGACCGATTCCCTGCCCCGCTCCGGTGATCGCAACCGCTTGTTTCATGCGTTAGCCCTTCATGGAAGGTGCAACTGTTACCCATGCACCACTCGCTATGGCACGTGAACCCGCATCGATCACGCTAACCACGTCACGGTTGAAACGGAAACTTGCTCGGCCTTCTATTGGTTGTTTAGTGCGGATGGCATGTGCCATGTATGCGACACCGCTTTGATGATGTGGTGACCGAGGTTCCAACGGTATGAGGGAACCGTCGACTCGTCCCCCATTGTCATAAATCATAAGGGAAGTTGCTGCACTGGCTTTCGAGTCCGTTTGGCTAGGCGTGAGGACTAACGTGCCCTCGTCGCCGTTAACCTCTATGTGCATCATTTTTCCCTGCGGGCCTGCATAACCAACCTGGATGTGGGACGTCTGCATATAACCGATTCCCGTATCGAACTCGAGTATGGCGGTTGCTGTCTCATCTGCTCTGGCGTCGGGGTCCAGCATCGTCGAGCCACGGGCAACCATACGCTTTGGTGTTCCCATCCACATGATGCACGGAGTCACGCCATAGCCGGCGTAGTCGATCCATGATCCGCCGCCTTCGTTTGCCTCAAAGAGCCACTGGAACCAGTCGGGTTGGTCTGCCTTACGAGTTGCTATCGAGTTGCCGCCTCGAAATGTGAACTGGTGCGGGCGGCCGATCGCACCTTTGTTTATTAGTGCTTGTCCAGCCTCAATGGCTAATTCGTTGAGGTTGGGCCAGTTCACCATTGCGAGCACGCCGGCGGCTTCTACGGCTCGTACCATTCGCTCGGTATCTTCGAGGGAGGCTGCCATAGGATTTTCGATCAGGATTGGCACGCCAATTCCTGCCACGGCTTCGACAACCCCAGCATGCTGGGTGTTTGGCAATGTTGATGTGACGACGTCCAATTGTTCGCGCTCAAGTAGTTCATCCCATGTTTCATATACCGTGGAGATTCCCCAAATGTCATGCGCGAGCGTTCGAGCGCTTTCAAAAGTATCGGCTGCCGCTACGATTTCGACGCCGGGTATTTCACGCCATTGTCGTACGAGCGTAGCGGTGTGGCTATGACGTATGCCGGCGATTCCGACACGTAGCAGGTCGGCCATGGGCCAGGAGTCTCCGCTGGAAGCGACGTTGGAGTGTGCGATTCGAGGGCTGCACACGCAACTTTTCTGTCTTCTTTAGTTTGAGGATCCATGTCGTGGCGATGAACCCGTATATATCTAGTGAGAAGTTTTGACCGTCGTCGTTATACTCAAATCAGGACTGGAGGGGTGTCCGAGCGGCTTAAGGAGGTGGTCTTGAAAACCACTAGGCGGGTTACCCGTCTCGTGGGTTCGAATCCCACCCCCTCCGCCAAATCTGGTTGTCTGGTGTTGTGGTCCATATTCTTGGAGGAGTCGCATAGTTGGTCTAGTGCGGCCGCCTGCTAAGCGGTTACCGGGAGTATTCCTCTCGGTCGTGGGTTCGAATCCCACCTCCTCCGCCACTTTCGAGTACGCCAGCCTCGTTTACTTGGCGTGGTCGACCTAACGTACTCACAGTCACGGAAGCGGGATTTGGTTTTTCGTCTCGTTCGTTATCCGGATTCACTCGCCCATGCGTGTATCAGATGATGCGCGATAGCGATTGGACCGGGTATTCGTAGCTCGTCGTCAATTCCTGATAGCGCGCGGCGAACGGTTTCTCGACCGAACCACCGAACGTCTTTCATTTCTACAGTGTCAGCATGGATGGTGGTGGTCAGAGCGTCGGCGTGACATCCGATCATGAGCGATGACGGGAATGGCCATGGTTGGGACGAGTGATAGCGAATCTCACCAACTTCGATGCCGGCTTCTTCACGGACTTCCCGACGTATCGCTTCTTCAATCGACTCACCTTGGTCTACAAATCCAGCGAGGGCAGAGTACGTGGATTGTCGGCTCAGACGTCCTCGTGATTGTCCGAGCAGGCAAGATTCGCCGTTGGTTACGACCACAATTACCACAGGGTCAGTCCTTGGGAAGTGCTCCGTACCACAGCTAGAACACGAACGCTGCTGTCCTCCTCGTCGGGATTCCGTGGGTTTTCCGCAGACCCCACAAAATCGATGTCGCGAGTGCCAATCAACGTTTGCGCGGGCGTGGGCCAGAATTGCTGCTTCTTCCGCAGACAACATGGTGGCGGCGGTCCGGGCATCTTCGAACCTACACGATTCCAATTCTGGTGCGTAGGTGCCCTCCGAGGCATCTAGGGCAAAGTGGGCGACGTCGTTTCTCAGGCCAAGAAGGAAATGGGGTTTGGCTAGATCTTCAGGAGCGAGATATGACCCGGGCACCCATTGCAAATGCGTGGTCGGCGCATCATTGATCAGCACGTCCAGATTCTGGAGTGGAAGAAAACGGCTTTTCGAAGACCGTGAACGATCGCTGATCCACTCGGGATCTCGACGCTCTATCTCAGCTCGATCAAGCGGGTTACCGGTGAAGGTGTATGGACGTTTCATTTGTGGCAATGCATTCTGCCGATCCTTACATACTCAAAGATGGAACACTTCCATGCAGCGTATAGCGTTCGCTCTCCCCATCAAGCCGGATCGCGTCGACGACTATCGGCGGACCCATGCAGCTGTTTGGGAGGAACTTCAAGAGGAAAACACTCGAGCCGGTATTCGTAACTTTTCAGTCTTCTTGTTCGGCCATCATGCCATCGGTTATCTGGAATGTGACGACTGGGATCGTGCTGGAGCATATCTTGACGCATCGGATGTTCAAGCGAGGTGGCAGGCTCTTCACGAAGATATTCTCGATGTAGATACGGCGAGCGGGTTGGTGCCGTTGGAGATGCTTGAACAGGTTTTTTATCAGGAATAGCCTCCTGTTAAATCAATGGGGTGTCGACAGGTGACCTGTTGAATTGTGTTGGCGTCGGATGGTCATATATGTCTTGGGAGTCGTGGTAACGACCGCCGCCGTTGATAGAATTTCGTGGCGTAGCCGAGACTACGGCTTATCGCGCGCGTAAACCTTAACGACAGAACCAGCTAGGAACTTCTATGTCTGATCCCCGGAAGCGCAACAGCGCTGCTATGACTGATGGGCCATCCCGTGCTCCGGCCCGATCGTATTTAAAGTCGATCGGATTTAACGATAAAGATCTGGCGCGTCCCATTGTGGGGGTCGCCCATGAGTGGATTGAGACGATGCCGTGCAATTTTAATCATCGGCGGCTTGCTGAGCGGGTTAAGGAAGGGGTTCGCGCCGCGGGTGGTACTCCCATGGAGGTGAATACGATCTCGGTCAGCGACGGTGTTTCAATGGGTACGGATGGGATGCGAGCGTCATTGATTAGTCGAGAGATCATTGCGGACTCTATTGAGGTTGCTTCGATTGGGCATTCATTTGACGCGCTGGTCGTAATTGTTGGGTGTGACAAGACCATTCCTGCCGGCGCGATGGTGCTCGCGCGTCTAAATATTCCTGGGCTTGTGTTGTACAGCGGAAGTATCGCCCCGGGAAGATTCCGTGAGCGGGATGTGACGATTCAAGATGTGTTTGAAGGGGTGGGTGCGCATGCCGTTGGCAAGATGAGCGCGGCTGATCTTATGGAGCTTGAAAATGTGGCCTGTCCGGGTGCTGGTGCTTGTGGGGGGCAATTTACAGCCAACACGATGGCGACAGCTCTTGAGTTTCTTGGCATTAGTCCTCCGGGGGCTAACACGGTGCCTGCCACGGATTCCGGTAAGAGTGACACGGCGTTTGAAGCTGGTCGTTTGGTAATGAGGCTTTTAGATCAGGGCGCATGTCCGAGGGACTTTATTACCCGTGAGTCGATAGAGAACGCTATTGCAGCGGTTCTTGCAACCGGTGGTTCAACGAACGGGGTTTTGCATCTCATGGCGATCGCAAGCGAGGCCGGCGTCCCGCTTGAACTGGAAGACTTCGATCGGATGTCGGCACGAGTTCCGATCTTGGCTGATCTGAAGCCGTGGGGGACGTATGTCGCGACCGATGTGTTTAAGGCCGGTGGCCTATCTGTAATTGCCCGGGAGCTACTAAAGGGAGGTCATTTGCACGGTGACGTTAGATACGTTGATGGCCAAACGCTTTCTGACGTTGCATCTGCGGCTGAAGAGAGCCCGGGACAGCGTGTTATCGCTTCGATCGACAGTCCGATAAAGGAAACGGGTGGGCTACTCATTCTTCGAGGAAACCTGGCGCCAGATGGGTGTGTAATTAAAGTTTCCGGGCAGAAGCGCGAGGTATTTTCGGGACCCGCGAGGGTGTTTGAGGGAGAAGAGGCGTGTTTTGAGGCAGTCATTGCTCAAGATATAGAGCCGGGGTCGTTCGTCGTGATCAGAAATGAAGGTCCGGCCGGCGGGCCTGGGATGCGTGAGATGCTCGCGGTGACCGGGGCGCTCCAGGGATCTGGACTTGGGGATTCAGTGGCGCTTATGACCGACGGAAGATTTTCTGGGGCTTCGCACGGTTTCATGATCGGGCATGTTGCACCTGAAGCCTTTCACGGTGGGCCGATCGCTTCTCTGCGTGACGGTGACATCATTACCTTTGATGTGACTAAGCGACGTCTTGATGTGAATCTTTCGGATGACGAGATTGCTGCTCGTCTCACTGATTGGCAGCAGCCTGCTCCGAGATTTACTCGGGGGGCAATGGCGAAATACGCGCGGTTGGTGTCTTCAGCGAGCGAAGGCGCGGTGACATCTTCCTAGCCAACATGGTCCAAAAAACCTGTGCCCAAACAGATGTTTGTCATTCGTCGTTTGTCCCTGATGCGCATTGCCAACTAATATCGGTGCTGACCCCTGTTTGGGTGCCGCAGTCCTACGAATGGAGAACATAGCGCTCATGGAACTTCGTCGCGTGCAGCTTGCTAGTCCTGGATCCAATCTTCGCATGCTTGAACGCGGAAGCGAGAGCAATGCCGATCACGTGTTTCTTGATTTGGAGGATAGTGTTGCGCCCAACCAGAAGGTCGAGTCTAGGGCGACCGTCGTGCAGGCACTCAATGAGTTTGACTGGTCAGGAAAGATCGCCTGTGTTCGAGTAAATGGGATTGATACCGAGTGGTTTTATGGCGATCTGGTAGAGGTCGTAGAGGGGGCTGGAAAAAATCTCAACACGATCATGTTGCCAAAGGCCAATAGGCCGGCTGATGTATACATGTTGGACCAGTTGCTGACCCAGATCGAGACCCACAGGGGTCTCGAGGTTGGGCGGATAGGCATTGAGGCCCAAATCGAGATGGCTGAGGGAATGGTCAATGTCAATGAAACTGCTTTTGCAAGCCCCCGCCTTCGATCATTAATTTTTGGTCCCGGCGACTACTCGGCAAGTGTTCAAGCACGTGGATTATCGATCGGGGCAAGCGAAAAATATCCGGGTCACGTCTGGCATTACGCAATTCATCGCATCGTTGTTGCTGCACGTGCTGCCAATGTGCAGGTGACCGATGGACCATTTGCTGACTACAAGAATCTTGATGGGTATAGGCAATCGTGTGAGATGGCGTTGGCTCTTGGTTGTGATGGCAAGTGGGCTATTCATCCGGATCAGATCGACGTCGCCATAGATGTGTTTTCTCCTTCCGAGGCGGACATCGCTAAGGCTCGACAGATCGTTGTGGAGTACACGGAAGCGCTCGAGAGCGGTAAGGGGGCTATTGTGGTCGATGGCGACATGGTCGACGCGGCGACGCTCAAGATGGCTGAGATCGTTTCGGCCAAGGCTGATGCGGCAGGTCTCTAGCCTGATGAGGGTAGATTGATTTAAAGGTGTAATCCCAATGAGTTCGATACCTGACACGTCGGTTTTGACCCAAGGCGAGATTGATTTGTTCAGGGACAACGGCTATCTGGTCAAAGATGGGTTCTTAAACCATGGTTTAGTAGAGCGCCTCACAGCCTGTCTTAATGAGGCCATAGAGCGACGCAAGGCGGGTTTCCTATCTTCCATGGGTACGAACTACATCGATGGAGACAATAGTCGGATCATGCACATTCTTAATGATGACCCGGCTTTCTTGGATATGGTCGATTATCCGCCGGCTCTATCGATTGCTCGAGACCTGATGGAGGGCGATGTTCACTTTCATGCTTCTGACGCCATCTGGGACGAAGAAGTTTGCCCGGAGGCGCTGCCGAGATGGCACATGGATGGTCGGGAAGATGGGTATCGACTGTTTCGTCCAACTGTGCCGTTGCTCCAATTAAAAGTTGGCTATTACCTATCTGATATGTCTGATTCAGATCAAGGAAACTTGATTCTGGTGCCACAATCGCACCGACGTGAGGATGATCCTCCCAGTGAATATCTTGCTGGCTTTGATACGTTCCCGGGTTCGACTCAGATATGCGGTGTGGCTGGTACTGCTGTTTTCTTTCACAATGCGGTGTGGCATACGAAGGGCCCGGCCTTACGTGCTGGCGGGCGTCGTCTCATTCTCTACTACGCCTACGAGCGGCCGTGGATGATCGGCAACGAAGAACATTGGCAGTACCCTCCCGAGTTTTATGCAGGACTTACGCCAGAGCGTCGAAAGTTGTTCCACGGATTCGTGTTTGATCCTCCGGAGGATCGGCCGTTTTAGCTCGCTGGGTTGCTCGCCTGACTAGCTATTGATCGCGGGAGTGAGGCACCGGGGGCGGTACTGTCTTGCGAATCTGGTCTAGGGGTTGAGATGGTTGTCGGGCTGCCCCCGCCCACTGCTTCGTTTTTACCAGGGGGCCGTGCTCAAGACGTTTGCGAGCGCGCGGTATTTCCGATCCATATTGTGGGAGCCAGGCGGCCTGCGCGATCAAGAGCTCGTCGACCATCTGCCATATTTCAGGTGGGTCACAAACTGCGCCCACGAGTGGGTCGTGAAGCATCGCTTGTTTAAGTAGTAGCGGATCGCCGGTCGTGGCGGCCTGAGTCGCCATCCGTTGAACGTTTATCGAGGCCATACAGGTGGCGGCGCAAGCTAAGGGCAGGTCACCGACGGGTGGTACGTGGATACCGTGAGCGTCCACATACCCGGGGGCTTCGACGATGGCATCCTTGGGCAGATTACTGATTAGGTCGTTGTTTCGGACATTGAAAAATCCTCGATATGTTTTCCCAGTTTCTAGGGCCTCAATGATGTAGCTCCCGCGTTCGTCCGATCGGTCGTCGGGGCCAATTGGCGGATCATCGGCTTCGATCCATCTCGGAAAATCCATTTCGAACCAATGTCGGCGTTCAGTGCTAACGCGGAGATATCCCCCGGTCTCGCCAGCGGACCACCGCGAAAGATCAATCCATCGGCGGATCTGCCGTGGCCGTTTCCGGTACCACGGTAAGTATTCGGACAAGTGGCCGTTCGACTCTGTGCTGTAGTACCCAAACCGGCGCAAGACATCAATACGGACCTTCTCAGTTTTTGAGAACACCGGATGGTCTTCGAATGCGGCGAGAAGTTCAGCGCCAGAGATCTCTCGGCCGCGGTGCACAATGCGTGTGTACCACGTCTGGTGGTTGATTCCGGCACAGGTGATGTTGACGTCGTCGCGCGTAGTTGCGCCGAGGACTTCAGCAATTTGTGTCCAGCCGTGCTCAATACCGTGACAGAGTCCCACCATGTTTAATTGGCCGTCATCAAGCCCGGCCCACGTGTTCATCGCCATGGGATTGGCGTAATTTAGAAATAAGGCTCCAGGCTTGGCGACCTCTCGAACATCGCGGGCGAACGCAAGTATCTCTGGAATCGTTCGTTGCCCATACATAATGCCGCCAGCGCACAGCGTGTCGCCCACACATTGATCGACTCCATAACGGAGTGGGATTTCAATGTCGTGGCGGAATGCTTCCAGTCCACCGACTCGAACGCAGCAAATGACATAGTCGGCGTCTCGTAATGCACGACGTCGCTGGGTGGTCGATGAAATCTTGGCTGGCAATTTATTTGTGCGGATGTCTTTCCGACAGAGTTTCGTTACAAGATCAAGATTTGCTCGGGATATGTCAGTGAAGGCGAACTGGGTATCTGACAGTTGGGGAACGGCCAATATGTCGCGCATAAGTCGGCGCGTGAACCCAACACTACCAGCACCGATCACCGCGACCTTAATGGCCATTGGGGCCTCCGTCACGCACCTGGGCGGCGTGGTTTTCCAGTCGGGTCAAGCTGACCCATTTCTTCTAACAGTCGCATGGAATGGATCACGTCGTGGATGTTAGTCAGCGGTTGTCGTTCGTTTGCTATGGCATCAAGGAAGTCTGCATGGAGTGCATCTATGCCATCGTCGGGTTTGCCTTCCGGATCTCCAGGGATAGCCGGACCTTCGAGCGTCTCGGGTTCACTCGAATCGGCGGAGAAGATCTCACCGTGAACCGGTGGGCGTAAATAGGCGCTGATCCCGTTGCCATGCATCTCGATTCGATAGTGTCGTGCTCCGGCATGTCCGGTGACCGAGTGAACTCCGACGGCTCCGTTGGTGAAGTGGATGATCGAGTTGTACGTACTTGGCCAGCCTGTGTAGTGGGTATCTCCGCGAGTGAGGACTTCATCCCAGGACCCGCCGCATAACCAACGCATAAAGTCCACCACGTGGATGTCCTGCTCATAGAGTCGGTTTAGGACTCTTCCTCCACCGTCATCAACAAGCAGGTTCTTACTCATGCCGGCGTTGACCAGCATGACGGGACCGTTGGCTTCTACCCGGGATCGAGCTGCACGGGTTAGGGGTGTCCATCGGCGCTGTAGTCCGACACAAGCAATTCGGGTGTTTGCTTGAGCGGCCTCAGCGATACGCTCAGCATCCGCAGATCCGACACCCGGGGGTTTTTCGATGAAAATGTGTTTTCCAGCGTTGAGCACCTCGACCGCAATGTCCGCGATTTGCTGCGGCGGAGTGACGGCATACACCACATCCGGGTCTTCACGTTCGAGCATGACCCGAAAGTCTGCGTAGCGGCCTTCGATGTCATACATGTCCGCGGTGGTTGCGAGGCGCTCGGGGTCAAGTTCGCATATGGCGGCCAATTCGATTTCCGACGGCGATCTGCTTAGAGCGGGATAGTGTGCGCTTCGGGCACGGCGACCGGCTCCAATGAAGGCTGCTCGTACCATGACATTTCCTTCAACAGGGACAGGCGTGCCTGTGGACGACATGCCAGAATCGTAGCGGACCGATAGTACTCAAGATTTGCGTTTCCAGTTGAGGGTGACCCTGGGGACGAAACATCCCTCATGGACGGAACAGTTGTTTGACGTGTGGCAATGTGGGTCTGGCAGCATGGGAAGGCCTCATTATTTTTTCTCCTGAGGTTTAGGGTTTTGTGTGATCGTGCTATAGCTGGCTATCTCTCCATAACGGAGGCTGATGCGGCTCTTGCGAGCGGCGAATTGTCGGCAATAAGTTTGACGGAAGCCGTTTTCGATCGGGTTGAGCAGTTCGATCCGGCTTTGAATGCGTACGTTCGGCTAATGGTTGACAGTGCGACTGCTGAGGCCGTGGCAGCTGATGTACGTGCTCGACGCGGTGACCGACTCGGACCGCTCGATGGAATCCCAATTGCGGTCAAGGACATTTTTGACACTGCCGGAGTTGTGACGACATACGGAGCTGCCAGATTTAGCGAGCACCGGCCTGTTACAGATGCTCATGTGGTTCGGAAACTTCGAGAGGCCGGTGCGGTGATCATCGGAAAAACCAATACGCACGAACTCGCTCGTGGAACAACGACCGATAACGCTCATTACGGGGCTACTCGTAATCCATGGGACTTGAGTCGACATCCTGGGGGGTCGTCGTGTGGATCAGCTGCAGCGCTCGCCGCTGGTATGACTCTTGGCGCACTGGGTAGTGATACGGGCGGATCGGTGAGGATTCCTGCCCATATGGCAGGAATTTCTGGTCTAAAGCCAACTTTCGGATTGGTAGGACGCACCGGCGCTCGGCCGCTGGTCAGAGCCTTTGACCATGTGGGGCCAATGGCTCGCTCGGTGGCTGACTGTGCCGCAATACTTGAAGTGATTGCAGGGCCAGATGTGAATGATCTTGATTGTTCCAGTCAGCCCCCTGATGCGTACATCCGAGCCTTGTCCGTTGACACCGCAGGTTTGCGTGTCGGGATTGTGAGCGGATTGCGCGATGATGCGGTTGCTGAAATTCGGGAGCATTTTGATTCGTCCGCCAAGGTGCTCGGGGCGCTTGGTATGGCGGTTGATAGTTGGTCGCTACCCCCACATCTTGACCTCGTGGCGGCGCAAATGGTGTCTCGGGCTCAGGGCTATGTGAGCATTCATCACATGTATGACGGTGATTTTAGTTCAATCACAGCGCCGGTCATTGAGCGTCTAGATGCTGGTGCAGATGTAACGGCTCCAGATTACCTGCGTGGGATCGAAGCGCGTGAGCGGATTGAGCGTGCGATCTCTGCTGGGTTAGCTGATCGAGATGTTCTAATTAGTCCGGCCTATCCGTATCCTGCCGAGCCTATCCAGCCGTTTGATCCTCGAAGTAATGATGTGCCGCATGCGTCTCTATTTAATGCGTCCCGGCATCCGGCGCTGTCTGTGCCGATGGGCTTCGTCAAGGGTTTACCTGTGGGCTTGCAGATTGTTGGGCGTATGGGTGACGACGCCACGGTGCTGGCAGTGGGCCATGCGTTTCAGTTAGCGACCAAGCATCATCTGCGTCGGCCGGTCGATCAATCGCTGTCATCGCCAGCATAGATACGGGCCACGTTCCCACCCATGATCCATGCGCGATCGCTATCCAAGATGTAAGGGCAGTGGTCCTGCAGGTACCGAGCTTGCGAGGTGTATTGGACAGTTGACTTGGCTTGAGTCCTGGATAGGGCTTGCGCCTTGGTGAACTCTGAGCCCCAGAGAAGCTTTCGTGGTCCGAAGGTGTCAAACAAGGCGTGAAGCACGACGTCATCGGGGCCAAACGTTGCACCCGGGTAACCCGCGAGGATTTCCAGCGACACCTCGAAGTTTCGAACGAGCTCGATAATGGCTGGATCAATATGGACGCGGTTTTCTTCGTCGACGAGATCAGGAGGCACGGAGGTTCCAACGTACAGGCCATGCACGACAGTCATGGTCAAATTCGGATAACGATCAACCAGTTGGATAAGGCCCGGAAACAGATCAGGTGACTGGATGCCGTACGAGACGACGCACACGGGCAGCTGCATTTGGTCAACTAAATCCCACAGCGGTCGATACTGTTGTGTGTAGAAGTTCGTAAAGGCGTCTTCTGTCGGTGGCCATGGATCGAAGTAAAGGCCTCTGAACCCTTCGTCCTGAACGTGGTGTTGGATCGCGTGTAAGCCTGATTCTGTGTGCGCTCGGCTTCCATCAACCTTGCAGATGCCAATAAATCTACCGTCGTGCTCTTGGATCATTCGTGCGGCGTACTTCATTCCCCACACGTCGTTGGTATGGAGGACCGCACAGTCCACGCCAGCCGCATCCATGCAGGTAAGCAGATCGGTGGATGCGTGCCCTCTGTTTTTTGTCACATCGAACCCAGGCATCCAGTCCTGTGGGGCTTGAACTCCGCAGTGCGCATGGGCGTCAATTACCGTTTGGCGGTTAGTTCCCATTGGATTCCTGCGTTTGGTTGGGATAAAGCTGTTCTTGTCGTTATCTTCCCCATCATCCTATGTCATGCCAACGCTAATCCCTGCTATAGCTAGATGGACGAGTTGAACAAAGGACGAGTCATGTATGAATCACAGACACATTTTGATAGGTCGTATGCAGCTTTTGAGCCTGAACACGATGTGTTACGAAGCATAAAAAGTGTTGTTAAGGACTGGGACAAGATATTTAGGAAAAAGCTAACTGAGGCTATCGGGTTACAGAATATTGGCAGCGATCTGCAGGGCCATGTGCCTACAGCAGTCCGTCATACCGCTACGGACATGGGAAACCATGTGCGAGAGGAGTGGTCGTTATCGGTGGAACCGACGGTCGATCTTCCTTTGTACGTATTGCGGCCCAAGTTTACGAAGGGGTTGGTACCTCTTGTCCTAACGCCCCACGGTCACGGCTGGCCTCACATATATGCCGGGATATTTCGTAACGAGGTCGAGCGTAAGTCGATGGTGGAGGGGGACCGTGACATAGCTGTTCAGGCGGTCAGCGAAGGGTATATGGCAATTGTGCCGACGGCGCGCGGTTTTGGGGATACGCGGACTGAGCGTGATCGACATGACGACAGGCTCCATTCGTGTCGAACGCAGTTGCTGCACGGATTGCTCGCAGGCCGGACACCTATTGGTGAGCGGGTGTGGGACATGCAGTGTGTCGTGGATTGGGCCATCGAGAATCTTGAAATTGATCCGTCAAGAATCGCGGCAACAGGGAATTCGGGTGGCGGGTTTACAACCATTTTTGCTGCTGCTTGTGATCGCAGAATATCGGTGGCTATGCCAGGGAGTTACTTTTCTACCTTCAAAGGAAGTCTTGGGCCTACGCACCTTAATCATTGCGACTGCATGTACGTTCCCGGCATTCTTAGGCTAGGCGAGTTGTATGACGTGGCTGGACTCATCGCTCCTCGTCCGTTCAACGCGATACATGGAAGGCTCGACGAAGGATTTCCGATTGAATCTGTTGAGTACGCTTACGAACGTTTGAAGCAGATTTATGGTTGTTTGGGTGCTGGCAGCGAGTGCCAACTGTATGTTGGGGATGGTGGTCACCGATACTACAAGGAAGGTGCCTGGGGGTTTCTAGCGAAGTATTTCAAATAAATTCCCGCAACCAAGATTGGAAGCGGCAGTTTGTTCATGGGGCAGTGGGTATTTGTTGTGGTCCGTGAATATCGAGTATCGAGTGGTGAATCGGCTGCTGCCAAGTTTCCGTAACCTCATTTGCCGATCGAAAAATGGGTCCAGAGATCTCTGTCTGTGACACCATGCGGCCATACATTCGTCAAGGGGTCACACTAATTGCTTAAGGGAATTGATCCATTGCTTGGCCCGGACCTGTTGCACGTGCTGGCGGCCATGGGGCATGGGGATGAGATTGTTATCGCGGATGCCAACTTTCCGGCCGACTCGCACGCTGAACGGTTGGTTCGCCTTGAGAGTGCAAGTGCAACTCGGGCTGCCGAAGCCATTCTTTCGGTACTGCCCCTGGATGAATATGTTGAGGCCCCGGCGGCGGTTATGTCAGTTGTGGGGGATCCGGATGCGGAACCGGAAATATTTGCCGAGTTTCGACATATTGCGGAGAGTGCCCATGCGGCATCTGTGGAGTTCGATCGCGTAGACCGTTTTGCGTTTTATCAACGTGCCCGGCAAGCCTATGCAATCGTTGCGACGGGTGAGCGTCGCTTGTACGGCAATCTCATTCTTGTCAAAGGCGTGTTGTAGCTGGGAGTTGATGCGCGGCTGGTTAGCCAAGATTCAACTGGCGTAACTGTCGTCTGGGTGGATCGGATATAGGCGGGGATGTAAAGCCTAGTCGGAGATTTTTATGTAGCGAGCCTGGACCCAGTTGCCATCTTCGACTTCGTACCACGTCAACTCCTCGGCTTCTACGACCTTGCCTGTTAGCACGAGTTCCTCACCGCTCGGGGCCACATAGCTAACCTCGCCATCTTCTGTGCTCGGAGCCGCACGAACATTTAGACCGATTTCAGGAAGCACAACTCCGACTACAGGGACTGCCGGAGCTATACCAGTAATGTCAAGGTATTGGGCCTGGACCCAGTTGCCATCCGTTAATTGAACCCACAGGGTCCCATTGACTTCTGAGCTTTCACCGGTCAATTGGAGCTCGGCGCCAACCTGTGTCGTGTACTGGATTGTTCCGCCATCCACGCTTGGAGCGTCGCGAATGTTGAGACCAATGTCCGGGAGTACAAGGCCAACGGCCGGTGTAGGTAACGGCTCAGGTGTAGGGGTGGTCGCAGGCGACAGCGTTGGGGTTGGTGAGGGCGCCGGAGTTGCCGTGGCTTTCGGTGGAGTTGGTGCTACTGTGACATTCGTGCGTTTTGGTGTTGGTGTCCGGGTTGGTGTCGCTTGCGGGATCGGAGTGGACGTGGGTTTGAGTGTTGGTGAGGGTGTAGGCGATTCAGCCAATGTGGGGGACGGGGGAGCAACGAGTGTCGGTGAGACTTCGCTGGTGCAGCCATTGCCAACAACCAGCAGGACGGAAGCTGTGGCGGCAGTAAGCAACAAGCGGAGTGGAGATCTACCCAAGATGTGTGGATCCATGTTTCACGGGAATCGTCCGACCGGCAATGCCATCTGCAAGTTACTGGGTGGCATTGTCCACGTCCATATCATTCGGTCAGGTGTGACTGGTTGTGCGTGGGTCACTGTGAGGAATCGGGGCGGTCGAGGGTGTGTGGACCGGTAAGCAGTATTTCTACGGCGTGGGCATAGGCGATCCAGTCAACGTGGCCATCAATCGCGTCAAATATTCGTAGTCCGAGGATTAGCGACGTGATGGCTTGTGCGGCCGAGAGCGGATGCAGTCGCCTGTCGAGGTCCCCGCGCTGTTGCCAACGACGAACCCATATCTCCAGGGTGCTCAACAACGGTTCCATGGATTCACGTTGAGCCTGCCTAATGTCTTCGTCATGAGCGGCGGCTTGCCACCACGTCAAAGAGAGTCGACCCTCAGAGCGAAGTTCGGGCCTATCTAACCGTTCGTCAAAGATCTTCGCCAGGATGTCTCGGAATTCCTGCTGCATATTTCCCTGTTCCGGAACGTCGGCCTGATCTATGGCAGGTGTGGTTCGGTCCGATCTGGCCAATTCGACCAAGAGGGCTTGTTTCGAAGGAAAGTAGTTGTAGAGCGTGCCTTCGCTAACCTCGGCAGCTGCGGCGATATTGGCGGTGCTGGTTTCATTTATGGGTGCCACGGACAGCGCTTCACGAGCACCTCGTAGTATTTGTTCCCGTTTGGCGTTTCGATATTGGTCAGAAACTTTTGGAGCCATGAAGTAATAGTAAAAGTGATTAGTCACTTAGTAAAGTGAGTGATCACTAAGGATGTTCTTATGGTGTGTGCTAGCGAGGCGTCTTGGGTTTCATTGAGGGGGGGGGACCGTACTGTGTTGGACGATGCGTCAAGACGCGTGCGTTCGTCGAAAATTTGTTCCGGAGTGCATATTTGGTGTGGGATATGTGGAGATTAATGCAGGTTCCGTTTTGCTCTGCGTGTCGTAGCGGTCACAATTGGCTGCGTAACGGTCCTGCAGGGTGCGTATGAGTAACCGCTTATCTGACGAGTCGAGTCCCTATCTGCTTCAGCACAAGGAAAATCCGGTGGATTGGTATCCGTGGGGTCCAGAGGCTATGGAAGCGGCTCGACAAACCGATCGCCCGATCTTCTTAAGCGTTGGATATGCCGCCTGCCACTGGTGCCATGTCATGGAGCACGAATCCTTTGAGGATGAGGCAACCGCTGGCGTTCTCAATGAGCATTTCGTGGCAGTCAAAGTGGATCGTGAGGAACGTCCGGATATTGACCAAATCTATATGTCGGCCGTTCATATTCTTACGGGGCATGGCGGCTGGCCAATGTCAGTATTTCTGACGCCTGACGGGAGGCCTTTTCATGGAGGCACTTACTTTCCACCGGAACCCAGGCACGGCCTCCCGTCGTTTAAGCAGGTGCTCGAGGCCGTACATGAGGCGTGGACCAACCGGCGTGATGAGCTCGTTTCAGGCGCTGACCGGATTGTTGATGGGTTGGACGGTGATCATGGCCTTGATCTTCCCAAGGCTCCGGTCGACGAAGCCGATTTGATTCTGGCGAGTCAAGGTTTGGCGAACACTCAGGACATGACAAATGGGGGCTGGGGTGCTGCTCCTAAATTTCCGCAACCAATGGCGATTGAATTCCTTCTGCGTCGTCATCTTGCGACGGGGGAGCAGTTGTTACTTGATGTGGCTGATCGAGCGCTCAGCAAGATGGCTCGAGGCGGAATTTATGATCACGTAGGCGGGGGTTTTCATCGTTATAGCGTCGATGCTACGTGGCATGTCCCGCACTTTGAGAAGATGCTCTACGACAACAGTCAGCTTGCTCGCGTATATCTGCACGCGTGGCAGATCACCTTAAACCCTGAATATCGGCGTGTCGTGGAGGAGACGCTTGATTGGGTTCAGCGAGAAATGACCCATTCAACCGGTGGGTTCTTCAGCACACTTGATGCTGATTCCGAGGGTGTTGAAGGCCGATTCTATGTCTGGTCAGCTGACGAGTTAGAGGAAGCGTTAGGGGAAGAGGCCGATCTTGTGGCTGACGTTTTTGACGTCTCGAAGCAAGGCAATTGGGAGGGAACCAATGTGCTGCGCCGCTTCAGAGATTTGGACGTGATTGCGTACTCTCGTCAAACCGATGTTGCTGCCATTGGGTCGACGTTACGGTCGGTTTGTCCCGTGCTGTTAAACCATCGTGAGCGTAGAGTTCGACCCACCCTAGACAACAAGATTATTACGTCGTGGAATGGGCTGATGATAGCGGCGTTTGCCGAAGCTGGTCGTGTGCTCAAGCGTGAAGACTATGTTCAGACTGCTGAAGCGGCTGGAGAATTCTGTCGGCGTGAACTTTGGCGTGAGGATGATCGGTTGCGGCGAACGTGGAAGGATGGTCGTCCCTCGCTTAACGCATACCTCGAAGATTACGCATATCTGGCCGAAGGACTAATTGAGTTGTACCAGACGACATTTCACGACCAATGGTTTGTTGCTGCACGGGGTCTGTGTGATGCGATCTTGCATCAGTTTCAGGATGGAGAAGGTGGTTTCTACGACACCAGTCATGATCACGAGGAGTTAGTTACCCGGCCGCGTGATGTGCAGGACAACGCGACCCCTTCAGGTGGTGCCATGGCGGCCACGGCGCTTGGTCGCATGCACGCGCTGACCGGTGAGGCTAATTATCGAACGGTGGCTGAGGCCGCTTTGGCCATCGTTGGTCCGGGTGCGGCTCAATATCCGACTGCTTTTGCCCAATGGTTGAGCGCCGCAGATTTCTTGGTTGGCAAGGTCACCGAAGTCGCTGTTGTCGGGGATCCTTCTGAACGGGAGCTATTGCTCGGGGTGGTCCGGGAGACGTATCGGCCTCGTTGTGTTGTTGCAGCCGGTAGGGTGTCCGACGATGGTCAGGTTCCACTGCTGCACGACCGGGGCTTACTCGATGGTGGCGCGGCGGCCTACGTGTGCCATGGTTTTGAGTGTGATCTTCCAACCGCCGACCCCGACCATGTTCGCGAGCTTCTTAATGCTTGAGTTCATCAGCGCATCGCAGCACCATTCATTGTGATCTCCATGGGTTTGGTTGCTTAATGGATGTTGTCAGAATTACCCCACGAGGCTTTTGTCATGGCGTTGTGGATGCAATAAGGCTGGCACGGGAAGCAGGGGCGACTCATGGAGGGCCGGTCTACATGCTCGGATACCTGGTCCACAACGCCCATGTTGTGGAAGATCTTGCGCAGCAAGGCGTGCAACTCATTGACTTTGACGATCGTCTCTCAGGTCTAGAGGAGATTGACCACGGGACGGTGATCATTACGGCCCATGGGGTAGCTCCAGCTGTCAAGCAGCGCGCGATCGACAAGGGTTTAACACTTATCGATGCGACCTGTTCTGACGTGTATGTAACGCACGATCTCATTATTGATCTGGTGAGAAAAGGCTACGAGATTGTGTATGTCGGGAAGGAAGGCCATCCAGAGCCAGAAGGTGCGATGGGTGAGGCTCCGGGTCATGTGCATCTCGTGACACGCGTTGAAGATGTGGATGAACTTGGGTTGACCAGCAGTCGTATTGCCATCACAACACAGACCACTCTCAGCGTTTGGGATACGCAGTCGATTATTGATGCGGTCGTTGCCAAATATCCTATGGCAGAGGTGCATAACGATATTTGTCTGGCTACTCAGGATCGTCAGGAGGCCGCAGTCGAGGCAGCAGAAGTTTGTGACCTGATGATAGTGGTTGGCGGTGAGCGGAGCTCGAATTCGAAGCGGCTTGTCGAAGTAGTCGAAACCATCAAGGGAACGCCAGCGCATCTTGTCGACAGCGTCACAGATGTTCGGACGTCATGGTTCGAGCCTGGCATGCGGATTGGGATCACGTCAGGGGCGTCGACCCCGGCTCGTATTACTCGTGAGGTCACTGAGTTTGTAGAGGCCTATAAACTGGTTTAAGGAGCTAGTGGTGGAGCAATGGCTAGGTTTGTTTCGCTTGATGCTGGTTGCTTAGAGACGGTCTGCTATATGTTTTCTTTTGGCGACCTCGTTTAAGTCCGTGATGATGGGCTCAATGAGCGGAATGCCGTGCGCGATGGAATTTTCATAAGCTCGCCACTCGAGCTCGCCAGGTACCACGATTTCGCCAACCCCTTCGGCCACGGATGACTCATGAAAGTGCTGTATCTGATCAGTGATTCGTGTGTAAAACCGTTCCGCGGGCATAAAAGATTCCACGTCAATTGCCTGAAAGGTATGTCCGATGGTTCCGGATGTTCCATCCGCTCTTCCAACGCTTGGCCCATACCCTGAACCAGATAGCACGCCGGCTACAACATCGACGACTTGAGCTAATCCAATCCCCTTCGGTCCGCCGATCGGTGCCCCCGCACCGTCGTCAAAAAAGTCGGCCGGGTTAGTTGTGGGTTGACCAACTTTGTCCAGAGCCCATCCTTGGGGAAGTTCTTGGCCCAGCCGTTGCATGATGGCGATGCGACCGTTGGCAGCTGTTGACATGGCCATATCAAGGACCAGGGGTCGTGTGGGTCCAGTTGGAATTGCATATGCGATGGGGTTGTTGCCGATCACACGGTCGCGACCACCAAAGGCGAACATCGTAGGCCCCGCGTTAGTAGCGGAATAGCCGATCATGTCATGGGATGTAGCCATAAGCGCGTAATGGGCGGCTGCCCCGTAGTGGCGACTTTGACGCGTGAGGCCGGTTGCGCAACCTGATTCACCGGCCTTGGCAATAACGATTTCCATGGTGAACGCACCTGCGAGATGTCCCGGTCCGCAGTCGGCGTCCACGAGAACAGTCGAAGGGGTTTCGTGAACAATGTGGATGTTCGGCTCGGGATTCATATACCCGTCGTCGAGCCACGCAGCGTAGCGACTCATCAGAAAGTGGCCATGCGATTTAACGCCCCGCATGTCGGCTTCCACCATATTGGCCGTCATGATCTCGGCGTGTTCATCACTGAGCCCGTGGTGTTGGAGAAGTTTGTGGGTAAAGGCCTTGAGAACGTCTACTGGAACCCGGTGAGTTGGAGCATCGATCATTGATGGTCTCTGGATAGCGCCACATACACCCTGCATGCTACGCAATCCCGGGGAGGTCGGTTGACTGTTGCTACCATTTAGTTGGTTCGTACGTAGTTTGAGAGTTGGGTCCAGTTTTATGAGTTCCAAGCGCAATATCGAGTCGATTGTTCAGGGACTGTATGACCGGCCCGGGTACCGTCACGCAGTTGATGTGACGTCAGACGAGAATGTTGGCACCCTTCGTGTAGATCTCGAGGCTGCCATTGAAAAGCTTTATGGGTCCGATGCGGTGTGGGGTCGGGGCATCCGTGTACATGTGGAGCGAGATGATGGTGGAACTCCAACTCGTGTCTGGGTGTGGCGAGCGCTAGTGGGTGGCCAACGCACTGAGCGTGAAGGTTTTAGCGGCAGGCAACGTCTCGTACGTGCCTAAGCCCGTGATGACAGTCTGCCTGGTTTGAGGCACAGGCCAAGAGCAGACGGGGTCGAATCTACTTTAGACCAGGGCGCTGCTTAGGGAATCGCAGGCGAAGTATCCCGATGTCTCGGCCATTCCTGAACTAGGCGCCGTTGATTCAGGCTGTTCCGTACCGTCGATGTCGCATGCTGGGCGGTCGATACTGCCTAACGGGGTTCGAAGGAGCATGAGAGGCAGTGGCGTCTCACTCCAAACCTTGCGCACTGTGGGCGATACATGGGCTATTTGATTTAGGCGAGAGCAGGTCTTCGGTTCGTATCGTTTTTATTGGAATTCGAGCAGCTGCTATGGATTGGTGCCGAGGGCGGGATTCGAACCCGCACGAGCAAATGCTCACAGCCTTCTGAGGACTGCGTGTCTACCAGTTTCACCACCTCGGCAAGGCCGGTAGCGAAGGCAGGGATCGAACCTGCGACCTAGGGCTTATGAGTCCCCCGCTCTACCACTGAGCTACTCCGCCATGCGCGCAATGCCA
>PVBE011077493.1_pt1 | contig 61963 bp, 42 predicted proteins | sample 1631181 | NCBI WGS metagenome assembly PVBE01 (sample SAMN08397723, study PRJNA350692) | Marine metagenome, whole genome shotgun sequencing project. | isolation source: water | place: Pacific Ocean | collected 2012-04
CTTCAACAGCCGCATCCAGGCCATTAAGTCGGCCGCTCGCGGCTTCCGATCCTTCGAGAACTATCGAATTCGAATTCTCTTCTACTGCGGAAAGCTCCATCTGACGCCCACAATCACCCACTAAATTCGGCGAAGAACCCCTTTTTCAACAACGGGATCCACCGGCTTGAGCACGTTGACAGCGGCCAACACCCCTTCCGGTCCACGATACACGTCGATCACCGCCGGTGCCGTTGGGCTGGCCGCGGTCAGGTGTGTCGCGATTGGTTGCGTCAGTTGCTTTTCAATCGCTCGCTTCAGCGCACGAGCTCCTAGCTGCGGATGGTATCCCTCGTCAACGATCCGCCGCATGGCTCGCGGATCGACCTGCAAAACGCATTGCCTGCGAACGAGTCCTTCGCGCTCGAGCAGATCGCCCAAGAGAAGTTCCGCGATTTTCTGCATATCTTCGCGGCCAAGCTCCTCGAACGGGACGACGCGATCAATTCGGTTGAAGAATTCAGGGCGGAAGAAGTCTTCGGCGGCTTTGACGAAGGTATGCCGACGACTGGCCTCGTCGCTGCGCAAGCCCAGCGAGCGTCCAGATTCACGGACGCCCAGGTTTGACGTCATCACGACGACGGTGTTGCAGAAATCTGACGTGCGGCCAAGCGCATCCGTCAATCGCCCTTCTCCGGTCAACTGCAGCAACAGATCGACTACGTCAGGATGAGCTTTCTCGATTTCATCGAACAACACAACCGAATACGGTTGTCGCCGAACCGCCGCCGTGAGCAGACCTTCTGGATCACTGGCCGTGCCGACCAGACGTGCTGCGCTGTCAGGCGAGACGAACTCGTTCATATCGAATCGCAGCAACCGCGACTCGTCAGTGAACAACACCTTCGTCAGTGTCTTTGCGCATTGTGTCTTGCCGACACCCGTTGGCCCCAGAAACAACAGCGTCGCCCACGGCCGCTGGGGATCATTCAAACCGGCTTTGGCCACTGTGATCACATCGGCAGCCGCGCTGATCGCTTCCGCCTGCCCAACGATCTCCCGCCGCAAACCACCAACGACGGCTTCTCGCGTCAATCGACGGCGTTTGTCAAGTAACGACAGTGATAAACCCGTCTTGGAATGGAATTCCCGATAGACCACGCTGCGGTCGATCTCGGCTTTCGGATGATGGGCCGACAGATGCTTCAGCAAACTGACGGCCTTTCCGGGAAAAGCAGCCTGGCCCTCGTAGCGGCGCGTTACTTCCAGCACGGTTGGCACTGCATCAGGCTCAAATCGGCAACCATTGTCGGCTTCCAGATTCCTGCGTACCTGAAGCAGAATCCGCAAGGTGTCTTCATCGTTCGTCGGGGCAATAGGTAGGATATGGAACTGGTCGGCCAAACCACGATCACGCTCTTGGAAGGCGGCCAGCGCTGCGGGGGTCATTTCTCCAACGATCCTCACTTCACGTCGCAGCACGTAAGATCGTAGCACATCTGCGATGCAGAGACGGCTATCCGCAGTAATCCCAGCTTGGTACAGCCCCATCACGTCGTCGAAGCATAAGACATGATCACGCCGCCGGGCCTCCTTAAGGATCGCCAGTACACGGTTCTCCCATTGGCCAACGTACGACATGCCGGAGATCAGTCGCTGCGGTGACAACAACCAAGAGTTCTTCTTTGCCGAGTACGGCCGCTTTCTATTCTGGACGCGGCGGTAAACGAACTCATGTAGTATCGTGGTCTTACCCACAGCTCGCGGGCCTACAAGCAGCACAGCACGCCGATCGACGCCGATCAACAATCGCTCTAGTTCAGCAACTTCCTTCTCTCGCAACGCGGCCCGTTTCAGTTCATCAGGGTACAACCAGTCGAGACATCGCCCGACACGATCCAACTCGGTCGCCCCATGCATCTTTGAATCGTCGAACAGCGATGCAAGCTTGTCTTGCTTCTTCGCTTGTGCCGCACGGCCCCCGGCCATTGGCACGTCCAATACCGTGACCCATGCTTGGCCGTCAATGGAAGGAATGGTCATTTCGCTGCCGCTCTCGCGGTGCATCTTTGCTTCACTACGGAAGTGTCGTGACAGAATCTCCGTCGCACGGTCTTGCAGCAACTCGCCTGGCTCCAATTCAAACCACAGCTCCCGCAAGCTCGGCGAGAAGGCAATACGCCGATCAAGTGTCTTCATTTCAATAAACAGCAGTTTGCATTTGACGATCCGGTCGCGCAAATCCAGCGACAACTTCAACGTCTGCATGTCGCAGTCAGGGTTGAAAACAAAATGTTCCAATTCGTCGTGCCGCGCTTCGCTTGCCAATGAATCGAGACGCAGTTTGAGCCGTTTCATCAGCTTGCCCATCGCCTTTGGCAAGCTCTCGTCGCGGCCCTGTATCCCGGGCGAAAACAGCGGCTCACATTGATACACTGTTCGCCGCGGGTTCTTCTCCCGGTGCGCTTCGACATAAATGGGAATGTTGATATTCATGACTGATCTTCAATCGCGGCCCACGCTCTCTGGTTCCAATGCATTTCGATGGCTAGTGCCACCAGGTCGTCGAAGGCAGACCCGGTCCATTCCAGGTTCCTATCAAGGCATTCGTCTCTCGCAGTGCGCTGGTCCAGGTCATAGCTGCGGCGGAGCGGTTGGTCGCGGAACGCGCTCCGGCGGGTGATGCCGGCCGGTGGTTCGTACTGCACAAGCAAACCACCCGTGGTCTCAACGAGGCATCGTTTTGCCGTTCCCTTCGTTGTAAACTCGTGCACGCCGAATTCGGGCTCCAACACGGCAAAGGCCGCTTCGCCTCGGATCTGCAGTGCGACGCCGATTGCCTTGTCCGGCATGACATGCCACTCGCCAGCCGTTTCGCTCGAGTAGACGTCAACGATCTTCTCCTGAATGCCGTCTTCGGTCTCCTTGCGGTTCTTCAGTGTGAGCGATGGGCGTTGCTCGCCACTGGCCGCCCTGCGCCGACTCGATCGCTGGTCTTGAGGGATACTTTCGTCGAGATCCTTGCGATACGGCTTTAGGTGATAGTGACGGACCGACCATCCACGGCGCGACGCGAGCATTTCGTAGGCCACGCCCAACTCCATCACGTGATCTTTGTGATCGCCAAAGATCGCCAAGCTAAGAAGCGACTTGCGATCCATGTCAAACAGCTGAATCTCAAGCAGAATGTCGTTCAGCGCCTGATGCACGGCATCCACCATCGAGCAAGTCGCCGCCTCTTCGTTTTTCTGCCCCTGGTAGAATGCACAAAGTTCGTTGTCCTCCGCCATACTCACTTCGGCTAGCAGCGCATCGATGCGCTGGAGGATCTCTTTCAACGTTCTCAACCGCAGCTCGTTCGGCAGGTCGGGTGTGTTGGGACGTGTCTTGCGCCGCCGCCGGAGATTTTACGTCAGCCGATAGGCTTCGTTCCGCAAGCGCAGCATCGTCTGACTTTGTTCCAGCCTGTGAACCTGACGGCGTAATGCGGAGAGATTTGCGATTCCACTCAGCGTTCGCTGCTTCGCAGCCAACTCGGAGCGTTGAACGTCTTGCGCGCGCACGTTTACGTTGATGCGCTGGCAGTCGGATCGGATCTTGACTTCCAAAGGAGTCTCGGCAATATACTCGTTGGCCTGTTGAGCTAACGGTGCGACCAGGCGGCGTTCGATCAGGCGTTTCAGCGGCCGTGCGCCGTATTTGGGGTGATAACCCTCAGCGGCAAGTGATTCGATCACGGCTTCCTCCACGTCCAGCGACACATCTCGGAATCGAATGCCGTCCCGCTGGCGCACTTTGACCAGCTCTCGCTGCGCAATGTCGGCAATTGTCGCTGGCTCGAGAGGCTGAAACGAGACGATCCGGTCGATACGGTTGAACATTTCGGGCCGTAGGAACTCGCGCGCCTGTTGCGTGAAGTATTCGCACGCGTCGCGCGCCAATTGCGATTCCGCAAAACCAAATTTCGCCGCTTGGAAACCTTCGGCACCAAGGTTCGAGGTCAGAATCACGATGCAATTCCGAAAGTCGGCGACTCGTCCGCCCGCGTCAGTCAGTCGTCCTTCTCCCAGCACTTGCAACAGCAAATCAAACAACCGCGGATGGGCTTTCTCAAATTCATCCAGCAACACCACCATAAACGGCTGTTCGCGCACCTTGCGAGTGAGCAGACCCTGCGAGGACGGCGCGCCGCCGATTAGTCGATCCACGGAAAGATCGTCGGCGTATTCGCTCATATCGATCCGAATCAGCCGCGACTCGTCTTGATACAGATACTGCGCTAGTGATTTCGCCATCTCGGTCTTGCCGACACCAGTAGGGCCAACAAACAACAACGAAGCGATCGGGCGATCCGGTCGCGTCAAGCCGGCCTTTACGGTCGCCAGCAGATCCGTCACCAGGCGTACGGGTTCCACCTGGCCAATCACTCGGCTGTTAAACTGATCTTTGGCCCCCTGCAGGTCCAAGGGGACTGCGTCGTCGAGCATGAATTGGGGCAATCCGGTCTCGTGTGAGAACGCCTTGGTCACAGCCGACGAATTTAACGTTTCGCCTGATTGCCTCCCTTCCAGCAGATTGCGCAAGAATCGGAGCGAACGGCCGGGCGCCGCCGAATAAGTGGCATACCGACGATGAAGCCGATCAATGGTTTGAATGGCTTCTGGATCGATTGGGTTGGAAGTTGCCGCAGGCGACCGTTTCACGACCCGCTTCCTACCACGGCGATTCGTCGTCATGATCGGAGGCGGGTTGAGCGCAGCTGCGAGCAGGATAGCCTCTCGTTGCGATTGCTCCGGCTCGGGAACTGCAAGCTGTTCGAAGGCAGCGAGCAACTGAGGATCTTCCTTTTCGACAACCGAAAGCTGTGCGTCCGTGCATTCCGCCACAGCCGGTAACTCGCCCCGCGCAATCGCCGGGCGCAGGAACGAGGCAATCCCTTGGTTCTGAGAGATCGACTTTCCAACATCCAGTAGTTCGACCAGATTGCCAAGATGCACGATCGCCCTGGCTTTTGTGGTCTCACGAATCAATTGCTGGCATCGTTCCTGCCACATGCCAAAGCCTGACATGCCTGCAACAAGCCGCGCACCGCTCGTTGACCAAAACTTGCTCGCTCCGAGTTGATGTTGCTTCCGCTGACGCACAACTTCATGCAACAGTGCCGTCTTACCAACACCAGAAGGACCAACCAGCAGGACACTTCGCTGCGGCTTGCCGCTCAACATGCGAGCCAGTTGTGCGACCAGTTCGTCGCGCTCGTAAATCGCCGGCAAAGCCTCCCTAGTCAAGTCGGTGGCAACCTCGCGGAGTACAGATTTCTTGGGTTCCAAGGCGGCTTCTTCGGCAGCGAGTTGCTTTGGTGTTGCAACATCAACGCTCAGTGAAATCTCGTGTACGGAGAGCTGTCGTCGACGATCGAAATGGACCAAACTGCGGAGCGATGAAGAAGCGCCACGACGAGTCAGCGCCGATCGAGCCTCATCGGCGACCTGAGCACCAAGGCTTCGCTGGTCGTTGACGATCACCTCGATTCCCAAATCCGGCACAAATGCAACTACCGCATCATCTCCGTGGCACCAAGCAACATACTCGAACCGCAGGCGTACGGGCTTACGCCAAATAATGCTGCCGCCGGGCGGCTGCAAGGTGATGCGGACTTCGCCGATCTCGAGCGGTGCCGAAAGCCGGCGGCGGTAGAGCTCTTCGACTCCCACATTCTTCAGCGTCTTTGCAATCTGCTGCTTCAGCTTCTTGCGCGAGCGCGCAGCGTCCCCGGCTAGCCGCGAGATCTCCGGAAACAACAAAGCCTCCGATAAGAACAAGCGGTCGTCAACTTCTTGCGATAAGGCTGCGATACGAAACGGAATTGTTGGCACGGTCTGTCCTTGGTGTTGCAACTACCTTCAATAGAGCAATATACGTGAGCGAGGTTCGGCGTCGTAGCCATGATGCCTGCAAACTGGCGCATCAGAACGACGCCGTGCACGCGCCGCCACAATTTTCAGACAAATCGTTGACATCGGCCTGGAGTCGTGGCAGGCTCTGCAGAATCAGGGTTTAGTTCGAAGCCGGTTTTGATGGGAGTTGTTTGACGGAGCAATTCAGATCCAGCACGGTGGAAACGATGATCAAGAAGAAAGGGCTGGCAATGCGATGCCACACAGTTTGGGTATGTTTTTTGATGAGCCTAATCATGCCGCTATCGGAATCGGTAGCGGATGTGATCACGTGGAAGGCAACGGGAAAGGGAGGCGCCGTCGCGGCCGGCAAGATGAACTCGGTTGCTGCCGGCATACAAATCCTCGAAGAGGGAGGCAACGCCGCGGACGCTGCCGTAGCGACGCTGCTCGCGTTGTCCGTTACCGATTACGGATCCTTCGCCATCGGTGGCGAGGTTCCCCTGATCATTTACGACGCCAAGAAGAAAGAGGTCAAAGTTCTGTGCGGCCTCGGCGGGGCTCCGCTCGATCCCGCCGCAATCAATTGGTTCTATGAAGAAGGAATTCCCTCGAAGGGCAGCATGAAATCGGCGCCCGTGCCTGGCGCAGTTGATCTTTGTGTCACGGCACTAAAGCTGTACGGAACCATGTCCTTCGATCAAGTCGTCCAGCCAACTTTGACGCTTCTCGATTCGGGACAAGAGCAATGGCACGGCGACCTGCTGGAGACGATGAGGAAGCTGGTCCAGCGCGAAAGAGAAACGCACGGTTCTCGCGACGAGAAGCTGACCGCGGTTCGCGACCGATTCTACAGAGGCGACATCGCGGATGAATTGGAAGCCTGGTACATCGAGAGCGGTGCACTGTTGCGTAAGCGCGACTTGGCGGCTCATGTGACTCGCGTCGAGGCCCCTGTCTCTGTTAGGTATCGCGGCTACACGGTCTACAAGTGCGGGCCGTGGACCCAGGGACCGTACTTGTGCCAGACATTGCGATTGCTCGAGGGCTTCGATCTGAAGGAGATGGGACAGCTCTCTTCCGACTACATTCACGTCGTTATCGAGTCGTTGAAGCTGGCGATGGCCGATCGCGACGAATACTATGGTGATCCGCGGTTTGTGAAAGTCCCCCTCGCGCAGCTCTTGTCGGATGAATATACCAGCCTTCGCCGACCGCTGATCGATATGCACCGCTCGTCCCTGGTGAGGCGTCCCGGAGACCCCTACAGTCCACGCTCAATCAAGGGACAAGCCGAATTGAAAGATTCCACGGCAAAGATTCCCGTCCAGGACACCACAACGTGCATCGTTGCGGATCGCTGGGGCAACGTCGTGGCTGCAACACCCAGTTGCAATTTGGTCGGCAACAAACCGGGGCCCTCCGGTGTCACACAGGGTAATCGTGTCCGAAGTCTCAATACGACCCGGGGGCATCCCAACCGCGTGGAACCCGGAAAGCGACCCCGCATCACACTTACGCCCACACTGGTATTGAAGGACGGCAAGCCGGTCATTGCCATCAGCGTAGCGGGCGGTGACCTGCAGGATCAAACGACACTGAACTTGCTCCTTAATCACATCGACTTTGGCATGCTACCCGAACAGGCAGTTACGGCCGCTCGCTTCAACACCTTCCATCACCAGAATTCGTTTGATCCCAATCCCGACCGAAAGGCTGCGTTTAAGGGGGCGGGAAAAATACGTGTCAATGAAGATATTCCGGAGCCAGTTCGCCGGACGTTGACCGAACGAGGCCATAAAGTCGAGACCACCAAAGGCCCGATCGCCAACCCGATCATGCTCTACATTGACCATGAAAGCGGCCTGATCCACGTAGCGGGCGACCCTCAGGCCGGGCGGCATGCGGCAGCCCTGAAGTAGGGCAGTCAAGAACCCAATGATCTGTCTGCGTGAACGAAAGCTGCAACGACGAAAGGACTCATGACAGCAACTCTGGGTAAATGCATCCAGCGCCGATCTCGCCGCCCTCCAAACTCCCACAAATCTCCACGAGTGTTTCCCAGAGGTAGACGGCATAGCTCGGATCGACCCAAAGGCGGTACGCGGGCAGGTCCCCTCGAGTTTCCGGCAAGACCCCACAGCTGACGCCCGCCACGCGCGTGTAGAGGGCTTCGTGAGGCACGGCTTCGCGGATGTTGATTCCGCAAGTTTGTGCCAACAGTTTCAAAGAGCGGCAACCAGTCAGCAGAAATGTCGCCTCCTGGTGATCGACGCGGACCAGATCCTCGTGCGAGTCAATCTGGGCGGAAAATGCCGGCAAGGCCGTGTTGGCGATGTCGTCCTCCAAGAAGAACTCGTCAGCACCTACCCGTACAATCACTCCACCGTCAGGAAGCGAGCGGGTCGCGAAGAGATCGCTTGGCACATCGATCCCCTTGGTGGTAAGCCAAGCTTCCGCGTGAGGACCTCTCAAACCGAGCTTCTGCAATCCACTCAGGTCACAAAGTCCCAGCAGTTCCAGAGTTCGCTGGTCATCTCTCTCTGAGTTGGAGCGCACCACGTATGAACTGCCGCCAAAGTTACGGAACTCTGCTCCACGAGATTCAAGCAAGTGCTGGATGGGGCTGCTTCGTGTCATAGGCTCTGACATTATGACTCTGCTGAAACATCCTGGCGGGAATTGTCAGGATCATAAAAGGGCATTGCGACCACGGTTGCCTCGGCAAGCCGGGCATCGTCCAAGCGAATCGTGACTGCTGATCCAACTTCAGCCAAGTCGGGACGCAGCAGCGCCATTGCGATCGGGTAGCCAAGTGTAGACTGCGGTACAATGCTCGTTATCCGACCGACGAGTTCACCAGCGGCAATGATGAGGTTGCATTCTTTGGGCAACGCCCCGGTGTCGCTTGCCGGAAACCTCAAACCAACGAGACGTCGCGTAAGCGGTTTCTTTCGGAGTATGTCCAAGCTACGCGAGCCGACAAAGAACGTCTTTTTCTTTCCGATCGCCCAGCCAATATCGGCTTCGAACGGACTTGTTAAAGCATCCGTGTCCTGGCCGATGATGAGATGTCCTTTCTCGAGACGCAGTAACCGCTGCGCCTCCACGCCGAACGGCTGGATTCCAAATCGCTCACCCGCGCGCATAATCGCCTTCCAAACATGCAGTGCGTGCGACACCGATAGATGAATCTCGTAACCGAGTTCGCCGACGAAACCAACGCGCATCAACTTGGCTGGGACTTCCACGACCATTCCTTCGCACAGCGCGAGATATGGGAATGCCGCAGCCGAAAGATCAGTGGAAGTCAATTCCTGCAATATCTCACGACAACGCGGTCCCGCAATATTGAACGCCGCGAGATGGCCGGTCGCATTAATAAGCGTCACGTCCATATTCCAAATCAGCGCCCACCGTTGCATCTCGCGATAAAGTGAAGCTGCTCCACTGCTAGTCGCGGTAACGTAGAACCGATTTTCGGCGAGGCGACCGATGACGCCATCTTCAAAAATGACACCGGTCTCGTCACAGGCCAATCCGTACCGCAAGCGACCGACTTGTTGCCTCGCAAAGCGACCTGTATAGATGCGTTCGAGAAACAGAACAGAATCCGGGCCGCTGATTTGGAGTTTACCCAGCGTACTGACATCGATCAGCCCAACATTGTTCCGCACGTTCGTTGCTTCACGGAGAATCGAGTCGTCACGACTTTCGCCATCGGTGCGGTAGTGTTCCGGGCGGAGCCAGGCGCCTGCGTGCACCATTTCGGCATTAGCTCGTAAGTGCCAGTGGTCGATTGGCGTACGCCGTTGTGGATGGAACCGTCTGCCGGCGAGGTGACCGATCGTGACTGGCAGGTGAAACGGCCGTGAGGTCGTTGTGCCCGTCTCATTGATGGTTGCGCCGTTCAGATTCGCCAGGATTCGTACGGCATTGATATTCGACAGTTTGCCTTGGCTGGGCCCCATCCCCACAGTCGAGAACCGCTTCATCAGTTCGATATTGTCGAAACCTTCTTGATGAGCGTTTTCGAAGTCGGCGACATGCAGGTCTTCGTCAAGGTCGACGAAATTCTTCTTGCCTTTGTGTGCGATGATCGGATACGAATGGCTCGGAGGCGCGTCGTGATGGATCGGCGACGGCGGCACTTCACCGGTGAACCGGCCAAGATGTGCTGCGGCAGCCAACCCGGCTCGGTATCCATCATCGATCTGGCTCTCCAAATCGAACACTCCGTTGACGCGGCCGGCCGCAAGCGTTCCGGGTGGAAGCGGTCGTGGTATCAATTGCTCGACATGCTCGGCGTGTGTAAATCGGCCACCGGCTTGATGGATCAACCCGCCATTGGGAGCCCAACCGACACTCATCGCAATTCCGTCGCAATCGATGTGAGTCACCGCGTCAGTACGTGGGACGCCTTCTTCGTCGAGTGGACAGACCGTTGCACCGCGAATCCGCTTCTTTCCCCTTGCAGGAACGGCCTCGTAGACGCAATGGCCATGGAGCACTTTGATACCCGCGTGAGCAACATGGTCGGCAAGTTGCGTCGGTTCACCGTCGTGACGCAGGTCAACAACTGCGGCGACGTCGACGCCGGCCTCGCTTAGATCGAGCACCACGCGATAGCCGTCACTATTGGCGACGAGCACAACAGCTCGGTCGAACGGCTTGACCGCATAGAGCTGAATCAGACGCTGTGCCGCGGAACCCAGCATAACGCCAGGCAAGTCGTTGTTTTGAAACACGGCCGGTTGCTCGAAGCACCCCGCCGCTACGAGCATCGACTTGGCACTGAGTTTCGTGAGATGTGTGTCGTCTGCCAGTGCAACCCAGTGATCGCCGTATGAGCCTGCGGCCTGCGTTCCGCAACGCACACGGATATTGCGGTGCGAGGCGAGTTGCTCCAACAGGCCGTCAAGATGCTCGCGTGCGCTAGCGTTGCCGGCCCATTGCCAGGAGAGACTGCCACCGAGTTGCCGTTGTTCATCGACAAGGAGCACATCCACTCCCTGTTCCGCGGAAGCGATTGCTCCCGCCAATCCTGCAGGCCCAGCTCCAACAACCAAGAGATCGCAAAACGCATAATCCTTCGGTGAACTCGTGTGTTGATTTGCCACGTTGATGCGACCGAGGCCGGCTATCTTCCGTATCTGGTTCTCGTAGAACGGGAACAGCCGCCGCGGTGTGTGAAAGGCTTTGTAGTAAAAGCCGACAGGCAAGAACCTGGCGAATCGCTCGGTGATACTCAGACGATCATGCTCGAGGCCTCCCATCGTGTTGACCGCATGAACGTCAATGCCCGATGCGAGGGCCATCGTATCGCCTCGAATGTTGGTTCGAGTGCCATTTTCGACCATCACGTTGGTATCGTGGCCAGCAAGACTGTAGATCCCCCGCGGCCGGTGGTATTTGAAACTGCGGCCAAGCAATCGCACGTCGTTGGCCCACAGCGCACTCGACAACACGTCTCCCGCAAAGCCACGATAGGTTGAGCCTTCAAATCGGAACTCAACAGGTTGGCTACGGTCGATCCATTCGCCTTCGCGCGGTGGCAATCGTCTACCCATCATTTCCCTCCGTGCCGTACATGTACGTTCGGAGAAACTCATCGGTACAATTGTCGCGTTCCGCGATGAACCAGGTTCCACTTGGCACATGATACCACCACTGGCGTTTCACACCGGGTTCGCCGTCTCGATTGAACACATAGTCGGCCCACTGTTCGTCGGTTGCTTCCGTAGGATCGGGCATCTCGCGCACCGCTCCCCCGAAATGAAATTCCTGCAGCGGGCGCGGGCCGTTGATTGGGCAGTTGATGATCTTCATAATGCTAAGCGGAATTTGTAAATGATTGCACAGTCGACTCCTCAGTGTCCGACGGAAGCAGCGCCTTTCTCGCCTACAAGTTCAAGTCGCTTGAATCGTGAGAGGCTGAACGCTTCGATTGATTCGTGGTCGCGATCCTCCGCTAGAGTAAAGGCCATTGTTTTTCCACTGATGGGCGTCGCCTTGAAGCCCCACGTACCCCAACCAGCGTCGATATAGAACCCCTTGATCGGCGTGATGCCCATGATCGGCGAGAAGTCGGGCGTCATATCGCATAACCCTGCCCATTGCCGCATGACTTTGACGTCGCCTAGGCAGGGAAACAGATCCAACAGGCCGGTGCTCAGGCCTTCGACAAAGTCAAGTGTGGACCGCATCGAAATCAGTTCGTACGGATCGAGCGATGCGCCGGCTACCAGTTCGCCGCGCGACGACTGGCTGACATACAGATGTAAGCTCGCTGAAACGACGATACTGTTCAGCCACGGTTTCAGCGGTTCAGTCACCATTGCCTGCAGCGGATGGATCACCAACGGTGTGCGAAGCCCCACCATCGCAGTGATATGTGTGGTCCAGCCCGCGACGGCTGACAGAACTTTGCGCGTCTTGATAAACCCCTTGTTCGTGTGGACACCCACAACTGCACCATCATCAAGCTCGATATCGGTGACCGCGGTCTGCTGATGGATCTCAACTCCGTGTTGACCGGCTCCTCGAGCATAGCCCCACGCAACGGCATCGTGTCGCGCGATCGCTCCCGGCGGATGATAGAGAGCACCGTAGATTGGGGCCTGATGTCCACCGACACTCAAATCAATTTCAGGAACCGTCTCCTTGATGAAATTGGGCGTAACGACCCGACTGTTGATGCCAAGATGCTTGTTGACCTCGGCACGCCAGCGCTGAATCCGCAGCGACGCGGGAGAATGCGCGAGTGTGAAGTGACCCCGCTCGGAATAGAACAGATTGAGATTCAATTCGTGTGAGAGATCCTGGAACAGCTCGACACTGCCTCGATAGAACTGTACTCCTTCAGGTGTGAGATAGTTCGAGCGAACAATCGCCGTGTTGCGTCCGGTGCCACCACCGCCTATGTAACCCCTTTCCAGAACAGCCACGTTGGTGATCCCGTGGTCCTTTGCCAGATAGTACGCTGCCGCAAGGCCGTGCCCACCGCCGCCGATGATCACGGCATCGTACTCACTGTTCAGCTTGGTGGGCTCGCGGAACATCCGCGGCTCGGGATGTTTCTTGCTGAGAGCGAACTTCAATAAGCGATGGGGCATGGGTGGGATCGAAGAAAATATCTAATCTAGGGAGGCTGTGCCTCGGAAAAGGACGAATGGCCACGCACGAAGTGATCGCACCTCCGCCCGGCCAATCGTAATATGGTCAACCCTAACGTGGTCACTCGGCATCGAGCGCCCCCATCCACTCGATGTAACGAGCGGAGTACGCATCCAGGTTCTCGATCGCGCCGCCGCCGCGCACCGGCGAGCACATCTCGAAGTTGGCAATGCCGTCGAATCCTCCGTCTCGCAAGCCCCGGAAGAACGCCGGATAGTCGATGAAGCCGTCGCCGAACTTCACCGCTCGTACCATGTCTGGTTGCGCACGTTCGTAGTTGATCAAATCCGGCTGGTAATGGAAGCGAGGCAGACGGACGTAGTCTGCGTTCGTCGTGATAGCCGCGTGCGGCGCCATCTTCTTCGCAAACTCGTACAGGTCTTCGCCGCGCAATGCCGGCGACCAGGCGTCGAAGCCGAGTTTGCAGTTTGGACGGTCGATGTCGTGCAAGACTTCCAGTAGGACGTCACTATGAACGCCGAGATCGTGATGATTCTGCACAGCCAAAATGACGTTGTGCGCGGCCGCGCGGTCACACATCTCCTGAAGCGTGCGCACGACAACCTTCCAAATTGCGTGCGGGCTATGGCCGGCAACTTCGTACGCCGTGAAGACGCGGACCACTGACGCGTCGAGCGCCGCCGCGATCTTCGTCAGCGATTCCACGTAAGCGATCTGCATCTCCAAGTAAGGGACTTCGGCGGCGGCTGTCGGCGAGAGGTCCGTGTAGCCGGCGATCACTCCACACTGGACCGTGTGTTTGGCAAGCGTGGCCTTTACCAAGGCGATGTAGTCCGAATCGGCGTCCAATGGAGACAGGTGCGGCCGCTTGCCGGCAATCATAACTGCGTCGTATCCAAGTGAGCCGGCTTTGGCGATAAACGCCGGCAGATCGAGCTTGTGCTGCCCCCAATAGCCGGCGTAACTGACGGAGAAGAGACTGAGTTTCATGATGCCATTCTCTCAGATGCTTAGCCCAGTCGTCAAAAACCAGTCGTTAAAAGAACGTCAAGTACTCGTCGATCTCCCAACGAGTCACCTGCGCGTCGTACGTTGCCGATTCCCTGGTCTTCAGTTCGACAAACTCAGGTGCGATAACGCCCAGCGCGCTGCGAACCACTTCATCGTCGTGGAGCCCAGCGATCGCTTCCGGCAGCGACTGCGGCAAGATCTGTGTTCCCTGCTCGAGAATTTCGCCGAGCGACTTCTCATACATGTTCTCGAGATTGGGAACACCAGGGTCGATCCTGTTTTCAATTCCATCGATTCCCGCGGCCACATACGCAGCAAGTGCCAGATACGGATTGCAACCGGCGGAAACTGTGCGGTCTTCGAAGTGGCCGGGCCCGGCCGTGCGGATCATCTGGGTGCGATTGTTGTCGCCATACGTAACGAACGCAGGAGTCCAGGTGAATCCGCTGCGAGTGGATTGCAAACCTGATCCCAACTTCAGACGCTTGTAACAATTCACGGTCGGGCTGGTCACAGCGCATAAAGCACGGGCGTGCTTCAAGACGCCGCCAACAAAGTGATAACCCAGCTCAGAACATCCAAGTCCACGAGCATCCGATTCATCATCAAAAAGACATTTGCCGGTTGCCGCCTCGGCCAGATGGAAATGAACGTGAAGGCCACTTCCAGTCCGATCGCTAAACGGCTTCGGCATGTGCGTGGCAATGGCACCATACTTCTTCGCGAGTTGCGATGTCGTCATCTTGAAGAACGTAACACGGTCGGCAGTTACTAACGCGTCCTTGTAGTCAAAGTTCACTTCGTATTGACCGTTCGCGTCCTCGTGATCGGTCTGATAAACGCCCCAGCCCAGTTCGTTTAACGAACTCGTCAATTCTTGCAGATACGCCATTGCCGGCGCCATCGAGCGAAAGTCGTAGCAAGGCTTGGCCAAAACATCGACGTTGTCCGGGTTCCACGGAGCGATCGAACCGTCTTCGTTGCGGGTGACAAGAAAGTGTTCGGGCTCCATGCCGACGTTGAAGACGTAGCCTTTATCTCGCACCGTTTGTAAGACGCGTTTGAGATTCGTGCGAGCACAAAACGCATAAGGCTGTTCATCAACGAAAAGGTCCGCGGCAAACCTGGCGGTATTCGGCATCCAAGGCAGTCGCGTGTAACTGTCGAGGTCGATGCGAGCCATCATGTCGTGTGAATGCGGTCCTTGTCCAACACCCCATACGGCAGCTCCCGCAAAACCAGCCCCGTCATCAGTCACATCATCCAACTTCGACGCAGGAACCATCTTCACTTTGGCGGCACCATGGATGTCGACGAACTGCACCAGGATGAACTCAATGCCATCCTGCTTCATCTGCTCGCGAATGGCCTCTCGATCAGTCATAGTTTCTCCTTTGTCGGCTACCGATCGCCAACTGCTAACAGCTCCCGGGAATCCAGTTGGTCCCAGCCAACGGCACCTTCGCCATCGCGGCGGCTTCGATGGTCAGTGCAACGAGGTCTTCGCGTTCGAGGTGGTGCACGTTTGACTTGCCACAGGCTCGCGCAAGTGTCGTGACTTCCATGTTCAGAACCTGCAGGTAATTCTTCAACCGCATTGCACCAACCTCGGGTGTGAGCCGTCGCTCCAGGGCTTCATCCTGCGTGGTAATTCCGACAGGGCATTGTCCTGTGTGGCAGTGGTGGCAAAAACCGGGTGCCGTGCCGAGTGCCGCATAGTCCTCTACCACGTCAACGTCCTGACCGTCTTGAGAATATGAATCGTGGTTGCATCCCAGCGCGACAAGGACGCCTTGGCCGATGGCAACGGCGTCGGCGCCGAGCGCCAGTGCTTTGGCAACGTCAGCACCTGTCCGAATGGCGCCGGAGATTATCAACTGGACTTCGCCGACTGCGTTCATTTCTTCGAGAGCTTGAACTGCCAACGGCAGTGCAGCCAGCGTGGGGATGCCCGTGTGTTCAATGAGAACGTGTTGAGTCGCCGCCGTTCCGCCCTGCATACCGTCGATGACGACGACGTCCGCTCCGGCTTTGACGGCAAGCTTTACGTCGTCGCGAACTCGAGTCGCTCCCATCTTCACGTAGATGGGAACTTGCCAGTCGGTAATCTCGCGTAATTCGTCAAGCTTGATCTTCAAGTCGTCTGGTCCGGTCCAATCCGGATGCCGACACGCGGAGCGTTGATCGATTCCCTCCGGCAGCGTTCGCATATCAGCAACTCGAGGGCTGACTTTTTGGCCCAGCAGCATACCACCACCTCCGGGCTTCGCGCCCTGACCGAGAACCATCTCGATCGCATCAGCCTTTCGCAAATCGTCAGGATTGAATCCGTATCGCGACGGAAGGCATTGATAAACGAGCGTTTTCGACGACTGGCGTTCCTCCGGTGTCATCCCGCCATCGCCGGTTGTCGTCGAACTGCCCACTTCCGTCGCGGCTCGACCGAGCGCTTCCTTCACAGTCGCGGACAAGGATCCAAAGCTCATGCCGGCAATCGTGACAGGCGTATCGAGCTCGATGGGCTTCTGGGCGTAGCGAGTGCCTAGAACCGTCGTCGAGTCACACTTCTCGCGATAGCCTTCCAACGGGTATCGCGACGCAGACGCCGTGAGAAATACCAAATCATCGAACGAAGGTAACGCACGCTTGGCACCCATTCCACGGATGTCGTACAGACCGTACCGGGCCGCTTCGCGAATGTAGTTGATCACGTGGCGGTCGATCGAGTCACTCTCTTCACGATAGATCTTCCGGGACAACTTAATACTCCTGATGCGCGTCGGCATTCCAATGGTAAAGACTACGGGCCGAGGCAACTCGCTTGAATTCGCGCGCGTCGTGGTCGATCTCGGCAGCAGCAAGCAGACGCGAAACATGCTCGACGTCGGCCTGGAGCATCTCTTCCTCGCGTGCGTCGGCTCCCAGACTTTGTATCTTCCCACGGACGTAAATCGTCGCTTCATATAACGAGTCGCCAAGGTTTGGGCCAGCGTCGCCACACACGACCAACATCCCTGCTTGGGCCATGAAAGCAGAAAAGTGTCCGACGCTGCCACCAACCACAATGTCACAGCCCTTCATGGAGATCCCGCACCGCGAGGAGGCGTCGCCTTCGATCACAACAAGTCCATCCTGCCCCGATGCTCCCGCGCTTTCCGATGCATGTCCTTTCACTCGCACAACGCCTGACATGATATTCTCAGCCACGCTTCTGCCCACATTGCCATGAACGGTGACTGACGCGAGCTTGTTCATGCCAGCGATGAAGTAGCCTGCATGTCCCAGGATCTCGACGGCGACTTCGGCTTCCAAGCCAACAGCGATACTATGGTTGCCGTCGGGATTGAGAATTTCGATCCGCTCAATGCCACTGTCAGGCAGCTCGCGATGCAAGAACTGATTGACATCGTGGACGCTCAGCTTTGCCAAATCAAGTTGCATCAGGCGAGTCATGATTCACAGCGTCCAGGAGTAAATTTGTTCTGGCGCAGGCTCAAAGACTTTCGCCAAGCTGATGTTGGGAAGATGTGCCAGCGAACGGAACTCGGATGAAACGGCAACGTAATCATCCGTCTCGGCCGCAACCGCCGGCTTGCACGCAAATGCATCGCGCACGAGCACCATGCGGTCGCTAGTTGCCATAAGAAACGTAAAGAATCCGTCGAGTTCGCGAAACGATGTCTCGATCGCTTGCTCAAGCGTGTCGCCTTCTCGCATCCGCCATTCCAAAAAACGACAGCCAGCTTCGGTGTCGTTGTCCGTCTCAAAAACGATGCCACGGTTTTCGAGCTTCCGTCGAATGCTGTACGGATTGGAAAGCGAACCATTATGGACAAGGCAGAAATCTTCGCCGGCGGTGTATGGGTGAGCGTGGGCCGGAGAGACAGCCGATTCAGTTGCCATTCTTGTGTGGCCGATCGCGTGCGTGCCAGTGAGTTCCCTGAAATGAAACCGCCGGGCGATCTCACTTGGATGCCCTTCGTCCTTATACACCTCGATGGCGCGACCAACGGAGATCAAATGCACATCGGGATAGGCTTTGCTGAGCCAGGCTTTGAAAGTTTCCAATGTGACTGACGAAATCTCCACGGCGTGACTTTCGACGCTACGAATCGATCCCTCGCTGCCCGTACTGCACGAAAACTCCGTGTGAAACAGCTGCCAGTCGAAACCAACCTGTGCCGTGAACAGTCCGAATCGACGTTGCGGCCCTTCGAGGGGTTCGTGAAACACAGCGAGCCCTGCGGAATCCGGTCCGCGCGTGCCCATACAATCAAGCATGGGCGTAACAAGTTGGCCTAAACGGCCCCGCAGTTCGTCTCTCTTCACCAAGAGACCAACGATCCCGCACATGGTGACGCTCCAAACGTACTGTTGTCGCCAACCGGCTGCAAAAAGCCAGTAACTGCACCGTTATACCTGGGCCACGTGGTGCGAGGCAACTAGCCGGTGAAGCGCCGATCACACACTGGGCGATGACGCAACTCCGTGCTAAATCAGCCCTTGTCAGCTTAGGCGTCTCAGCTGACGGTATTTGGCGCACTTCAGAGGGCGCCGACAAATGTGTCTCAGATCGCTTTCGGTGATGCAGAACGCCGCCTCGATCCGTATAGTAGATTAATTCCGCACTGTGGTTTGTATTCCCGTCGACTTTTGATCGAAGCTATGAAACACAGATTGATCGTTTCCCTCATCGCACTGTTGATCACAGTCACGCCGCGGCAGGCTGTCGCCGAGAACGAATGGTCCGTTTTTACGCCGCTGCCGTCGCAGATTGACGTGCCGTCGGACGTTGCCGACAAAGTGTGGGCGCAGAATCCAGTGGACGCCTTTGTCTGGCGAAGGCTGAGCGACGCTGGATTGGAAGCGGCACCAGCTGTCGATCGTCGGGCCTGGTTGCGGCGCGTCACATTTGATCTGATTGGATTGCCCCCAACTCCGAAGGAAGTGCGACAGTTTCTGGCTGATGAACAGACCGATGCCGAGGCTCGGACAACCGTTGTCGATCGTTTGTTGGCATCATCGCAATACGGCCAGCGGTGGGCGCGGCATTGGCTTGATGTGGTTCGCTATGCCGACTCGGATGGATTCGCCATTGATTCGGAGCGCCCAACGCTCTGGCGGTACCGCGATTACGTGATTCGCGTTCTCAACGAAGACCGACCATTTGACCAGTTTGCGCGAGAACAATTGGCAGGGGATGAAATCGGCGCTGGCAGTGAAGGAGCCGTTGCGATCAGCTTCTATCGGCTTGGGCCCTACGAAGCTGACAACATGACACCGGAGAACCGTCGGCAAGATTATCTTAACGAACTCACGTCGGCCGTCGGCAGCGCATTCCTCGGCCTTACGATCGGATGTTCAAGGTGTCACGATCACAAATACGACGACATTCCTCAAACAGACTTCTATCGCCTGCAAGCATTTCTTGCACCGCTTGAACGAACCGACATCACAGCCGACTTTACCGACGCGGAACTGACTCAGACCGTCCTTCGGCAGAAAGCCTCAGCGGAGGCAGAACTCGCGAAGCGCCGCGGTGAATGGGACCAGTTTCGCAAGTTGCTGAAAGTGAAGCTGCAACAAGGGAATGAACGTCCGGAAGCAGCAGAGGTGACCGACGAAGAACTCGACGAAGCGATCAAAGACAAGCGAGAACCGATCACGGACGAAGACCGAAAGCGACTTGAACAACTCAAGAAGAAGATCGACGACTACAAGGATGTGCAACGTTTTGCAGCTGTATCGGTGGCTGTCGCCAATCCCAAAACCAACAAGGATCTGCCAGCAACGCGTGTCTTGGAGAATGGCGACGTCTTCGACCCGAGCGAAGAAGTCCAGCCGGGTTTCCTGTCGGCGGTGCCATCATGGTCTGACGTTGAGTCCGAGCGACCCGAGAGTACGGCGAATGCGGCATCTGGCCGCCGGCGAATGTTGGCGGACTGGGTGGCCAGTCCGCACAATCCAATTACCGCACGCGTGATTGCCAACCGTGTCTGGCAGTATCACCTCGGACGCGGTCTGGTGGCCACGTCGAATGACCTTGGCGTTGCCGGATCTGGTGCGAGTCATCCAGAACTGCTCGACTACCTGGCCCGTTGGCTGATCGATCATGGTTGGCGACTCAAACCACTACATCGCATGATCGTGTTGTCGCGCACCTATCGAACATCAATGGTACATCCGCAACATGAAGACTGCCGGAATCTCGATCCAAACAACCGGCTGCTGTGGCGGGCCAATGCCCGGCGGCTGGAGGCGGAAACGATCCGAGACGCCATGCTGGCCGTGAGTGGGCGACTGAGCCTGGAAGCTGGCGGTCCCGGCTTCTACGAAGCTCTTCCCGATGAAATGGAGACAAGTTACTCGTTCTTCAAATGGCACGTGTCGTCAGAGGACCAGGACCAGACAAAGGCATTTGGCCGACGATGTTTGCTTGCGCGTCGCCTGGTGGAGCGCGGCGTGCGATTCGTGCAGCTCTGGTCAGGCGGATGGGATTCACATGGGGACATTGCCAGCGGACATCGCAATGCAGCCCGGAAAGTCGATCTCCCAATTGCCGGTCTGCTCAGAGACTTGAAACAGCGCGGTCTGCTGGAGGAGACGCTGGTTGTGTGGGGCGGAGAATTCGGACGTACCGCGGACACGAACGAAGCTCAGTGGAATAAGAAACAGCCGGGAAGAGACCACAACCCAAAAGCGATGTTGATGTGGTTTGCCGGCGGCGGCAGCAAAGGCGGCACTGTTGTCGGCGCGACAGATGAAGTCGGCGACCGCGCTGCCGAACAGCGATACCACCTAAACGATGTCCATGCCACGCTACTGCACCTGATGGGCCTCGATCAGCACAAGCTGACCTACTATCATGGCGGCCGCCTCAAGCGTCTGACCAATCTTGGTGGTGAGATCATTCAGGAAATCGTCGGCTGAGTGTTCTCCTCCGTGTGATAAGCTAGGCTGCCGTTTTTTTTGCGCTCTGCATTACCTGACAACAAGCAGATCCTCAGACCGGGAGATATCCAATGAAAGTCGGCGTAGACACCTACAGCTACCACCGTCTGTTCGGCGAGATTTATCCCAACCAGGTCGATCCCGGTCGGCGGTGGGAGTTTGACCAGGCGGTCGACGAAGCGATTCGGCTGGGAGTGGATGGAATTTCGTTGGAAACCTGCTTCATGCCGCGATTCGATCGAGATTATCTCGCGCAGATCAAAGAGAAGCTGGACGACCAGAAGATGGAACGGATGGTCGCTTGGGGACATCCTGACGGACTGGAAGGGGGCGATAATCTCGAAGCAGCGAAGGAGATGGAACAACATCTCGCCACGGCGCAGGCCGTCGGTGCGACGGTAATGAGGATAGTGGGCAGCAGTCTGATGTTTCGCGACAAGCCTCACGGCCCGCAAATTGAAGGCATCTCCAGCATCCTTTCTGAAAGTGTGAAGAAGGCGGAAGACGCCGATGTTCGCCTCGCCATCGAAAACCATATCGATTTCAACGCCGATGAGATCCTGGAGATCCTCGACCGAGTCGACTCGGACTACCTGGGTGTCAACTTTGATTCGGGTAACACGTTGCGGGTCTTCGAGGATCCCGTCGAGGCAGCCCGCAAGCTCGCCGGGCGGACCATTGCCACGCACATCAAAGACATCGACCCTGCCACCGGTTCGCCCCAGGACTGGACATTCTGGGCCAGCGCGGCTGCGGGAAGCGGCATCATCGATATGCCGGGCGTCGTCAACGCTCTGGCAGAGGGTGGCTATGACGGTATGCTTTGCGTCGAAATTGACTTCTTGAAGGACCCGCAGGCCGACGAAACCAAAGCTGTTGAGGACGCAGTGAATTTTCTGAGGACGCTTGTCTGTAGGCCGGAACAAGCGCAGCGCAGCTCAGGCAATACCAACGCTTTGGGCCATTCCTGAGCGGGAAATGCGCAGCGCTTGTTCCGGCCTACAATAAATTCACAGCCTCTCCGCGAAGTGGGCTTCAAAGCGCGTCTTCTGTTCGCATGATGACTTCAATCAGCCGTTCCATGGCTTCACCTGACGATTCGTGCGGGAAGTTCAGCAAGACGACCTCCTTTGCGTAAAGCTTGCCAATGTACCGGCGGTGTTTGGCCATCGTCGTTCTGCTGGCCAAGAAATCGCGATGCGCGGAGTTAATAACGATGTCGTTCTTCTTCACGTCGTAACGAGATCGCCAGGCGTGACCTGGTTCGGTTTGCAATCGATAAGAGGGTAGACCGCGGGTCGAGCCGTAATCGTCTTCATTTGCAACGAATTTGACAGCAACGCGGTCGATCGCACTTTGGATGCCCTTGTCAGCTTTGACTTCGACAACAATAAGATCTGGCTCGCGCGTAGTGACGGTGCATTGCCGACCTTCAATCGCGCTAATGCGTCCCTCGCCTTCAACGATGCTCCAATGGTACTTCACGCGATCCGTCAATTCCTCCCGGTGACAGTCGTATGCTTGTGCCCTTAGCACACATTCGCCGTCCGGTTGACGTCGAGCGTGTCGCGGAGTGATCACGACGTTGTCAAGCTGACTCGGTCGAAATGACGATGCAACCGAAATCGTTTCCTTCTTCTTGCGAGCGACTGATTTTTGCGTTGCCGCTCCTCCGTTGATCGCGACTCTGTTGCGCGATCGCCTGGCAGAATGCGGCACATCGAAGAATAAGTATTGATCTTCCGGCAACTCACGCAACGCGGCCAGGAACGCTCGTTTTACCTGCCGCAAGATCTGTCCGTTTGCTTTTGCTGATTCCGCTTGATCGCGCTGCGCGATGGCTTCATTCACTGCTGGTTCGATTCGGTAAACGGCTTCGATGAACATTTCCAAACGCTCGTTCGGGACGACACCGTTGCGAGTTCCCGGCGCAAGATCGAATGCTGGAAAGTCCAGGATTCCTTCCAAGCGCCCGTCGGTCCATGGCGCGCGATCGAACTGAATCAGTTCCGTAATATCCCGCAGCACTCGCGTACCATCCTTGCACAGCGCAACCCTCGTTTCTTGACGATTGTCGGCTGTTGGTCGCAGATACAATTCGACAATCAATTTCCCAAACGATGTCGAGATACTCTTCAACTCGTCCAGCCGCTCGCCCTGAAACTCGCGCGGTATCACAACCAGTTGTTTGCGTGAAATTCGGTCCGAAATCTGAATTCGGACACCACTGGCCCGAATTCGGTCACGAAGTTCAGCCGACAAGTATCGTCGTAACTTCTCTCCAGTAAGTATGTTTCGAGTTGACTTCAATAGCGGGCCGACAATGATCTGCGTTCCACCTGGGGCGAACATCCGCCGCAGGGGAGAAACGGAATAACTTCGCTCGCCGCGGTCCAGAATCATCTCGTGAAGCCGGCCTTGGTCGTCACTGGCGATCATGCGGAGCTGCTCGCCGAGGCTCCAAAAACTCAGCAGGCCAATACCAAACTCTCCATGTACACCGACTCGCTCGGGGCGCGATAGTCGTCGCTTCATCGAGTCGCAAACGTGCGTAGCTATGTGTTCAAAGTGGGGTCGTCCATTCTGGTCCAACCGAACACCATGACCGTCGTCACCGACTTCGAGCATGATTTGATCGTTCGTTCTTCGGCGAACGATCTCAATGTTCTTCGCACCTGCATCAATCGCATTCTCCACCAATTCACAGACGGCTTTAAGTGGATGCGTCTGTGACTGTGCGATAATACGGATGGCGTTCCACTGATCGCCGATTTGAAGCCTGCCGGAGGTCTTCTCTTGTTTCGGAATGGAACTGTTCGGATCGAGCATTGTAACCATTGCTTGGTCAAGGGCGTAACACTGTCATGTTAGTTGGGAATGGCCAGCGATCAACAATCATGAGAAAATAACGCACCTGTTCGCCGACTTGTTGCATCATGCAATGCACTGGGCTGTACGGGTTTAGGCATTGCTCAGAACGCGGTGAGGCAGGTCATCTAATCGTTCTGTAATCAAAGACAGCTTGCCGATCGGCAACCAGGTTGCGATGCGTCGACGAGAGAGGTTCTTTACGTTCAACACACCGATCGTCCTTCACGATGCCTGGAACCAAATTGCGACGCGAGTGCATCAACGCCTGGAGGTGGTGAGGACTCGACTTACGTCAACACGTTGTGGGCCGGTCTCCCGCACGGCCCACGTTCGGGGAAGGTCAATCGGTGAGTCGTGATTCGCCACCGTGGCACGGTCTGGCCGTGCCACAACACGTAACCATGCCACAACACGTAACCGTGGCACAACATCGGTGGATTTCTCACGCCGGATCGGCGGAGCCGTTTTGGGCTGATCTCCCGACCGGCCCACGTTCGGTGGAGCCTTTCAGGGTCGCGCGGCCGTAGGCCGTGGGTTTAAGACACCCAAGTCGAGTTAGATTATCTGAATGCGGCGGGGGACTAATCCAACTCACATACGACACGAAAGCCGTCGTAGCCGAGACGGCGCGTCGGTTTGCCAAAGTAGCGGTCCGCAGAACGACAGTAGCGTGCGACGTTATTCCACGCCCCTCCTCGCAAGACGCGCTTCGAGCCGGATGTGGGACCAATCGGGTCCTCACCGGGGGACTTCCCGTAATAGTCCCGGCCGTGCCAGTCTGCACACCATTCCCTCACGTTTCCGTGCATGTCATACAGCCCCCAGGCGTTTGGTCGCTTCTGGCCCCCGCTATGTGCAAAAAACTCGTAGCGAGTTCTGCTTCGGACGTTGGGATCGAACCATGCGTAGTCTTTCAGTGCCGAGGCATCGTCGCCGAAGCAGTAGACTGTCGTCGAACCGGAACGGCAGGCGTACTCCCACTGGGCTTCCGTCGGCAAGCGATATTTGCGGCCCTCTTTGGCACTCAGTTTTTCACAGAATTCTGTTGCACCCGCCCAACTCACAAAACTCGCCACAAAGTTTGGGCCTACTTTTAGGTACTCCGTGCTTCGTATGTCGCGACCGGTCACGTATGTCTGGCCTCTCCAGGGCTGCGTTTTCATCACCGTTCGCCATTGGCCTTGAGTCACTTCAGTCGTACCGATAAAGAACGACTTGCTAAGCCGCACGCGGTGCTGCTGTTCGTCATCATCGCGGTCCCTCTCCGACTTCGGCGAGCCCATCATGAACTCGCCAGCTGGAATCCGAACCAGTTTCATGCCGATCGAGTTGACCAGCTGTTTGCCCGGTTTCGTTTCAACTTCCTGAGCGGAGGCCAGGCGGGGCGTGAGCACGAAAGATGCAAGCGCGATGAATACACCGAGAACTAGTTGCTGTCGCATCGGATATCTCTCATTCCCGTCGATTTGGTTTGGAGATCGCTGTCCACGCAGACGTCCATCACCCTTTGACGCTTGCGTCGGAGGTGAAACAGGCAAGGTCCGGCAATTGGGGTCTGATGACGCCGTCGTAGACAGCCTGGTCGAAAACCGACGTGGCGTTACCACCGAGCCAACCTTCGATGACTTTGCTGTAAACCGAGCGGAAGTCGATCTTGTATTTGAGGTTTCCTTTTTCTAGATCGCTCAAATCCGGCTGGCCGCCATAAACTCCACCACGGACTCCGCCGCCCATCAAGAAAAAGCTATTTGCTGCGCCGTGGTCGGTTCCTCGCCTGGCACCGCCTCCGTTTTCCTTCACGCGTCGGCCAAACTCAGAAAAGGTCATGATCAGCACCCGGTCGATGTTGCCACTCAACTCCATTTCCGTCAAGAAAGCGTCGACGGATCGATCGAAGGCGCCAAGCAGCGGCGGATGCATACCGGCATTCAAAGGGTCGCTGAGTTTCACCTGCTGGCCGTGCGTATCGTAACCACCTTGGCTGGCGTAGAAGATTCGCGTGTCAAAGCCGGCGCGAATGATCCGCGAAATCAACTTGAGGCCGCGCCCCAGAGTGTCGTCGGAATAGTTCTTCTCCGGTACGATGGTCGGTTTGGCTGCAGCGGTTTGGAGATCTTTGACCGACGCCTCCGTCTGATTTTCACTCCTCTGGAGAAATTCGAGTTCCGGATCTTTCGTCGCGATACTGTTGGCTGCGTGAATAGCCGGCAACCGGGCGTCGCCGTCGGCGTCGGTTCGCAGAGCGTAGGTGTGTGTTCTGCTAATCGCAGGCGGCGTGTAGCCGGAGATGCCCTTGAATGAATCGGGAACGCGTGGTATTCCAGCGGCCGTGATTGCCAGCGGATTGGACTGCCCCAAGCCAGCGCAATGGTTGTCGAAGTATCGCGCCATCCAGCCAGTCGACGGCGCAGGCTCGCCCGGGACCATGCCGAACTCATAATAATCCATCGAACTGAAATGAGAGTAGTTGGGATTCTTGTAGCCAACGTTCTGAACGATGCCGATTTGGCCTTTGTCCACAAAACGTCTTGCCAGGCGACGCAGTTGCGGATGAAAGCCATTTTGAGAATCGAGAGTCAGCTGTTTGCCCAACGGCACGCCCAGCTTGGGTCGCAAGTCCCGGTACCCTTCATCAGTGTAGGGAATGACAGTGTTTAGCCCATCATTTCCGCCGGCTTGTTGAAGAATGACGAGAATCCGATCGTCGTCGCTGGACTCATCCAGGGCAAGTGCCGAATTGGATATCCAACTCGGCGTTGTAGCCAACGTGGAATAGCAGGCCATACTTGAGATTCCAACTTTTAACACATCGCGTCGTGGTATTCGCATTTTCGAGATCCTCTGTTATTTCAATTGATACCTGGGGAACGTCATCATGACGTGGAAACATCCGCGCACCTGGCTGCGATAAACGTTGGACGGTTGGCGGGGCTTAGCGGCCACTGCGGCCATTAGATCTTCAAGGGCTGCCGCTTCCTCGGGCCGCAAATCCGTTTGAAGTAGCCGCGCACGGAAAAACTCGATGATGCCCGCCGTATCCGTCAGCGAGTCCACATGCCCTTTGGTGATCAGATCATCACAGTATTGGTCGGTCATGTAATAGTTCGATGACATGTTGTTGGCGAGGTTGAATCGAGCGATCAAGTTGCCGGAATTGATCCAGGACCGGCCGTGAGTCCAGCCCGAGACATTCGGCGCGCCGAACAGTTGCATTCCCATTTCCGACGTCCACACCGGAACCTTATTCTTCCTTGCCGGCCATTTCGTCTCAAGACTAAACTCGTTCAGCTCGATATTGCGAGCCGCCATGATCATGTAGTCCATGGGGTGCTTGTACATCGCATACCGGTGAGCACGATCGTAGAAGAACTGAGACTTGAAGATTTTACGCAGCAGTTCTCCCACACTGTAATTGTCCCCGTCGGCTTGAGTCTCGTAGAAATGCTCGCCGAGCTGCTCGACGACGGGATGGTCGATGGGAATCGTCTCCAGCACAAACCAATTGAGAAACTTCCAGGACATATAAAGGGCTGTGGCGGGCAGGCGGGAATGTGCCGGGCTGATATCCGCGCTAGACACTTGGTCGAGGATCAAATCGATGATCTGATTCGCCTCTTCGCCAGGCGTTTGCGAAATGACCTTATTGCCGAATACGGTTTTGTCACCCTCGTCATGTTTGTCAGCCGCGAATTCATATTCGAAGGGCCATTGGTCTTCTTCACGTTCGTTCAGGTGTTCGCCAGTCATTGCCCGCGCGATTTCACGTACGTCCTCTTCGCTGTAATTGCCCACCCCCATACTGAACAGTTCCATGAGTTCCCTGGCAAAATTCTCCTGCGGTTTCTCCTTGGTGTTAATGCGGTTATCCAGATAGATAAGCATCGCCGGATCGCGCGTGATCTTCCGCAGTAAGGCGCGAAAAGGGCCTTTGCCTGCTTCACGTAACAGCTTGTATTGACTGCTGACAATTTTCTGTGTCCAAGGCGTGAGCGCGCCCCGGTTGGAACCACCAGGCGCTCGAACGTCTACATCGGTGATGGTTGCCCATACTTTTTGCCAGTCCGACACGAAATGGTCATGGAAGAACAGGTGAAGCTGCTGTTGCAGAGGATGGTTCGTGTGGATCATCCTGAAGAACCAGTTATTCTGAAGGTCCCATTCGTAGAAAGGATTCTTGATGCCTCCGTTCTTCTTTACCTCTCCGTTCCTTAAGGTCGTGAAGGTGTCGGGCAGTCCGGCAAATTTCGTATCGAGAGCCGAGTCGACGATCGGATAGTCGACAATGGCATCAACCGCAGCGTCCATGCCGGCGTCCACTGCCTTTTTGAGCTCGTCCGGACGCCGGCCGAAACCAGCGCGCCGCCCCAAATGAGCCGCCTCGTCGAGAGTCCATGGTCCGGTGTAAGGATCAAGCAATGCCATCGATGCGTCCTTCTGAGATATGCCGCCGCTCGGCCATCTAACCACTAGCGCCAGCTGGACAAACGGCTAAACCTAATTCCAAATAGTAAAGACTTCTCACAGTTACAGACGCCGGTCAACACACCATGGTAACTTGATCTGACCCTCGATTCCCTAATTTGGGTTGAGCCTGCACCCGATTCGGGCCCCAGTGCCCCGATTATGGCGGGCTGCGCCCCCCCCTCGTTGGTTGACACAAGTTTTTGCCCCGTAGGGGCCGAAACAGATCAGCCCGGGCGGGAGGAAAGATGTGTAGTACAACGAGGCTGCACCCCCAGGTGATTTCCGCAGGGGATGTTCGTTCGAGTGCGTTCGTCTGATTTAAAAATGATTTCACAAAGACTGATTATCGGGGAAAATGAGCCGCGTTTAGTTACCAGGGTGCCTTGACCGGCGTCTAGAACCTGGGAGTTGGGAGTTTCTGTCCATTGAAAACGGACGCAGAACGTCTATTGCAACGATGCCAAAAGGGTGACGAGGCAGCGTTGGCCGATTTGATGCGGTTGTATCAAGAGCGAGTGTTTCAATTCAACCTTCGGGTATCGGGAGATTCCTCGTTGGCCGAGGAAGCAACAGTTGATTGTTTTTATCGTATCTGGACAAAGTGCGGACAACGCCGTGATGACGCTAGCCCCGACGCATGGATCTTTCGGATTGCACACCGAGCCGTTCTAGATTTGGCACGTAAACAGCAGCGCTGGTGGAACCGGCTTGTTAAAGGATCACGGACGACCGAGGACGACTTGCAGCCCAACCCTTTAGAGTCGTTGGTTGCGACGGAGCAGCAGCAGTGGCTGGTAAGAATAGTTGGGTCGGCAATGGAGACCCTGAAAGAAGAAGATCGTGCGCTTGTTCATCTGTATTACTACGAAGAACGGTCGTTATCAGAGATTGCGATTATTCTCGAAACGTCGCGTGATGCCCTGAAGATGAGACTTATGAGGGCGCGCCGACGACTTGGAAAACTATTGGAGTCAGATGATGTCCGCCGATAACCACGACACCCACAGCTCAACGTCAGATGAACCCTTAGCAGCCGAAAACGATGCGCGACTGCGGGAAGTCTTGTTGTCGTTACCCGTATCGGCAATAGATGCAGAGCTTGAGTATCGAGTCCTGGCGAAAGTGCGCAGACGACGGCTTGCAATTCGTACAACATTAACGGCGTCGCTGATCATGTTGCTAATGGCCGGCTGGTTTATGCTTGCGGGTGACAGGGAGCCGCAGCAATCCAAAATCGTCGCGAAGGATCCACCACTCACGGATTCCATCAATTCGATGAAGGAATTCGAATTGTTCGCCTCAGCTTATCAGGGGTTGGCGTCACCCGTGATTCGACTCGAAACGCTTGAGAACGAGTCTCAGGCATTGTTGAACTATCTCAGTGCGCTCGAAGCGGCAAAGGAGAAGAAATGATGGCCTCAGTTTTACTCTGTTTCCTAATTGTCGCTAGTCCGGCAGCCGAACGGCCGGCACCGTTGGATCAGGCGCAGATTGTGAAGCTTCAGCAGGTAGTCCGCCGAACACAGGAACGCAATGTGGAGTTGAAGGCGGCACTGGACGAGCGGCAGCAGGAGCTGATGGGAGCCTATTCGCAATTTGAATTGGATGAAACTCGTATTTCTCAATCACACGAGGAGATTATCGTTCTGCAACGCAAGCTGCTGGAGAACTACCGTGATTTACAGGTTGAATTGCGGGCCATCGTCGGCGAGCAACGCTTCGCTCAACTGAAGGCGCGGATCGATTTGATTCTAAAGGGCAAGAAGAAAGTGCGGGAGAGTCAATACAAACAATGTCAGGATCGATAGCTGAGTGCGTGTCTCCCGGCCGAGCAAAAGTTCATTCGAGAAGACTTACCTGGGAACGAAGATCTAACCGGCGCAGCCAGGCAGAAGCCTTCTTACCAACCGACGGCGTACATCGTGCGCCGGGGATCCGCACCAGTAGTCATGGTGCCAGTTTTGAGGTTCGTCAAGATTCCCTGCATGTTGCCAATCGTGAACTCGGAAGTCACCTGAGGACGATGCCCGATCTTCTCGAGGTGATCGACGACCTGCCGAGGGACACGACCCTCCACACGCATCGTTATCTCGGCACCGGGTTTGTAGAAGTTGGGTTTTGCGCTGAGGCTGATCCGTGGAGCCTCAATCGCTTCCTGGATCTGCATGTCGAAGTCGAGAACGTTCAGCAGCACCTGCAATTGTGTCTGGCCAATTGTCTCTCCGCCCGGAGTTCCAAGCGACATGAAGAACTTCCCGTCTCGCATCACGATGATGGGGGAATTATTGAGCAGCGCGATCTGGCCGCCGCGGACGTAGTTCACGTCGTCCGGGTAGGGAGAAGTCGAACCGATACGAGTACCGTTGTTGAAGAACAGACCCGTGTTTCCAACGATTACTCCGGTCCCCCAGCCACTGCCCAAGGTGGGCGTGCAGGCCACCACATTACCAGCGTCGTCCGCGACCGAAAAGCTGGTGGTGCAACCCTCGTAAGCCAGTTCAGGCAACAGCGGTCGATGGCCAACAGGAACGTGCTTCCGTAGAGAACCTATCTTGGTGGACGTCTGCTGGCCCGGTGGATTGTCATGATCGGGGTACTCCATCGCCCGCTCAGGGTCGATCGCGGCTCTCCGCGCCGCGGCGTAGTCCTCAGAGATCATCCATGCCAACGGAATGTCCGTGAAGTTGGGATCGGCGACGAAGTGGTAAATGTCAGACTTGGCTAGCTTGATGCACTCACTGATAAGGTGCAGCGATTCGGCCGTATTATGACCGAGTTTCCGAAGATCGTATCCTTCGATGAGCTGTAGCTGCATAACAACTTCGAGACCACCCCGTGACGTCGGGGGGCTGGTATACACCTCATAGCCTTTGTAATTGATGTGGACCGGCTCGGCCCACGTCGGCTCGTAGCTCGCGAAGTCCTCGGCGGTGAACAGTCCATCGTTCTCGTTGTAGAAACGGACCATCTGCTTCGCGATATCTCCCTTGTAGAAGCAATCAAACGCTGACCGCAACGCTTCCGATCGAGACTTCCCGTGTCGAAGTGCTTCGGATTCGGCGGCCACGAGTCGCTTGAAGGTGTTGGCCAGGTCGGGGTACTTGAACATCTCGCCTGCCACCGGCGGCCGGCCGTTCGGAAGGAGAACGCGGGAGCTGGAAGGAAAGCGCTCAAAGAGCGACCGCTGTTGTGCAATCGACGCCGCGACGGACCGATCCAGGGGGTGCCCGTTTTCGGCGTATTCGATCGCCGGCTCCAGCACCTCGGCAAGGCTCTTGGTCCCGAATCTGTCGAGCAGCGCTATCCAACCGCCAAACAGACCTGGCACGACCCCGGCTTTCATTCCTCGAGCCAGCTTATCGGGTGTCATCTGACTCGGCTTGATCGCCAGTGGCGCCGCGCCGGTCGCATTCAAAGAGAATGTGCGATTAGAGGCTTGGTCATAGATCGTCATGAAGCCATTCCCTCCGGCACCTGACATCATCGGCTCGGTTAGATTCAGCGTGGCCAGAACGGCCACTGCGGCATCTGCGGCGTTTCCATCCTTCATGAGGATGCGCACACCAGCCATCGACGCAAGCGAGTGTCCACTCGTTACTAACCCGTGTACTCCCGTTACCGCCGGCCTGTGTGCCTTAAGACGTGCTGGGCGGCTCTCGTCTTGACCCGCCAGTTGGCCAGAGCACGTCAGTGCGCTGAAGAGAGAGAGGGTCGCCAGCAAGCGAACTGTCGCAGACTTGATCATAATTTGTCATCCTCATTGGATTCAGTGTGGACAGAGATAGGTCGATGGGGTGTCACCTGTGCACCGACGTGTCGTGAAAGAGTTGCCAAACCAGAGAGCTTGTATCAGGTTCTTCTTTACAAGTAAGCCAAATTTTCAGCGACGGGCACCGACCGCAGGTTGGTCGGGGAGCGGGTCGCATCGGTCCGATGTACAGCCACGCTTCAGTCGACACAAATCTCGATGACATACAACTGCCGCGTTCCCTGCAGTCCCGTCAGGGCAGGAGCGAGAATCTTCGTGCCGTCGCGATTCCAGCAAGGCGAGGGATCCTGTCGCAGCTCCCCCGACCAGTGCCCAATGTCGAAGCCCTGGGAGCGGACATGAGCACCGTCTTCGCGGCGGTAAACCACGTAGTAGTTCTTTCCGGCACGGCGATCCTTGAAACCGTTCACGAACCACTTTCCGTCGGGTGAGAGGGCGATGTCGCCTTCGGGATTAGGAAAAATGGTGGGCGAACCGAGCGAATCGATGACTCGCTGCTGATCGACGTCGTAAATCACCTGTCGGTCGCCGAGCCGGCCGATCAGGCGATGTCCGAGGTCCCATTCCGGGTGCCCGCCGATGTGCTGCTTCAGAGGCTTGAGGTGCGTTCCATCAGGTCGCATCACAAACGCCTGATTGATCTTCGTGCCGCCCCGTCCACTCCAGCCGGCTCGTGCGAAAAAGAAGATGCGATCACCTGCCCGGTTCCACAGTGTGTGATTGATAAACAACGGCGGGATGTCTACGCCCGGCATTTGCCGCTGAAGCAGTTCAGCCAGTTGCCGGAATGAGACGAGTAGCGTCCGGGCTCCGCTGTCGATGTCGATTTTGAAGATGCCGTCGTCTTGCGGATGAGCGACGTCTTGTGTCCAGTCAAATGTGCCTTTGTAACCGGTCACCGGGCGCAGTCGCGCCATGCGGGCGTAGTTGATCGCCAGAAAGTGCCCGCCGTGCTGTGCGACGCCGCTGTTGCCTACGGGCGTGTCTGCAAAGCGATACTCGCGGACTCTACCGCCGGCTGGCCCTTTCGTGATGTCGAACAGGGCGCAGAACACTTTACCGGTCTGGGGATCGCGGTCGTTGAAAAAGAACTGCGTGTCGGGCGCGGCGGGATTCCAGTAAAGCATCGTGCCCTGCTGCGGGTTCCAGGCGCGACACTGATCGACGACTCGCAGTACATAATCCTTGTGCGTGTCAATAACGACAACGTCAGCCGGGTCGTCTGGCCCGGGCATACGGTCCTGGAACGACGTTCGCAACGCGACAAGATATTGCCCGCTGCCGTTCCAGGGGATATTCTGTACGTGGCCGATGTAACCGAAGAAGTGATTCGACTTGCCGGACGTAATCTGCCGTACTTTGAGCGAGAATTCTGCCGCTTGGGCGCCGCCGGTCAGCGCGATCGTAGTGGCGACCAGTGAGATCATCATCGTCATTGACGAGCGAGTCACCGGAACTTGCATTGGCGTCCATTGTTCTCGCATGATAATCTTTCTCGCCAAACGGCACGCCGGAATGAATGATGTCGCATCTCCCGTCGATTGGTTGATTTGAACGTGATGAAGCCAAATAAGCAAGGCGTGTCGTTCGCGACGATTGTTGCGCTCTCATGCTTGAGCCATGTCGCAACAGCTCAGACGGTCAGGCAGCTGAGCCACGCGGAGGTCGGGCGCTGTTGGAGCAGTTCTCTCGTGAATTTGACACGGCAGAGGCGTGGAACGATCGAGCCGAACGTGTGCGACGGGGGATGCTTCGCGGGATGAGGCTGGATTTATCGCGGGATAGAACGCCGCTTCGACCGATCATTCACAGTCGCCGGGTGTTCGACGGTTACAGCGTCGAGAACGTGGCCTTTGAGAGCTTCCCGGGATATCGAGTGAAGGAAAGTTCTGACGCACCCAACCTTTGGGAATGTCGTCCCGCGTAAACGCGCCGCGGGTGGTCCAAGGACCAGCGAATAGTTGCTTGTAACCACCAATCTCCAGAGCTTCGTCCGCGGCTCAGGCAATACAATCAATCAGCGGCCATTTCTGGCCGAGGGGCAACTCGCTGGGGATGTCCAGCCATTTCTCCAGCATGGTGGCGTAGAGGCTGCGGAAGTCGATACTGAATTTGAGGCTCGATCCGATGGGCAACAGGTCCTCCGGTTCGAGGCTGGGATGCGTCCCGTGGATTCCCGGTTTGACGCCCGGCCCGAAGAGGAACAGCGCGGCCGCGGCTGCGTGGTCGGTGCCCTTGTTGCCGTTTTCCTTCGATGTCCGGCCAAATTCGCTGACCGTCGCGAGCAGCACGCGTTCGGCCTGTCCTTGCTGACGGAGGTCATTCCAGAATGCGGTCAGCGCCTCGTCCAATTCCTTGAGCAGGCTGTCGTGCCGCGGCTTCTGATTGGAGTGCGTATCAAACTCGAACCGTCCGTCGCGGCCGGTCCAGTAGATGCGGGTCGAGAGGCCACCGGTGATCAGGCCGGCGATTGTCCGCAGATGACGGCCATACGCCGAATCGGGATACTCGGCCTTGGGCTTATAGGTCGTGGCCAAGGCGCGGATCTCGTCGGCCGCGGCATTGGCCGTGATGGCGGTGCTCGTAATCCACTCGAGTTCGCCGGCTGCGGTCAAAGTGCCGGTGTTGTTGAGTCGGCCGTACGTCGTCAATTGCCGCTCGTTGTCCGCGCTGCCGTAGCCGAACGATTCAGGTTTGCTGATGAGAATCCCCGAATGCCGCTCGCCACGCAGAGCCAGACCGGCCCCGAAACTGTTCCCCACAGCAACGGCCAGTTTCGCGTCCGGGTTGTCGGGGAAGCCGGCATCGCACGCCCGGCCGACCCAGCCGTAGGGAACCTGCCGGCCGCGCGGGTCGCCCATCAACCAAGTGTCCGTGGCCGTGAAATGACTAAAATTCGGGTTGGGATAGCCAATTCCTTGAACCGCGGCCATGAGCCCCTCATCCAGCAGCCGTTTCCATCCTGTGAGGTTGGGATGAAGTCCTAACTCCTCGTCAATCTTGAGGACGTCTTTCTCCGGAATGCGCGTCGCCTTTTTGCGGTATTCGTGGTAGAGCTTATGTCCGTGAGGTACGAGGGTGCTCATCGAGTCGTTACCGCCGTCGAGTTGCAAGACCACCAGCACGCGCTGATCCGGTTCGGCCTTCGGCCCGGCCAGGGCCGAGCGGACCAAGAAACTCGGCAGCGCCGCTCCGACGCCGACAAGGCCCAAACCGCTAGTCAAGAACTCTCGGCGCGTCGCAATCTTGATGCCCGACATAATGACTCCTCTAAGGTAGGCACGTGAATCTGACAGACTGCCTCAACTCACCTGGTATTCCGGGCTGCTCAAAAGCAGCATGACCGCCTCCTGCAGTTTGGCGTTGATTTCTTTCTTCTGTTTGTCCCATTCCGACGAAGAGGGCAGTGGCCCCAGGCATTCGATCAGTGCCTGCCGTTTGTCGGGGCTCAAGTCGGCCAGCAAGCAGCGCTGGGCCAGGTGGTCCACCACTTCCTCGGTGTTCTTCAGTTTGTATTTCTTGAGCAGAGCCACAAAGTCGATCCCTCCACCCTTGACGAGATCGGCCACCGATGTGTAGCGGAGCATCAACAAATTGGCGTTGATCCAATGACGGCCTTCGGGCCAGCCCGCGACGCTTGGCGGATCAAACAGGGCCTGTCCCATGTTCGACAGGAGATACCGCCATTTGGAATAGTTGGGCTTGGGCAGCTTCACGATCTTGGCCGTTCCCACCAAAAGCTCGACGGGGCTCTTGATGTGGCTCGCCATCGACTCCTTGCTGTAAAACTGCTCGGAGAGGAACAAGTTGCTGAGCATGGGGCGGATCCGGTAACCGTTCTGCCGCAAGACGTGCGCCAGCCGTTCAATGGCCTCTGGGTCCGGCTCCCAGCGGACGAAGTATTGCCAGAGTTTCTTCGCCACGTACTGCGCCGTGGCCGGATGTTCGAGGATCACGTCGATCGCCTCGTGAGGGCCCCACTGGCCTGTCTTCCCCAAGAGCGTCTTCGGACCGCTGTCGTGCCGCACCGCGTGGAAACGGAACTGGCCGGAGTAGCGCTCGAACGTGGCTCCCGTCAAAGCGCGGGTGTTGGCGTCGCGGACATCTTTCTCAGTGTATCCGTCCGGCTTGTGCACCGCGCTGTTCTCTTCGCCGATCGAAAACAGTTCCAGCACCTCGCGACCCAGGTTTTCGTTATTGTTCCCCGTGACGTTGGCGTCATTGTTGAGATATTGGATCATCGCCGGATCCTGGACGATCCCGTGCAACAGGGCGTCGAAGTTGTCGGCATAGTGCCGAAAGAACTGGTTCTGCTGGTACATCATGTAGGCGTTGCGCAAGGTCAGGTAGCTTGACGCGAAATGGTCATGCCAAAACAGGACCAGTTTTTCTTCGAGCGGCCGCGGCGATTCGGCCAGTCGGTTCACCCACCAGTCGACCAGTTTCGCATGCTGAGTGGCGTCGCGGCGTTCGTCCCGCTCGGCCAAGCGGTTCTTCGCGGCGCCGTGGAGATGCTCTTCATACGCCAACCGCCGCTCCCACGACAAGATGTTGAACTCGACATTCAGCACGGGTCGGCCGTGGTATTCCACCAGATACTCCACGGCTTTGTGCGGCCCCATGTCCACCAACTTTTGCACCTCTTCAGGTGTGCCGCCAAAACCAGCCCGGAACAAGAGATGACGGGCCTTGGCGTAGTCCCACTGCTGACTGGTGATCGGCTTCAAACCGCCTAAGGCATTGGCGTGAGCGATCGCGGCGGCATCGCGCAAACTGGTCAACCGTACTTTTTCCTCCGCCAGCAGTTTCTCGGCGGCGGCTTGCTCCGCAGACATCTTCTCGGCCGCCCGTTTAGCCGAGACGACTGCTTCGTCGGCCTTTCGCGAAGCGGCAGTCTTCTGTTCCAGAATCTTCTTCGCTTCGGCCTGTGGGTCTTTCGTTGCGGCCTGCGCGTCCGCCTTCTTCTTCAGCTCTGTCAGCATCTTTTCAGCAGCGGTCTTTTCGGCAACAGCTTTCTTGGCGTTTTTCGTGGCAGCGGCAATTTTCGCCTGTGCCGCTTTGACTTGTGCCTTTTTCGCAGCCAATGCTTTATTCGCAGCCGTATTCACAGCCTCCGCGTTGACCACCGCTTGCCGCGCCGCCCAAGCTTCTTCGGCGAACAACTTATGCCGGGCCTTCCTCAGCTTCGCCTGTGCCTCCTCGGCCGCCGCCGATTGCCCGTCGAACGTTTTCTGAGCCGCCGCCAGTTCGTCGCGTGCTTTCGCAACCGCCGCGGCCGAAGGATCGTCGCCCGTCTGCGCCAAAGTCAATCCGACCCAAAGGCTCCCAAACAACACAGACCCGCAAAAAACCGCTACCAATGACCGTCGATTCATGACTTGCTCTCCCCAGAGATACGTCATTCTCCTTGAGACCGCCAGGACTCCAGCTTGACTCAGATGATACCATCGCTCACGCCACGACATCAAGAAACGAAGCCGTGCGGCGCGAAGGAGGCACTGAAGAGTCGCGGCCCGAGGCCGCACGAGAGCCATCGTCAGGTTTTTCATACGCCTCAAAACCGATCAACTCAAATAGATACACGCGGACGCTCGGCGGGCTGTCAATCGAACATCTTCCTTGAGAATAGGGTGAGAGTATTTGGATTTTGAGGCAAAGCCTAGTTCGCTTTCGCCACCGTCGGGCGAATGACGTGCCAGTCCGAGCTGGCCGAGCTCATGGCTCGGCACAGTGCTAGGTACATGGCGTCGTCGTGAACAGTCCCGATGATCGCACCGCCGGAACCGGCGAATTTGGCTGAAGCCCCCACATTCCGCGCGGTCTGGACCATCGCCACCTGCGGCGTCGGAATCGGATACAGTTTACAGCGCAAGTCGAAATTCTGATCTACCAATCCGTGCAGGCCATCGGTGTCGTGCCCTTCCAGCGCAAGGCGGGCCTCATCAACCAGGCCGGCAATTTCGGCGATCGTCGCCGCCAGATCCGCGTTGTCCGAGACGCGCGTTCGTAGCGGCCCGTGGACGGAAGCCGATGTCTTGGCGCGTGACAAGTCGTACGCGATGTACACGCCCTGCAGCAGCGTCGGATCCAGTTCTTCATACCGGCCAACTTCCAATCCGTTGGTCCGTCGCATCTGCCCAAAGTCCATGTACACGAGCCCCTGGTACACTTGGGCAACGCGATCCTGATAGCCGCAAGCGATTCCGAGTTCGTCGTTTTCCACGGAGCGGACTAGCGAACTCTGCAGATCACGCGGCAGCTCCATCGAATAATACTCCAGTAGACAACGCAAGGTTGCCACCACAATGGCGCTGGATCCCGAGAGGCCGACACCGCGCGGGATCGTGGTCTCGTATCGAACGGAAAATGGACGATCGTGAAGCACGTAGCCATGCTCTCGACAATACTCAGCAAACCGCTTAATCGTCGCTTTCACAAGCCGCACGCCGCCGTAGTAACCGTTCAACGTGACGTCGTCGATCAGTTCATCCAGCGAATCAAAACGGTTCCTGTCCTGTTCGCTCCAGATGACTTCCACCTGGTCCCAGGGATACATGACCACGTTGGCGGCGAATTCTTGAAACGTAAAGGAAATCGCTTTTCCGCCGTAGCCGTCCGACGGATTCCCAATTAACCCGGCCCGGGCGTAAGCGCGATGGCGAATGATTTGCATGATGACAGAGGGCCTCGTCGGATTTGCTACCGAAGCTGCTCGCGAACGAACTCCTCGAGTTCAGCACCGTGTTCCGGATCGGCCAGTGCGAACTCGATGAACGCCCTAAAGTAACTAGGGAAGTTGCCAATATCAAACCGGCGTTCCGCGGTCGCCAACGAGATACCGAGCACTCGGCCACCGTCATTGATCATGCGACCAATCGCATCGGTCAATTGGATTTCGTTGCCCTTGCCCGCCGACGTTTGATCGAGACACTCGAAGATCCGCGGTCTGAATACATACCGTGCCGCGACGGCGAATTGGCTTGGCGCATCTGCAACGTCAGGCTTCTCGACCAGGTCGTTCAACTCAAAAAAGCTGCCGTGGTTTTTCCCGATGTTGGCGATCCCATAATGGACTACGTCTTCGGCAGGAACCTTCTCGAATGCGATCACGGCATCCGCCTGCTCTTGTTCAAACAACTCGGTCATCCGCCGCACGATTTGCGATTGAGCATACATGCCGACAATTGAATCACCGAGCGCCACGACGAACGACTCTTGAGAAACCATCGGTCGAGCACACAGGATGGCGTGGCCCAAACCCAACTGGCGTCGTTGCCGGGTGTAGAAATATTCGAGCTGTTCGCGCTCGAAAGCCAAGGTGCCCAGTAGATCCTCGTGCCCGCCTTCGCGAAGATTGCGGATCAACTCGTCATTGGTATCGAAGTGGTTTTCGATGGCCGTCTTGCCAGGTCCGGTGATGAACAGCATCCGATAGATGCCCGAATTCGCCAGTTCTTCCGCGACATGTTGAACCACGGGCTTTTGCCCCACGGGGAGCATTTCCTTCGGTTGGCTCTTGGTCAACGGCAATAGGCGGGTTCCTCGTCCCGCGACGGGAACGACCGCAACATCAACAGACATCATGTGGCTCCAGGAAAACAGGTTCGACCGATAGTCGCAAATGATGAAGGAATAGAACGCATCTGACAACCACAATCAAGCCGCTAAACGATGCTCAGGTGCGAAGGCCCGGTTGGTGAGCGAACCAGGGAGCCGATCCTTTTTCGGCTGAATTCTCCCTCAAAGCTCGTGCACTGTTCTCTGGAAAGACCCCCCACCCCCTCCAGCACGATTGTCCCCACGGCGTGGCCACGTGTTATCATGTCGTTGGAGTCACGCGATACGTTTTATCGGAGAGAGTCTCATGCAACGTTGGCTGGTTATTATCCTGTGGTTTGTAGTCGCGGTCCAGGGAGTGACGCTGTTGGCTGCGGACGGGAATCGACTGTCCTATTTAGACGCCTCGTGCGATCCTTACTATGTCGGTCGCAACTTCCCCAAGTTGACCACGCCGCAATGGGTGGGCGACGATGGGATCGAAGCGGTCGTCGTGCTGGCGATCGACGATATGCGCGACACGGCAAAGTACGAGGCCTACCTGCGTCCCATCCTCCAGCGACTCAAGCAGATTGACGGTCGCGCGCCGGTCAGCATCATGACCTGCAACATCGATCCGGCTGACCCACAATTGAAGGCGTGGTTGGACGAAGGCCTAAGCATCGAAGTTCACACCGTCGACCATCCCTGTCCGTTGCTCAAGGGCGGCGACTTTGACAAGGCGAAGAGCACGTACGACCGCTGTGTCGACCTGTTGAATGAAATCCCCGGAAACCAGCCGGTCGCCTTTCGAATGCCCTGTTGTGATTCCCGCAACACGCCCAGCCCACGTTTCTGGACGGAGATCTTCAACCAACGTTCCGCCAAAGACAACTTCCTGCAGATCGATACGTCGGTCTTCAACATAACCACACCAAACGACGAGGACCTACCGCGCGAGTTGGTTCTGGATCCCGATGGTGCCGAGCGCTTTCGCAAGTATTTGCCGTTCCCATCGTTCGTCAACACGATCGAAGACTATCCTTATCCATACGTGATCGGCGGTTCGTGCTGGGAGTTTCCATGTGTCGTGCCGAGCGACTGGGAAGCTCAGAATCTGCAGCAGCCAAACAACCCGCGGACGGTTGCGGACATGAAAGCGGCATTGGACGCCGTCGTCATCAAACGGGGAACGTTCAATCTGGTGTTTCATCCCCACGGCTGGATTCGTAACGATCAAGTTGTGGAGCTGATCGACCATGCCGTGACCAAACATGGTCGCAAAGTCAAGTTCCTCACTTTTCGCGAAGCCATTCAACGCATCAACACCAATCTGCTGCAAGGCCAACCGTTGCGTCGCACCGATGGCGGAGACAACGGCATCCGCCTTCTGGACCTGAACAACGACGGGCACATGGATGTGGTGCAGGGTAGCGAAGATCGTCTGCGGAGCCTTGTCTGGCAACCTGCCGAACAGACTTGGCAGACCACGAGTTTTCCGTACACCTTGAACCAACCGGAAAAACACTCGCCGCAGTTTGGCGTTATCCGCAGCGATGGTTACGCTTCGGTGCACGTCGCCAATTTTTCCTGGCAATTCACGGCGACCGGGTGGAAATCGGTTGGCGGTCAGTTGGCGCTTGGCCAGTCGGCGAGGGAGTGGTCACGATTGCGTGACTTGGACGGCGATGGCATCTGCGAACGCATCTCCAGCGCCGCCGTCCTGCGTTGGAACGACACACCCGCTGACGACAATTCGTTGGTCGGCAAATGGGTCAAGACCGATGTGCGGCTACCGGAGGATCTTGACCGTCCGCGCCACAGCGTCCGTTTTCTGGACGTAAATCAGGACCGGCGTTTGGACGTGCTGTTTTCAGGTTCCCAGCGCTATGCGCTGCATCTGTACAAGGACCTCGAGCAAGGTTGGCTGCCGACGTCGGTCGCCGGCCAGCATGGCGATGGCAAGTCTCCGGCGCTGCCGCGTTTCTATCGGCCTGACGAGACGAACCACGGGGTCTGGGCACATTCTCGTCACTTGTGGACTCAAAACGAAGACACCGACCGACTGCCCGATGGCGTGGATCGCGTCTCCTTTGAACAACTTGCGGCGCACACAGCCGGTGCCGAATCCGTTCGTGACGCGTCGGGCTACGAACCACCCCGATCACCTGAAGAAGCCATCGCGACGATGCGCACGACCAGCACCGAAGAACTGGTGGTCGAACTGGTTGCTGCTGAGCCGATGATCACCGATCCCGTCGCGTTCGATTGGGGACCTGACGGCAGGTTGTGGGTTGTGGAAATGCGAGACTATCCCAACGGTATCAACTGGCACGCGAAGGGAGATCCAGTCGGAAAACCGGGCGGCCGTGTCAAAGTTCTTACGGACGATGACGGAGACGGCCGTTACGATTCGGCAGACGTGTTCTTGGATGACGTTCCGTTTCCTACGGGGATCAAAGTCTGGCGGGACGGAATTCTGATTACCGCCGTGCCGGACATTATCTTTGCGGCGGACACAGACGGCGACAATGTGGCCGATCGCCGCGAGACGCTGTACCACGGTTTCGCTGAAGGCAACCAACAGCATCGGGCCAACGGCTTGCGGTGGGGCTTGGACAACTGGCTGCACGTCGGCAACGGCGACAGCGGCGGCACGATTCAGTCGCTGAAGACGAAGCAGACCCTGGCGATCAGTGGTCGGGATCTTCGCATTCAGCCTGATACCGGCACGATGCAAACTGAATCCGGACAGACGCAGTTTGGCCGCAATCGCGATGACTGGGGCAATTGGTTTGGTGGTAACAACAGCAATCCTATGTGGCACTATGTATTGGACGACCACTACTTGCGTCGCAACCCGCGTTTTGCGCCTCCCGGCCTGCGAAAGCAAGTGTCCATTCAGCCGGGTGCCTCGCCGGTGTTCCCCACCAGCCTGACCGTTGCACGTTTTAACGACTTTGATCGCGCGAATCGGTTTACCTCGGCGTGCAGCCCGATTATCTATCGCGATACGTTGATCGGTGCCCTGGGGCAAACTTGGAGCTTCGTGTGCGAACCGGTTCACAACCTGGTACATCGCGAAGTGGTCACACGAGACGGGACTTCATACACGAGCCGACGACCGCCCGGCGAGGAGGAATCCGAATTCCTCTCGTCATCGGACAACTGGTTCCGCCCGACCATGGTCCGGACGGGGCCCGATGGCGCGATCTGGATTGCTGACATGTATCGACTGGTGATCGAACATCCCAAGTGGATCCCGGAAGACTGGCAACAGCGGCTTGACTTGCGAGCTGGCTCGGATCGAGGTCGGATCTACCGTGTGCGCCGTGCCGATCGACGGCTTCGCAGTGTGCCCAGAATTGATTCGATGACAACTTCTGAATTGGTTACGGCGCTCGACACCTTCAATGGAACGCGGCGCGACCTCGTGCACCAGATGTTGATCTGGAAGAACGACGAGCAGGCGATACCAGCGTTGCGGGCGTTGCTGAAGAGCTCGGACAAGCCCCAGGTGCGTGTCCAAGCGCTTTGCGCAATTGATGGATTGAGCGGTCTGGACGACGAACTGCTGCTCTGGGCGAGCAAGGACGACCATTTTGCCGTACGCCGACATGCCGTCCGGTTGGCCGAGTCTCGTCTGTCGGAGTCGGAACCGTTGGCCCACCGACTGCTGGAATTAGTCCGCGACACAGACGCCCAGGTGCGTCTACAAGTGGCGTACAGTATCGGCGCGTTGGGATCGTCCGAATCTGGCGGCGAGTTGGCCACCATGGCAGCGGCGACCAATGACCCATATCTGCTGGCGGCACTTCACAGCAGCCTGCATGAGAAGAATGTGGTCGAAGCCGTCACATCCAGTCTGGCGAATGGGACTCCGTCGACTGCCTGGCTGGATCCGCTACTGGCAACGGCAGGCTCCATTGACAACCCGGAATTCCTCCAAGCCTCGCTCGTTCCATTGCTCAAATCGGCTGAGAGTGGCTACGAGTCCTGGCACTTTACGACGGTTTCGACATTATTGGAGACCTTTGAAAATCGAGAAGCGAAGCTCGACCGTACGTTCGGCAAATATGCCGCAGACCGTCTGCTCGCGATGGCGAAAGCCGCGCAGAAACTGGCAGTCGATCCGAAGGCGGAGGAAGACTTGCGCCGATCCTGCATCCGGTTTCTGGGCAGTTTGCCCGTCGGGCCGAGCCGGACACTGCTGGCCGAACTGCTGGCACCGCAACACGGGACGTCCATACAAATCGCCGCGGCCCGCGCTTTGGTCGCTTCTGTCTCGCCGAATGATGACACCACTGCATTGCTGTTGCAAGGTTGGCCGTCTCATACTCCGGTGCTGCGGGCGGAGGTTTTGGACCTCTTATTGTCGCGCCCGCAGTGGTCCAAGGCGTTGCTCGACGCCATCGAGAACAAGCATGTGCAAGCGTCTCACTTGAACGCCCGTCGTCGCCAACAGCTGACGCGGCACAAAGACCCATCGTTGCGCGGGCGCGCAGTCAAATTGTTGGCCGTCAATGAAATCAACAATCGTCAGCAGTTGATCAGCGACTATGCGGTCGTCAAAATGCTCGACGCCGACGCAACGCGCGGAAAGCAGTTGTTTACCAAGCACTGCGCGACGTGCCATCGCTGGCAAGATCAAGGTCACGCAATTGGCCCGGACCTGGCAGCGTTGACAGACAGGTCTGTCGGCGCGATGCTCGTCGCGGTGCTCGATCCCAACCGCGCCGTTGAAGCCAAGTTCTTGGAATATGTGGCGATCACACAATCCGGTCTTCAACACACAGGGATGATCCGTAGCGAAACGGCCAACAGCATTGTGCTCGTGGGACCGGATGAAAAATCGACATCCATTCTGCGGGCTGATCTGGACGAATTCCGCACGGTCGGAAAATCGCTGATGCCCGAAGGGATGGAAAAAGAGCTGAAGCCGCAAGATCTGGCTGACGTACTGTTGTATTTGCAGGGTCCACCGGTGCCGCAAAAGCAATTTCCCGGAAATGAACCGCAAGTCTCACCGATGCGAGACGATGGTTCGATTCGCCTGCTGGCGATGCACGCCAGGATTTACGGCCCGAACTTGGTCTTCGAACAGAAGTATCGCAATCTCGGCTGGTGGAGTAGCCCACAAGATCACGCTGTCTGGCAGGTCCGTGTGGCGGAGGCAGGAAAATATCGTGTCACCATGGACTATGCGTGTGACAACGGTGCCGCGGGTGATCAATTCGTCTTGCGTGTTGCTGCCCAAGCGCTTCGTGGTGTCGTCCAAGGAACTGGGACTTGGGACAACTATCGCTCGGCATCATTGGGAACATTCTCGCTGCCAGCGGGTCTGCATGAAGTGACCATGCGCAGTGATGGCGCGATCAGCAGTGCGATGATCGATCTGCGTTCGATCCGATTATCACCGCAGTAACGCCTGGCCAAACCTGGGCAGGTAGAGACGATCTGCCAGCGGGGCAAATTCCCTCGGAATTGCAGTTTCGTTTTGGAGAACTGGCCCTGGAGGTCTATACTGACCGGGCGTCGATCAACGTTTGATCCTGTTCACATCGCTGGAGATCTTCTCATGAAACAGTACCTGTTATGTACGATGGCCTTGGTCGCTTTGGTAGTGACCGCGCGGGCCGATGACGAAAAGAAGAAGAAAGTGGAACCACCCGCGCCTGACAGCTACAAGAGTCTGACGACTGAGTTTTCCAAGACCCGCAGGAAGTTGTCGACGGCATTCCGCGCCGCAAAAAACGAGAAGGAACGTGACAAAATTCTCGAAGATTATAATCTGGCGGGGAGCAAGATTGCGATTCGTTTCCTGGAATTCGCAAAAGCGAATGCGGACGATCCGATCGCGTATGACGCGCTGGTCTGGGTCGTGTCGAACGACAGCCAAGGTGACGTGGCCGAAAAGGTAATCCCGATAATCGTGGCCAAACATCTGAACAATCCCAAGATCGTTCAGATGTGCCAGCAATTGAGGCGCTCAACTTCGCCGGCCGCCAAGAAGTTGCTGCAGGTCGTGATTGATTCCAGCAAGAACGTCGATGCCCAAGCCCACGCGACCTACAGTTTGGCCAAAGCGCTGCTCGGCCGCACCGGCGAAAAAAACGAAAAGGCGGAAGTGCTGTTGGCGCGTGTCGTCAAGGACTATAAGAGCGTGGCCAATGGATCGTTGGCAAAGATGGCTGAGCGTGATTTGTTCGTGGCTCAACACCTGTCGATCGGATGTGAAGCGCCCGAAATCACATCGGAGGACATTGACGGTGTCGAGTTCAGTTTGGCCGACTATCGCGGCAAGGTCGTGGTGCTCGACTTCTGGGGCAATTGGTGACCGCCTTGCCGGGCTATGTACCCGCACGAGCGGTCGCTCGTAAAGCGAATGGCAGGTGAACCTTTTGCGTTGTTGGGAATAAACAGTGATCGTGATCGTGAAAAGTTGAAAGAAGTCCTGAAGACGGAAGAGATCACGTGGCGCAGTTGGTGGGATGGTGGGAGCACTCGCGGCCCCATTGCTAGCAAATGGAATGTCAGTGGCTGGCCCACGATCTATGTGCTCGATGAGAAAGGCGTGATTCGCTACAAGAACGTCCGCGGCGAAGCCATGGACAAAGCGGTCGATGCGCTGATGGCGGAAATGAAGAAGAAAGCCACTTAGGGCTCATCGAGAGTTTGCGAGATTGAGAACACGGCGGCCGGTGGGCCGTGGTGTTCTTTTTCGCGGTGTCGCCGGTCTCCCGTCCGCAAGAGTGTCGCGAATCGCGCACAACTGCAAAACTAACGCTTAAATCTTCAAAGATGGCCACCGTCTCGCGGCGGGGCCCCCGATTTCTCTGGCATTCTGCGGAGAATATGAGGAGTCTCCGGACTGTCGGCTTGTTCCCCCTCGTTGGGTTGTGATCAGCCGTACAACCGGCCGGCCAGGTGAGTTATCGGGTTAATTGAATCTTGTGCGACCGTATGTGACAGGTTGTGACCTTTTACACCTTGAAAAATGGCAGTGGCCGCGTATCCTGATAGTTTGGATCGATTTATCGGTTGCGTGTGGGGATTCTGTCCACCCATATCAAAATGACATCGTCAATAATGCGAGCAATCTGCTTGCCGTGCACGGGCAGTGGTCAAAGCACGAATGAGTGAATTCCTTTTTCACTACGAACCCGTTCCACCAACGACTTGGGTCTACCTCTCGTCGCTCTTGATGATTTGTGTCTTCTTCAAGTTTGGGCGGTTTTGGAGTGTACGGAATCTCGACTTGGTGTTGTTGATTCTCTTGTCGCCTGGCCTGTTGTTGGTCCATTACGGAATCCAATCTCAACAAGAGCAGCAGTTGGCCCAGGTGTCGGAGGCGGCAGAACGAGAGTTCACGCCTGATGCAAACGTGCCGGACGATGCCCCATCGGGCGACGCCTCAGATGGGACAAATGACCTGCGACCCCAATCTCCTAATGAGGGCGATCGATCTGAGGCCGTTGTGACACCGCCATCGAGTGAGCCGGCTTCAGATGCGACTACCACGGTCGGAGAGATCGGCGGTGGTGATACACTCACCGCAGCCGAACAGCCCTCGATCGAATTCGCCAAGAACGTTCAAGCTGTCGTTGATTCAGTGGACACTCAAGGGGAAACAACAGACACGAATACGTCAAGCAAAGGGCTCGACAAACAATACTTTGGATTCATCTGGTTGTTGACCGTCGGTGGTCTCTTCGTCATTCGCCTGCTGATCGATCCGACAATGGTGCGGCGCCCGCTGCTCGAGCCGAACCTATCGACCGGCGGCTTGGCATTCATGGGCGTTTCCTTGTTCGTTTTTCTAATGGCCAATGTAGTAAGCAGCCAACCCAACGAGGCTGATTTAGCAGGCCCGAAGAGTGCGGAACACCTGCTCGTCGGCACACCCGATGATCCTGATTCGAAGGATCCGTTGCGTTTGCAGGGCCCAGGCAACGCGATCTTTCACTTGATTCCGACCCTGGTCACCAACCCGTCGTTATGGACAGAAGGAGGCGAACCGACGGAGATGGGCTACGTGCGAACCGCCAAGGCGATGGCGATTCTCTCGCATTTGGCAATTGTGATCGGGTTGGTCGTTATTGGGTACCGACATTTTGGCAACATTAAGACAGGCATTGGTGCGGCCACGTTGTATTTGATGCTGCCGTACACCGCGCTGGAGACTGGACGTGTCTTGCATGTCTTGCCCGCCGCCTTACTGATCTGGATGGTCCTTTGCTATCGGAGACCGTTGTGGGCAGGGATCTTCACAGGCTTGGCGATTGGTGTCGTCTATTACCCACTTTTCTTATTACCGCTGTGGATCAGCTTCTATTGGAAACGTGGTTTGCTTCGTTTTGGGCTTGGTGTGACGTGTACGCTTTTTGTGGTAGCACTCTCCTTGGCTCTCGTCTCCGCCGATTTCGGCGACTACCTAAGCAACCTGCGAAGGTTGTTTGGTATCTGGGAACCAGCAATGCGACACATGCAGGGTGTCTGGGGACTGGGCTGGGATCCGCTTTACCGGTTACCGGTCATGGCAGCGTTTGTCGTGATGAGTGTCGCGTTGGCGCTTTGGCCACCCCAAAAGAACTTGGGAACGCTACTTAGTTGCTCAGCAGCTGTCATGGTGGCAAGTCAGTTTTGGCATGGATATGGTGGCGGATTATACATCGCCTGGTACTTGCCACTTACGCTGCTGACGTTCTTACGGCCCAACCTGGAAGATCGAGTTGCCCTGACGGTGTTGGGCGAAGGTTGGGGACCTCGCTTGCGGCGAGACCTTCTCGCGCGGGCCGCCGTGTGGATTCTCCCATAGGACGATCGTCAATCAGCAGTTCGAAAGTGCCGGTTGGTCGGGTCGCGTCGACTCTTTGGCCCGCAATGGACTGCTCCGACTTGCAACAGTCGGTGGTTTTTTTGCATCAAAACGAGACACGGATCGCCGCCGACGGGGTAGAAAACGTCGTCACGCCAAGTTTCGTAAGTCCCGTCGTTCTATCTGCTTGCGCCGTGCCCTCCGAACGCAGGTCAACCACTTTCCCAAATTCGGCACGACCGCTGCACATCATCTCGCGTTGACCGTCGTGATTGGTTCGTCGTTGGCAGAACATTTTGAAGCGAGAGGGGATTGGCGATGACTATCAAAACCCAAACGGTGAAGCGGCCCAACGGATGTATTGAAGTCATGCGTGTCCTGTCGGCGACGAGCCTAACCGAATGGTCGGACCAAGACCCGCTGGCTTATGAAAAAAGCATCCTCTGGCTCAAGAACATCGATGCGGTTCGTTTTGTCCGCACGGTCGAAGTCCGTTGTGCCCGCAGTCGGCGCGGAGCATTGAACCTGAGTACTGGAGAACGTGTGATCGGATATGCGAAGCTCACGTCGAATGCACCGCGCGATCCCAATACCGACTGCTACACGCGGCGTCTCTTTTACCTGAAGCCCTCCGACACGGGCGAACAGCTAGGTGTCCCGCCAGACGCTGTTGACCCGCGCACGATTCTGCCTGGAGTACGCGGCGAGACACCTATCATGCCGATGGGTCCTCTGGGCCATACCGCCCACGATACTCTTCAGCCGGGTATTTGATCTTGTTCTTGTCCATCTTCTCCTGCATGGCCGTACTGACGTCAATGTTCAGTTCATTGGCAATGGCCAGGGCATAGCACAAGACGTCAGCCAATTCTTCGGCGACGGCCCGCAGTTTCTCTGGATCGTCGCCGATCACGCGCGACGCATCCTCAGAACTCCACTGGAAGTGCTCCATCAATTCGGCGGCTTCAATCGCCAGGGCCATCGTCAGGTTCTTGGGCGAATGAAATTTCTGCCAATCACGCGCGTCGACGAACCGACGAACCATGTCTCGTAGCTCGGCGATCCTCGTGGTCGTATCCGCCATTTGAGTTGACTCTTACTAGTGCGTGTCGCGCGGACATAAACGTCCGCGTCACTTTGTTTCACAGGTCCAAACGGCGAAGAAGCCGCTGTGGTTAATCCGCATCCGCTCTAAAGGGGTGAAGTGGCCGATGGATTGAGTGGGCCAGCGTCGCGCACCGGTCTCGAATCGCAATGGCCTGCTCAATGTGCCTTCGTCGCATGGTCCGTTAACTTAGCCAAACTGGCAGCAGTGTCGATCACCCCTAAATCCCGGTTGTTGTCGGAGCGTTGTGCGTTTTCTAACGGTTTTGACCATTCTTCCACAAGAGGCGGACTTTCGCCATGGTTCACAACCTAAGCTTGTAGTGCTTGGTGAGTAATGAAGTTGCCGATTGGAATTGAATGCTGGTGCCATCACGCGTAGACCACATCGGCACCAATCCCGTAAGGAGCGACGATGATCAAGCAGAGCATTTTTCGCGTCGCGCGAAGTCGTGCGTTTTCGATGTTGGTAAGGCTGCTGGAGAAACTGGAGCATCAACAGAACTTGCTCCGCGTGCTGACCTACCATCGTGTCGATTACCCCGATGCACGACCGGATCTTGACCCAAACCTGATCAGCGCGACTCCCGAGACTTTTGCTCGCCAGATGGAGCACATTGCCGAACATTATGTCGTCATGACAATCGATCAGGTGGTGCAAGCGGTGCGCGACAAGTCGACACTGCCACCTCGGAGTGTGCTCGTCACATTTGACGACGCATACTACGACTTTGCCGAACATGCCTGGCCAACGCTGAAACGGCTGGGCTTACCCGCGGTGATGTTCGTCCCCACTGCTTTCCCCGGCCAAGCGCGGCAGTTTTGGTGGGACACCGTATACGAAGCACTTCACAAATGCAAAGTGGATCGGGACCTGGGTAAGTGTGGCATCGAAGTCTTTCGGAACGAAAGTCGAGCACAAACGTATCGGCGTATCGTTTGCGAACTGAAACTGCTGCTCCACGACGAAGTCCTCGCGCGCGTCGCCGAGTTGTCCCGGCAATGCGAATTGTCTCCACTCGTCAGCCCGGTCATGACGTGGGGCGAATTGAAGAACCTGGCCGGCCAGGGGCTGGCGCTTGGTGCCCATACACAGACGCACCCGTTGTTGAACCGAGTACCACTGGAATCAGCTGTTGAAGAGGCGATTGGGTCGTTACGAGAACTGCAATCACACGTCGGCGATGTCGCTCCAGTTTTCGCCTATCCAGGCGGAGCATTCAGCGATGAGGTGGTCCAACATCTGCGAGACCATTTCGAACTGGCGTTTACGACGTGCCGCGGAATCAACGACATGGGTCGGGCGGATGCGTTACGCCTGAGGAGAATCAACGTCAGTCGCCACACACCAGATTCCCTGGTTCGTGCCCAGATGTTAGCCGGAGTTCGCCACTTTAATCACCGCTGGCCACTTGATAGTTCCATTTCGTGCCCGAACCCGGGAAGTTGCTGCTGTTGAGGCGGATGAAGCTGTTCCCAGAGGCGAGTCCGATAACCTTCCACCAGACAGACCATCATTTCCAGGACCAAAATGTCAGCGCGGTTCATCACGTGGCGTGCGCTGCGATGGCCCAAACCCTCGATCATTTCGCCCAACACGTCCAGATGCAGCAACACCGCTTGATGGGCGGTCACCTGCGATGAAGCCAGCAATTCGACAAGCTGCCTCATTTCTTCGGCCAGGTTGCCAGACCCCATGATGACGTAGGTGCGAAGAAGTTCTCGGTACCGCCCAGACAATGATTCGGCCAGTGGCTTGGGAAGCGGGACGACGCGGGCGAGCGGGTTCACTTGGGAGCGGTCGTTCATCACGTCGTCACCACATTCCACAGGTACCGTACCCAACAGCATGGCCCGTTGTTGGGCCAACAGACGCTCAGCTTCGTCATGTTCGAGTTTTTTACGGTGACTTTCGGCCTGCTGCAACCGTCGATTTTCCGCCACCAGACGTCGCCGCTCGATCGCCCGCGACACTGTCCAGATCAGCGAACGGACCGTCGTCGTGTTGATGCAAACATACGCATCCGCACCAGCTTCGAAACAGAGCGCTGACATTTCTTGTTCGCTGAGCGTGCCGAGCACCACCACCGGTTGTTCCTCACCGCCACCGGCGCGTAGCCCGTCGAGCAGTTCCAGCGAATCCAGGTCCGGCTCCTCGTGACTGATCAACACGGCGTCGAAAGACTCTTCGTGCAAGCAAGCCAATCCGTCGGCCATCCCCACGGATTCTTCCAACAGAACTTCCGTGGCGCTATCTGCCGCCAGCGCGTCTGCCAGCCAACCACCAGTACGCTGGGTGCCCGCCACAAACAATGTCCGCATTCGCGGGGGCAAGAAACCCCACGGTGTTGTAGGAAATTGATTGTCCGAAGCTTCGACGACAGTTGCCATGATCCGTCCATGTGCTAGCACGTGGCGCATTGCCCAATTCGGCGAGCACCTTGTACTAGAGTGGGTCGAACGGCGTCAACGCCAACCGTAGCCTGTTGAGACGAGGCTGCCGTGCACGGTAGCCGGCGTAAGATGTACTCTCACCACGCCAATCGCGAATCTCCTTGAAAAGCCGCCGGCCCGGCAAGACCACAAGATCGGGTGTATCGTCGGGAAACCGCTATTGCATAGCGGGGTGGATTTCAGTATCTGCCTTCACACCATCTTCTTCCACAACAGGGAAAGGGAGCTAAGCGATGCACGTGGTATCAGATCCCTCCACCCTACTTTCCTCGCCTGAATACGATGCGCCGTTGCGCACGTGCCCATTGTGCCAGTCACCCGCACTGAGTCGTTACGATCGCGACTACGAGGGGCGGCAGGTTGCTCGTTGCCGGCGATGCAGCCTACTGTTCATGAACCCGCAGTACGCCGTGAATTTCCAGTCTTCGAGAGCAGTTTTCGCTTGTTGGCAAGAAAACCGACGGGTGTGTCCGCGGCTACCAAAACGTCCCGGCACGCCGCTTGAGTTTCCAGCTCCTGCTTCATCCAGCGATCAGTCACGGTATTCGAGAACATTCAGCGCAGATCCATGTCGCATTGCTGGTCGGACTGCAGCAGTGAGTTGTGGGTACTGCGATAACGTGGCATGACCGAAAGGTCTTTGTTGGGGGGGATCGCGATGTCTCGGATGGGAGCAGCGTGAGTTGAGTGCTGGTCAGTCCTCGGTTCGGCTGCCAGAATGATGGCGAACGTCGGACGTGAATCTACGGGAGGAGTAGCAATGATTGACTTGGCAGGACACGCCGCCCTAGTCACGGGGTCGACCAAAGGGGTTGGACGTTCAATTGCAGTGGCGATGGCTGCTGCCGGTGCGAACGTTGTCATCCATGGTCGTGCCGAAGGCCAGGCGTCGCGCGAAGTGCTTTCTGCGTGCCAAGAACAGGGCGTCCGAGCGGAGTTTGTGACCGGAGATCTGTCCGGACCCACGGACGCGGCGGTCGAGCGGCTGTTCGAGCAAGCACAGGCAGCACTGCCCGAGATTGACATTCTGGTCAATAACGCAGGGACCTACGACGACGTCCCATATTTGGAAATGGACCTGCCTCGATTTGAGCGAACGATGCGGCTTAATGCCTTCGCGCCTTTCTTTCTCACGCAGCGCTTCGCGCACCATTGGGTACGGCAACGAGTCAACGGACGCGTGCTGATGATCGGATCGATCAACGGTCGCATGGCCGAACCAACGCACTCGGGCTACGATACGTCAAAGGGAGCTGTCGAGACAATGGTCAAGACGTTGTGTGTCGAGCTTGCTCCGCAGAACATTCGTGTCAATGGTCTCGCGCCTGGATTGGTCGTCACACCCTTGACCTCGATAATCGAGGAGGATCCCAACTTCAAACGTTGGATGTGCCTGCATACACCCAATGGCGAGGTGCCGGGTAGTGAGGTGGTGGGCGACGGCGCGGTGTACCTTTGCAGCGACGCAGCGCGGCACGTGCACGGACAAATGCTAATGGTCGACGGCGGCATGAGCATTTGGCAGCAGCCTGAGATGCCGCTCGGCTGGAAGTAAGGTGAACGGCAGAAAAGATGCTGCCAACCGGACGTGTCTGAGAGGGCGAAGCTACTGCTGAGGACCGCCCGATCAACAACTAACGCATAGTCGTTGTTCGCTCCACGAACATATCGCCAAGTTCGCGGAGCGGACAGCGACTTGATGTGCCAGTCCTGGACCGGTTCGGCGCTCGTCACTGGCTCGCACGGAAAACAGATTCCAGCTGCTCGGCTGTGAACGTCAACGACTTCCGCAGCTTACCCACGCGAAAGTTGATCGTATTTGTCTGATCTGGTAGCAACTCGAGAAAGAACGCGACTCCAAACGTGACATTCTCGGGCCCTTTCTTGAGCGGCACTTCGAAATACAACCAAGCATTCTTCAAATCAACTTCGTGGCCCACCCAAACCAGCTTGGCTGGTTTGCCGTCAGCTTCTTTCGCGATAAAGGATCTCCTCAGATATTTCTGCATCAGACGATCGATCCCTGCCGATCTGTCCAGGTCGACCGGGCGGTCGGCAATACGCCGCAGGGCCTGTTCAAGGTCTACCGGATTGACCTGCAGCGCGATCTCTAGTCGCCCCGTCTTGGCATTCCATTCCGCTTCCGCAATGCTCGCATGGCGCGGATGCGCGAGCGCGCTGCCACTGAGCAACAGCAGACACGACAGGGTTAGGATCGTTCGAGGAATTACTGTCCGATAGTCGCCTTTCGCTCCGCGAAAGGAACGTGCTTTCGCGGAGCGAAAGACGACAATAAAAGATCGAACACTGCTTAGCAGCGCGTCGCGTGCAGTTATCGATATTTCCACGCTGTTCCTCATGATTTTTCTTTCTCCGCCTGGGCTTTTTCACTCGCTTTGGCTTTCTCGACTGCCTTGGCTTTTTCGGCCGCTTTGTCTTTTTCGGCCGCTTTGGCTTTTTCGGCCGCCTGGGCTTTCTCGCTCGCTTTGGCTTTCTCGGCCGCCTTTTCAGCTGCCTGGGCCTTTTGCATTTCGTTCTTCTGTTTTCCGGCTTTGAACAGCTGAAAACGAGACTTCGCAATTCGCGGTGGAAAGTAGTTATTGTCCAGATCGACGTCCGCCGTTTCGAGATGTGGATCCAGGATCAAGCCTTTGATCGCCTTTTCCGTAATGATCAACTTGGAGACTTGTTGGTTGTTGCGTCGCCAGATTTCGGCGGGGATTCGCAGTTCGGAATCTGTGCCGTCTTCAAATTCAATCTGTAGCACGATCGGCATGACCAGCCCGCCATGGTTCTTGAAATCGACAATGTAGAAGTTCTTTTTAGTGGCCAGCAGTTTCTTCTCTTCCTCAGAAAGGCCCTTGAGCAGCCCCTGGTAGGATTTTCGTTCGGCACCGGTAACGGCAGTGGCATCGAACTTCGAATAAAAGTCCTTCAGTTCGGGGAATAGATCATCGCGTTTCTCGAGCGGTTCGTTGCGCTGCTTGGAAAGGCTGTCAGGTTTTTCACCCCGCGCCTTCTTCAGTGGTTTTTCGACGTCGGGGTCGCGCGTGTCGACTTCAAACAACCGCACGTTCTCGATGGCGATGTCCGTGTGGTCTGTCGTGTAGAACCAACCTCGGAAAAACCAATCGAGATCGATCGCCGAGGCATCTTCCATGGTCCTGAAGAAGTCGGCTGGCATGGGCCGCTTGAACATCCAACGACGAGCGTACTGGCGGAAGGCGAAATCGAAGAGTTCTCGCCCCAGAATTGTCTCGCGCAGGATGTTCAGCGCCGTGGCTGGTTTGCCATAACCATTGGGGCCGAACTGCAGGATCGATTCCGAATTCGTCATGATCGGCACTTGTGTTGTGCTGCGCATGTAGGAGACAATGTCGCGTGGCTCACCACGTCGAGATGGATAGTTCTCTTCCCACTCCTGTTCGGACAGGTACTGCAGAAACGTGTTGAGGCCCTCATCCATCCACGTCCACTGGCGTTCATCCGTGTTGACGATCATTGGAAAGTAGTTATGGCCGACTTCGTGGATGATCACGGAGATAAGCCCGTACTTGGTGCGTTTCGAGTACGTGCCATCCTTCTCTGGTCGCGGACCGTTGAAACAGATCATGGGATATTCCATACCCCCAATCGGGCCATTGACGGAATATGCGACGGGGTACGGATAATCGAACGTGTACCGTGAATAGACATTCAGTGTGTGAATGATCGCGTGGGTCGAGTACTTGCTCCACAACGGTTCAGCCTCTTTGGGATACAGCGACATGGCCATCACGCGGTTACCATTCACGTCGTGCTGCTGTGCATCCCAGATGAATTTTCGCGACGAGGCAAAAGCGAAGTCGCGGACGTTTTCGGCCCGATAAATCCAGGTCTTCTTGCCGGTTGGTTTTACTTTTTCCGCAGCTGTGGCTTCTTGGGGATTGACGATGAACACAGGCTTGCCTGCAGTTTCTGCCTGTTTCAGTCGTTCACGTTGGACGTCCGTCAGTACTTCTTCGGGATTCTGCAAGACACCGGTCGCTCCAACGATGTGGTCATTCGGGACGGTCAACCGGACCACATAGTCTCCCAACTCCAAAGTGAATTCACCGCGACCGACAAACTGTTTGTGCTGCCATCCGGTCGCGTCGGTATAAGCGACCATGCGGGGAAACCATTGGGCCATTTCGTAGAGGTAGTTGCCATCTTCCTTAAAGAACTCGTAGCCCGTTCGACCTGAAAGGACTTTGTTATCATTGATGCGAAAATTCCAGTCGATTGAAAACAACACCGACTCGCCGCTGGCCAACGGTTTGTCCAAGTCAATCCGCATCATGGTCTTGACGATGGTATGTTTTAGCGGTTTGTCCGCTGCATCACGCACGCTGGTGATGTTGACGCCACCGTCAAACGTCTCACGCACGAGCAGCGTCTTAAGTTGGTTGTAAGACAACCGTGTGATGCTCGACCTCGTTGCAGTCGTGGCCGCATCGGAACCTCTGGCAAAAATATTCGCGTCGAGCTGCAACCAGAGATAATTCAAACTGTCTGGCGAGCGATTCAGATAGGTAATCGTCTCAGAACCGATGATCCGCTGATTCTCGTCATCAAGCTCGACATTGATGTGGTAGTTGGCGCGCTGCTGCCAGTAGCCTCGACCAGGTGCCCCCGAGGCTGTCCGATAGTCGTTTGGCGTGGGCAAGATCTCTTCGAGTTGCCGGAATTTATCCTCTTGTCCGTACTTACCGTTCCTCACGCCGTCTTGAGCCCAAACTGAAACGCAGGCAGAAACCAACAGGAGCGACAAGAAGAGGCGTGAAATCATGGTTGTAAAGCTCGTGGCAGGGCGAGGGGTCACAAACTACGAGTTCTCAGCCCACCGAGCAGATCGACGGGATCGCAGCACTTTTCTCTATTAAAATCGCCAGCGTATCTGGAGACAAGCAACGTCGCTCGTGTTTTCCCCAAAAGCACCTGCCTGAGGGGCGAGAAGAACTTTGCTCACCGCCGCGGCAGAAGCCGAATCTCGTACAGCCGGGGCCAGTTTTTGCCAGTGACAAACAGACGTTTTCCGGCCTCGTCATAGGCGATCCCATTTAGAACCGCTTCCTTATCCGGTCGCTGGTTCTGCGGCCAGAGCCTGCTGAGGTCGAAATAACCAGTCACTTCGCCCGATCTCGGCGAAATCCGTACGATATAGTCCTTGTACCAGACGTTGGCCAGAATCTCGCCATTGACGAACTCGAGTTCATTCAAACGGCTAATTCGGTTTCCTCCACTGCGGACCGAAAGTCGGCGGACGACGCGAAACGACTTGGGGTCCAAGAACCGCAGCGTCGACGTGCCATCGCTGACAATCAAGTTGCGACCGTCTTGCGTAATGCCCCAACCTTCGCCCGAATAACGAAACTTCTGCCGCAGCTCAAATGTCTTTCGGTCATAGACCATGCCAACGTTTGACTTCCAGGTCAACTGGACAATCGTATCGTCCCAAGCGGTGATGCCCTCGCCGAATACGCGGTCGCCATGCCGAACTTGTTGCTGAACCTGTCCGGTCTTCAAATCGACTCGGCGCAACGTCGACCGCCCGTATTTGCCAGTCCCTTCATAAAGTGCGCCGTCGACGAAGATCAGGCCTTGCGAATAGGCGTCGGCGTCATGCGGATATTCGTTGACCACTTGGGCGATGTAGACTTGCGGCGGGCCATCCCGACCGCTGGCCCAGACTCCGATGCCCACAACACAAACAAGAACCGCTCCCAACAGCACCCACCGACTCCTTCGCGGAGGCGCGGTTCTTCGAGACGCGATGGGTGGCGATTTTTGTGGTGTGGTCTTTCTACCCATCAGGCTTACCTCGGTCGTTGCGATAAACTAACGTAGGGGAAACGATGGTCGGGTATCAAGGCCGGAATGGGCGATCCGGCGATCGGAATCAAGGTAAGAACGGCTTCGCTCTACCAATTATTGCCGGTGAATTGCCGTGGTCGAGCCCAGCGGTGGACGATTCTCGATCGGTTGGCTAGCGTGCACCGCGGGGGCAACCGGTAATTCTCACACATCGCGAGTTTATTGCCAACGGTCGGACTTCGTCAGTCATTGAGTTTTGAACGGGAAATCCATGGAAACTGCGGCATCTGCCACGCCGTCGCAACGCGTTGCCGTCATTGGTGGCGGCATTACAGGCCTGGCCGCCGCGCATCGGCTTGTCGAGCTGCAACCCAATGTCGCCGTCACGCTGTTTGAGGCCGCGCCACGTCTGGGAGGCGTTTTGGAAACCGTCCATCGGGATGGATACCTAGTCGAAGCCGGTGCGGACAATTGGATCACCAACGTCCCCTGGGCGACGGACCTATGCAATCGAATTGGATTTGCCAATCAGTTGGTCGAGACGAATTCGACACACCGAGGCGCTTTCGTGGTTCGTCGCGGCAAGTTGCGGAAAATCCCTCCTGGTTTTATTGTTATGGCACCGAGTCGTATCTGGCCTGTCATTACGACACAGATTCTGAGCCCGTGGGGGAAGCTGCGTCTGGCTTGCGAATCCTTCGTATCGAAGCGAACAGAGGAGGACGACGAGAGCTTGGCTTCCTTTGTTACCCGACGTCTTGGCCGCGAAACCTACGATCGGCTCGTTCAGCCTTTGATTGGTGGTATTTATACCGGTGATCCAGAACTGCTCAGCCTACGCTCAACGATGCGACGGTTTCAAGATATGGAACGCGAACATGGCAGCTTGACGCGCGCCATCCGGAGCCAGAACAAAGACCGATCGACGGCCATTGATGGTGGGGCGCGGTACAGCATGTTTATGGCACCGCGTGACGGACTGTCCAGCTTGATCGACGCGATTGCCGCGCGGCTGCAAGCCGATTCTGTCCGGCTTTGTTCGACGGTGACGCAGCTCTTCCGCAGCGGCTCGCACTGGAGTGTGCAGACGACGAACAATGCAGCGGCGGCCGAGCCGTTTAACGCCGTGATCCTGGCAGCGTCCGCACGCGGGACCGCCAGACTGTTGAGCGAACTCGATTCCCAACTTGCCGACGAGCTCGGCGCAATCCCGCACGCGAGCTGTTCAATCGTATCGTTAGGTTACCGCCGCGATCAGATCACGCATCCGCTGGACGGATTTGGCTTTGTTGTGCCGCGCATCGAGAAACGCAGAATCCTCTCGGCCAGCTTTTCGAGCGTCAAGTATCCGGGCCGAGCGCCGGACGGGCACGTGTTGGTGCGAGTTTTCGTGGGCGGAGCGTTTCAGCCAGAGCTTGCCGCCTTGCCGGACGACGCGTTGCAACAGATCGCCACGACTGATCTGCGCGATCTGTTGGGGATCCGTGGTGAACCCCGGCTCGTCGAAATCAGCCGCCGCCCTTCGGCGATGCCCCAGTATTACGTGGGGCACGAAGCGCGTGTTGATCGGATTGAAGGCCTGATGGACCAGCACCCCGGGCTCCAGCTCGCCGGCAACGCTTTTAATGGAGTCGGGATGCCACATTGCATTCACAGTGGGCAACAGGCCGCCGAACGAGCGTTGGCAGAGATGAAGCCAATAGCTCATGGGCGTGTGTGCTGAATCCGTGTAAGATCGTGCTGGTGGACCTGAACCGAGGGCATTGACCCGATTTGCGGCATCCGTAAACTAAGTCTGACCAAAAAGAGCGGGTGTGGCGGAACTGGCAGACGCGCATGGTTGAGGGCCATGTCGGGGCAACCCGGTGGAGGTTCGAGTCCTCTCACCCGCACTTTTTTTCTTTTCTTCATCCCCCGGCTGACTGTTCAACGTAAGCGTTCGCAGGCTGGACGTTGATTCCAAGGGAAAACCGAGTTTGTAGGGACGACAGTGCCATTCGAGCCAGACCCCCGACCGGTGAAGACTGCTCAATCGGCACGTGGACCCATTTTGTCGAACTTATTCACTCGCCGACAGACGATGCACGATCAGCACTGCATGGTCTGCTGCAGGTGCCAGATCTTCGATCGCCTCACAAACGTCGTCCAGCAAATTGCCCTTGGCAGTGCTGGTCGCCTGCAACTTTGCGGCTAGCATCTGTGGGTCCATGATACTCGTGTCCTCCGCACCCGGCAGAATCACCGTTGGCTTGAACAGTACCAAATGGTCTCCCGGTTCGAGCTGTACCGTCTGCATCTGGTAACTGTTATCCGGTTCGCTGGCCAATGCCAGTGACGGACTGACTAGGGAAGTCACGCTTTTCTTACCAACAAGCAACGCACCCGCGTCTCCGGCCGCACAGTATTCGAGGATGCCGGTGTCCGGATCGATCTTGCCAAAAAAAGCCGAGGCAAAGTTGCCCCCCGCTGAACTGTTCCAGAGCGTCTCGTTCACGTGGCCGATCAATTGCCGAGCGTCGTGGATGTGTTGAGCGTGCGATCGAATTGATGCTTGCAGCGTGGCGGCGGTCAGTGCGGACTGGATCATCGGCCCTTCGCCGTGCCCCAGCGTTACAGTCAGCGATCCGTCCTGCGGGATGAACCAGTCGAAGAACCCTGAATTCAGCATTGGGCTTTCCGAAGTCCAACCAACCAACCGCCAATCATCGAGCAGCGGCACGACGTTCGGTTGGTGGTCTCGTTGCCACTCGGCAGCTCGAACCAACTGCCGGTCGACTTGCTTCGACGAAACACATTCCGTTAACAAGATCTCTCGTTGCAATTCCGACGAAACCCGACCTGCAATGATCTCGACCAGGTTCGTCTGCGCATCATTGAAATCGGTGACCCGATCTGCAAACATCCACAGCGTACCCAACGGTTCAGTTGGACTTGAAACAGGTACGCAGATCGCCGCCGCGTAGGGTTGGGGAACTTTCCAATGTGGCAAGAGGTGGGCATCTTCAATGACAACCGCGTGGCCAATCAACGCTTCCAGGTCCGCCACCGAACCGCGTAAGGGACGAGCGGGCTCGAGCAAACAATGGTTCGGCAGACCCCAACTACTGCGCATCTTCAGTTCTGTCGTGGCCTCATCCAGCATATAGACTGCAGCCGCCTGGCAGCCGATCGCGCTGGCGCCACCTTGCAGGATCGCCTCCAGTCGCACTGCCAGGTGTGCTTCTTCGTCGCGCCGCGCAGTAATCGGGACGCCAGCGGCCAAGTCCGCTTCGCGTTCTAACAACGCCGTTCGTGTGTCGTGCAGTTCTTGCAGCAACTCCGCCATCGACTCAGCCAACTGACGCGCTTGTCGCAGTTCGAGCGGCTCGTTGGCGGCTTCAGCATTTGCGTCGTTGTCGGTCGGCTGGCTGGCTGGTTTGAGTACGAACCCGCAGTCATCTCCGGTAGCGGGAAGCAGATAGTCGGAGGTCTGCGAGAGATTGCTCGTCGTAGCACCAGCCTTGCGGAGCGACCAGCCAGTTATGTCTTCGAAGGCACGACAAAAACTCTCCAGGCCAGGCACAACGGCCGAATCGGACGACGGCTCAGAGTTGTTTTCAACATGGAGCTTGAGATAGCTGGGGTTGCTATTACGCACGGTGTCCACCACGAATCAGATGTTATGAATAACAGCCCGATCCATGGGTTACAAACCGTCGGTGCGCCACGAGCAATGTGCCGGCAAGCCAGTTGTCCATCACTGACATTCAATTGCATCGACTATCGACCAGCAAATACTCTAACGCTTTCCTATGCTGCGTCGATCCGCCATCCCACCCGGGACGTATAAGCCGCATAACGTGTCTATTCCGTCGAAGTTTCTGAAGGCGAGAATTCGACGAAGAAGAAGTCATGTTGCGCCCAATTCGGTGTCAAATCGAACCGCATCAGGACCTGGTCCTTGTTACTATGCTGGGATTGTTCCCGAGGAATCAAACCCAAGGGGGAGGTGTGCGGGGTTTTTAGGACAGTCCGACTGCTTATTTATGTTGGGGCCGAGGGGTGGGAACAGCGGCCCTCGAGGCCCTTCGTAGGCCTCGGGGTGGCCGCAGTAGCGCATCCCCGGTGTGGGTTCCGTTTGATTCTCCGATTTCAGTC
>PVBE011039513.1_pt1 | contig 61830 bp, 65 predicted proteins | sample 1631181 | NCBI WGS metagenome assembly PVBE01 (sample SAMN08397723, study PRJNA350692) | Marine metagenome, whole genome shotgun sequencing project. | isolation source: water | place: Pacific Ocean | collected 2012-04
CAACAATTATATAAGGAGAAATAATTTCATTTAATGGACTGTAGATCGGTTCCATTGGAATGACCTTTTTCACAGTATCAAGTGCCAAATCTGAAAACACATGAAATCCCGTCCCGGAGGAAACAATGTTATCCTGGAAACGGATGGAAAATGTTTGACTCACCTCATCTTCAGTGATCAAAAAATTCTGAAGCCGTGCTATCCCTTCTTTAAAAAGATAAATGCTGTTTGAATTAAAGCCCCTCACCAGAAATTCCATGTTTCCGGATTGGTCCGGCTCTGTTTCAAAATGTACATATTCGCTATCGGTTTTAAAGAATCGTTCATAGGATATATTTACCCAGTTGAGATAAACCTGATCATAATTAAAATTTTCATTGGGATCTTCCTGATTAATAAGTGTAAACAGGTTTTCTCCATTGTAAACAGGGATTGAACTGTTTTGATTATTTTCACCATTAAGATGCTCAATGTTTTGTCCTTCCCATGCATGTGTTTCTCCAATCAAATTATCATTCCACTGCATGGCAATCAAATGGATATTGCTGGTCATCCCCTGAACCTCGGCTGTAATCTGAAACTTATTTGTAGCGGGATATTCCAGTTGAATGATATAATCCACAGATGTACCACTATTTACAGGTGGGTTCATAAAAAAATGATCAAAATTGTCCCACTGTTGATGAAACTGATCCGATACCAGGCCAAGCCGGGCAAAATACTCATCTTTTTCAATGTGAACCGTTTGAGTGAAATATATTGGTTTTTGCCAATCAGGTAAATCCTCAGTTGGGTATACGTTCTCCTGTCCATATCTCAGTCCATTCTGGTTCTCCCATGTAAGCCAATACACATTTTCATCTGTGTAAAAGTTATTTTTATACGGCACACTTACTGGGGACGGATTTTTCTCACCTCTAAATATGATTTCATCTTCATCATTGAATTCACCATCGTGTTCACCTTCTATATACAACAATATCTCATCTTCCTCATTCCAAAGCTGAAAGGTTTCGGGATCTGCGTCATTCAGTACAATCCCGTAGGTCTCAAGATCACTCCTTGTAATTCTATACCATCCTGGATAATCAACGATAATCTTTGCGATATTTTCAGAGTACTGATAGTCCGGAATCTGATTCATCGTTCGGTAAACTGTATATTTCGGCTGAATACTATGAATTCCTGAAATTGATAACAGCACCGGAGTAAAGGACGGATCTTCCGGATTCCATGTTAATTGAATGGTTATATCTGCGAACCATGATATGCTCTCTCCATCAATTGATACAGGAAATATTTTTAAAACAGCGCTGGGTCTCCTCTTAATATTTGGAATCTTATTAAGAGTTCCAATTGACTGTGTTCCTGAGATTGAAATGGCACAGATATATTATCCGGTAACTCTATTCCCTTGGGTGATTCATGGGTTCCCAATTTTAATTCCATTGAGATGGGTATTAGTCTTTCGTCATCATGAAAATAATTAAGAATTGCATCATCGGCAACACCTACAAGAATCTCTGAAATATAAGGGACTGACGGCTGGCCAGGGTGGACTGATGATTTAAATTTGGGAGATGTTTGAATAGCTCCATTTTCATCAACCCATACACTGTCCAGGTGGACAGATAAGATAAGGGTGCCAGGCTGATTTATCTGTATTTCAATCCCAGGTGAAGATAAAAGAATTAGCGGAAAAACAAGAAGTATAAAGGGATATTTGAAAAATATATTATGTATAATCCCTTTTACCATATAAAATGAAAATATCAATCACCCGAAGAAATAAACATTTTTGAATTTAAATATCTTCGTAATTCCATTTCATCCATTCCAACATAAGGAAATCTCCCCTCTTCAGAGATAGATATCTTTCCTGTTTCTTCTGACACAACAATGACAATAGCATCGGTTTCCTCAGATAATCCCAACCCTGCCCTATGTCGGGTTCCCATATCCGGACTGATAGTTGTACTTTCACTGAGTGGTAAAATACATCCTGCTGATTCAACAATATCATTCTGGATGATAATAGCGCCATCATGCAGTGCAGAACCAGGATTAAAGATACTCAATAACAATGGACTAGATACATCAGCTTTCAAGAATGTCCCCGATTCTTTATAAGATCGCAGGCCTGTTTCCCTTTGGATAACAATAAGTGCTCCCCACTTTTTTTTCACTAATTCATTAATTGAATAAACCAGGTTTTCAATTGTTTGTGATGATCCAACCCTAAAAATCTTTTGAAAAAATCGATGTTGACCTATGTAAATTAATAATCGTCTAATTTCAGGTTGAAATAAAATGACAAATGCAACAACCCAAACAGTTTGAAAGCGATTCACTAACCAGGAAGTGGCACGAAAACCAAACGCGTTAAAAAGAAAAGAGGAGATAAGCAATATAATCAACCCTACCAACATTTGCCCCGCACGAGTTCCCTTGAAATACTGATAAACTGTGTAAAAAATCCAACTTACCAACAAAAGGTCAACAGCATCAACAAGAGTAACTGTCAAGAAACCTATCTTAAATAGAGTCATGCTTGAGTACCTGCTTCCATGATTTTATCTGTAATAACAACTGCACGTTTTACTTCTTTCACATCATGGACACGAACAATAGACGCACCGTTCAGGATACTTGCTGATACTGAAGCTAAGGTCCCCTCTAATCTGTCTTCAGAAGGGACATCAAGAGTTAACCCAATAAATGATTTTCTGGAAGGTCCTATCAAAATTGGAAACCCCAATTCAGAAAATTCATTTAACCGTTGGATTAGAATAAAATTGTCATTGAGTTGTTTACCAAATCCTATTCCCGGATCAATAATAATCTGTTCTTTTTTGATTCCAAAGTCCAGTGCTTTTTGTATCTGGAAAGAAAAAAAAATTATAAGTTCTTTTATCACATCAATATAGGTTGGATTTGTTTGCATATTCCTAGGTGTTCCTTTAATATGCATTAACACAACAGGCACATCAAACTTCTTCACAATTTTTATCATTCTTGAATCAAATGTTAATCCACTGATATCATTAATAATATCAGCACCAGCTAATAAAGCCTTTTCAGCAACTTCTGATTTATAGGTATCTATAGAAATCGAAATGTTAGAATTTTTTCGTATTGCTTCAATGACTGGGATGGTACGATTTATCTCCTCTTCTAGGGATACCGGAACCGCACCAGGGCGTGTAGATTCCCCCCCGATATCAATAATATCAGCACCATTTTTTTCCATAGATTGTGCTTGGGATAATGCTTTGCTAAGATGACTATACATACCCCCATCACTGAATGAATCTGGTGTAACATTTAGAATCCCCATAATTAGAGTATTTTGTCTGGTGTGTTTCAACCATTTATTGAATTGATTACCATCCATTCAATAAATGGAAATAATTATAATTGAAGGTTACCACTGTCAAGCTGGTGCAGTCTCAGGTTTTACAATGAGACGTTTTTTTGTTCTTACCGGAGATTTTATATTTACCTTTTTCGTTTTTTTCTTTGGACTATTTGCTCTACGTCTGATTACTTTTTTTCCATCTAAAATTCTATTTAAGTCCTTTTCATCTATCGTTTCATGTTCAAGAAGCTCACCCGAAATCCCATGTAAAATTGATTCATTTTCTTTTAGAATATCTTTAGCTGCCTTTTGGGCCTTCCTAACAATACGCACTACCTCTTCGTCAATCAGACGAGCTGTTTCTTCACTATAATCCCGATGAGTTTGAATCTCTCTACCTAAAAAGATTTCCTCATTCTTTTTCCCAAATGTCATGGGACCCAAGACATCACTCATCCCCCATTCACATACCATTTTTCGGGCAATTTTAGTTGCTTGTTCCAAATCATTTCCTGCACCGGTTGTCATTTCTTTAAATATCAGCTCCTCGGCAGCTCTTCCACCCATCATTATACCTAATCTCCCCTCAATATATTTTCGAGTGTAACCATGTTTCTCATCTAGAGGAAGTTGCATGGTCAACCCAAGAGCTCTGCCTCGGGGGATAATGGTTACCTTGTGCACTGGATCTGCCCCCTCTGTCTTAAGAGCAACCAAAGCATGACCGGCTTCATGGTAGGCTGTTACTTTTTTCTCCTCTTCAGAAAGAATCATGCTCTTTCGCTGAACACCCATCATAACTTTATCAATTGCATCTTCAAAGTCATCCATATCGACGGCTCGTTTTCTTTTACGGGCTGCTAATAATGCTGCTTCATTAACAATATTTGCTAAATCAGCACCCACCATACCTGGAGTACCCTTTGCAATGGTTTCTAATTTAACTTTTCTTTTATTCAATAATATATTTTTAGCATGAACCTTTAGAATTCCTAACCTCCCTCTAACATCTGGAACATCCACCACGATTTGACGATCAAATCTCCCCGGTCTCAAGAGAGCTGAATCCAACACATCCGGACGGTTTGTAGCAGACATTACAATAATATTTGCATTGATTTCAAATCCGTCCAATTCAACCAGCAGTTGGTTTAAGGTCTGTTCTCTTTCGTCATGACCACCGCCTAAACCTGCTCCACGTTGTCTACCAACAGCATCCAGTTCATCAATAAAAATAATACACGGAGATTCCTTTTTACCCTGTTCAAACAAGTCTCTTACTCTGGATGCACCCACACCGACAAACATTTCCACAAAATCTGCTCCACTCAAGCTAAAAAACGGAACATTTGCCTGGCCCGCAACAGCGCGAGCTAATAATGTTTTACCAGTTCCAGGAGGGCCAACAAGAAGCACTCCTTTTGGAATTTTTGCTCCCAGTTTCCTAAATCGTTTCGGATGTTTTAGAAAATCAATAACCTCTTTCAATTCTTCCTTGGCCTCCACACATCCAGCAACATCATTAAAGGTAACCTTGTCCATATTATTATCCCAAATTTTTGCACGGCTTTTACCAAAATTAAAAACATTGCTCATGCCACCTGCACCCCCCTGCATACGTCGCATAATAAAAATCCAAAAAGCAATTAACAAAAGCCAGGGAAGCATATTCAACAAATATCCTGTCCAATCAATACTTTTTTCTTTGAAACTGTAATCTACTCCATATTCTTCCCATTCATCCATCACATTCTGATCTATAAAAGGAAGGACAACTTGAAAATGGCTCACATTATCATTAGTGCCAATATCTGTAACTATTGATTGAGAAGTTTTAAAGGTGGCACTGAATATATTGTTTACGAAGGTTCCTTCTGCAATTTGACGATTGTGTAAAAATTCCCTGTATTGTGAATATTGCAATACCGGTTCCTTTTTAGCGTTATCCGTAAACATAGCAGATAAATAAATTGTTACTGAAATAATCATGATCCAGATGAGTGAGGTTTTTCCAGCTTGTTTCCATTGAAATCTTTGCTGATCAGAGTTATCAGGTTTTTTTTTAGAATTCTTCTGATTAGAATACTTTTTTTGGTTTTTATTATCTTGTTTAAGTTTATTTTCCATTTTACTATATTATTACCTTATCATTATTCATTTTCTAATCGATAAATTCCGGGAAGATGACGAAGTTTTTGATTCATATCCAATCCGTAACCAACAACATAATTACTGGGTATTTCAAATCCTACAAAATCTATTGAGAAATCCAATTTTGCGACTTCTGGTTTAAACAATAACGAAACTATTGTAACTGATTTGGGCATGGCTCCTTCCAATCTATTTTTTAAAAAGCTGATTGTCAATCCAGAATCTATTATATCTTCAACAATTATCACATGTCTTCCTGTAATATCAGCAGAAATATCTTTTAGCAGATGTACTGTACCGGTCGAGTGTGTCTTTTCATAACTAGATAGTTTTATAAAATCCATTTCACAGTCAATAGTTAATTCTCTCATCAAGTCTGCTAAAAAAACAAAGCTTCCATTTAGTATACCAATAAAAACTGGAATTTCATCCCGAAACTTATTAGATAAATTAATCCCCAACTCTTTAACCCTATCTCTAATTTGTTCCTGTGTATAAATGGGAACTAGATTATATCCGTACATATTTTTCATTGGTGTAATTTTAATGATATTTTTGCATACTTTGTCGTATTGGGAGTCACTTTCACCCAGTCACTGATTCGATATCCACATACCCACACAATATTTTCACCTGCGGTCAACACCATTTGTTGATATTTTTTATGGAGAGCGACCTTTTCATCAATTAGAAAATCACTCACTTTTTTCCATCCCCTCATTCCCAAAGGTTGAAACCGATCTCCCTTTTTCCAATGTCTCAAAAATAATTTTTTGTTCTGGATCACTTCACCATCAATGAACTCACTATTCCGTTTTTCATCTATAACTTCTGAAGAAGTGGATATCCATTCCCAATTAAACATATGGTTTCCGCACAACGTTTTACCATGCGGAATTATTTCATATATCTCATTTGTTATTGTTTTGTTTTTGAATACAATCCATTCTTTCCGATTATTTAAAATGTGCCACCTAGAATCACTTGAAAATACATCACCAGTTTTAGAATTCTCAAGAAATGATTTTAAAGAAATCCAGTTATATTGTCTCCACTGAGCTTGACATAAATCCATACATTTTTTTAACAGCTCAAGTTGAATGTAAATGGGAAGATGGTTCATTTGATTTTTCAACAGTATCCGTTCTTTTTTATTATCAAAATTGACAAGTCTTTTAAAAAAATAATTTACAGTGAATGTTGTGGCATCAACAAGCTCTGTGATATGACTGCTTGATCTTATGATGCCCTTTTCCACATGATTATCCTTCCGAATCCACGGAGCCATAATATTATGCCTGATAAAATTTCTTGGTATGGATACATCTGAATTCGTTTCATCTTCAACAAAAGTTAATGTGTATTTTTGAGCATAATCTATTAATTCTTGTTTCGTAAAAAAAAGTAAGGGTCTGCAAACCAAACCAGCCTTTGGATAAATTCCCCTAAACCCCTTCCCCCCACTGCCTTGTGCTAAACGCATTAATATTGTTTCTGCCTGATCAGTTTTGTGATGAGCCGTAAGAATAAAATCACCCTTAGTCTTTATTCTAATCTTTTCAAGTGCTTCATATCGATGTTTACGGGCCCATGATTCCACACTTTCATTTGGAGCTTTTGTTTGAGGATCCAAATGAATAATCTCATACGGAAGATCCCATTTCTGAGATAGATTCTGAACAAAATTCATATCTCCATCCGCATTTTCTCTTAATCCATGATTTATATGAGCCAATGTTAACTGGTAATCGAATTGATCACGAACATTCAACAAAACATGAGTTAGTACGACAGAATCCATTCCACCTGAAATGGCAACCACCAAATTTGATCCTGCTGGTATCAAGTTCTGAATGTCAGTATTATTTATGAATTGTTCTTCTATAATTTCCATTTCACTCGAATTGATAACATCAATTTAATTACTAAACGAATCTAAGAAAGGATTGTGTTTTAATTCATGTCGCATGAAAGTATTGGGACCATGCCCTGGATGAATTATCCAATCATGGTTCAATTTATCATTTAATTTCCTCAGCGAATTCATCAATGTAAGGTAATTACCACCTGGTAAATCCGTTCTACCAATGGAGCCAGAAAACAATGTATCTCCCGTAAAACAGTGTCCATCAATCGTGAATGTGGTTCCACCAGGAGTGTGCCCTGGGGTCTCTATATACGTGATAATAAAATTATCGAATTCCATTTCTCCGTCTCCCGAAATCCAATAATCCACAGTTGGAATTTCATAGGATTGGATACCAAGCATACGGCAGGTTTCAGGGTAATGTTCCAATATTTGTTTTTCATCTTTATGAAGATAAAATGGAATTGAAAATTCATCTTTAATTTTGGAAACTGCTCCCACGTGATCTGCATGAGCATGGGTGTTTATTATAGCAAAGGGTACCAAATCTAGTGTCCTGATTTTTGAAATAATCTCATCTGGATCATCCCCGGGATCAATTAAAAGAGCAGAACGCAACTCTTTTTCCCATAGAATAAATGTATTCTCCTGAAATGGGCCAACGGCAATAGAATCTACGATAATGCTCAAAAATGATAGTAAATTAACCTCAAATCCAATCAAAATAAAAATCAGACATACACTGAATTTTATCTTCATAGGACCGAGGATACATGAGCCATTCTGTAGCTGCAATGCTGCTTAAGAGAGAATTCCCATCTTGAGGGGTAAAACAAAAGCCCGTTATTTCAGTATTGTTTCTCACATTAAGAGATTGAACGGCAACGACAGTCTGGTTCAAAATTCTTCCAAAATGTCCGTGGTCTCTTCCAAAAGAAAATACCGTACTTGTCATATCTTTTTCAGTTAAAGCTACTAAAGGATTTTTTTCAAATTTATCCATAACCTGGGTTATAGTAGTGGGCTCTTTTACCCTTAAATGAAACCAAACCACATGCATATATTGACTAGGGACTTTCATCGCTGAAGAGAATAAATTTAAATCCATATCCAAAGTAGTGAATAGTCCGGCTGCATCTTTTGCATGGTGAGAACCATAAATTTGATCCCCATGTGTCCCAACCTGAGGAGAAGGAATAAATCCGCTTGCCTGACTAATATCAGTGGCACGACGAATACACACAAAAATTCCTTCTTTTAAATTATCTGGATCATTATTCACTGCTAAAGTATCGGTTATACAGGACAAATTGTGAGTATTACAGGATACTATTTGAATAAATTGATCTCCTTCCATCAACGCCTTATCATTAATACCATGTGCATATTTTTTACCAAAACCATTCTCGCTACCTTGAGCTAAAAAACCATTCACACTATCACTAAATTTTGAATAATATTTTTCTTTATTATTGTGCCCTATTCCTTTAGGAGTACAATCTACTACAACAGTTGAACGTTTAATTGCCTCTTCAGTTTCAAAATCTGGTTCCATCCCCATTTCCTTGAATGAACCAATTTTTTTTTCATCAACAGCCAATCTAGCTCCTCTGTGAATTAAATCGATGACCTTGGATTTATCAGATATCAGAGGCGTATTCTTATGGAATGACACATCGTCAATCCCAAGCTGGTCACGATAATTACAAAAAAGTCCAATGAGAGGTTCACCAATAGTGCCTGTTCCAACGATGTGTACATTTTTTCGTTTCATATGAGTTTACTCCCTAAGTGACCCTGCAAATATTCAGATACAATACTATTCTACCCAAATATTAAACTAACAACATAAGAAATATTATAATTATTTCTAATAGAAGAGAGGAAATTAAATAAGAAATGACCATAATATTGAAATCTTTTTCCCAGCACTGTAGGATTACATTTAATTTCTAAAAAACAGACCCTTCCTTCCACTCTCCAAAGACAGGTTTCATCGCCTGAACTATTTCTCCTAAAGTTGCCAAGGATTTTGCTGCCTCAATTAACGGAGGCATGAGATTATTTCCATTTTTACAAGCTTTGGTTATATTTTTCAATGATTTCTGAAACTTTTCATCATCACGTTCGAGTCTTATTTTTTTTAGATGTTTAGATTGTTGTTTTTGAGTTTTGTCACTAATGGTAAGAATAGGAATATCATTTTCCTTGTCTTCATTAACAAATTCATTAACACCCACAACAATTCTTTCATTTGTATCTATTTTACGTTGATAATCTGAAGCAGCCTTAGCGATTTCCCGTTGGAAATATCCATCTTCAATTGCAGGGATGACCCCACCTAATGCTTCAATCTTTGTGAAATATTTTTCAGCTTCCTTTTCCAAAGTATCCGTTAATGATTCGATATACCATGACCCTCCCAAAGGGTCAATTACATTTGGGGTCCCCGTTTCATAGGCAATTAACTGTTGGGTACGAAGGGCTATTTGTGCAGCTTTCTCTGTAGGTAATGCCAAGGTCTCATCCATTGAATTAGTATGTAGAGATTGGGTTCCACCCAACACCGCTGCCATAGCTTGAAATCCTGTTCTAGCAATATTTATTTCAGGTTGTTGTGCTGTGAGAGAACATCCTGCAGTTTGAGTATGAAATCGCAGTTTCAATGACTTAGGATTTTTTGCATTATATTTATTTTTCATGTTGCGAGCCCATATTCTCCTGGCTGCTCTATATTTAGCAATTTCCTCAAAAAAATCCAAATGAGAATTAAAAAAGAAGGATAATCTCGGTGCGAAATCATCCACATTCATCCCGGACCTGATAGCATAATCCACATAAGTAAATCCATCAGCTAGTGTAAATGCCAACTCCTGAACTGCAGTTGAACCTGCTTCACGGATATGATATCCACTGATCGAAATTGTATTATAATGAGGTAAGTATTCTGTACAATATTGGATCATATCCGTTATAATTCGCATTGAAGGTTCAGGAGGAAAAATCCATTCTTTCTGAGCAATAAACTCTTTTAAAATATCGTTTTGTAAAGTCCCTTTTAAATTTTTCTGAGTTACTCCCTGTTTTTCAGCGGCAGCGATATAAAAGGCCAGCAAGATAACCGCAGGGCCATTAATCGTTTGAGAGACAGAGATATTTCCAAGATTGATACCATTAAATAACCGTTCCATATCAGGGAGGGATGCAACATTTACACCACATTTTCCTACTTCTCCATCAGAGATAGGATCATCCGGATCGTATCCCATTAAGGTCGGCATATCGTAAGCAACAGACAATCCCGTTTGCCCCTTTGATAACAATAAATGATATCTTTCATTCGTTTCTTCTGGTGCTCCAAAACCTGAGAATTGTCTCATGGTCCATAGTTTTCCCCGGTAGAGATTTGGATGAATTCCCCGAGTAAAGGGATACTGTCCCGGGAATCCCAGGTTTTTCAAATAATCATTCTCATTACACTCAGGATGGTATAGAAGGTGTACCGGTTCACCGCTCACCGTATCAAAATTATAGGATCTATTTTTCGAAGATCGAGCTGCTGATTTCCATTGCTCATTAGCATTTTGAAATAGATTTAATTGTTCACTCATAATTTATTCCGTTTGTAAAACTACCTTTTGTTTTCTGTAGGCTATCATTCCCTCTATCAACAACCAAAGAATGAGCCCAATTAATACAATACCAACAACGAACAACATCATGTTGCTATGGAAAAACGATTCTGCTTTCAGGAACAAGGTCTGCAATGTGATAATAGTAATAATGCCAAAACTGCTGAGTTCATTACACGCTGACAGGAAATTTTTCCATGATCTCTTTCACAACCGATATAATTCCATTTTCCGACAATCCTAAATCATTCAATAAAATATCCCTTGGGCCATGATCAACAAATGAGTCTGGGAGACCTAAAAGGTGAACATTATAATCTCCAGACTTTCCTGAAAAAAAACTGGAAATCCCTTCACCAAATCCACCCATGTGCACACCTTCTTCTATCACAAGAAATGAGGTAAATCGCATGGCAAGATTTGTTAAAATTTGTAAATCCATCGGTTTGATAAAACGACAATTTACCACTTCACATGAAATATCTTGTTGCTCCAGTTGGCTGGCTGCCATTAATGCGGGATAAACCATTGAACCTACAGCTAAAATAGCAATATCTTTTCCGGTTTTAAGAGTTTCCCAGCTTCCTATTGGTAATAATTCTGCCTGTCCACTTTCATCAAACTGTATGGATGAAGATTTTGGATAACGAATACCAAATGGTCGATCGTCTTGCTCTAGCGCTGTGTATAGTAAATGCCTGAATTCATTACCATCTTTTGGAGCTGTTACAATCATATCCTGAATACATTTCAAATAAGCAATATCCAATGCACCATGATGAGTGGGACCATCCTCACCGACAATACCTGCCCTATCCATACAAAATATGACTGGGAGGTGCTGGAGAGCAACATCGTGTATAATTTGATCAAAAGCCCTCTGAAGAAATGTAGAGTAAATAGAAACAATGGGACGTATCTTTTCAGTTGCCAATCCTGCTGCAAATGTTACCGCGTGAGATTCTGCGATTCCCACATCAAAAAATCTATCAGGGAATTCCTTCGAATAATTTACCAAACCTGTTCCCTCTTTCATCGCAGCGGTGATACATACTGTGTCTTTTCGATTCTTAGCGATTTCGCAAGACAATTTTCCAAACACATCCTGAAAGATAGGAGCGGATGAATGGGAGTCTACTTTCTCAATTTTTGACGATTTTTTCCCATTGGGTTTCACAGCGTGTAATTTTACAGCGTCATTATGATATTCACGATTTTCAACATTCATGGAAACCATACCCTTACCTTTTTTAGTCAGGATATGGAGCAAGGCGGGTGTCTTTAAATTGCTTATATTTTTCAGTGTGCGGACTACCTCATTTAAATTATGACCATCAATAGGACCAAAATATCTGAAACCCAGTTCCTCAAACAATATTCCCGGTACCAGCATGTTTTTCAAACTTTCTTCCGATTTCCGAATGAATTTTCGAGTGATGTCTTTTCCTAAAGGAAGAGATCCTGTCAAATTCCAAATTTCATCCCTTATACGATTATATATCGGATTGGTCACCAACCGGTTAAAATAAGAATTAATTGCTCCTACATTTGGTGAAATTGACATTTCATTATCATTGAGTATGACCAAAAACTGTTTCCGCCTCAGTCCTGCATTATTTAATCCTTCAAATGAAAGACCTCCGGTCATTGCCCCATCTCCAATTACTGAAATAACTTTGTATTTTTTCTGGTAATAGTCTCTAGAAACAGCAATCCCGAGTGCTGCAGATATCGATGTGGAAGCATGACCTGCACCAAATGCATCATATTCACTTTCAGATATTTTCAAAAAACCACTCAGCCCTTCATACTGTCTGATAGTTTTTAATTGTTCATACCTACCTGTTAAAACTTTGTGAGCATATGCCTGATGACCAACATCCCAAATAATTTTATCATGAGGTGTATCAAAAACATAATGCAAAGCTGTGGTTAATTCCACAACCCCTAATGTTGATGCTAAATGCCCTCCAATCTCTGTAATCGTAGAAATGATATACTCCCTTAGTTCGTTATTCACAATTTGCAAATCTTTTAGTTCCAAAGATTTTAAGTCTCGGGGAGACCGAATCTGTTGTAACAAATTAGTGGACATGATTCATTACAAAATTTGAATGGTTATTTTTTTTATTTGGGGAAAGAAATGCTAAAGTATGAAAAATAGGCTCATTATTTAATTCAGGATGAAATGTCAATCCAATATGAATCCCCTGACGAACTGCGACCGGTTTGCCATCTAATTTTGCTAATACATCTATGTTTGTACCTATTCGTGAAATTTTAGGAGCACGAATAAATGTTCCCTGAATTATGTGGTCATTTCCCGTCATATCCAAGTTTGCGGTAAATGAATGAATTTGTCTCCCAAAAGCATTTCTTTCAACCTTAATATTTAATAATCCGAGCGAGCTAACCCTGGTGTCTGAGGATTCACCGCTCATCAAAATTAGCCCTGCACAAGTACCCAAAATAGGATGAGTTTCTGCAAACTCTTTTAGTGAGATAAAGAGACCAGTTGCTTCTAGTAATTTTGTGAGAGTTGTTGACTCGCCTCCTGGAATTATCAGCCCATCCAGAAAGGAAAAATCTTTTTTATATCGCACACGAATACAATCCCAACCCAGTTTTAAAATAAGCTGTTCGTGTTTTAAATAATCACCTTGTAAAGCCAGGATCCCTATTCTCATATATATTTCTTTATATTTTGCTCATCGGTATTATTACCAACCTCTATTTTGTAGGCGTTCTTCTTCCGGAATTTCAGACATGTCTAATCCTTTCATGGCTGCCTTCAATTCTGAAGACGTATTCACAAGCTTTTCCGGGTCATCAAAATACGTTACGGATTCCACGATCGCTTTAGCTCTGGAGGCAGGATCCTCACTCATAAATATTCCCGAACCAACGAATACGGACTCTGCTCCCAACTGCATCATTAAGGATGTATCGGCTGGAGTTGCGATGCCTCCAGCTGCAAAATTTGGTACCGGAAGTTTTTTCAGCTTTGCGACTTGTTGAACTAATGTGAATGGAGCACCCAGTGCTTTGGAAATCGCCATGAGCTCTTCCTTATCCATAACGGTTAATTTCTTGATTTGTGATTGCACTTTTCGCATATGGCGTACTGCTTCGACGATGTTACCGCTACCTGCTTCACCTTTAGTGCGAATCAGCGCTGCCCCTTCAGCAATTCTTCTTAATGCTTCCCCCAAATCTCTGGCACCACAGACAAAGGGTGCCTTAAAATCATATTTCCAAATGTGATTCGCCTCATCTGCAGGAGTAAGAACTTCACTTTCATCAATAAAATCTACTTCTAATGCCTCTAGCATTTGAGCTTCGGCAAAATGCCCAATCCTACATTTTGCCATCACTGGAATAGAAACTTCATTTTGTATAGCTTTGATCATTTTAGGACTGCTCATTCTGGCTATCCCGCCATCTTTACGAATCAAGGCAGGGATACGTTCCAACGCCATTACAGCAACTGCTCCAGCTTCCTCTGCTATGATTGCTTGCTCGACAGACATTACATCCATTATAACTCCACCTTTGAGCATTTCTGATAAGCCCACTTTTACCTCAAATTTTCCTTTATCCATAGACCATCTCCTTTTCTTTTTCTTGATTAAAGCAGGTGACAAACTCCACTACTTCTTCAATTAGATTATCTGGTGTAGAAGCACCAGCAGAAATCCCAACAGATTCAGCATTATAAAACCAATCTGAACATATATCTTTTACACCCGTAATTTGATAAGAATTTGAATTTCTCAATGAGGATAATTGAGAAAGACGCTTTGAATTTGCGCTGGTAAATGAGCCAATAATTAAAACCACATCACATGAATCAGCCAATTCTTTTATCTGACTTTGATTCCTTTTTGTAGGAAAACAAATTGTATTTACAAATCGGAGATCAAATATCTTTGTCATAAGTATATTTATTATTTCTTGTACATTTTCAATGGTTTGCGTGGACTGGCTCACAATACCGGCTTTTTTCATTTTCTTTATTTCTTTTGCTTCTCCGGGATTTTCTAATACAATGGGATTTGTCACCTGACTAGCAATCCCAACAACTTCATCATGACCATGATCACCAATGATTATTATTTGTCTATCTTCCTTTTCCAGTTTAGTTACTTCGTCGTGAATTTCTTGTACTAAGGGGCAAGTCGCATCAATAATTTTCATATTTTTGCCTTTTGCCTTTTGCCACACTTCGGTTGCCGTACCATGGGCCCGAAACAATACAGGTGTATCAGCTGGAATCTCTTTCAAACCTTGAACAACTTTTGCCCCTACCTTTTTTAATTTTTCTACAACTTGTTCATTGTGGACGATATCTCCCAACATATACACATTTCCGTATTTTTCTGCAGTTGTATGTGCCAAACCAACTGCATCTCTTACACCAAAACAATATCCTGCATCTTTCGCTACAAATATTTTCATTATTTGACACCCTGTTGGGAAACAATGGATTTTCTGACAACATCCAAAATATGAGGAGTCGCTTTTTCGATCGATCCCTGTATTTTTGCTCCGGAAGCAAATGGATGACCTCCCCCACCTAAAGTATTTGCTATATCATTCACAATATATTTCCCTTTTGATCTGAAATTCATCTTGCATTTGTTTTTCCCTGATTCCATAATCATCAAAGCAACTTCTACCCCGTTTATTGTACGGACAAAGTCAGAGAATCCTTCAACATCTGTTTTATCAGCTTCACATTGTTCCATCATAGTATTGTCCACAATAAACCAAGCTAATTCTCCATCTAATTCATAATGTATCTGATGTAGTACGGTTCCCAATAATTTAACACGACTTTTTGTAGTGTTCTCATACACTTGTTGATAAATATAACTTGTATCTACACCTGCTTTATAGCATTCAATAGCAATCTCATGACAATGGATATTCGTATTACTGTATCTAAAAGAACCGGTATCCGTCATGATCGCTGAAAATATTCCTTCACAAATATCTTTTGTAAAGTCAATAGAAAAACATTGTTCTAAAATATCAAATACTATTTCACCTGTTGCTGCAGCATGAGTATCTACAAGGTTATAAGTAAACAGTGATCCATCCACTAAAGTATGGTGATCAATATTTAGTGAAGGTAAATTATATTTTTGGATTGCTCCTCTGATATCTCTCAATCTGTTAATATCTCCAACATCAAAGATAATAATTAAATCAACATCTTTTAGCCAGGAATCCATGGTTTCACTTGAATATAAATAAAACATAGACCCCTTTTCAAGAAACTCAAATTCATGAGGAAGGGATGTTGGAAGAATGATTTTACAATCTATATTCTTATTCTTATAAAAATGATACATAGCCGCTGCACAACCCAACCCATCTCCGTCAGGATTTTCATGTGTGGATAGAGCAACCCTATTTATATTTTCTATAATGGGTTTATAACGGTTCAAATTCATTCTCTTGTCCACATTCTCTCTGATTGACCCTCACTTTTCCCTGACTGTCGAGCTAAAACGAACAAATAGTCTGAGAGACGGTTCAAATATTGAATCCAGATATGACGATATGAGTTTTTCTCCGTCAGTGCTACTAATGATCGTTCGGCTCTACGACATACCGAACGGGCATGATGAATTTTAGAAGACAATCCATTTTCTCCCGGCAAGAGAAATTCTTTTAATGGTGGTAATTTATTACTGATGTTTTCGATTTCTTTTTCCAAAATATCAACCCTATCCTTTTGTAATAATTTATTACCACTATTTCTTAAAGCTACCTCTCCGCCAATATTAAATATATCATTTTGGATATTTTCGATGTTAGATCTTAGTTCTTCAGTTTGACACGAAACTTTAACAATCCCTAACACGGATGACAATTCATCTAAATCTCCCAAAACATGAATTTCCAAACTAGATTTTGAAACTACTTCATTCGTTCCCAATCTGGTCATCCCTTTATCTCCTGTTTTTGTGGTTACTTTTGTAATTCTCATTAGAAAAATATAAGTGAAACTAAAATAAAAAGTGGCAACAAAATAGGAATTGAATATTTAGTCATATACCCAAAAAAAGAAGGCATATTAATTCCTGCTTCTTCAGAAATAGATTTCACCATAAAATTTGGTGCGTTCCCAATATATGTCATAGCTCCCATAAAGACTGCTCCAGCAGAAATGGCCAATAACGTATTGGACAGTTCCATCATGAGAGAAACGGGGTTACCTCCAGCTGTATTAAAAAAAACAAGATATGTTGGTGCGTTATCAAGAAAGCTTGAGAGGATACCTGTAGCCCAGAAATACATATAATTAATAGGATCACCACTTTCTGTTGATACCGATGAAACGACTGATGCTAATGCACCATGCGATCCGGATTTCAAAATGGCGATCGCTGGGATAATTGTTATAAATATTCCAGCGAAAAGTTTAGCGACTTCGATAATGGGGAACCAAGTATATTCATTATATTCATGTATTTTTCTTGATGTCATAGCCCAACTTACATAAGTAAACCACAGTAATAGACAATCTCGAACCAAGTTTTGTATTTCTACTTTTACATGGAAAATATCAAAAGAATAAGGAACTACTTTATCACCAACTATCATTGTTGGTTTCCAAAAACCACTTAACAGGACACAACCAATTACTCCAAGGATCAACAACAGATTAAATGAACCTTTTATACCCAATTTTTCTGTACTATTATTCTGAATCTCTGGCTTTATTTCTCGCTCATAATAATATGAATCTAGTCCAAAGAAAATTCCCAATAAGCAAAAAACCATGAGCAGCATTGGTTTAAGCATTGCCGTGGTCGTCCAAAAAAATTCCACTCCTTTAAGAAATCCTAGAAACAATGGTGGATCACCCAGTGGAGTTAAGGAACCACCAATATTTGCAACGAGAAAGATGAAGAAAATGATAATATGTACTTTTTTTTGTCGCCACGCATTTGCTCTTAACAAAGGACGAATTAACAGCATTGCAGCTCCTGTTGTTCCCATCCAACTTGCCAAAACAGTCCCGATGGAAATAATGAGCGTATTTAGCATTGGTGTACCAACTAATGAACCCGTTAATTGTACACCTCCAGCGATAGTAAACAGTGCTAAAAGCAGGATTAAAAATGGTAAATATTCCAGTAATCCTACGTGCAAAAGTTCATAAAGCGTAATCTTCCATCCTTCCATTAAAAGGAATGGAAAAATAAATAGAATCGCCCAAAAAAAAGATACTTTCCCAAAATGGTGATGCCAGAATCGAGGAAGGACCAATGGAAATACTGCAATAGAAAACAGTATCCCGATAAAGGGAATAATCCACCAGATGGACAATTGCGTTCCATCTAAATAAAGTGTACTATCACTGGATCCAAATAAGTACATAGGAGTCCCGGATATAAGATATAAGACTGTTTTTTTCATTTGCCTAAAGAAATCAATTTATAACCCAAAATGAGTAAATACATTGGTAGATATTATTCATATTTTTTCTATTTCTGTTGAATATATTCTAATTTTACCCTAATTTAAATTATGGGTACAATTTTAACTATTTGTTTTTTCGGCCTTTCAGTTTTAGGACTTTCCATTGGGGTCATATTCAGGAACAAACCCTTGAGCGGCTCCTGTGGAGGAGATCCTGATGGATGTGATTTTTGCAAGAATGGAAATAAAAAATGTTTAAATACTTCTTGAGAATACATTATAGCATTACAATCATATCTTTGACACCTGATGTCATTATTTGTTGAAATAATTCCCCTTCCCTAATAAACAATATCGCCTCAAAACCCTTTAATCCCTCTATCATTTTCATCCCATTTTCCCCAAGTACAAGTAAGGCCGTAGCCCATGCATCTGCTTCCGTACAATAAGGGGCGACCACAGTAGCTGATGCAATGCCACTTTGAGCTGGGTGACCTGTAACCGGATCAATGATGTGAGAGTATATCTTACTATTTTTCTCGAAGTAATTTCGGTAATCACCGGATGTGGCAACTGCCAAATTAGACACACTCAAAGCTATTTCAATTTTTCTTTTCGCAAGATTCTCAAATTCAGGAGTATCAATTCCAACTGACCACTTATTCCCATTCCTTTTTCTTCCTCTACACCGGATTTCTCCACCAACTTCAACTAAATAATTATTAATATTTAATGTTTCTAATAATATACTCATCTGGTCTACAGCAAATCCTTTGGCTATTGCATTCAAATCAATTTCAAGTTCAGGGTTCTTTTTCTTTATCGCACTTTGGACGGTAACCAATTTGTCTGACCCCGTATTTATTTTTATTTTGTTTATTTCCTCCTCAGTGGGAATACGGATACTTCCTTTAAATCCAGGTCCAAAACCCCAGAGCCTCACCAATGGCATTACCGTTATATCAAATGCTCCATTGGTGAGACGCGATACATTTTGTGCTCGATGTACAACTTCGAAAAACTCTGAACTAATGCCAAATGAATCAGTATGTTTCCATGAGTTAAATTTTGATATTTCACTATCGGCGATATACGTTGACATTTGCTGGTTTAACTGGTTTAAAAGAGAATCTACCTTACACTGAACCAAATCAACTTTAGGATAGGAATGATCCGACACATAAACAATTGAATAGGTAGTACCCATTGTATATCCATCAATTTTTAATGCTTCGGATATATTTTGACAGCCCAATATCCCAAGAATACCAAAGCCCAACATCAGTCGGGCTTTACAATTAAAGGAAATAATTTTGTGACTATCCAAAGCTATCATAAGCTATCATTTTAGGGTCAACTCCAAGATTATCCAACATATCTTCACATGCACTAATCATCAGTGGTGGGCCACACATATAATATTCAACCTCTGTCGGATCTTCATGATCTTTTAAATAATTATCATACAGCGCCTGATGGATAAATCCTGTTGGCCCTACCCAGTTGTCTTCTGGTAAAGGCTCAGACATTGCGACCTGATAAGTAAAATTGGAAAACTCATCTTGAATATTTTTAAAATCATCATCGTAAAACATTTCCCGTAGGGATCTAGCTCCATACCAAAAAGATACCTTCCTCCCGGTTTTTAGTGTATGAAATAAATGAAATAAATGAGACCGCATCGGGGCCATACCGGCACCTCCACCAATATAAACCATTTCCCGATCGGTATCTTTGATAAAAAACTCACCGAAGGGTCCAGATATGGTAACTTTATCATTAGGTTTTAAATTGAAAATATAGGAAGAGGCAATTCCGGGGGGGACGTCATTCCAAAGAGAAGGAGGAGGAGTAGCAATTCGTACATTAAGCATGATCCTGTTCCCTTCTGCAGGATGATTAGCCATTGAATATGCACGAAAAATATCTTCTTCATTTTGTGCGACTATTTCCCAAATTTTGTATTTATTCCAATCTGAATGATAAATTTCCTCAATATCAAATTCACTGAATTTTAGGTTGTTATATTGAGGAATGTCAATCTGGATATATCCTCCTGCTCTGAAATCCAGATTTTCACCAGAAGGTAGTTTTAAAACTAATTCTTTAATAAATGTTGCTACATTTTGATTGGAAACGACTGTGCATTCCCATTTCTGTATATTGAATATTTCTTCCGGAATATGAATTACTATATCCTTTTTAATTTTTACCTGGCAAGCCAAACGCCAATGGTCCCGTGCCATGGAACGATTAATATAACCGGTTTCAGTGGGAAGGATTTCTCCACCTCCTTTAATAACCTGACATTTACACATAGCACACGTCCCTCCTCCCCCACAAGCAGATGGGAGATAGAGTTTACTATTTGCTAAAGAACTGAGCAGAGTGGACCCCGGGCGGGTTATAATATTGTTCGAATCATCACCATTAATCGAAATGGTAACGTCACCTTGGGGCAACAGTTGACTCTCCGCAAAATTTAGTATCAATACCAGAATGAGAATAACTCCTGTAAAAACAAGAACAGTTAACAGTATCAATGCCATTAAAGATCAATCCCAGAGAAAGCCATAAATGCCATGGATATCAACCCGGTCAAAAGCATAGTAATTCCTAAACCACGCAATTTTGAAGGAACATTCGAATATCTAAGCCTATGACGTATTGATGCCATTGATACAATGGCCAAAAACCATCCTAATCCAGAACCAAATCCAAAAACAGTAGATTCCATCAATGTATATTCTCGTTCAACTAAAAACAGTGATCCTCCTAAAATCGCACAATTTACCGCAATCAATGGAAGGAATATTCCCAGATTATAATAAAGAGTAGGTGAAAATCTGTCAAGGATCATTTCAACCAGTTGTACCATAGCTGCAATTACAGCGATAAATACAATATAATTCAAAAAACTTAAATCTATATCAGGATATCCTGCCCAGGATAAAGCTCCTTTCTCGAGAAAAAAATGATGTATAACCCAATTTGCAGGTGCTGTAATTGTCAGAACAAATGTAACTGCAAACCCTAATCCGATAGACGTATCCACCCGTTTTGAAATAGCTAAAAATGAACACATACCCAAAAAATATGCCAGCAAAATATTTTCCACAAAAATTGCTTTGATCATTAAGCTTAGGTAATGTTCCAACATTATGTTTCTTCCCTAATATTAGCGAAAATCCGTTGGACCCAGACAATAAGGCCTAATATTATAAAAGCACCTGGTGCCAAAACTATTAATCCGTTGTTCTCATAACCCGCTGCATAAAAAGATTCAGGGATTAGTTGAAACCCATAAACAGTACCACTGCCCAAGATCTCTCTGAAAAAGGATACGATAATGAGAATGATACCATAACCAAGGGCATTTCCCAAACCATCCAAAAACGCTTTTCCTGGAGGGTTCTGCATGGCAAACGCTTCTGCCCTACCCATAACAATACAATTAGTGATAATCAAACCCACAAATACGGTCAATTGTTTGCTGATGTCGTACATATAGGCTTTTAAAAGCTGATCAGCCAAGATGACCAAAGAAGCAATAATGGAAAGCTGCACAATTATTCTAACTTTTCCAGGGATAAAATTACGTAAAATCGAAATAGCTGTATTAGATATTGAGAGGACCCCAACCACTGCTAATGTCATGACCACCGCTGAATCCATTTTTACCGTAACTGCTAACGCCGAACAAATTCCCAATACCTGCAAAGTAATGGGATTATTTTCCATGAGTGGGTCGGTTAAAATTTGTTTTGATTTATTATTCAAAATTCCCATTAAATTTCCACTTCGTCTCTGATTTTCTTAAAAAATGGTTCATATTTTTGCAAATCTTCCATTAGAAATTTGTTCAATCCCCTTCCGGTCATGGTAGCACCAGAAATACCATCTACCTTATGTATTTTTTCGGGGTCATCTTCCGAGACGGTTCCTTTTATGACCTCGATACTGACCAGTTGACCTTTCTTATCAATAAACCGTTTTCCAATAAAGTTGTTTTGAAACCAAGATTTTTCTATTTCCCCCCCCAGACCGGCAGTTTCTTTATGTTCATAGAAAGTAATTCCTTTTATTGTCATCCCATCCGGTTCCACAGCCAGATAGCCAAATAAAGTTGACCACAATCCTTTACCCGAAATTGGGATGGCATACCCCTCCGTTTTATGATTTATCACTTTTTTATAGACTGTAAGGTTTTCAAATTTTACATTGGAATTTTTTACCAGATTCCCATTTTTATCCACATTTATTTCTTTCACAGATTTTTCAAAAAGGATTTTGATTTCTTTTTTTGTCAAGGGATTTGATTCACTCTGAATAAATCCGAGAGCAGATAAAATATTGTTTTTTTTATCTAACTCAATATTCATTTCCTGCCGTTCTTTAAGTGACTCTGATGCCAACGCTAATAAGAAACCTAGGATAATTGTAACAGCCGATGTAAATGCGAGTGTATAAAAATTACTGCGCATATCGTCTCACTCTTTTTCTAATGTTGCTACGCACAACAAAATAATCTATCAAAGAAGCAAAAGCATTCATTAATAATATGGCTAACATCACTCCTTCCGGATAGGCTGGATTTATGGTACGGATTATAACGGTCAATACACCAATACATATACCATAAATCCATCTTCCAGCATCTGTATGCGCTCCTGTCACCGGTTCTGTTGCCATAAAAGATATCCCAAAGGCAAAACTACCCATTACTAAATGATAATGTGGAGGAATGGTCAACATGGAATTGGTTGAATAGGGAGCAAGGAGATTTGTTAGGAAACTTGTAACCACCAGTCCAATGACCGCCCCTAGCATAACTCTCCAAGAAGATATCCCTGTTGCAATAAGAAATACAGCACCAATGATGACCATGAGTTTGCTGGTTTCACCAATAGACCCGGGAATCCAACCTAAAAACATATTTATCCATGAAAAATCAAATTGTGTCACTGAATTTAATAATGATACCGCCTGCTCACTTTGAGTGGATGCAGGGACAGCTAATGCTGTTGCACCAGAGAATCCATCGAAAGCTGTTACCCATACTTTTTCTCCAGAAATTTGTCCGGGATATGCAAAAAAAATAAATGCTCTGGCGACCAAAGCAGGGTTGAATATGTTCATCCCCACACCACCAAATATCTCTTTACCAATTACTATTCCAATAGTAGTTGCAACAGAAACCTGCCACAAGGGAATCGTTGGAGGCATAATAAGTGGGATTAGAGCACAAGTCACCAAAAAACCCTCCGAGATCTCATGTTTTCTCACCACCGCAAAAAGAATTTCCCAAAATGCTCCAGAAATAAACGTAATAATTATTATAGGAAGAATAATCTTAAATCCTGTAAATGCATTTTCCCACCATAATCTTGACTCACCATTTGCAAGAGCAGACTGGTAACCAACATTAATCATCCCGAACACATAACAAGGGAGTAATGAAATCACGACCAGTATCATTACTCTTTTGATATCTAAGTAATCTCGAATATGAGGACCAGTTTTGGTGCGTTTATCCGTACCAAACAATATGGTTTCTGTTGCTTCATATATAGCCCAAAACTGATGATACTTCCCTCCTTCTTCGAAATTGGGACGTACTCTCAATAGTAATTTTAGTAGCCAGTTCACTATCCTTCAGCCTCCATTAAGTCCAATCCATTCCGAATGACACTACCTACATCAATTTTACTGGGACAGGCAAATGAACATAAAGCAAAATCTTCATCATCACATTCCCAAATACCCAGTTGTTCCATTTCTTCTATATCATTAGCCAAAATGGCGCGAAATAAAGCATTGGGATAAATATCCATCGGTAAGACATTTTCCCATGCATTAAAAGGTATCATAGCACGATGACTTCCATTTTGGGATGTATTAAAATTAAATAATGCATTCCCAATTTTCATAAAGGCAGACGAGAGACTGTACCTTGTTTTTTTATTCCCCGGTTTAAGCATATTTATAAATTCTCTTTTAACTGTGTCTGGTAAAACTGATACCGTACTATCATAAAAACCCAAGTGGCCTGTTTGATGGGTTTCTTTTCCCGTTAAAACATCACCGGAAATGATTCGAATAGGTTCATCAATTAATTGCCCATGTAACAGGGAACTCATGGAGACACCAGTTCTGGTACGCACGTGCATTGGATTTTTTACACCAGGACCTCCAATAGTTACCACTTTTGACGGATCATATCTTCCAGTGAGAAAAAATTTACCCAGAGTAACAACATCCTGTGCGCTAACTGCCCATATAATATCTCCTGGATTAAGGGAAGCTATGTGATGGATTTGGATCCCTATGTTCCCTGAGGGATGAGGTCCCTTTATGGTAACTGGGACTGTATTATTAATCTCTTGTAAAACAGAATTGGGACGTACACCAAGATATACGTTTCCCTCAGTCACTTTACTGAGAACGGTTATACCAGCTTGAAAATGTTTCATAGAACCCTTCAAAATCAATTCAAGATCTACCGTTAATGGTGCGGAATTAATGGTTGAAATAAATATATCCCGTGGTTTTTCTTTTGGGTCTGCCACTTTATTAAACGGTCTTTGTCGTATGAGATGCATTAGATGCGCTGACAAAATGGTTTCCATTACATTTTCTCTTCTCAATAAATCCAAATCACTCTCAGAATATTTGGTAGCTGATTTGGATTCTTCCTGCTCGTCGATATCAATCACAATTTTTTCAAGAACTCTACGAGGACCAAATTGTATTTCATTAATAACACCGCCACCGGGGGACGCCCATTTCACATCCGGTTTGGTCTTATCAAAAAATAAAGGAACCCCAATCTGAACACGGTCTCCTTCTTTAACCAATGACTTTGGTTTTACACCTCTAAACTCAGTCGGTGAAAGAGCGATGGAAGATGAATTGGAATGATTGGAGATTTCACTGGAAGGGACCCCAGCTATCTGAATATCATGTCCTTTTTTTATCGTGATATTCATTCTATTCAATAAAAATCATTAGATTTTAATTAAATTGTCTGAAATAGGAATTTCAGGGAACCTTCAACCCACTCTACCACAGGAGTCCAATAAATACCAAAAAGCAAGGTTGGCACCCCAGTTCCAAACAGTAAAGCAATTGTTAGTTTTGATGGTGCAGAGATAGAAGCCTGACGCTCACCATCCAAATACATTACTTTGATAACCCGAACATAATAGTAAAGTGATATAACACTATTAATTGCACCAACAAAAACCAGCCAATAGAATGAGGAGCCTGCATTTATCACACTATAAAAAATATAAAACTTCCCAATAAATCCCGCTGAAGGTGGAATCCCTGTCAATGAAATCATAAATAATACCATGCACCCCCCCAGCAAGGGCATCTCCCAACCCAGTCCCTTAAAATCATCAAATGTTTCCCCACCATTCTTCTTGTTTTTAACATTAATTACAACAAGAAATGCTCCCAAATTCATAAATAGGTACATGACCAAATAAATCATAATAGCATAGACACCATCACGAGAAAGAAGAGGTGCTGCCATGAGCATATATCCGGCATGGGCAATACTTGAATATGCGAGCATCCGTTTTACACTATTTTGTTGGATGGCAACTAAATTTCCCACTGTCATGGTAAGCAAAGAAAGTACCGCAAGCAGCTGTGGCCAAGGGAGTCCGGTGTATCCAAAATCCTGATTTGCTATTACTCCACCATCTGATAAGGAATCATTAAAAAACCTTAATAGAACGGCAAACCCAGCAGCTTTTGGTGCAACAGATAAGTAGGCAGTTACTGGAGTGGGTGCCCCTTCATAAACATCAGGTGTCCAAAAATGGAACGGAACAGCAGATATCTTATATCCAAACCCTGCTAAAATCAAAATCGAGGCTACTACAATAGCAAGAACTGCATCAGACCCTGCACTTCCCAAAATAGATCTGATTTCAAAAATTTTTGTGGTGCCCGTTACACCAAAAAGAATACTGAGGCCAAATAACATTAATCCAGATGAGAATGCACCATAGATGACATATTTTAGTCCGGATTCATTAGAACGTTTGTTCTCTTTCAAATAGCCTGCTAAAATAAATGATACTATTGAAACTATTTCTATAGATAAATATACCATGATCAAATCAATAGCAGCTGCCATAAGTAACATCCCAAATACCATAATACTGATCAGGATATAATACTCCCCAGTCCGAACATTATCAAGCTCCTGACTTTCCCTACTGATAAGAATAATAAATCCTGTAGCTATTAAAACAAGAACCTTGAAAAATCGTGAAAAAGGATCGAAAGCCAACGTGTTCATAAACAGGGTTGTAATATCATTTTCAGGTATGAATCGAAATGAAATAAGTGTCAGGAATAACCCGGCCAAAACCCAAATACCCACTTGATGAGATTTTTCCGCTTTAACAAAAAGATCCACAATAACTGATACCAATATGGTACCAATAAGGACAAACTCTGGCAAATAATAGGATAGACTTTGAAGATTATTCATATTGAGTATAAACCAATTTAAGTTGATTAAAAACCGGCAAACCCTCCAATTTGCGTCACCTGATAAATTAAATGATCAATTGTACTGGAAACTATATCCAGAAAAGGCCTGGGATATACACCTAAAAGAAGGGTCACCACTGCCAGCGGGACCACTGTAAGTAACTCACGAGTATTAATTTCAGAGATATCCTTATATTTTTCATTTAGTTCCCCAAAAAAGATTCGTTTGTAGGCCGAAAGAAAATAAGCGGCATTCAATAAAATACCTAGGGTGGAAATAATGACAATCGCTTTAAACACTGGAAATGCTCCGATAAAACACATAAATTCACTGACAAACCCGGAAAATCCCGGCAGCCCCAATCCAGCAAAAAAGGCAATCATACACATTCCTGCATATAGAGGCATTTGTTTAGCCAGTCCACCAAATCCATCAATATTCCGATGGTGAGCTCTATCATAAACCACTCCGACTAAAATAAACAACATGGCAGAAATTGTTCCATGATTGAACATCTGGAATACAGCACCACTCAATCCCGCCTGTGCTGCTGCCTGATTTCCACCGTACATGGTTCCGGCAGCGATAACAGCTGCCATACCCAGCATGGCATAGCCCATATGATTAATGCTTGAATATGCCACCAGTTTTTTCAAGTCAGTTTGTGCCAAAGCACACATAGCTCCCCAAATCACGTTAATCAATCCCAGGAGCGCTAAAGCTCCGGAAAACCAGAATACTGCATCAGGAAGCATGGGATAATTGATTCGTAACAACCCATACACACCCAATTTTAAAAGAACACCAGCTAAAATCACTGAGATAGCTGTAGGGGCTTCCACATGGGCAAGCGGGAGCCAGGTGTGGAACGGAAATACCGGTACTTTTATGGCAAAACCAATGAAAAGCAAAATCCATATGATCTTGATTGCGCTAAATCCCCACCATAAAACTCCATCTAAATCTGTCTGAGCTGTTTCCATAAGAGTGGGGATATCAAAAGTTTTACCACAATTTAAATATAGTGCAATAACTGCGATGAGCATTAACACTGACCCAACCAAAGTGTATAAAAAGAATTTAATAGCAGCATATTCTCTCTGTGGACCTCCCCACATCCCAATAAGGAAGTACATGGGCAAAAGCATAACTTCCCAAAAGACATAAAACAGGAAAAAGTCCAACGCTAAAAAAACCCCTATCATACCTGTATTCAAAAGGAGAAATAAAGCAAAATATCCTTTCACAGCTCGGTCAATATTCCAACTAACAAAAACAGCAAGAAAACAGAGTAAGGGTGTCAGAATCACCATAGGAAGACTTAACCCATCTACTCCCAGTGAATAGAATATATTAACTGAGGGAATCCACTCTCCTCTCTCAACAAACTGAAACGTACCCACACCTGAATCAAAATTTGACCACAACAGCATAGCTAAAAGGAGCTGAATTCCTGTCGCACCTGCAGAAGTCAATTTGATGAGGGTTTCTTTCTCCCGTGGAATGAAAAGAATTACCGCAATCCCAATTACAGGAAGCCAGATTATCCAACTTAAAATGTGTTCCATTATTTTTCCACCTTATTTAAAACTCGATAATTATACATTTAGTATCTACTTTCAAATCACCTGAATGACCATAATAACGATCACTCCCATCAATGCAAAGAGCATGTAGGTTTGTAATTTTCCCGTTTGGATAGATCGAAGAATTTTTCCCGCCCGCTGAGTGTTTCTACCAAAACTATCCACTACTCCCTGGTCAATACCTTCATAGTCAATCCGTCCGCTAATCCGTGCCAGAAAATCTGTTGCTCTGCCAAAACCGTTAATAAAATATTTATCATAGATCTCCCAATCAAAAAATGCGATTTTCTCCGCCAGTTTTAAAACTGGAGCATAGAGATAGCGGGAATAAATCTCATCAATATAAAATTTATTGTATGACAAAAGATAGGGTGTTTTAAATTTTTCTGATATGAGTTTTGGATCAATACCTTTCTTTAAATACATCTGCCAAGCGAGATAAATACCCGTTGCAGCGACCAGTAAAGAAAGAACCATTGCCGGGATGTGGCTGTGGTGAATACCTTCAGCAATTTCATGAGCGGAAAGTGTTCCTGCAACCAAAGAATCCTGGGCACGGATGATATCCATAAACCAACCATGATCTGAAAAGGGATTAAAATACGGGAGTGTAAAAAAGATGAAAAAACTTAATCCACTGAGTACAACTAGCGGAGTTGTCATTTCCCATGGAGATTCATGAATATCATCAATTAAATCCGGTCGCTGAGGTTCGTTGTGAAACGTGAGAAATATCAAACGAAACATATAAAACGCAGTAATGAGAGCAGCACCGAATCCAAAAATTGGCAATAAAAAATGAACAGGGTTGTGGGTTGCAAATGATAATGTCCCTGCTAGAATTGCATCTTTGGATAAGAATCCAGAGAAGAAGGGGACACCAGAGATTGCTAAAGTTCCAATCAGCATTGCCCTGTATGTAATAGGCATTTTTGATCTCAATCCACCCATATTACGCATATCCTGTGGGTCTGTTGTGTGATCATGCTTTTTGTGAAGTGCATGATGCATGGAATGAATAACGCTGCCTGACCCATAAAATAAATTTGCCTTAAATGCTGCATGGGTTACTAAATGGAAAAATGCCGCTATATACGCTCCAGTTCCCACTGACATGATCATATATCCTAGCTGACTGACAGTAGAATAGGCTAGTACCTTTTTAATATCATTTTGAGTGATAGCTATTAAAGATGCAAAAAGTGCAGTAATACCACCAATATATGCTACAAAAACCAATGCATCAGGTGACATAATAGGAAACAGACGTACCATCATAAATACACCTGCGGCAACCATAGTAGCTGCATGCATGAGAGCTGAAACAGGGGTGGGGCCTTCCATGGCATCAGGAAGCCATATATGGAGTGGTACCTGAGAGGATTTCCCCATGGCACCCATAAACAGCCCAATGCCCGCACAGGTGAGAAACATTCCTGTCAAGTTTCCATTTGCAACACCACTAAATACATCACCGTAACTGACAGAACCAATGGTCATGAATATAATCATGATACCGATAAAAAATCCAATATCTCCAACACGATTGGTGAGAAACGCCTTGTTGGCGGCAGATGCTGCAGAGTCCTTTTCAAACCAGAATCCAATCAATAAAAAGGAACTCAAGCCAACCAACTCCCAACTCATATAAAGAAGCATAAGATTATTTGCTAAAACAATTCCATTCATGCTGAAGGTAAAAAGAGATAGGAAGGCATAATATCTAGAGTAACGTGGATCTCCCTTCATATATTTAATTGAGAAAAGGTGACTCATGGTGGAAACCAACGCCACAACTAAAAGCATAGTGATGGTGATATTATCTATCAAAAATCCCAGGTCAATATTAAAAGCACCTAAATGAATCCACTCCCAGAATGCCTCTACTTTAAAATTTGGATTGTAATCAATTAGCATACCGGTAAACATTGCAATACTGAGGACCAGAGAAATCCCTACAGCCAAAATGGATACCCAGTCCCCCTGGCGAGGGAGCCGTTTTCCGATAAAAATATTAATCACAAAGGCAACCAACGGTAAAAAATAAATTAACAGAGCAAATTGAACAAAAATATTCATCGTTTCAAATGACTCACCTCATCCACATTAATGGATGAATAGTTGTTAAATATATTGATGATAATAGCAAGAGCGACGGCAGCTTCTGCGGCGGCCATAACAATAACAAATAAAGCAAAAATCTGTCCAGAATAATTCATCCCTCCGAATCGGGCAAAAGCAACCAAATTAATGTTAGCAGCATTTAACATAAGTTCTACTCCCATGAGAACTGCCACTCCGTTTCGACGGGTGATAACCGCCATTAATCCCAAGGAAAAAAGGACAGATGCAATGAGTAAATAATTTTGTAATTGATCCATTATTTCTCAGACCGGGATAAGGTTGCCGCTCCTATCAGAGCACCTAATAAAAGAATGGACGCTACTTCAAAAGGCATAAGATAATCTGTTAAAATTAATCTACCGATTGTGGCAACAGTTTGCTCTGGCTCCAAAGCTTGTTTTTGTAGCCAAGGTGTTTTCACAATCATCCATCCAAGAAATCCCATTAAAATAACAACTATTATTCCGCCATATCCTTGTTGGATATTTGAATGGGAGATATGCACTGTTGTGATGCGATTAGTTAGCATAATCCCAAATATAATCAAAATCAGAATACCACCTATATAAACCACAACCTGTACAGCTGCAAGAAAATCTGCCCAAAGGAAAACATAAAGACCTGCAACTCCAAATAAGGTGAACAAAAGTGCTATAGCTGAATTCAACAATTTTTTACTGTACACTACCATGACAGCAGAAATAATCGTCAATCCCGCTATAAACCAAAAAGTAATTTCAGCCACTATTTTTTACTCCGTTTTGTTTTTTCATCGACAATTTGTTTCATCTGTTCATCTGATACTTCATTTGCAAATCGAAAGATCATTTCTTCTCGATCGTATTGGGAAAATTCGTAATCTATGTGGTGTTTGTGAGAATTTGGTCCGCCGGTCATATAAATACATTCTTCTGGGCATGGATAGGTGCATAAATTACAGTAACAGCATTCGGTCATATCAATATCAAACCGCTGCACCAGCAGTGCTTTTTTGGTACCTTTTGAGGTTTTTCCAGTATGTTTTATATCGGGAATATCTGTTCCTTTTTCAACCTTTACCGTTTCAATTTTTATACAATCCACTGGGCATGCCCGCTCGCATTTCATACATCCAATACAGTCGTTGATATCCACATGGAGTCGGGAGCGAATCACATTATAATCCTTCTGTTCAAACCCTATATTTCTGTCAGGTCTCGGCCAGCGCTCTTCGGGATACTGTAAGGTTACATTATCCCTGCGAATATTCCACATGTGACTCCATGTGATTCCCAAACCAGTTAAAATGGTAGTAATTGAATCCCAAATATTTCCAAAATATTTTATCATCTTTATCCTACTATCAATTTCCAAATCCCAACACCAAAAATATTCACAAATGAAATTGGAATGAATACCTTCCAGCACACACGCATTAGCTGGTCAACTCTCAAACGGGGCAAGGTCCACCGAAACCACATCATGACAAAAATAAGGAGAGCTGCCTTGCTCATAAACCAGAACAAACCCCATCCTGCAGTGTCGAACCAACCGGGTATGGGGCTTTGCCACCCACCTAGAAATGCAGCAGTAGCAACCCCGCTAACGACAAACATGTTGGCATACTCACTTAAAAAGAAAAAAGCATATCTCATACCTGAATATTCCGTAAAGGCTCCGGCGACCAATTCTGATTCCGCTTCAGGTATATCAAATGGAGTACGATTGCACTCAGCCAAACCACTAATAAAAAAAATTATAAATGCACAGGCTGCAAATGGATTATTGAAAATAAACCAGTTAGGTAATATTCCCCAAATATGTCCACCTTGCATTTCAATCATCCCATTCATACTCATAGTTCCTGCCATCATTATTGCAGCAATGATAGACATAGCAGCAGGAATCTCATAGCTTACAATTTGAGCTGCCGATCGCATTGCACCGTACAGTGACCATTTATTATTGGATGACCACCCTGCAATGAGCAATCCGATTACCCCAAGTGACCCTACAGCTAAGATATAGAGAACTCCAATATTCAAATCCACTACAACAAGTTTCTGGTTATATGGTAATGCAGCCAGTGCAGTGAATGCTCCTATGAATACAATAAATGGTGCCATAATAAATAATTTTCTATCAGCTGCTGCTGGAATAATATCTTCTTTCAACAATAGTTTCAATGCATCAGCGACCGGCTGAAGTATCCCCCATTTTCCTGCATGGAGCCCCACTCCCTGTCCCATGGGACCTACCTTGTCTTGCATAAATGATGATACCTTTAGCTCTGCATAGATAGCCACAATTGCATAAACCGCCATAAATATAAAAACAGGTACAGCAGAAATAAGAGCAGCCATTATAAAAAACAGAGCCGGGAAATCTCCTAACGTAGAAAACCAATTGATTAATTGATCAACGGTCAACGATCAATTTCTCCCAACACAATATCTAGACTTCCCAAAATAGCAATAATATCTGACAGCATCCACCCCTGAGAGAGTTCTCCCAAAACACTCAGTGCAGTAAAAGCCGGAGAGCGCATTTTCAATCTAAAGGGAACCGGGGAACCATCACTGACAATATAATATCCTAGATCTCCCCTGGGACTTTCCGTACGGCTGTATATAGAACCCTTGGGAGGACGAATTTTTTTTGGTAGCATAGAGTGCACATCACCATTACTGGGAATCTGCTTTAAAGCCTGTCTGAGAATTTTGCAGGACTCCTCGATTTCTTTCATTCGTACCCAATACCGATCCCAACAATCCCCAACTGATCCCAATTGTCCTTCACCCAGCGGAATGTCAAAATCAAATTTATCATACACTGAATAAGGTTCATCCCTGCGAACATCCCACTTGACTCCCGAAGCCCTCAAATTTGGACCTGAAACACCAAAACTTATTGCAACTTCCGGTGGTAGAACACCGATGTCTGCTGTCCGTTCTATAAATATTTTATTATAAGTGAGAAGATCGTTGTACTCCTGAACCTTAGGTTCAAAGTAATCTAAAAATTCAAATACAGCCTCATCAAAACCAACCGGAAGGTCATGGGACACGCCGCCAACCCACATGTAATTGTATAATAGTCTTGCTCCACAGGTCAATTCAAACATATCTAAAATCCGCTCTCGATCCCGGAACATATATAAAAATGGAGTAAAAGCTCCGATATCCAATCCATAAACACCTAGCGCTAGCAAATGGCTGGCGATTCGGTTCAATTCTGCCATGATGACCCGGATATATTCCACCCGCTGGGGGACTTTTATATCCATTAGTTCTTCCACTGCTACCACATAACCAAAATTCATATTCATAGCTGCTAAATAATCACATCGGTCAGTAAATGGAATGACCTGTTCGTATGTGAGGTTTTCTGCATGTTTTTCAAAACAGCGATGTAAATAACCAATAACGGGGTAGACATCCGAAACAATTTCTCCGTCCGTTTTTACTTTGAGGCGTAAAACCCCATGGGTGCTGGGATGCTGCGGCCCCATGTTTATCACCATGTGCTCGGTCTTCATTATTCCCAGCCCTCTTTGATCTTCGGAACAACTATTCCGTGATAGGTTTCTGGTGCTTTGTAATCCTTTCTAAGTGGCCAGCCCTCCCAATCATCAGGACATAGGATTCGAGTCATATTTTGGTGACCTTCAAATATAATTCCATACATATCGTATGCTTCACGTTCAAACCAGTCAGCCATTCTCCAAATCTGTTCAACAGATGGGATTTTGGGATTGGCCCTATCTGCGGATATTCGTATTTCTACTCTATGGCGATGTTTCATAGAGTGGAGATTGTATCGAACTTCCAGTGATTCATCTACTCCAAGGTCAATACCAGTGAGACACTCCAACTGGTCAAAGAAAAAATTACCATCAGACTGGAGAAAAGAAGCAATTTTATTCCAGTTTTTCGAATCTAGGTAAAGAAAATTCTCTTCCCCATCGGGACTGTCCAAAATTGCATCGCTGAATTTTTCAGCAAGAGTTGATTTTATTTCCTCAAACGTCATGCAGCAATACGGGTCAAAGGACGTTCAGCTTGAATTTTTTCCTGGAGCCTTAAAAGCCCCTCAATCAATGCTTCTGGTCGAGGAGGACATCCCGGCACATACACATCCACAGGAACAACTAAATCCACACCTTTTAGCACATGGTATCCATGCTGCCAATATGGACCGCCGCTGGTGGCGCAACTGCCCATAGAAATCACATATTTGGGATCTGCCATTTGTTCATACAATTTTTTAACCCGGCTTGCCATTTTAATGGTTACCGTTCCAGCTACAATCATCACATCCGCCTGCCGAGGAGATGACCTGGGAATCATACCGATCCGCATGAGATCATGACGGCTGGCAGCTGATGCCATCATTTCAATGGCACAGCACGCTAACCCAAATTGAAAAAACCATGGTGATGTGGATCGAGCCCATCCCAAGAGTTTATCCAGTGATTCAACAACTATATTATCCTTGAATTTATGTTCCAGTACACCCATTGTTTCTGTTTTCCTTAAAAAAGTTATCCATTTTTGTATCGCCCACCGGCATATTTAGCTCGTGCCTTTACCCAATCCAAATCACCTTTTTTCCACACATAGGCAAGACCGATAATCAGTATAAAAAGAAATATAGCCATCTCGATAAATGCAAGCAAGCCCATCTCCGTATACACCACTGCCCATGGGAATAAAAAAATAACTTCCACATCAAAAATAAGGAAAATAAGAGCAATGACATAAAATCGAATATTGAACTGCAGCCAGGCTGAGCCTTCCGGCTCTTCGCCGCATTCATAAGTTGTTAATTTCTCCTGAGTTGGATTATGAGGCGCCACCAATTTTTGAATGAGCAGCGGTACATAAACCAAGACAATCCCTAAGAGAATAAAAACAAGAACGGTCCCAAAATCACGATACATTTAAATAATTTGAAAATATTAAGTGTTTAATTTACTCTTCTTCGTTTTCCTCAGGCAAGACAAATGGACTAATTTCTATTCATTATTATTGAAGTACACAAAGTATGAACTCTAAATTCTTTGCCTCATGATGTTATTGAATTCTCTTCTCACGGCTACCGTTCCCTTTTTACCTAGATGGATTGTTCGTCCTTTTGCACTGCCCTACGTGGCCGGAGAAACCATTGATGAGGCATTACAAGCAGCTGAAGCTGTGAGCAGAGAGGGATTTTCAGTGACCCTGGATATCCTTGGAGAACATACTCTGGATGTAAAAATTTCTCAGAAAATCACTGAAGACTATTGCTCTTTATATAACCTGATAACACAGAAAAATTTAGATTGTACAATTTCCCTCAAACTGACACATTTGGGTTTGGATATCAGCAAAGAGTTGGCTGCGGAAAATTTAAATAAAATCATCATATCTGCCAGACCTGGAAACCGAGGGCTCACCATTGACATGGAAAATTCTTCCTATACAAGCCAGACCCTTGATATGTATAAAACAGCACTTGAATTTTATGAAAACACAGGGACGGTTCTTCAGGCGTATCTCCATCGAAGTATGGATGATTTAAAACAAATTATGTCTCCAAAACTGCGATTGAGAATCTGCAAGGGAATTTATCTTGAAGATGGGAAAATTGCATTCAAAAACGGGAACCAAATAAACGAAAATTATATCGCCCTGTGCCAAACATTATTGAAAGGTGAAGGGTTTGTAGAAATAGCTACACATGATACAGAACTCATCCATGACATAGACCGATGGATCTCGGAAAATCACATTCCGATGGACAGATTTGAATTTCAGGTATTGTATGGCGTTCCCATGGGCAATACGTTGGAAAATCTGAAAGACAAAGGCTATAGGGTAAGGGTTTACATTCCCTTTGGTGATAAGTGGTATGAATATTCCATACGCAGATTGAAAGAAAATCCTAATATTGTTGGTTATGTGTTAAAAAATATGTTTAAAAGAAAATGAACAAATCTGAAGATATTCAAAAAATATTTGGAATGAACACCATCGCCGTGGTGGGTATGAGCCCCAAACCGGAGCGTCCCAGCCATTATGTTGCCATGTATTTGAAAGAAAATGGTTACACTATTTATCCCGTAAACCCGGGACACAAGGAGATTGCCAAACTTATATGTTATCCCAGTCTGTTGGAAATCCCTGTTAATCTGGACGTCGTCAACATCTTTCGCCGCCCGGAGCATATACTTCCCATTGCAAAAGCAACTATTAAAATAGGCGCAAAGGCTCTGTGGCTTCAGGATGGCTTGATTAACAAAGAAGCGGCTAAGCTAGTCGAAGAAGCAGGGTTGATGGTTGTGATGAATGACTGTATGTTAAGACAACATCAAAATTTATTTTAAATTTATATCCCACCCAGCACTTCACAAAACGGTTTATCCGTTATTTTGTCCTAAGCTGAATCCCCAACTCTTTTAACTGTTCTTTACTCACATCACTTGGAGCATTTTCCATAAGCGCTGATGCTGATGTTGTTTTTGGAAAGGCTATCACATCACGAATATTTTCAGTTCCTGCCAACAGCATAACAAGTCTGTCAAATCCAAATGCGATTCCTCCGTGTGGTGGAGTTCCGTATTTAAGAGCTTCCAGTAAAAATCCAAATTTTTCTATCGCTTCCTCGTCACTCATCCCCAAAAGCGAGAATACTTTTTTCTGAATGTCAGGACGATGAATTCGTATGGATCCTCCCGCAATTTCGTAACCATTTATTGTCAAATCGTATGCCCGAGCTTTTAATGATCCGGGGTTTGATTCCATTTCTTTCTCATCCTGAATTGAGGGAGATGTAAATGGATGATGAAGAAAAGTTAACTTGTTTGATTCTTCATCAATTTCAAACATGGGAAAATCGATAACCCATAAGGGCTTGAAAACATTTTCATTTATTAATTCTTCGCGTCTAGCAATATCTAAACGAAGAGCCCCTAATGCTTTCAACACTGTCATTTTATCATCACCAATGAGAAATAAAATATCGTTATCATTAATTCCCAAGGAACTGCACATTTCTCTTTGAAGTTCATCCGAGAAGAATTTGGAAATTCCACCGGCTAATTTTCCGTCTTCTCCCTTCATCCAGGCAAGACCTTTGGCTTTGTAATTTTTCACAAGATCTGTGAGTTTATCAATGATTTTTCTGGAATATTTTGCTCCGCCATTCACAACCAAGCCTTTTACAACTTCTGCAGTTTTGAATGCATTAAATTCCGATCGATCTGTATAGGATATTGCATCCTGTATTTTCATTTCAAAACGTAAATCTGGTTTATCAGAACCGTAGGTGTTCCATGCATCTTCCCATGTCATTCTTGGGAAAGGATCAGGCAAATCAATCCCCTTAACTTTTTTGAAAACGTGGCGGGTTAGCCCTCCGACGTTTGAGAAGATATCTTCTTCATCCACAAATGACATTTCCAGATCAATCTGTGTAAACTCCGGCTGACGGTCTGCACGAAGGTCTTCATCTCTAAAACATTTTACGATCTGAAAGTAACGGTCATAGCCACCAATCATTAGAATTTGTTTGTAGATCTGAGGAGATTGAGGAAGAGCATAAAATTTTCCATTGTGAACCCTGCTAGGCACAAGATAATCTCTAGCACCTTCCGGCGTAGATTTCATCAAAACAGGAGTTTCTATTTCCACAAAATTATGATCAGATAAATACTTTCGGGTTGCCTGGTAGGTTTCATGGCGAACCAATATATTCTTTTGGAGCTCTTCCATGCGAAGTTCTAAATAACGATATTGTAATCGAAGATCTTCTTCAGCACTGTTCCTGTCAGAAAGGATGAACGGAAGAGGCTCAGCTTCACTAAGTATTTCCAATTCCGTGACATTCACTTCAATATTTCCTGTTTTTAAATTTGGGTTTGCTGATTGTCTTTCAGACACTTCTCCTTTTATACTTAGAACATCTTCCATAGACAATTTCTTTGCAGAATCAAAATCACCCTTGTAGGCATCAGAATTGATAAGAATTTGCGTTTTACCATACCTGTCCCTTAAATCTACAAAAATAACCTGACCGTGAAGGCGGACAGTGTTCACCCATCCGTTCAGGATCACTTCTTCACCGATGTGGGAAGTTCGGAGTTCTCCGCAGGTGTGTGTTCGTTTCATCATATTAATGAGCACATAAAAAAACCGCTTAAAATTACAAGCGGTTTAGGAATCAAAACAAAACTTCTACCAATCATCTTTGAGAAACTTTCAATCTGTTCATCGCCCGTGTAATGGATATATCCATCCTGGCTTGATCCAACTCACCCTCAATATCTTTTGTTCTCATTTTTGCCCGGTTCAGAGATTCTTCCGCTCGGCTAGAATCAATTTCTTCTGAACGTTCAACGGTCTCCACCAAAAGCTGTACCTTATCCTCTGTAATTTCTGCAAATCCACCACTGGTAGCAAAATAATGTTCTTTTTTATTTTGGGTCACTTTTATTTCACCGACACCTAATGCGATAATAGCATTTTGATGATTTGCAAGTATACCAAAAGACCCGTCCAATCCTGGGCATCGTATATGATCTACATTCCCTTCATCCATCAGTTTTGTTGGTGTTACTATTTCTAAACAGAATTCAGACATTAATCATCACTCTTTTTTGCCTTTTCAAATACTTCATCAATAGAACCAACATAAGCAAAATCATTTTCATGGTAATCATCTGCTTCACCGTTCAGGATCGCTTCAAATCCTGAAACCGTATCTTCAAGTGAAACATAGCGCCCTTCTTTTCCTGTGAACTGTTCTGCAACATAGAAGGGTTGACTCATAAATTTCTGCATTTTTCTCGCTCTGAAAACGGTTAACTTATCCTCATCGGATAATTCATCCATCCCTAAAATGGCAATAATATCCTGTAAATCACGATATTTTTGGAGTATAGCTTGCACACTTCTTGCAACGCTGTAGTGCCTTTCCCCAATCACTCTTGGGTCTAAGATCCTTGAGGTAGATGCCAAAGGATCCACAGCGGGGTAAATCCCAAGCTCTGCAATTTTTCTCTCTAGAACTGACGTTGCATCCAAGTGGGCAAATGCTGTTGCAGGTGCCGGGTCTGTCAAATCATCTGCAGGAACGTAGACCGCTTGGACCGATGTAATGGACCCTTTTTTCGTTGAAGTTATACGTTCCTGTAAATCACCCATTTCTGTCGAAAGCGTAGGCTGGTACCCTACCGCAGATGGCATCCGGCCTAATAGTGCCGATACCTCAGAACCGGCTTGAGTAAATCGAAAAATATTATCAATGAACAGTAAAACATCTCGCCCTTCATCATCTCTAAAATATTCTGCCATAGCCAAACCGCTTAATCCTACCCGTAGCCGTGCCCCAGGAGGTTCATTCATTTGACCAAATACCATCGTTGTTTTTTTAATGACACCTGATTCACTCATTTCATTGTATAAATCATTCCCTTCACGGGTTCTTTCCCCTACACCAGCAAAAACGGAATAACCTCCATGTTCGGTTGCAATATTGCGAATCAATTCCTGAATCAGAACTGTTTTTCCTACACCTGCGCCCCCAAATAACCCGGTCTTCCCGCCTTTGGTATAGGGTTCCATTAAATCGACAACTTTAATTCCCGTGATCAATATTTCAGTAGATGTGGATAAATCTTCATGTCTGGGAGCTGAGGCATGGATGGGATTTCTCTTTTCCGTTTTGACCTCACCTTTTCCATCAATTACATTTCCGGTAACATCAAAAAGCCGTCCTAAAGTCTCTGGACCAACCGGTACCGTAATCGGACTCCCGGTGTCTTTAACTTTTTGACCCCGCACTAATCCATCAGTTGAATCCATGGCAACGGTCCGAACGATCCCATCACCTAAATGCTGAGCAGTTTCCAAAATGAGTGAGCCATCTCCATTTTGACTTATTTCAAGTGCATTCATAATTTCAGGTAAATGTCCATCTTCAAATGTAACATCAACCACTGCACCCATTATTTGAGATATTCTTCCAACAGTAACCATGTTAGTTCCTCACGTTTGTTTTAGGGCTTCGGCACCACCAACAATTTCTAAAATTTCTTTCGTGATTGCTGCTTGCCTGGCTTTATTAAATTCCATTGTTAAATCTTTAATCATTTCTTCTGCATTTTCGGTGGCATTTTCCATCGCAACCATTCGCGCAGCTTGTTCACTGGCATAAGATTCCAGTAAATATTTCCATACCTGTATATTCAAATGGCGGGGGATCAAACTTTTGACCAATTGATTCTTGTCCGGCTCATATAATCTTTCAGGATGAGACAAATCTTCCTCTGAAAATTCAATAGGAAGCAATTTTTCCGATTCGGCATATTGATTAGCAATATTTACAAACTCATTGTAAACGACATGTATTTCATCTACATTTCCATCAGTAAAATGGCTAATGATAGCTTTTCCAATTTGGATCGCATCACCAAAAGACAAGTCATTCCAAAAATCCAAATGGCTCTCAATAATTTTATAATCTCTCCGTTTAAAGTGATCTCTGGCTTTTTTACCAATACAAAACAAATCCACTCTTTCTTTACCAATCTTATCTATTTCAGATTGGGCTTTTTTTAGGACATGTGAATTGAATGAACCTGCCAAGCCACGGTCCGATGTTACCACAACATAAGCGGTTCGTTTGACCGGTCTAATGCAAAGAAGATTCAGCATCTCTCTATCAACATCCGGTAACAAATGACAAATAACAGACTGAAGCCTTTGGGCATAGGGACGAGCTTCTTCCATTCGTTCCTGCGCTCTCCTCATTTTTGCAGCGGCAACCATTTTCATAGCTTTGGTCACTTTTTGGATACTTTTTACCGATTTGATTCGGTCTCGAATATCTTTCAGATTTGCCATTAATAATTAGGCAGTAAACCCGCCTTTAAATGCACCAATGGCTTCATCTAGTTTAGCTCCAATATCTTCAGATACAATTCCTTCAGAACGGATAGTTTCCAGTTCATTGGAACAATTTGCATCTAAATAATCGGACAATCCGTTTTCAAAATCTTTCACCTGAGACGCTGGTATTTCATCCAAATGTCCTTTGGTTCCTGCAAAAATAATTGCAATTTGTTTTTCTACATCCATTGGTACATATTGATTTTGTTTCAGGATTTCCACCATCCGCTCTCCACGGGTTAATTGGGTCTGAGTGGCTTTATCTAAATCCGAACCAAACTTCGCAAATGCTTCTAATTCACGATATTGAGCTAAGTCAAGACGCAATGTACCGGCAACACTTTTCATCGCTTTAATCTGTGCAGCACCACCAACTCTGGATACGGACAACCCCACGTCAATTGCCGGGCGAACACCGGAATTAAACAAATTGGTTTCCATATAAATCTGTCCGTCCGTAATGGAAATGACGTTGGTGGGGATGTAAGCGGCTAAGTCGCCCTCCTGAGTCTCAATAATGGGGAGTGCCGTCAATGAACCTCCACCCAAGTCGTTAGATAATTTTGATGCTCGTTCTAACAATCTGCTGTGTAGATAAAAGACATCTCCCGGAAATGCTTCTCGCCCAGGCGGACGTCTCAACACCAAAGACATCTGCCGATAGGCGACAGCTTGTTTGGACAAGTCATCATAAATAATTAACGCATGTTTTCCGTTGTCACGGAAATGCTCTCCCATGGCACATCCTGAATATGGTGCAATGTACTGCATGGGTGCCGGATCGGAAGCATTTGCAGCAACAACAGTGGTATACTCCATGGCTCCGTTTGCCTCAAGTTCAGTTACAATTTGTGCTACAGTAGATGCTTTTTGCCCAATGGCAACATAAATACAGTAAACAGGTTCGTCCGTTTTGTGAGTGTATTTTTGATTGATGATGGCATCTACCGCAATAGCGGTTTTTCCTGTCTGCCGATCTCCGATAATCAGTTCACGCTGCCCACGTCCAATAGGAATCATGGCATCAATGGCTTTTATTCCTGTTTGCAGGGGTTGATTTACCGGGCTTCTCTGCATCACACCTAAAGCTTTTCTTTCAATAGGTAAAGATTCTTTCGCATCAATAGGTCCTTTCCCATCCATAGGATGACCGAGTGGATTCACCACTCTGCCTAACATTTCTTCACCAACAGGAACTTCAACAACTCTTTCAGTCCTTTTGGCAAGATCACCTTCTTTCACCTTCCGGCTCTCTCCAAAAAGGACCAACCCAACATTGTCCTCTTCAAGGTTCAATGCCATACCAAATACACCATTAGGTAGTTCTACTAGTTCGGAGCTCATGACATTTTCCAATCCACTTACACGTGCGACACCATCTCCAATTTCTATGACCTCACCCACTTCTGATACATCCACCGAAACACTAAATGCCTCGATCTGCTGGCGTAATAATTTGCTGATATTTTCAGTCTTTATGTCCATAATTTTTCCTTGATATTAGGATTGCAATAAATTTTTTCTGAGACGCTGCATTTTTCCCAAAATGGTAGCGTCAAAATATGTGTTGCCTATTCTCATTTTTATACCTCCTAAAAGGGTCGGATCCACGCCCACCTGTAGGTCAGCGGACATATATAAATTGGATTCTATTCCCTTCTGAAGCCTCTTTACCTCCAAATCATCCATCACGTGAGATACTTTTGCATCAACAGATACTATCCTGTATATCTTTTTATATTCAGTTTCATAAATATCTTTCATATATAAAACATGGTTCATGATGTTTTTCTCAATCAAAATATTAATGAATTCTGTAGCCAAGGGGTGGCACACATCATTTAACACACCAGAAAGGATTTTTGTTTTTTCTTCTCGGGTAATCCGTTTGGATAAAACAAGTGACCGGAATTGAGCATCTTGTTTCCAGAAGGAAGTTATAAATTTCAAAGATGTCAATACATCCTTTGTACATTCACCTTCTTGTGCTGTCTCAAAAAGGATGAGAGGATATTTCTTCAGCTGAGAATCAGGCTTCATATTTCGTTACGTTTTCCAGAGAATCATCGATTAAAGCTTGATTATCTTCGCGGGAAATGTTCTTTTTAATCAGTTTAGTTGCTACAGATAAAGAAAGATCAACTACCTCACTTTTTATTTCTTCAATAGCTTTATCTTTTTCAATCCGTATTTGTTTTTCCGCGTCACTTAAAATAGACTTTGCCTGATCTTTGGCTGCATTCAGTGTTTCATCCTTAAGTTTTGATGCAGCAGCTTTACCTTCAGAGAGAATAGTCTGAGCTCCCGAGCGAGCCTTATTTACAATATCTTCTCCTTCTGAATTCAATCGTTCCAATTCTGCCCTTGCCTTTTCAGCATCATCAAGGGAAGAACGGATGAGCTCTTCCCTGTCCCTCAACATTTTTAATAGAGGATTCCATGCAAATTTTGCTAGCACACCTAACAAAACCAAAAACGTCAGGATTGTCCACAGAAAGAGTCCTGGATCAAGTTGAACTAAAGGATTGTTCATAACAAACCTTTCCCCTGCCTATTTCATTAACACAATTAAGAGAACAAAGACCTCACCTAAAATAGCAACTCCTTCCAATAGAAAAAGGGGTAGGTTAACTGCTCCGGTGATTTTATCTGATGCTTCTGGCTGGCGTGCAATCCCTTCCGCTGCTGCTGCTGCAAGCCGTCCAATTCCAAGACCAGCTCCGATTACAATTGCTCCCAATCCAAGGGCAGCACCAAAATAATGTAGAACTTCCATCGTTTATTTCTCCTTTAAGATTTAATGATGAACATGAATAGCCATCCCAATGAAAACAGATGACAAAAGTGTAAAAACATAAGCCTGTACCAAAACAACAATTATTTCTAGTCCGCTGATTGCAGCTGCCATAGGAACAGACACAAACGCTATTCCAATGCCAGCTGCTACGCTGTGAAACATTTCAGCAAAAATTGCCATAAAAGAAAGAATTGCAAGCAACGCAATATGGCCTCCCGTCATATTTGCTGCCAATCGCATGGTCAGAGCAAACGGTTTAACAAACATCCCAATTATTTCAATTGGAATTAGAATGATATAAACCGGAATTGCCAAACCTTTTGGTACTAAATTTTTCCAATGTGCTATAAATCCATGGGCCTTTGTCCCAGCTATGATAATTGCAAAAAAAGTTAAGGTTGCGAGACCTGCCGTAACCATAAAATTTCCGGTAACCGTTGAGCCACCATGAAGAAGGGCATTAATAAAGTTGTGTTCGTCCCCTTTTGGAACACTAAAAAGAAATCGATTTGTCGCGCCTAAAATATCAAATATGGGTACTAATCCAATTCCATTTGCAAATAGAATAAAGAAAAAGAATGTCAGAATCATGGGGGCCCATGTATCAGTAAATTTCGAACCAATGTTTGGTTTTACAATAGAATCACGGATGAAAGAGACAATTGTCTCAATAGCATTCATCCAACCAGAGGGAACTGGTGTCTCCTTTTTCATATATTTTTGGATAGGGATAATTACAAAAATGGAAACAAGCGCTGCAACAACCCACAACATGAGCACGTGTTTTGTAACAGATATATCAATGCCAAAAATAGGCGGGAGGTGAATCAAGGGATGATCCAATGAACTATTGGACACATGATGAATAATATTATCCCCAACCTGTTCTAATACAGTTCCGGAAGAATGCTCAGACTCAGAAACACTCATTAAATATTAATTAATTATATCTGCGTAAAATTAAAAAAGAATGCTTCACTAATGTGAAGTGTTACAAAACAGCCAACAAAACTAAGTATAAAATGAATATGAGAAAAAGTATAAAAATTGAATATCATAATAAAATAAACCCCATAGAAAACCATCTTAACAAAAAAAGATGTTATAAAGAAAGATGTCAGAGATTTCGAACTGCTTTTTCGAACTATTTTTTCGCACAACACAGTTATTGCTCCCACAGCCAATGGTGCAGTAATTCCCAAAAAATATTCCACTATATATTGTTTATCTATCCAGATGAGGATACCCCACAATCCTAAACAAAAGAAAACCATAGCTCCGATAAATTTAAAAGATGACATTCATCGCTTCCATATAGTTTTGCTTAATTCATAGAATCCGGAGCCAAGGCCAATAATAAGCCCTACTATCATTAACCAGGGTGCCGTCCCGAGCCATGTATCCAGAAAATATCCAAGTAAAATAAAGAGAACAACAGCACCAATTAATCCATAAGATGCCGCAGCAACCGGACCAGAGTCTCTTATAATTTTCTGGAGGTAATCAAAAGATCGGCTAAAAGAAGATTCTTTCTGTCTCATAGTAAAATTATTATAATGGTTCTTCTAATGTATTGTCACTGATATTTTGTTTTAGATTGTCCTGCTCATTCAGAATCGTACACTGTCCCTGAAATTTTGCTCCTTCTTCTATGTGTAGCTGCTTATAAATCAAATCACCATCCAACGTAGAATATTTTCCAAGTTCAGCTTTGTCATCAATGGTAACATTTCCAAATACCTTACCACCAATATGAATATTGTGTGCTTTGATATCTCCGTACACTTTTCCGGTTTTCCCGATCCGAATGTCACCTCCAGAAGAAATAGATCCATACACTTTGCCATATATTATTAATCCCTCGTTTAAGTTAATGTCTCCCCTAATTTCTGCATCAGGACCCACCATTGTATGAATATTTTTAAATGAGAGTTTATTTTTCAAAATCTGCGCTCAAATCCTTCTGCTCATATTGTGGAAAAAATTTCAGTGGATCCAACACTGTGCCCTCTCTCCAGATTTCGAAATGAAGGTGGGGCCCGGACGAAATCCCTGTATTACCAACATGAGCAATAACTTCGCCCAATGACACAGATTCCCGTGCATCTACGATCAAATCCTGTAAATGTCCATATTGAGTGAAATATCCATCTCCATGATAAAGAATAATGTTATTCCCAAGATCGTAGCTCCATCCAGAAAACACAACTAGGCCTCCAGCAGATGCGGTAACGGGTGCGCCCTCAACAGCTGAAATATCGATTCCATAATGATTATTTGTTTTGAATTCGGATGAAAGCTCTATCTTTTGTGTAAGATACCCGAGAACAGGAAGTTGTGAAGGGATTGACGCAATGTTGTAACCACTGATGTTATCTTTTCCCAATTCACGATAATTTGATTCCGAATTATTATCAGCAGATTCATCCAATTGTAAATCTCCTGTCAAAGATTTTCGGATTTGTCGATCCAAAACTTTCATCCTGTTTAAATCACTAATCAATTCGCGAACTGCTAGCCGCTCAGAAAGCAAATCTCCATATTTTCCCTCTAATTCAATATGAGATTTCATTACTGAAATATTGTGAACAAGCGTTACAATAGTCCCTGTAATTAGAAAAAATATACATACAGAAAAAATAGCTAGAAACGGAACAGATAAAGAAACCTGTCGCTGTTTTTCTCCCGAATCCGGGATGAAAAGAATGGAGATGTGTTTTGATTTCAAGGATTAGATGGGATTATTCCATTGAGCGCCACAGGTCCATGATTCGTTCCAAATCTTCATCAGAAAAGTAATGAATAACAATTGTTCCCCCTTCTCTTGATGGCTTCAGTTTTACCTTAGTTCCTAATAGTTCGATCATTTCATTTTCATAGACTTTAAAACCGGGAGGAGGTTTCTTTTCCATTGTATTTCTTGTTGGAGTGTCAGACCTATTTATTTTGTCTTTAACCCATTTTTCTACCGCCCGGACACTCATTTGGTCCTGTTTTATTTTTTCCCAGAGCTTTACCCTTCCTCTATTTGTTTTTACCATTAATATAGCTCGACCATGACCAGCAGAAATTTCATTCGAACGTATACTTTCAAGAATTTCTCGTGGGAGTGTTAAGAGTCTCAAGGTATTTGAAACGGTCACCCGTTTTTTTCCTATAGATTTTGCGATTTCCGTTTGATTCAGTTTAAACTTACTTTGAAGCAATGCAAAAGCTTCTGCCTCTTCAATGGAGTTGAGTTTTTCACGTTGAATATTCTCAATTAATGCCATCTCCAATAATTCAGCATCATCTTTTACTTTTATTCTGTATGCTGGTATAGACCTTAATCTTGCTAATTTGGCTGCCCTCAGTCTGCGTTCACCAGCAACCAAAATGAATTGGTCCCCATCCTCCTTTACAGTAATAGGAGTTAGGATACCCTTTTCCCGTATTGAGTCAGCCATTTCTTCCATTTTTTTCGCATCAAATACTTTTCGAGGCTGATGAGGGTTTTCCTTGATTGATTTAACAGGGATTAACGTGGCACCTAATATAGTAGAGGGGGTTTTCTCCTCCTCCGCTGGTCTGATGAGAGCTCCCAGGCCCTTCCCTAATCTTTTATTTGACACGGTTCAGCAACTCCTCAACTAAGCTTAAATAATTTTGTGCACCGGTAGAATTCGCATCATAAAGCAATGCTGGTTTCCCAAAGCTCGGCGCTTCTCCCAAACGTACATTTCTGTGGATGACAGTATTAAATAATTTTTCCTCAAAATATTCCCGAACTTCATCGGCAACTTCCTTCGATAAATTTAGCCTGGAATCGTACATAGTTAGTAACACTCCTGCAATACTTAATTTTGGATTGATATGTTTTTGAACCAATCTGATGGTATTTAAAAGCTGCCCCAGCCCTTCCAGTGCATAGTATTCACATTGGATAGGAATTAATACGGCATTGGATGCAGCTAACGCATTTATAGTTAATAATCCCAAGGATGGAGGACAGTCAACAATAATGTATTCATATTTTCTCTTCAGCTTTTTTATTAGGGATTTCAATTGATATTCCCGTGCCATCACATTTACTAATTCAATTTCTGCCCCAACTAAATCATTTTCTGAAATAATCACATCCAAATGGTCAAACTTGGTGGAGATAAGAGCCTTGTTAATATCTGTTCCCCGCATGAGTACATCGTAAATTGTATGATTATTTTTCTTGATCAAGTTTGAGACTCCCGTCGTTGCATTGGCCTGCGGGTCAAAATCGATAAGCAACGTGCGGATTTCTGCTGCCGCCATACTGACGGCTATATTTACTGAAGAGGTTGTTTTACCAACTCCTCCTTTCTGATTTACAAGGGATAAGATTTTTGTCATAATATGTAATATATCTGGAGTAAATTTAACGGAATATTCTATCCGGTACCAAGAAACCGAGGATATCTCATTTCTGGTCAATCATTGAACTTATTTTTCACTTAGATGTAATTTTTTTTATGAAAGCAATTTGCAAAACAAATACTGAGGCAGGGCTCACACAAATAAATGCAGAGGTGCCTGTTCCTTCCACAAATGAGGTTTTGATTAAAATCCTAAAAACAGCAATTTGCGGAACCGACCTTCATATTTATCAATGGGATGATTGGGCAAAAAATACAATTAAACCACCACTGGTAATCGGACATGAATTTGTAGGTGAGATTGCAGAGACCGGCGAGGGAGTCACTCACTATAAACCAGGAGATATAGTTTCAGGAGAGGGACATATAACCTGTGGTAACTGTAGAAATTGCAGAGCTGGACAACGCCATTTATGTAATAAAACCCTTGGAATAGGCATTCATCGGAGCGGTGCTTTTGCAGAATATATGACCCTCCCAGAAGGAAACGTCTGGCCTGTACACAAAGAGATTAATACCGATATTGCCTCTTTTTTTGACCCGCTGGGGAATGCTGTTCATTGTGCCCTAAGTTTTGAAATGGTAGCTGAGGATGCTTTAATCACAGGAGCAGGGCCCATTGGTTGTATGGCAGCAGCTATTTGTAAAAAGGTTGGAGCAAGAAATGTTGTGGTTACGGATATCAACAATTATAGATTGGATCTTGCGAAAAAAATGGGCGCAGATACGGTCATTAATATTCAAAATGAAAATATTTCCGATTATTATAAAAAATTAAGAATTGCTAACGGATTTGATATCGGTTTAGAAATGTCTGGTAAATCCGAAGCTTTACAGGAATTGATCAATCACATGTACCATGGTGGAAAAATTGCTTTATTAGGGATTCTTCCAAATGAAACAACTGTATCTTGGGATAAAATTATTTTCAAAGGCCTCCATTTAAAGGGGATTTACGGAAGAGAAATGTTTGAAACATGGTATAAGATGACCCAACTCATACGAGGAGGACTGGATGTATCACCAATTATTACCCATAAGTTTCCTGCAGACGATTTCGAAACAGCGTTCTCTGTAATTAAATCCGGTAACTGCGGGAAAGTTATATTAGAATGGTAAAACAATGAACAACTCAGAAACACATTACAAACAGACATTGAGAGATATTGATGAGGATGGATTGTATAAAAGGGAACGTACCATTACCACTCCTCAAGGTGTTACTATTCGAACAAAGGAAGGAGGTGAAGCTCTCAATTTTTGCGCCAACAATTATTTAGGATTATCCAATCATCCCGATATTATAGCAGCAGCAAAAAAAGCATTGGATGAACATGGATTTGGATTATCATCTGTCCGATTTATATGCGGAACTCAAGACCTACATTTAAAATTGGAAACCAAAATATCAACATTTTTTGGGACAAACGATACCATTCTGTATACATCTTGTTTTGACGCAAATGGGGGTTTATTTGAAACACTGTTGGGGCCAGAAGATGCCATCATAAGTGATGCCTTGAATCATGCATCTATCATCGATGGGATTCGCTTGTGCAAAGCTCAGCGCTACCGATTTGCTAACAGTGATATGGAGGAGTTAGAAAAAATTCTGAAAGAGACACAAGACACTCGTTTTCGTTTGATAGCTACAGATGGTGTGTTTTCCATGGACGGATTTATTGCCAAACTGGATAAAATCACCTATTTGGCTGAAAAATATAACGCAATGGTCATGGTGGATGATTCCCATGCAACAGGCTTTGTTGGAAGTACTGGAAGAGGATCCGGTGAACACCACAATGTCTTGAATAAAATTGATATCCTAACTTCAACACTTGGAAAGGCTTTGGGTGGTGCCTCAGGAGGGTTTACCACAGGGCGGCAGGAAATTATTGATCTGCTCCGGCAGCGATCACGACCTTACCTTTTTTCTAACACGCTGGCTCCGGCAATTGTTGCCGCAGGAATCAAGGTATTTGATATGCTTTCTTCAACAACTGTACTTCGGGATAAACTAGAGGAAAACACCATTTATTTTCGTAATAAAATGATAGAAGCGGGTTTTGACATAAAAGAAGGAAGCCATCCCATTGTACCAGTTATGCTTTACGATGCAAAACTGGCGCAGAGAATGGCAGAGGAATTACTGAAAAAAGGGATTTATGTTATTGGTTTTTTCTATCCCGTAGTACCAAAAAATGAAGCAAGAATCAGGGTGCAAATTTCTTCTGCTATGGAAAAACATCATTTAGATAAAGCTGTAGAAACCTTTTTAAGTGTGGGACAGAAATTAAAAGTAATATAAAAAAAATTAATAAAGTTTTGCCTGTATAAAATCTGCCAACTTATATTTGCTGGCTTTTTTTATATCATAAAATAATATTTAGCATACATTAAATGAACAAACCACAGACACCTCGGTATATTATTATCGGACTTATTTTCACGTGGGCACTGTATTCTATTTGGCCCTCTATTCGGTTCCAAACTCTTTCTGAAGAAAAAAAGGAAACCATGCGGGAAGAGGGAACAATGGAAATCTTGGAAAATAAGATTATCCGTCAGGGCCTGGATTTAAAGGGAGGAATGTACATCGTCCTAGAAGTTGATCTTCCGGCACTGATAACTAATCTGGCTCTGAACATTGACCATCCTTTTGAAAACGCTGTAGAGGAATTATCAGAACAAGTCAATGCACCTGATGCAGATTTTTTTGTTCTATTCAAGGATGCCGTAACAAAACATAATTTGAGACTTCCCCGGTATTATCATGAATATGGTGCAAACGTAGATGATATTGTTGATCGGTTAAAAGATGAGTCAGATGATGCTATTAATCGTGTATTAGAAATCCTGAGAAACCGTGTAGATCAATTTGGTGTTTCAGAACCAACTATCCAAAAACAGGGTAGCAGTCGAATCATTGTTGAGCTAGCTGGGATTCAAGATCCAGAGAGAGCCAGAGCTTTGCTCCAAAGCACAGCCCTTCTTGAATTCTATCTGGTAAAAGATGGAGAACTTACAAACTCTCTCAATCTGAAAATCGATAAGTTGTTAAAGGGAAAAGAAGAACTGCAAGAACTTGTTAGCGGAGAAGAAGATATGGGTAACGATACATCGTCCGTTAATACAGAATCCATTCTAAGTGAAGACAAAACCATCCCGGTAAGTGAGCTATTTGGAGATAAAGGTTCAGAGGACGATACATCTTCAGCTGTCGTAGATCAACGATTATTTGAAGACCGCCCCTTTTCTTCTCTTCTAAGAAATCTGGGTGGAGATATGGGTGTTCCAGAGAAAAATGTTTATGCTGTTAAGAAAATTTTATCATTGGAGGATGTAAGAGCACAATTAGAATCAGGAAATGGGCAATTATTTTTTGGTAATGATGCACAAACAATTATTGGCCCTGATGGTGTGGAAGAAAAAATTATCCCCCTTTATCATTTGGAGGACGCACCAGATTTAACAGGTGGAGTCATAGAAGAAGCAAGAGAACAAATTGGAAGTCAGGCAGGCTCGACAGCGGGGCAACCTATAGTTCTCTTGGATATGAACAATGATGGAGCAAAACAGTGGAGCCGTATAACAGGAGCAAATGTTGGAAAAAGGATTGCCATTGTTCTTGATCAAAAAGTACACATGGCTCCATTCATTCGCGAAAAAATTATCAATGGGGGTACTCAGATCGAAGGATTCGCTGATATAAATGAGGCTAAAGATATTGCGATCGTCCTGCGAGCAGGAGCACTTCCTGTTCCTGTAAATATTATCGAAGAAAGAATCGTCGGACCGTCCTTAGGTTCTGATTCCGTTAGACAGGGTACTTTCTCAGTCATTGTAGGATTATCTCTTGTACTACTTTTCATGCTTATTTATTATCGGGCTGCCGGTTCCATAGCTGATTTAGCATTAATTTGGAATCTTTTACTCGTTTTGGCTGTTTTGGCTTCACTGAAAGCAACACTAACCCTTCCCGGAATTGCTGCACTGATTCTGACGGTGGGAATGTCTATTGATGCGAATGTCATCATTTTTGAACGGATTCGAGAGGAATTAAGAAAAGGGAAAACTCCTCGCGCTGCTATCGACGCTGGTTACAGCCGGGCCATTACCGCTATTGTTGATGCAAATATTACAACTGTAATTGCAGCACTAGTCTTATTTCAATTTGGCACCGGTCCCATAAAAGGATTTGCTACAGTTTTATTTTGGGGAATCCTTATCAGCATGTTCACAGCAATTTTTGTTACCCGCACTATTTTTAATTCCTTTACAAAAGGTAAACAACTCAAAACACTCAGCATATGAGAATTATTAAAGAAACCCACATCAAATTTATGAGCCAAAGACGGGCAAGTTTCATGGTGTCCCTGTTTTTAATTCTTGCTGGTATCGGATCATTGGTAATGAAACAAGGTCCCAAATTAGGTATTGATTTCCAGGGTGGAACACTAATTGCTGTTCAATTTACTCAGCCCATGGAAATTACACATATTAGGTCTGCTCTTAATGCTGTCCCACTGGATGGTAGAGTGATTGATCTCAGCAAAGAAGAAATGAAGCATTTTGGGGGAGAAACTAATGTTGCAATCCGCCTCACTCCACGAGAAAATGAGGGCGAACAATTTGTACAATCAGTGATTACCCACTTATCTACTTCTTTCCCTGATTTGGTACCAGAAGACTCTAAAGACTTTATTCTGACTATTGAAAAAGTAGGACCGAAAATTGGAGCAGAACTCAGTGGTAAAGCCGTTATGGCAATTGGATCAGCGCTCATTTTAATTTTACTGTATATCTCCATTCGCTTTGAATTTATTTTCGCTCTTGGTGCCATTATTGCTCTATCACATGATGTATTGATCACATTAGGAATATTTTCTATATTAGATTATGAAATTTCACTCCCTATTATCGCTGCTTTCTTAACGATAGTTGGATATTCGTTAAATGATACAATTATCATTTTTGATCGGATCAGAGAAAATATTAAGTCAAACAAACGTGCCTCTTATATTGATACTGTAGACAAATCGATTAATCAATCTATTAGTCGAACGCTCATCACCTCTTTAACCACTTTTTTAGTGGTTTTTATCCTATGGGTATTTGGAGGAGAGGTCATTCATCTCTTTGCATTTGCCATGATGATTGGTGTAATTATTGGAACATATTCCAGTATCTATGTCGCCAGTCCTTTCGTGGTTCTCCTCCATAGCAAAAAACACACTAAATAAAGACTTCATAGCACTATATTCAAAAGTGCATGAATTCTATTTATTTATTTTAATTTTTTCACTTCATCATAGCTATAGCTGACGGAACTGTTGTTACCGGGGTCTTTTACTAGAGTTACTTGGTACCCGTCAACAGTGTTCACTTCCTTGATTCCATCAATATGCATTTTCTTATGTTTAAATGTAGGGTTTTCACTAACTTGGACCTTCGCATCTTTCGCAGTGTCAGCAGCAACAAAATAATTGCCGTGCTGTTCATAGAGTCCATCCATCAGTCCAGGATCATAAAAGCCTACGTGAATCATATAAAGTTTCATATTAAATACCTTTTCAATTAAATTGGTTAATCTTAATTAAGAAATTAATATTATTTTACTACCCAATAATTTAATTGCAGAGGTAACTATGAAAACAAAAGTATCGATTTTATTATTGCTAACTTTAATTTTTACAACCGGATGTGAAGACAACTTCTCAAAACCTACACCTGATTGGGTAGATAAAATACTCTCCAGGACCACAAACAATAGTTCTCTGGTAGGTACTTGGTCTTATTCATCCATCGTTTCTTATGATAACACAGACTGTTCAGGAGAAGGGGATCTCTCTGATTACAGTGGTGTAGTTACATATGGTGAGATGGATGCGGTGAGGACTGAAAATCTTTTACTTACATTTTCTGATTTTCAACAGAAAGGATATTCAGAAAACGCATTTCAGGAGATGTGTTACCAAAAAAATGGTTCTTTGAATTCCGGTGGTAACTGCGAACTAACATGGGTTACACATTTTGAATATTTCCTTACAGAAAATGGATATTGCGAATCTTATTCAAAAGACAATTCAAAAGGGGGATCTATTACATTTTGCGGGAGTTTGACCCAATTAGATGGTTCAAGTGAGATAACTTTTTTGTGGGATTCGGATAAAACTGAAAAGTCAGGTTGTAAGATTGTTGGACTTGCAATTCATTAGTTGAGATCCAATCAATAATAAAATTTTCTGCGTTTGCAGTGTTTTTGCTTTAGGTAAAAAAAATCTAAAATGACTACCTATCGATAAAAAATATAAATTGGAATGTATCATTTAGGTATGTCCTCAAGAATAAAAAACGAAATTCTATATTCAGTTAAAAAAAACCCGTTTGGCTCGATGGCAGTTGCACATACTTTCTCGGGCGTTTGCTCCATTTTATTTCCTGAAGAAAGCCCTTTTAAAAGTTCTCTATTACAAAAATTTCCACATGCAAAAATCTATAACGAATCTACCGACTCTACAGGATGTGCAGACCAGATAGAGGAATATTTTGATGGTAAACGAACTGTCTTTGATGTGGAGTTGGATTTGGATTTACCTACATTTTATACTAAAACATTGAAAGCTGTTTTGACCATCCCCTATGGTAAGACCTTATCCTACAAGGAAATTGCTCAAAAAACCGGAACCCCAAAAGGTGCTCGAGCCGTCGGAAATGCTAATGCACACAACCCCATTCCCTTAATCATACCGTGTCATCGCGTGATCAAACATGATGGGAGTCTCGGAGGATATGGGGGAAGGGTTGATCGAAAAGCGTTTCTTCTGGAACACGAAAAACAACAATCATCTGTTGAATTAAATCAATGATTTCCCATCTTAGACGAACCATTTTAACAGGATTACTGGCCATTGCACCGGTCGCTCTGACATTCTATATCCTAAAGGCAATTTTTTCCTTTTTGGATAACTTAACCTCCCCCCTTTTCAAGGAAATGAATATATATATCCCAGGGCTGGGAATATTACTCACCTTACTTCTTGTCTATTTTTTAGGATTATTTATTACCAATATACTAGGTAAACAGGTTTTATATTGGTTTGAAACACTTATTAAAAATATTCCCCTGGTTAACACTATTTATAACACAATAAAACAAATTACACAGGCAATCACAGGAACAGCCGAGAATAATTTTCAAAGTGTGGTATATATTGAGTATCCTCGAAAAGAGTTGTGGACCCTGGCATTTGTGACAGGAGAATCAGAAAATGAAAATCAGATAGAACTTTATCATCTATTTGTTCCTACTACACCTAACCCTACCTCCGGAGTGTTCATTATTATTCCAAAAAAAGATACAAGAAAAACAGAATTAAGTATTGAGGAGGCATTGAAGAGTGTTATTTCTGGTGGAATGCTGGCATCGAAAAAACATAATTTAAACTGAGAAAATAAAATTGGGAATACAATACATAGATGGCAAACGGTTTTACCAATCTTTATCTGCCGGAATCAGACGTCTTTTATCGCGACAGGATTATCTGAATAAAATCAATGTCTTTCCAGTTCCTGACAGTGATACAGGAACCAACATGGGATTTACAATGTCTGCTATTGAGAGTAGTTTTAAGATCGAGGACAACATTTCTATCTCTCAAGCTGCGGAAGGAATCGCAGAATTAACCATCAACAATGCCAGAGGAAATTCTGGTGCTATTCTAGCACAATTTTTTACTGGTTTTTCTGAGGGTGTAAAGAAAAAAAATAAACTCACACCCTCAGAATTCTCCCACGCTCTGCAGATAGCAAAACAATACTCCTATGATGCGCTGATGAAACCAAAGGAAGGGACGATTTTGACCGTAATCAGTGATTGGATAAATGCCATACACAAGGTCAGTCCCAATATAACGGATTTTAAAAAACTATTAACCCATGGACTTAATGAAGCCTTGATATCACTTTCTAAAACACCTGAAAAACTAGAGGTTCTTTCAAAAGCCGGGGTCGTTGACGCGGGTGCCCAGGGATTTGTAGATATTCTTGAAGGCATAAACAACTTCATTTATAGCGGGATAGTTGAAGAAATGACAACAGAGGAAATCACTGAAACACCTTCTGTGATAGAATCCATTTCTTTTAATGAAAAATACAGATTTTGTACTGAATGTCTCATCAGTGGAAATGAGCTGGACAGATCTAAATTGAAATCAAAATTAACTGAATTGGGTGATTCAATTGTAGTTGCGGGCAGTAGCTCCAGAATAAAAGTACATATTCATACTGACCACCCGAAAAAAGTGATTCATATGTGTCAAAACTTTGGTACAGTCTCTGATGAAAAGGCGGACGATATGATCAGACAACAGCACGATGCCCACGGAACTCATCAGGAAACCGCTGTTCTGGTAGATTCAGGTTGTGATCTCCCCGAGGATATTCTCCGCAAATATAACATTCATATGATTCCTGTTAGATTAAATTTCGGCCCAGAACATTTTGTAGACAAAATGACTATCACTTCCGGTGAATTTTGGGAAAAATTAGAAATGAGCCCTCATCACCCTCAAACCTCGCAACCTACACCAGGGGATTTTTTACGTCAATATCAATTATTATCCAGCCATTATAAACAGGCTATTTCAATACACATTCCGGAAAATGTAAGCGGAACATACCAATCAGCTCGGCTTGCTTCTGAAAAGCTGAGTTCCATGCCCATCTCTGTGATTGACTCTCAAAACGGATCCATAGGACTGGGATTGATCGCTATCCGAATTGCGGAAGCCATAATAGAAGGAAAAACAATTGACGAAATACATACAATTTCTAAAGAAGCTATCGAAAACACCACTCTCTATATTGGGCTTGAAACACTTGATTTTGCGGTAAGAGGTGGACGTCTCCCCGTATCGGTGAAGAAAGTAGCTGACCTGATTAAGATAAATCCTATTTTGTCATTCACCTCAAAAGGGATTAAGCCCGTGGGGAAAACATTTGGTCGAAAAAATATTATGGAAAAATTTAATAACTATGTTCAAAAAACAATTGACTGGAATCAACCGTTAAGAATTGGTATTTCTCACGCAAATTGCGAAGAAAAAGCACTTGAGTTTCGGGATAAATTTATACAAAAAATCGGAAAGGAAAATGTTTTTGTGTCCGAAGTTGGTCCTGGCCTAGGTGCTCATACAGGCCCCGGGGCAATGGTAATATCAATCCAAACTCTTTTTGACTCACTCAATGGTTAGTCCCTGGATCATTTTTATTCTGGTTTTATTTCTAAGCTATGTGACCGGCTCTACTCCAACCAGCATCATCGTTGGAAAACTAACAAAAGGGATTGACATTCGGGAACACGGCAGTGGAAATGCCGGAGGAACAAATGTTTTCCGTGTTCTGGGATGGAAACCTGCTCTCGTGGTCGTTGCTGTAGATGTATTTAAAGGCTGGCTCCCCACCGCAGTTTATGCTCTGCATAGCATAAACTATATCAACATAGGTGATGTTGGAATTCTCCAGATTCTATGTGGTTTTTTTGCGGTATTGGGCCACACTTATCCAATTTTTGCGAGGTTCAAGGGAGGAAAGGGTGTTGGAACGTTGGGAGGCATGCTGATCGCTCTATTTCCGGTTGCTATTCCTCTTTGTCTAGTTGTTTTTGCTATAACATTAATCTTAACAGGGTATGTTTCCCTTGGATCTATCTTAGCATCCTCATCACTTCCCATATTCCTATTTATCCTTCCAGTTATTACAACCATCACACCTCCACCGCTCTCACTCTTAATCTTTTCCTTATTGATCCCCTGGTTTGTCATTTATACCCACAGAAGTAATATATCTCGGTTACGAAACGGAAATGAAAATCAATTCAAAAAAGCGATGATCTTTCGAAAATTTTCTTAGTTACCAACTGTCGGGTGTATAAAATATGTTCCGTAAGGATTAAAACCAATATCAATCCCAATCACTCCTACACCCGAAGCAAAAAACCTTAACCCGAAACCATATCCCACAATACTATTTTTAAAATCGTTTGAGTTCAAGTTTTTGGAGCTGACCCCCACATCTAAAAAATAAACAACATCGGTTCCCAGTTCTATCCCCCCATAATCCTTTCTAGAAAATAATGTATGTTGAAGCTGAATACTTTCATAGAACGCATGCACACCCTCTATTTTTTCTTGAGTCGGCTCAGGATTCTGCCAGGGAATCGGGGAATAGCCCCGCACATAGTCTTCCCCTCCAATATACACATATGAAAATTGAGGAATATGTTCTGATTTTTTTTGTATGAACAGAGATGATTTTACCGATAGTACAGGGTTTCTGAAATCTTGAGATATTTGATAATAATACGTGTGTTCACAATTAAATTGGGAAAAATTATGAGTATTTTCTAAACCAATGCGAGGTTTGAAATGCAGTTTTAAATGTTGCCCCTTTGTAGGGTCAACAAAAACATCACGTGTATCGTACTGATAATTAAAAATACCATACAGATAATGATAATCAAAATTAAATATCCCTAAAGCCCACCGATCATCAGGTATGACTCCAGCTGTATCTAGAGAAATAGTTTCGACCCCCATTTTCAAATCATATTTGTTGCTGTCTCCCCGATAAAATCCTATCCCCGCATAACCACCCTTTTCCTGATATTCATAGGCATAAACATTGCCATCAGAAAAAAAATCATATATCCCTAAATTAATGGAAATATGATCTCCCGCTATCCAGGGATCTCTAAAATCCAGAAACCAAGTTCTCTCCTGCCCAAATATCATCCCAAAAAATAATTTTTCATTTAATCCTCGGAAATTCTTGTAGGCAACACCTCCTCCATATGATAGTCCTTTTCCCTCATCATATTCTATCAAGGGAAATGGAAGGAACCTGAATGTTTCTACAACCGTTATAGTATAGAGCAAATCTTTTTCAAATATATCAACAGTAGAAAACAAACCCAGATTATAGATTCTATCTCTATCCTCTTGAGCAACAGATTGATTGAAATCTCCTGGAACAGAGTGCTGAATTTCCCTTAAAATGATATGATCTTTGGTATATTGGTTCCCAATAATTTGGATGGACTGAACCAGCTCAGAGTGGAGAGTTTCTGAAAAAAATATCAATACAAAACAATAAACATATAGCTCCAGATTATTATCCGGTTTTATCATTGTAAAAGTAAAATTGTATATATAAAAAAAAAGGCCTTCAAAATGAAGACCTTTTTAATTCACTTTAGGGGTACTACTTTCTTCCTCGTGCCATTGCTGACCTAGCTACATTACCACCTTTATCAATAAAATAAAGATATCCAGATTCACGAGAGACACCAGCATCTGCTACTTTTTCAGCATTACCGCCACCCTTTCTGCCCCTGGACATTTTTGAACGCCAAACATTGCCATCTTTCCCAAGATAGTATAGATATCCAGATTCCTTTGAAACTCCTGTTTGTTTTACAACTTCTGACATAATCACTCCTCGATTAATTGTTAGTTAAATGTTTTTAATTAAATTATAATGTCGGACAAGTGTACACTACGATTAAGATACGTGTCAAGTGTTTTCTCGTCGAGAAATCACTGACTTCATTATATTGAATCGAGTAAATATTAATCCATATTTTATATTTGGAATCAACTATTTGGTATAATCATTATTTTTTCGATAGTTCGAACTAAACAATAATTGTTAGATTTTAATCTATATGATTTTTTATTTAATTTTCCCTTTTTCATGGGCTTATTTCATTAAGCATTAAGAGCAATTATTATAGATAGGTTAATAAAATAGTAAAATGGCAAAATATCATTTACAGGCGCTGATTCAAATACTTGAGGGTGAACAGGCTGTGATTCAGAGAACAGACCAAAAAGCCTTAACATTACTCTCTATTTTGGGTGTTTTTATGGTGTTCTTTATTGTTCACTTTCCAAAATTGCAGATGGATAGGATAACATTTTCCCTGGTTTTGGTTTATTTTAGTGCCGCCATAGGAACAATGTATAACTTAGTAAGAGTGATCATTCCCAGGCTTCGGAAGGAAACCATTCAATCTGAAGGTCAAGAAGAGACTGAGAAGGAATATGTAAGTCCCACTTTTTTCGCAGGAATCAGCCAATTCAATAGCCCAGAAGAATATTCCGAGCACCTGAAATCTAAATCAAATGACGAGGACCAATTTTATACAATTTTTTCCCATCAGGTTTTTTCCCTCGGAAAGATAAACCAGTTAAAGAATGAGTATATTCGTCTGTCTACATATTTTTTTATTACCGCGCTTACATCAGAGCTAGCAATTATTATTTATATGGCCTATGCCAGGGCATTACCTTTTTTATTTCCAGAAGGATGAAATTCATACTACTATTTGCCCTTGCACTGTTTGTGCAAACAGGTTGTTCTCCTAAAATAGTAAAAATTCCTGGTATCCAGGGATTAAAAGGAGAAAAGGGAGATAAAGGGGAAAAGGGAGATAAAGGGGATAAAGGGGATAAAGGGGATAAAGGTAAGGATGGTGAGGATGGTAAAAGTGTATCAAAGGAAACAATCGCTACACTTGAAAATATATTAGAAAGGAATAATTCAGAAAACATTGTAGGGTCAGAAGCTTACAGTTTTGGACTTGCACCAAGAATTACTGGATTTGCAATTCTAACAAATTTAGGAAATCTATATAAACTTGAAAACAAAAATACACAAACCATTGGCAAATTGATTGAGTATGTCAGCAAAGTGGATAATAAAAATGACTTTATATCTCTCTCACGAACAGCCTATGCTGATGATATTAAACAATATTTTACCGCAGTTACCAAAACAGGGGAAGTGTATATCTCATCAGACCTGAAAAAGTGGGAAAATATTGGTAATGTTTTAATTGATAATAACTAGATATCTAAATATTGCCCCGGTAGCTCAGCTGGATAGAGCAACAGCCTTCTAAGCTGTGGGCCACAGGTTCGAATCCTGTCCGGGGTACAACTGGGGTTGATAACACGAACTACTTAACACATCCAAAATGTAGTCGCTGGGATCATGGCTCCA